>JAABVA010000991.1_pt1 | contig 32045 bp, 30 predicted proteins | sample 5560331 | NCBI WGS metagenome assembly JAABVA01 (sample SAMN12812661, study PRJNA571458) | rock metagenome | isolation source: Antarctica rocks | place: Antarctica: Victoria Land, Mt New Zealand sud | collected 2016-01-07 | reverse complement strand
CTCATCCCCACCATGCCCGAGCACCGCTTGCTGCCGCTGGTCGAGCGGTTCGCCGCCATGCTCGCCGAACTTCCAGTGTTTGCCGATACTCTCGGACCTATCTGAAAATGAGGGGAGCCTTGAGCCAAATCAGCCTAGTCGTCTATATCATCACCGGGTCCGCCCTAAGCCTAGGCTATTTCGAGTTATACTACATCGTACTAGCGCTGATCTCACGGCTCGCTCGGACAGTTCGACAGCTCGCGGACGATCAAACTCGTTCAGTGATAGCGGGAACGGGTGCCCGATCAGCCCCCGTCCGCCTGCCACAGCCAGCATTTGCTAGACTCCAAGCACCACTGGTCCCGCATCCCTAGGCCCGCAAGGCCTCCGCTCCATCATCCAACGGCGCCTCCAAGTACTTCACATACTCCTTCGGCACCACCTGCCAAAATCCCTCAAGCGTCCGCGGCCAGTCAAGCAGCAGCGTCGCCGCATACCGGCTGCTCGTCTCCTTGACATGCCGCGCCACCAGCGCCCGCAGCACCTCGTCCCAATGCGACGACTGCACCCGCTGCCACGTCAGCGTATCCGGGTTGATCCGCTTTTCGAACAGCCCATCCGGGTCATAAACGAATGCCACCCCTCCAGTGAATCCAGCACCAAAGTTGTCGCCCACTGCACCTAGTAAAACGACCGTCCCGCCGGTCATATACTCACAGCCGTTGCTGCCGCAGCCCTCGACCACCGCGAGCGCCCCGCTGTTGCGCACCGCGAACCGCTCACCGGCTTGGCCGGCAGCAAACAATTCGCCCGCCGTCGCGCCATAAAGCACCGTGTTGCCGATGATCGTGTTCTGCTGGCTGACTAGTGTGCTGCTTGGCGAGGGCCGCACGACAATGGTGGCGCCGGACAATCCTTTGCCAACGTAGTCATTCGCGTCGCCAAGCACTTCAAGCTTCAGCCCCTGTACTGCGAAGGCCCCCAACGACTGCCCGGCCGACCCGCGCAACCGCACCGTAATATGGCCGGGCTGCAGGCCCGACATTCCGTATTGCCGGGTGATCCGGGACGACAGCTTGGTGCCGATCGCCCGATGGGTGTTCCTTACGTTATACTGCAGTTGCATCTTCTCGCCGCGGTCGAACAGCGCCGCCGCATCCTCGATCATCTGCGCATCCAGCGTCTCCGGCACCTCGGTCCGCCCAACCTGCGTGCAATACCGCGCATGCGGCCCCGGATCGGCCTGCGCCAGCAGCGGATTGAGATCCAGGTCGTCCAGCAGGTCCGACCCCCGGCTCACCTGCTGCAGCAAATCCGTCCGCCCGATTACGTCCGTCAGCCGCCGCACGCCCAGCGCAGCCAAGATACCGCGCACGTCCTCAGCAATGAAGCTGAACAGGTTGATCACCTTCTCCGGGCTGCCATCGAACTTCGCCCGCAGCGTCTCATCCTGCGTGCAAACCCCCACTGGGCAGGTATTGCTATGGCATTGCCGCACCATGATGCAGCCCATGGCAACAAGGCTGGTGGTGCCAATACCGAACTCCTCGGCACCCAGCATTGCCGCAATCACCACATCCCGCCCGGTCTTGATCCCGCCATCCGTCCGCAGCCGCACCCGATGGCGCAGGCGATTCAGCGTCAGCACCTGATGCGCCTCGCTTAAGCCCATCTCCCAAGGCAGCCCGGCATACTTCACCGAGGTCTGCGGACTCGCCCCAGTGCCGCCGCTGTGCCCGCTGATCAGGATCGTGTCGGCCTTCGCCTTCGCCACGCCCGCCGTAATAGTCCCAATGCCGCTCCGCGAAACCAGCTTTACGCACACGGACGCGTCCGGGTTGATCTGCTTCAGGTCATAGATGAGCTGCGCTAGGTCCTCGATCGAGTAGATGTCATGGTGCGGCGGCGGGCTGATCAACGTGACGCCCGGCGTCGAATGCCGCAGCTTGGCAATCAACGGCGAGACCTTGAAGCCCGGCAACTGCCCGCCCTCGCCGGGCTTCGCGCCCTGCGCCATCTTGATCTCGATCTCGCGGCAAGCATTCAGGTACTCGGCCGTCACTCCGAACCGCCCAGACCCCACCTGCTTGATCGCCGACGAGGCATTGTCGCCGTTGGCGCGCGGCGTTGCACGCGCCGGGTCTTCGCCGCCCTCGCCGCTGTCGCTCCGCGCGCCGATGCGGTTCATCGCGATGCTCAGCGTCTCATGCGCCTCTGGGCTCAACGCTCCCAGTGAGATGCCCGGCGCCACCAGCCGCTTCCTGATCTCGGTGATGCTCTCGACGTCGTCCACGGGGATGGGCTTCACACCATCCGTGCGGAAATCCAGCAGGTCGCGCAACGCCACCGGCTTCTGCCGGCGCACACCGTCGGCATAGCGGCGATAGGTCTCAAAGCTGTCGGTCGCCACCGCGGTCTGCAGCGTGTGGATCAGCCCGCCATCGAATGCGTGCACCTCGCCCCGCCGACGCAGCTTGTAAACGCCGCCCACCGGTAGCGCCGTCGTCTCGCCATGCCACGCCGTCTCATGCAGTCCCAGCACCTTGCGCGCGATCCCGGTCAGCCCGATACCGGAAATCCGCGACTGCATGCCGGGGAAGTACTCGGCAACCAGCGCACGGGACAGCCCGATGGCCTCGAAGTTGTAGCCCCCGCGATACGAGCTGATGACCGAGATGCCCATTTTGGACATTATCTTCAGCAAACCTTTGTCCACAGCCTTCTTATAGCGCTGCACCGCCTCCTTCAGGCTCAACTGGCCGAACAGCCCGCGGCGTTGCCGGTCGGCAATGCCCTCCTGCGCCAGGTATGCGTTGATGGTCGTAGCGCCCACCCCGATCAGCACCGCGAAGTAATGCGTGTCGATGCATTCCGCACTGCGGATGTTGAGGCTTGTGAAAGTACGCAGGGACTGCCGCACCAGATGCGTGTGCACGGCGCCGGTCGCTAGGATCATCGGGATCGGCGCACGCTCCTCAGTCTGCGCCTCGTCGGTCAGGATCACATGCGAACCGCCGGCGCGCACTGTCTCCTCAGCTTCCCGCCGTATGCGCTCCAGCGCCAGGCGCAGGCCGAGGTCGCCCTCCGCCACCGGGAACGTGCAGTCCACCCGGGATGCCGTGTCCCCCAACCCGTCCACCATCGCCGCAAACTCGGCGTTGCTCAGCACAGGGCTGTCGAGCTGCAGCAGGTCGCACTGGCTGCTGTCCTCGTCCAGCACGTTGCCGAGGTTGCCGAGCCGCGTCTTCAATGTCATCACCCGCGTCTCGCGCAGGCTATCGATCGGCGGGTTAGTGACCTGGCTGAAACCCTGGCGGAAGTAGTGGTGCAGTCCGCGATACCGCTCGGACAGCACCGCAATCGGCGTGTCGTCGCCCATGCTGCCGATGGCCTCGGCGCTGTCCTCGACCATTGGATGCAGGATCATCTCAAGCTCTTCGAGCGTCGTGCCCACCGCGAGCTGCCGCCGCCGCAGCTCCTCAGAAGAGTACAGTACCGGCTCCGGCGCGTCGGTCTTGACGATCCGGTCGATCTTGGTAATCCGCTTGGCCCAGTCACCGAACGGGTGCCGCGCCGCCATCAGGTCTTTCAACTCGTCGTCGAGATAGAAGCGTGCCGTCTCCAGGTCCACGCCGATCGTATGGCCCGGTCCGACCCGGCCTTTGGCGATAATCTCGTTCTCGTTGAACTTCACCATCCCGGTCTCGCTGCCGACCACCAGCAGCTTGTGCTCGGTGATGGTATAGCGCAGCGGGCGCAGCCCATTGCGGTCCAGCCCAGCGATCACCCAACGCCCATCGGTCGCCGTGATCGCCGCCGGGCCATCCCAAGGCTCCATGACGGCATTGCAATACAAGAACATGTCGCGATGCGCGTCCGGCATCGTCGCGTCCTGTCCGACGCTTGCCGGGATCATCAACGCCTTCGCCATCGGCGCGTCGCGCCCGGCGCGTACCAGCAACTCGAACACGTTGTCGAGCGTCGCCGTGTCCGATCCGCCGGCCTGGATCACCGGCTTCACATCGTCGATGAAGCTGTCCAGCGGCCCGGCCGCGAGCCGTGTCTCGTGCGACTTCATCCAGTTGCTGTTGCCGGCGACCGTGTTGATCTCGCCGTTATGCGCCAACATCCGGAATGGCTGCGCCAGTCGCCAGGTCGGGAAGGTGTTGGTCGAGTAACGCTGGTGATAGATCGCGAACCGGCTGACGAACCGCGGGTCCAGCAGGTCCGGATAGAAATCAGTCAGGCTCTCGGCCAGGAACATCCCCTTATAGATGATGCTCCGGCACGACAGGCTGCAAATATACAATTCTTGAATCTGCGCCGCGATCGCCTGCTTCTCGATCTTGCGGCGGATCACATAGAGATCGCGCTCGAACTCGGCGTCGCTGTCCAAGCCGGCCGCACCAGACCGACCGCGGATCATAATCTGCTCGATCTCGGGCCGGGTCGCGTTGGCCTTCTCGCCAATGCATGCGACGTTGATCGGCACTTGGCGCCAGCCGAAGATGCCGTAGCCGAGCGCCAGGATCTCGGTCTCGACAATCGTCCGGCAGCACTCCTGCGCGCCCAGGTCGGTCTTGGGCAGGAACACCATGCCGACCGCCATCCGGTCCGGCTGCTCAGTATGCCCACTGCGCCGCACCGCCTCGGCAAAAAAGTCCTGTGGGATCTCGATATGGATGCCGGCGCCGTCGCCGGTCTTACCGTCCGCATCTACGGCGCCGCGGTGCCAAACAGCCCGCAGCGCGTCGATGCCCGCCTGCACCACGTCCCGCCGCGCCACGCCGTCCAGCGCCGCAACCATGCCGACGCCGCACGCGTCGTGCTCTTGGCTGGGATCGTAGGTGCCCGCGAGCCGGGCGACATTGGCATTCCAGTCGGCGACAAACTCAGTCCCGGTCGTGTCCATCCCGCCTACTCCGCTGCCGCCAAAAGAGCGTGCTGTTGCATATACTTGTGCATACGCGTCGCCGCATCGCGCCCGTCGCGGATCGCCCACACCACCAGGCTCGCGCCCCGCACGATGTCCCCTGCCGCGAACACGCCGGGCAGCGCCGTCATCTGCGTCCGGTGCTCCACCTTCAGCGTCCCCCAGCGACTCACCTCAAGGCCAGGCTCGTCCCACAGCTTTGGCAGGTCCTCAGGATCGAAGCCCAGCGCCTTGATCACCAAGTCCGCGTCCAACGTAATCCGCACGTCCGCCGGCTCCACCGACTGCCGGCCCGAGCTGTCGGTCAATCCCAGCCGCATGCGCTGCACCCGCACGCCCGTCACATGCGTATCGCCTAGGAATGCCTCGGGCGCCGAGAGCCAGACGAACTGCACTCCCTCCTCTTCCGCGTTCTTCACCTCACGCATCGAGCCCGGCATGTTTATCTTATCGCGCCTATAAAGGCAGGAAACGCTCGCCGCACCCTGGCGCACCGCGGTGCGGACGCAATCCATCGCCGTGTCGCCGCCGCCGATTACCACGACCCGCTTGCCTGCGGCATTATGCTCGCCGCTATCGAAGCTCGGCACTTGGTCGCCCAGGCCCTGGCGGTTGCTGGCGGTCAAGAAGTCCATCGCCGGCACAATCCCCGGCAACCCGGCGCCGGGCCCGCCAATATTGCGCGCCTTGTAGACGCCTGTAGCGATCAGCATAGCGTCGTGCCGCGCCCGCAACTCGGCAAAGCTGAGACTTTTACCCAGTTCGACGCCAAGGTGGAACTGGATGCCGCCCTCCTCCAGCAGCTTCCACCGGCGCAGCACGATGTCCTTCTCCAGCTTAAAGCCAGGGATGCCATAAATCATCAGCCCGCCGACCCGATCGTACCGGTCATAAACGTGCACTTGATACCCCAGCGTGCGCAGCCGCTCCGCTGCTGCCAACCCGCCAGGCCCGGCGCCGACGATGCCCACCGACTGCGGCCGTTCCTGCCGCGGCCGCGGCGGCTTCACCCACCCTTGCTCCCAAGCGTTGTCGGTGATGAAGCGCTCCACCGCGCCAATGGTGACGCTCTCGAAACCCTTCTCGATGACGCAGTTGCCCTCGCACAGCCGGTCCTGCGGGCAGATGCGGCCGCAGATCTCGGGGAACGTGTTGGTCGCCGAGCTGACCTCATACGCCTCTTGCAGCCGGTTCTCGGCTGTAAGCTTGAGCCAGTCCGGGATGTTGTTAGCCAGCGGGCAATGCACCTGGCAAAACGGTACGCCGCATTGGCTGCACCGGCTGCTCTGTGCGCCAGCTTGGGCGGGATCGAAGTCGGCGTAGATTTCGGCAAAATCTTCTCGCCGCATCGAGGACGCACGCTTAGGCGGCTGATGTTGCGCCAAACTTACGAATTGCAGCATGCGATCAGCCATGGTCGTCCGTCCTCCTCAACTGCACGTCAGCCTTCGTTAGGAGCGTATATGGATCTATAGCCTTGTTTGCGAGGGCAAATCGTGTTTTAGGTCAGGAGATATGCCGTTATTCTTGCTGAACTCACTCCGGATATCTGGATGCGGGCCGTTTCGTCTTCGTTAAAGGGCCGTATTGGGCCTTAATGTTGTTTGCACAACCTCAATAGGCTCGACCACACCCTGTGCGGCACACGCCAAAATGAGTTCGCTGCCGTTATCTCCGTCACATCCGAATGCGATCCCATCGATGCCGGGTCTTCGGCGATATTTTGTACGCAGAAACTATGCCAAGCAGAAAGCGGAAACTATGCCAAGCAGGAACTATGCCACGTTTCGCATCTGCGCGCTTCACGTCACCATTCGGTCAGGCTGCGCAGGCAAGGTCCGTAGGTGAGAAGTCGCCGTCTTCGAATAACAACGGCGCATTGCGCGTCTTGGCCAACGCATATGCAGTACAGCCGACGAAGTTGAGCGCGGCTGGTTAACGCTTCTGAACTTTGAAGGCTGATCGCCGACAGCCTCCGGTAGAGCGCTTCGGTTTCCACAGAACTGCTTTGTGACGGCGCACGCCACCCTCAATGAACTCGGCGCCGGCTGCTTCCAACGCCTGTCGCACTCCGTCCAGCGTGGCAGGCGCTACGCGCCATGTCCGCCTGGCGCCGTAAGACGGAGGATCGTCGCGACCGACACCGAGGCACGACGAGCAAGTTCATCTTGTTCCAGACACAGTAACGCCCGGGCCGCACGAAACTGCTCAGGCGTAACTATGAACGATGTATCGCACGATGAGCATTCAGCATCGAGCAGATCCCAAGCTAAGTCGGCACCTCCTCCCGCTTGCCCCCGCCCACCCGATAACGGTCCAGGTGCTCCGGAACCACCAGCTCAACCGGCGTCGGCACGATCCCTAGGTCCGGCAACCCCGGCATCCCTGCCGACACCACGTTGTCACGGCCAAGCAGGATCAACTGGTCGCGGGTCAGTGGCTTGCCCGGGATCAGCTCGCCGATGCGGGCCTGCACCCGGGCGATGCTCATGGGAATTTCGATCAGCGGCCGGTTGCGCCGGGTCTCCTTCAGGATCCAGGCCAGGAGCTCGCGAAACGTCCAAACCCGCGGTCCACCAAGTTCATACGTGCGGCCCTCAGCGTCGGTCCGCGCCAACACCGCCAGGATCGCGTCCGCGACGTCGCCGACATAGACCGGCTGAAATCGCGTGTCCCCTGAGATTACCGGCATGACCGGCAATGTCATCGCCATGCTGCCAAAGCGATTGAAGAACTTGTCCTCCGCCCCGAACACCAAGGACGGGCGCAGGATGGTGGCGCTCGGCATGGCCGCAAGCACGGCTTGCTCGCCTCCAGCCTTGCTGCGGGCATACAGGCTGGGGCTCGCCGCGTCGGCGCCAATCGCGGACACCTGCACCATCCGCTCCACCCCCTGTGACGCTGCAGCGCGGGCGATACGGCCGGCGCCCTCGGCCTGCACGCGCTGGAAGTCACCGGGCTGGCGCTCGGACAGGATGCCGACCAGGTTCACGACCATGTCCGCGCCCTCGGTCGCGCGCTGAATTGCCGCCTCGTTCGATAGACTGACATACAGCGGCACCACCTGGCCGACCCGGCCGGCCATCATCGACCCACGCGCCGCCTCGGTGTTGCGCCCGGCCACCCGAACGATATGCCCCTGCGCCGCCAGCCGCATCACGACATAGCGCCCGATGAAGCCGCTACCGCCAAACACCGTCGCCACGCTGCGCGTCGCCATAGGGCTCTTCCTTCAAGGTTGCCCTTTACTTACGGGTCGAACCCAGCCTTCTCAAGGCCAAACCCGGCCTTCAAGAAGCTCTCGCCTGCACGATTGCGCCTTGACGCCCCGCGCCCCCCCAGCTACTTCACCGCTCCACCGCACGGAATGCCCAGGTGGCGGAATTGGTAGACGCGCAGGTTTCAGGTACCTGTGACCGCAAGGTTGTGAAAGTTCGAGTCTTTTCCTGGGCACCATTCCTGTGACGGTTCAGTTCATGCCAAAAGGCGCCATTCACCTGCACCGGCACGACCTGCCGGACGGGATCGACCTCGGTCCGGTCGTCGCCGTCGACACCGAGACCATGGGCCTCAATCCGCACCGCGACCGGCTCTGCCTCGTGCAACTCTCATCCGGCGACGGTAGCGCGCATCTGGTGCAGCTTGTCCCTGCCTCCCTCGGAGGCCACGGCTACGACGCGCCAAACCTCGCACGCCTGATGGCCGATCCAGGCGTCCTCAAGCTTATGCACTTCGCCCGCTTCGACGTCGCAGTGCTGCAGCAGGCGCTCGGCATCACCGTAGCGCCCGTGAAATGCACCAAGATCGCCGCTAAGCTCGTCCGCACCTTCACCGACCGCCACAGTCTCAAAGATCTCTGCCGCGAACTGGTCGGCGTGGAGCTGTCCAAACAGCAGCAAACCTCGGATTGGGGATCTCCCGAGCTCACCTCCGAACAGATGACCTACGCCGCCTCGGACGTGCTCTATTTGCACGCGCTCTGGGCCCGGCTCGAGACACTGCTAGTGCGCGAAAACCGCTTGGCGTTGGCCGAGGCGTGCTTCGCCTTCCTGCCTACCCGCTGCCGCTTGGACCTGCTAGGCTACGACGATCCGGACATTTTCTCGCATTGACGAGTCGATCTGCTGCGCTCTGTGCATGCCGTTACCGGCGGTACACGGAACCTGTTTTTTTCGTTGAATGAGCTGATGGCCGTGAACATGGCAAAGCTAATCGCCAAGCTGACCGCCGCAGCGTAGCAAGACGTTACTACACGGCAATTGACCGACTCGCCCCGGCAGCCTGGCCAGGTTCTGTTCATTACAGATGTCGGTCTTGTAATCTGCCCTATGTCATTGACCCCCGGGGTATGCCCGCCCATACAAGTCAGATAGAAAGGGACTCCTATGGACGCTGCCATTTCCCTTTCACCCATTTCCCACACCCTCGCCTCCCATATCGAAGTGGGGCGCGCCGTCCTCGCAGCGGAGGCGGCCGGCCTGCGGGCGCTGTCGGCCTCGCTCGACGCCCAGTTCGATGCGGCGGTCGACCGCTTGGCCGCCTGCACCGGACGCGTCGTCGTGTCGGGCATGGGCAAATCCGGCCATGTCGCGCGCAAGATCGCCTCGACCCTCGCCTCCACTGGAATGCCCGCATTGTTCGTGCATCCCGCCGAAGCTTCCCACGGCGATCTCGGCATGATCGTGCCCGGCGATGCTGTCCTCGCCCTTTCCAACAGCGGCGAGACTGCGGAGCTTGCGGACCTTGTCGCCCATGCCAGGCGGTTCGGCCTGCCGCTCGTGGCGATCACCGGGCGTCCAGCCTCTGCCCTGGCGCGCGCGGCCGACATCGTCCTGCTATTGCCTTCCGCCGCGGAGGCCTGCCCAATGGGCCTCGCGCCCACCACCAGCACCACAATGCAACTGGCGCTCGGGGACGCGCTGGCGGTGGCTTTGCTGACCCGGCGCGGCTTCACGGCATCAGACTTCTCGATCAACCATCCGGGCGGGCGGCTCGGCGCACAGCTCCGGCTGGTAGCGGACCTTATGCACCGGGGAGACGCCATCCCACTCGCGGATGCGGCGCTGCCGATGGATCGCGCTTTGATCCTCATGACCGGCAAGGGCTTTGGCTGCCTCGGCGCGCTGGACGCAGACGGGCGGCTGCAGGGCGTGCTGACCGACGGCGACCTACGCCGCGCCATGGGGCCGGACCTGCTGAGCCGTAGGGTGCAGGACGTGATGAACCCAAGCCCTCGAACCATCGGCCCCGATGCCCTCGCCGCCGACGCGCTCCGTGCCATGAATGCGGCGCCGCGTCCGGTCACAAGCCTGTTCGTGCTCGACGGCGATGGCCGTCCAGTCGGCATCCTGCACGTGCATGACCTGCTGCGCGCGGGCGTAGCCTGATGGCGGTCGCTCCCTCACCCCAGAATATGCCGCCGCACCGCGTGCCCCCGCTCGAGCGCGAGTTGCCGACTCGCCTGGTGCGGACCGACAGGCTATCCGCTGCCGGAGCCGCCCGCATCCGCCGGGCGCCAACCGCATCGCGCATCGCCCGGCGCCGCGTCATGGTGACGCTGACCAAATGGTTGCTGCCGCTCGGCGCGCTGCTGCTGCTGGCCTCCGTCGCGCTTTGGCCCGAGATCGCGCGGGTCAAGGACCAGGGCCGCATCGCGTTCCGCCGGGCGTTCAGCGTCGAATCCGAGAGCGGGCGCATGAAAGAGCCGCGCTATCGCGGGGTGGACGAGCGTGGCCGGCCCTACACGATCACGGCCGCCTCAGCAATGCAGGCCGGGCCGCTGCGGATCGATTTGGTAGAGCCAAAGGGTGACCTAGTGCCGGACAACGGAAGCTGGATCATGGTGGAGTCCCATGCGGGCGTCTATATTCAGCATGTCGGCCAGCTCGACCTGTCGCACGACGTCGTGCTGTATCGTGACGACGGCACCGTGATGCGGACGCAGTCGGCGGCGGTCGACGTGAAACAGGGCGCGGCGGCGAGCGACGACATGACTCACGCCGAGGGCCCGTTCGGCGTGCTGGACGCACAAGGCTTCACCCTTACCGACAAGGGCGCCGCCATCCAGTTCCACGGACCGGCCCGCCTGGTCCTGAACGAGCGCAAGTGATGCGCCTGCTTATGGGTCTCATGCTGCTGGTGCTCGCTTCGGCCCCTAGGCCGGCCGCGGCGCAGGCACTCGACTTTTCCAAGGGCGGTCCGATCGAGGTTACCGCCAGCGAGGGCATGGAGTGGCGGCAGAACGAGCAGGTGGTGATCGCACGCGGCAACGCCCGCGCCGTGCGCGGCGACGTGACAGTCACGGCCAATACGCTGATTGCCCGGTATCGTCGCAAAACCAGCGCGGCTGCAACGCCAGCGAGCTCCGGTCCAGTCGCGGGAGATACGGGTAATAACGAAATCTACCGGTTGGAGGCCGACGGCAACGTCCACATCTTCACCGCAACCGACCTGGCCGTGGGCGACAAGGCGGTCTACGACATCGACCAGGCCGTGCTGCTGATGACTGGCAGCGACATGAAGCTGACCACGCCGCAACAGGTGCTGACGGCGCGGGACACCATGGAATACTGGTCGCAGAAGCATATGGCAGTGGGTCGTGGCCTCGCGACGGTCACGACGGCCGACGGCCGACGGCTGGCCGGGGACACGCTGGTCGGCTACACCACACCGGAAACGCCGGGCGCGCCACCCGCCACTCCTGCTGCAGCAAAAGCGCCTACGCAGCCCGGAGCCGACCCGCTGCTGTCGTCGGGCAAGCTGCAACGCGTCGAGGGCTTCGGCAACGTCGAGGTCCGCACCGCGACCGAGATCATCCGCGGCAGCCGCGGTGTCTATGTGGCGGACAGCGGCATCGCTCGGTTGGCCGGCGACGTGCACATCACCCGTGGGCAGAGCCAGCTCAACGGCGACCAGGCCATTGTAAACATGCGGACCGGCATCTCCACGCTGTCCCGCGACCCCGGCAAGCGCGTGCAGGGCCTGGTGGTACCGAACGACGCTACAAACGGCAGTTCCGGCGCTGCCAATTCAGGCGCAGCTGGCGCCGGCAAGACCGGAACTCGATGAGCGCGGCACACCGGGTCATACAGGGTGATGGCGGGCTGGTGGCGACAGGCGTCGGCAAGACCTACAAGAAGCGACCGGTCGTCCGCAACGTGACGATCCGTGTCCACCGCGGAGAGGCCGTAGGCCTGTTGGGTCCGAATGGCGCCGGCAAGACGACGACGTTCTATATGATCACCGGCCTTGTGCGCCCAGATACCGGGATCATCAGCCTGGACGGCCAGGACATCACAGGCCTGCCGATGTATCGGCGCGCACGTCTTGGCATCGGCTACCTGCCCCAGGAAGCAAGCGTGTTCCGCGGGCTCAACGTGGAACGCAATATCATGGCCGCGCTCGAGGTGGTAGAGCGCGACCCAGACCGCCGCGACCTGATGCTTGACGAGCTGCTGGCCGAGTTCGGCATCGCCCACCTCCGGCGCACCCCTGCGCTGGCGCTATCGGGCGGTGAGCGTCGCCGGGTGGAGATCGCCCGCGCGTTGGCGACGCAGCCGAATTACGTCCTTTTGGACGAACCGCTTGCCGGCATCGACCCGATCGCAGTCGGCGAGATCCGCGATCTCGTGTCGCATTTGAAGGATCGCGGTATCGGCGTGTTGATCACCGACCACAACGTGCGCGAGACGCTGGAGATCATCGACCGCGCATACATCATGCACGATGGCGAGGTGCTGATGGAGGGCCGGCCGCACGAGGTGGTCGCCCACGAAGATGTGCGCCGGGTCTATCTTGGCGAAAGGTTTAGCCTGTAGATTACGCCGATGGCGATGGGTCCTCGACTAGAGTTCCGGCAGACGCAATCACTGGTCATGACGCCGCAACTGCGTCAGGCGATCAAACTGCTGCAGTTCACCAACCTTGAAGCGACCGCCTTCGTCGAGGAAGAGCTGCAACGCAACCCGCTGTTGGAGCGGGACGAGCGGACCGACACGCAGCCGGAGCGCCCCGCCCCGGACCAGCGGCCGGAGGGATTGAACGAACTCGACGCCGTCGCCCTGCTGCGGCGCGAGAAGCTGCCAGATATGGTCGAGGCCGATCACAGCAACAGCTACGACGCGGGTGGACCCGGCGACGGAGCCGCCATGGCGAACGGCACCATGGACGGCGGCTACACCAGCATGTCCCGCGGCAGCGGCCAGCGGGACGACATGGACGACCGCGGCATCGACGACCTGATCGAGGCGCCGCGCAGTTTGCGCACTCGCCTGGGCGAGCAGCTCCGCCTCGGCTTTCCCGACCCGGTGGACCGCATGATCGGCGCCCACCTGATCGCGTTGATGGACCCCGCCGGCCGCGTGCCCCTTTCCACCTGCGAGCTCGCGCGCGCCATGGGCGTGGATGCGGCGCGGGTGGAGCGGGTGCGGTCCATCATGATGCGGTTCGAGCCAGCCGGCTTGTTCGCCGAGAACCTGCGCGAATGCCTAGCCGCCCAGCTCGCCGACCGCAATCGGCTGGATCCCGCCATGGAGGCGCTGCTCGACAATCTCGAGCTGCTGGCCCGGCGCGACCTACGCGGCCTCATGGCCGTGTGCGGCGTGGACTCCGAGGACTTAGCCGACATGATCACCGAGCTGCGCGCGCTCGACCCGAAGCCTGGTGCGGGGTTCGACGGCGGGCCCCTCCATCAAGGTATCCCGGACGTGCTCATGCGCCATGGATCCGATGGCAGCTGGCTGCTTGAGCTCAATCCCGACACCATGCCACGTGTTCTGGTGAACGAGGCCTATCACGCCAAGGTCAGCGCGCGCGCCGGGCGGGAAGAGCGGACGTTCCTGGGAGAGAGCCTATCGAGCGCTAATTGGCTGGTGAAATCCTTGCAGCAACGGGCCAACACGATCCTGAAGGTCGCGGCAGAAGTTGTGCGGCAGCAGGATGCATTCTTCCGCGGCGGCGTTGGTCATCTGCGCCCGCTGATCCTGCGCGACATCGCTGAGGCGGTCGAGATGCACGAGAGCACCGTAAGCCGCGTGACCGCCAACAAATACATCGCGACGCCGCGGGGCGTCTTTGAGTTGAAGTACTTCTTCACGACCGCGATCAACGCCGTGTCGGGTGGGGAGAGCCACAGCGCGGAGGCCGTACGGCACCGCATCCGGGCGTTGGTGCAGGCGGAAGATCCAGACGAGGTATTGTCGGATGACGCGATTGTTGCAGCTTTGCGACGAGAAGGCGTGGACATTGCCCGCCGGACCGTGGCCAAGTATCGCGAGGCTCTGCGCATTCCGAGTTCGGTGCAGCGCAAACGAGAGAAGGCGATGCCGGCGTAACCCGGCGCCCGACCAGAGCGGCTTGACCACAGCAGCAACAAAGCGGGAGATGTACAGATGCAGATCACGGTGTCGGGCAAGCAGGTGGACCTTTCGGACGCTCTGCGGGACCGGGTGTCGGAGCAATTGGACCTGATCGCCGGTAAGTACTTAGACGACGCGCTGGAGGCCAGCGTGACGTTCAGCCGCGCCCGCAGCTTCTTTACTTGTGACATCAACGTGCACGCTGGCCGTGGCCTCACTCTTCGGGGCGAGGGAGAGGCCGCAGACGCGCATAGTGCGTTCGACGATGCGGCGGAGCATATCGCGAAGCGCCTCCGCCGCTATCGCCGCCGCGTGAACGAACATGCGCGGGATCTGACGAACCGCGAGCGGCCCGAGGCAGGGCGGCAATATGTCCTGCGGCAGGACGACGATGGCCAGCCAAACGGGATCGAGAGCCGCAACGACGCCCCGGCCTATGCAACCGTCATCGCCGAGAGCTCGGCCGAGATCAACCGGCTGTCGGTGGGGGAAGCTGTGATGCGCATGGACTTGGCGGACCAGCAGGTGTTGATGTTTCGCAATAGCACGACGTCGGAACTAAACGTGATCTATCGCCGTCCGGACGGCAACATCGGCTGGATCGACCCGACTGGAGCGTAGTAGGCGTGTTTACGCGCCAAGGTTGCGAAGCTTGACATTTCATTAACTGAAATCTGCTGCAGAGTTCGGGTGCTTTGAGGTAGTTCCGGGCTGTGGATGCAACTTTGCCAAGCTTGGAACGAATGCTTCCGCCCACATCCCTGCGTGGTGTTCCGGAACGTGTTCTGACCCTGTTCGGCCAGGTTGAATTGCGAGATCTCGCGCTGAACCGCATCCGGCAAGGCCTATGTGTGTTCGATGAGCAGCAACGCTTGCTGCTGTTCAATCGGCTCTATGCTGAGATGTATGAGCTAGACCCTAGCCAGCTCTGGATCGGCATGACGCTGCGCGACGTGGTTGATCTACGCTACGCTGCCGGCACAGGGCCAGGTATGCCGCCCGAAGAATATGGCCTATGGCGTGACCGTATTGGCATAGCCGACCAGATCGTGAATACCGAGGTGACGCTGCGCAACGGCCACGTGCACGCCATTCACCACGAACCGACTCTCGGCGGTGGTTGGGTTGCCACTTTTGAGGACATTACCAAGCGGCGCGGAGCGGAGGCTCACGTCCGGCATATGGCGCACCACGACGCCCTAACCGGTCTACCCAACCGTGCGCAATTTACGGAACGCTTAGTCGATGCCCTGGCCCGCTTGCGTGGGGAAAGCCGGCTTGAGGATCACAGGCCAACCTCGGCCGCGGGAAGTCGGCTCGTTGCTGTCCTATTTCTCGACCTGGATCATTTCAAGGATGTGAACGACACCCTCGGTCACGCAGCAGGGGACGCGCTATTGCGCTTGGTGGCTGAGCGCATCGGCCGCTGCCTTCGCTCTGCAGACACGCTGGCCCGGTTCGGCGGTGATGAGTTCGCAGTATTGCTCGACGAGGGTATTCTGACCTCGGAGCAGCCCGCTGAGGTCGCGCAACGGATGATCGGCGCCATGTCGCAACCCTATATGCTGGACAGGCACGAGGTACGGGTAGGCATCAGCCTTGGGATCACCCTCTGCGCCCGCGACGATGAGGGCAGCACCGACCCGGCGCTGTTGCTGCGTCAGGCCGATATGGCACTCTATGAGGCCAAGACGACCGAGCGGGGCACCTACTGCTTCTTCGAGGCCGGCATGCACGCGGTGCTGCACCGGCGCAAGGAGATGGAGCGCGACCTGCGCCGGGCGCTGGCAGCGGGCGGGTTGGAGGTGCACTTCCAGCCTATAGTGGCACTCAACTCCCGGCATACCATCGGCGCCGAGGCACTTGCACGATGGCCCCACCCGGAGCACGGCATGGTGCCGCCTGCCGAGTTCATTCCGTTGGCCGAGAGCGCTGGGCTTATCGGCGAACTCGGTGCCTGGGTGCTACGAGCAGCCTGCGCCCGGGCCGCCCATTGGGATGGGCTTTGCCTAGCCGTCAATCTTTCTCCAGAGCAAGTGCGCCAGCCCGGACTAGTCGAATTGGTAGCGACGACGCTGGTCGAGACGGGCTTTCCACCTTCTCGATTAGAACTGGAGATAACGGAGGGAGTTTTGCTGCATGAGACAGCAACTGCGCTGGCAACGCTGTCTGGCCTGCGTGCACTCGGTGTTGGTATCGCGCTCGACGATTTTGGAACAGGCTACTCAAGCCTAAGTTATTTACGCAGCTTTCCATTCAGCAAACTTAAAGTGGACCGCAGCTTCATTTCCAGCATGGCTACAGACGTCGGTACGATCGCGATTGTGCAAGCGGTGGCGACCCTTGGCCGTAGTCTAACTATGCGCGTCAACGCCGAAGGAATTGAGACCGAGCAGCAATTTGAATTGCTTCGCACGATGGGATGCGACGAGGGACAGGGTTATCTGTTCGGACATCCCAGTCCCGCTGATGCCTTCGAGCGACGATTGGCGCTCGAGGCAACAGCGACAAAACCGCCACCATTCTAAGATAACGTCAGCCCGTCGCCGCAGGACAAACTCAGGGCAATGCGGATGATACCTTAATGCACGAGTGCCGGCACCATCTCGTGCTGCATGATTGCAGCCACCGCCAAGTCACAATCGGCGGCCACAGCCATCGGTGAACCATCGGCCGCAAAGATCGCGAATGCGGTCTCTCCGTCCATCCACACCGGTTTCACATACGCCAACTGGGACATGCCAAGCTGCATGAGTTGCGCCTGTGTCAGTTTGCGGATGTCGATCTCCTCGTGCGCTGAGATACCATCGGCTTCCAAGGCACTAGAAGTCATATTCATAGTGAAACCCCCTAAGCGGCTTAGCCGCTCGAATAATCCTAAAAGACACTGCATAGGAGCCACCGGACAGCATGTGACCGCGGCCACATCCCAGCACTCCTAACGGAAAACTAACGGCGTTATGTCGTAACGCGGTCTTATCCGATTTAGATGCGGAAACCAGCGTGAATTCAGGTCGATTCCGCTGTCGTATCCATCACCTGACCGCGACCAGCAGATTCAGGCTTGCTGATCTCGATTGTACGCACCCGAATTTCCGGCTGCGGACGCGCAAGGTCGATGTGCAACAGACCATTATCGAGCCATGCACCCTTGACCTCAATGCTCTCGGCCAACACGAATGCTCGCTGGAACTGACGGGCTGCGATACCACGATGAAGATAGACCCGGCCCTGCGTGTCATCGGTCTGCCGGCCGCGTATCACGAGCTGGTTATCTTCCTGGGTAATCTGCAGGTCGCTCATCGTGAACCCAGCGACGGCAAGCGTAATTCGAAGCCCGCTCGGCGAGGTTTGCTCGATATTATAGGGCGGATACCCATCGCTTGGAGACTTTGCAGCACGCTCAAGCATCTGCTCGAGATGGTCAAAGCCTAGAAACAGCGGCGATGTGAACATTCTGGTGGACGACATATAAGGGCCCCCTCCTACGAGCGAAGCAGTAGCCAAGACCCAACCTGGCGTCCTAGCGGCTGGGATGTTGGCAGGAAAGGCTGGTGTTGCAAGAGGCTCAAACTTGCCGCCCAGAACGAAGATTGAACCCAATTGCCGGGACCGCTACATCGCAACCATGAAGAGCCCGCCATCACCGCATGCTGACTCCATGCTGCCTATCCTGATGCCGCCCAACCCTATTCTCCGCGCAAAAACCCGCAAGGTCGCGCATGCGGATCTAGGACAAGTGCAGGCGTTGCTGCCGGAAATGTTTGCTACAATGTATGCAGCCCCCGGCATTGGCCTCGCTGCGCCGCAAATCGGTGTCGGGCTTCGCTTTGCCATCGTCGACTTGATGCCAAACGACGAGAAGGCACCAATCGTGCTGATCAATCCCGAGATCATCCGCGTCAGCGAGGATTGGATAGTGCGAGAGGAGGGTTGCTTGTCGTTGCCCGGTCAATACGCCGATGTATCCCGCCCGGCGCGCGTCGCCGTCCGCTACCAGGATACTGCAGGCGCAACAGTCGAGATCGAGGCCGACGGCCTCTTCTCCACCTGCCTCCAGCACGAAATCGATCATCTGGACGGCGTGCTGTTCGTCGATCATCTGTCGGCGCTGAAGCGCAACATGCTGATGCGAAAGCTGGCAAAGGAAGTCAAGCTGAAGGCAGCCGGGTGACGAACTCGCTATCCGCCCCACGACGCATCGCATTCATGGGCAGCCCGGCCTTCGCGGTCCCCGCGCTGCATGCATTACAGCAGGCAGGCCACGAGATCGCAGCGGTTTACAGCCAACCACCCCGGCCGTCCGGACGTGGCTTCGCCGTCACCCCATGTCCCGTGCACGCTGCTGCCCTGGCCTTGGGGCTGAAAGTGCGCACGCCAGCACGGCTACGGAACGATGCCGGTGAGCACGCCGCCTTTGCGGCACTCGATCTAGACGTCGCCGTGGTCGCTGCCTACGGCCTCATCCTTCCTCCTGCAATGCTGGCTGCCCCCAGCGGCGGCTGCCTCAACATCCATGCGAGCCTGCTGCCACGCTGGCGAGGTGCTGCTCCTATCCAAGCGGCCGTCCTGGCGGGCGACGCAGAGACCGGGATAACGATCATGCAAATGGACGCTGGGCTCGACACCGGTGCGATGCTGCTGCAAGGCCGGGTGCCGATTGGGCCACGGACGACTGCGGCGGAGTTGCACGACGCCCTCGCGGCCATGGGCGCAGACCTAGTCCTGCAAGCGCTGCAAGATCATCCTGCGCCGCTGCCGCAGCCCCCAGAGAGCGCCACCTACGCTGCTAAGCTAACCCGGGACAGCGGCCGGCTGGACTGGGCACAGCCCGCGGCATATCTCGATCGCCAAGTACGCGGCCTAACGCCATGGCCCGGCACCTGGGCAATGCTCGGCACAGACGTACTGAAGGTGCTGCGAGCCGAGCCTGCACCAGGATCCGGCCCGCCGGGAACCGTGCTGGACACAGCGTTGCTGGTTGCATGCGGCCAGGGCGCGCTGCGGTTGCTGCGCGTCCAGCGGCCCGGCCGCGCACCCATGGAGGCGGAGGCGCTGCTGCGTGGTTTCGCCATCCCGCCAGGCACTCGTTTGGCGTGAGAAGCTGGGCGTTGCTGCTGGAATACGACGGAACGCCCTATGTCGGTTGGCAGCGCCAGGCGACCGGCCTGTCGATTCAAGCGGTGCTGGAAGATGCCTGCGCCCGGCTGAACCGCGGCGAGCGGGTCGCAGCAACGGCGGCGGGACGCACGGACGCTGGGGTCCACGCGGTCGGACAGGTCGTGCAGATCGCACTGCCGGACCGGTATCGCCCAGATCAGATGCGCGATGCGCTGAACTTTCACCTGAAGCCGCACCCGATCGTGGTATTGCAGGCTGCGTCGGCCGACGCCGGCTGGAGTCCACGCTTCGACGCGGTGCAGCGTGCCTATTCGTATCAGATCCTGAACCGCCGTGCCCGCCCCGCGCTGGCGCTGCATCGCGCTTGGCACGCAGAGCGCCTGCTTGACGAGGCCACGATGGCCAACGCGGCAAGCTTGCTGGTCGGACGTCATGACTTCACCTCCTTTCGCGCCAGCGCCTGCCAAGCAAAAAGCCCCATCCGCACACTGGACCGCCTGGACGTGACCCGTGCTGGCGACACCCTCACAATTACCGCCGTGGCCCGCAGCTTTCTGCACCACCAAGTCCGCAACATAGTGGGCACTCTGAAACTGGTCGGCGAGGGCCGCTGGCCTGCGGAGCAGGCTCGGACAGCATTGGAGGCGCGCGATCGCCGGATGGCGGGACCCACGGCGCCAGCGGACGGGCTAACGTTCATAAGCGTGCACTACGTCCCGGATCCGTTCGGGCCTGGACGCGGTGCTTCGTGATAACTTCCAAGAGGGACGACCGGCAACACGCGATACTGCCCCCTCTGCTATGATGTCCGACGCTACAACTGGTGTCCTTGCACTCGACAATGCTTATGCGACGGAGCTCTCGTGGCTTGATCCCAAGCGTTTGAACATGCTTCTCGACCAGGCGTTTTATGCGCGCAGAATAGGCGACGCCGAAGCCTTTCTATTGGCCTTCGATGAGCAAGCCGCTTACGACAGTCCAAACTATCTTTGGTTTTGAAAACGCTATTCGCGCTTTGTATACGTCGACCGAGTTGCGGTTGCGCCAGTGGCGCGCGAGCGTGGCTATGCCTGGCGCCTCTACGCCGATCTGACTCAGCATGCAACGGCCGCGCGCTACAGCGTCCTCGCCTGCGAAGTCAACCTCGACCCACCCAACCCAGCATCGGACGCACTCCACGCTACTCTGGGATTTCACGAGGTCGGCCGGTCTACAGTTCACAGTGGCGCCAAGACAGTGCGCTATCTAGCGCTGTCTATCACCCCCCGAGCAGCCGGATAGTGAATAGCAGTCATCTGCATCTTCGCCTCCAGCGACGTTTTGCAGGCTGTCCACCATCAAAGCAGTCCTTATATACTATCCTTCGTAATCCCCATCGCTAGAACCAAAAGCCGCGGCCCAATCGCCAGCACGACGGTGCCAAGGTTGGTCAGCGCTACCAGCCCCGCCGCACGGCCGCGGGATAGGCTCAGGCCATACCGGGCTAGCAACCAATTCAGCCACAAACCATACAACGCTAGCCCAAAGATAAAAGCCTGGTTCGCCGCGGCCTCAGGCAAACCAAGCTGCAACGCGAACTGCAGCACGATCAACAACGCTATCGCCGCCAACGGCAGCGCCCACTGGCACCAGTTGAACGCAGTGGCATAGCGCAGCCACTGCGCCTCGCGGCCCCAAGCCCTAGCCAGCGCATGGGACAGCACTGCCGGCGCGAGCTGGGCAACGACGGTGGCCAACAGGGTCGCGAGCGCGCGCACCGGGCCGTCGGTCGTCAGCATCAGCGCAGCACCTACGATTGGAAAGGCCAGCAGCGGTGCAAGGCTCGATAGGAAGGCTTGTGGCGTATCGCCGAACTGCGCTAGGCCGTCCACTCGCCCCCGCGCCAGCCGTGCCATGCCAAGCAGAGGCTTGAGTCGCTCCGGAATCTGCGGTGTCATGCGAATGCCGCCAACACGGCGCTATAGATGCGGGCCAGATGCCGGAGCTCATTGACCGGCACCCGCTCATTCGCCTGGTGCATCGTGGCGCCGACCAGGCCGAACTCGGCAACCGGGCAATAGCGCGCAATAAACCGCGCGTCCGACGTTCCGCCTCCGGTATCGAGCCGCGGCGTTATCCCAGCCGCGCCGGCGACCGCGGCCACCAACCGGTCCACCTGCGCGCTAGGCGGTGTCAGGAACGCCTCCCCACTGATCGCCACATCGAGGTCGAACCGCTCGGCATGCAGCGATAGCTTAGCGCGCAGCCACGCCGCAAGCGCCGCACCCGTATGCAGGTCGTTGAACCGGATGTTGAGCCGGGCCGTGGCGCTGGCAGGGATCACGTTGGTCACAGGATTGCCGACATCAACGCTTGTGACTTGCAGCGTAGACGGCTCGAACCACTCGCTCCCGGTGTCGAGCGGGGCAGCGACCAGTGCCGACAATGCAAAGATCAGGCGATGCACCGGGTTGTCGGCACGGTCGGGATAGGCAGCGTGGCCCTGAGTTCCATGCATTGTGATGGCAGCATTCAGGCTGCCACGACGCCCGATCTTGATGACTTCGCCCAACCGCTGGGGATTTGTCGGCTCTCCCACTAAGCACAGGTCCGGAATATGGTCGTGCATCCCCATCCACTCCAAAACACGGACAGTGCCATCAGTAGCCGGGCCTTCCTCATCACCGGTGATCAGCAGGCTAATAGACCCAAATGCTTTACAATCTGTGGCTGCCGCGACGAAAGCAGCGATTGCGCCTTTCATATCGCAGGCGCCACGGCCGAATAATATGCCGTCCCGAACCTCGCCGCCGAATGGATCGGCGCTCCAGGCAGCGCCTGGCGGCACCACGTCCGTATGCCCGGCAAAACAGAAATGCTTGCCGCCCGCCCCTCGGCGCGCGAACAGGTTCGGCGTCGTGCCGAACGGCAGGCGCCAAACCGTGAAACCGATTGCCTCCAGCGCCGCCGCCAGCACGTCCTGCGCGCCCGCGTCAGCCGGCGTGACGGACGCACAGCGGATCAGCGACTGCGCCAGCGGAACGGGATCGGTCAATAATCGCGCAGCAGGTCGTTGATCGACGTCTTCGCCCGGGTCCGCTCGTCGACGCGCTTCACGATGACGGCGCAGGTCAGCGCGGGGCCGGCCTCGCCATTCGCCATGGGCCGGCCCGGCAGCGTACCAGGGACGACGACGGAGTAGGCAGGCACGCGGCCCACAAAGATCTCGCCGGTGGCGCGGTCCACGATCTTGGTCGACTGGCTGATGAAGACGCCCATGGCCAGCACGCTGCCGCGCTCGACGACTACACCCTCCACGACCTCAGACCGGGCGCCTATGAAACAGTCGTCCTCGATGATTGTGGGATTCGCCTGCAACGGCTCCAATACGCCGCCTAGGCCGACACCGCCGCTGAGATGGCAGTTTCGTCCGACCTGAGCGCAGCTTCCAACGGTGGCCCAGGTGTCGATCATGGTGCCGCGGTCCACATAGGCGCCAACGTTCACGAAGCTGGGCATCAGGATGACGCCCGGCGCTATATAGGCGCTGTGGCGGACAACGGCGCCCGGCACGGCGCGGAAGCCGGCGGCGGCAAAATGGTTCGGGCCCCAGCCAGCCGTTTTAAGCGGCACCTTATCGAAGGCGGGCGCGTCGCCAGTGCCAGGCATCAGAACACTGTCATATAGCTTGAACGAGAGGAGCACGGCCTTCTTCAGCCAATCATGCACGATCCAACCCTGCGGCGTGGGCTCGGCGACGCGCATCTCACCCCCATCGAGCGCTGCCAACACGTCGTCGACCGCCCGGCGTGCCTCGCCGCTGGCAGCGGAGAGTGTGTCTCGTTGCTCCCACAACTGCTCGATCTCAGGGCGGAGGGCGTGCTGGGGCATGCGTCGGGGCTCTCGGCTAGCGTGATAGGTGGTGCGCGCGGACCATGCGCAGCCGGCTGTCCGGTGTCAAATCGATGGCGATGCAGGGATCGTCCAGTTCGCTAACACAATCTTCACCAGTGCCTGTGCAAGCTCCCATCATGAGAACAACGCAGATGATCGCGACCGCAACGGCACCGCCCAATTCACGGGACTCGCTGCGGGCAACATTGCTCGCCAGCCGTCAGCGCTGGCGGAGTTTTGGCATGATCGCCGCGGATCTGTTATTCGAGACGGACCGCGCAGGCCGACTTACATTTCTGGCGCCGGACTCCGCGCTGGGCTGGCCGGCCGCGGACTTGCTCGGCAGCGGGACACGGGTGTTGCTTGCCGAACCCGATGAGCCCGGCCAAAATGGCGCGCCGGACCCGTTCCAGTGCGACATGCCGCTCAAAAATCGCCAGGTCTGGCTGCGCGACGCCACGGGACAGGCCGTATGCATGGCGATCTCCTCCGTTCCGTTGCTGGACCAACTTGGACTGCGCATCGGCACGCGCGGCGTGGGCGTCGACGTGACGGAGCGGGAGCGGCAGGACACCATGGTGTCGGCGCTGCTGCGCCGTGGTGACGTACTGGACCACATCCTAGGTCAGATGCGGCAGGAGGTGATGGCGCCCCGTATCATCCAGGCCGTGCTAGACGCAGTGATGCGTGCCGTGGGTGGACAGGGCGCAGCGATGCTGGACCTGACCCCAGCGCAGAAGGATGCCGCGCCGCCACCGCCGTGGCCAGTGCTGCATAGCGCAGGGGACGATCCGCTTCCGGTCCTCGCGGACGCGCTCGCGCTGCTGGAGGAGCAGAACGACGCGGCGATAGCGGGTGCGACAGCGAACGGTCAGATCATACTGGCCTGCCCGGCCTCGACTCGGTTTGGCGAGCGTGCCGGCCTCGTCATGTGGCGAGCGGCGGGCAGCCGACCGTGGGATGGGGATGATCACACGCTGGCAGCCTCCGTTACTGGGGTGATCCGCATCGTGCTGGAGCACGAGGCCATCCAGCGGGAACTGTTGCAACAGGCGCGAACCGATCCGCTGACGGGCCTGCTGAACCGCCGGGCGTTCCTGGACGAAGCGTCGCGGCGGATCGATCGGCTGGACCGGGAGGAATTGCCCGGCACCCTGCTGTTTGTCGACCTCGACGGGCTGAAGGCGCTGAACGATCGGCTGGGACACGAAGCTGGAGACACTGCCCTGGTGCTGGTAGCCGAGCTGCTGCGCCACACCGTACGCCCCACCGATCTTGTCGCACGGCTGGGCGGTGACGAGTTCGCGCTGTGGCTCGATGGCTCGGACGAGCTGACGGCTGCCGAACGGGCCGAGGGTTTGCAAACTGGCTGCCCGAAGGCGCTGGCCCATCTGACCGTTGGCCAGGACCAGGACATGACGATGTCAATCGGCATCGCGTGCCGCCGTCCTGGCGATGCGGAAGCGCTCGAAAGCCTGCTGCAACGCGCCGACCAGGCAATGTACGAGGTTAAACGCGCCGGCCGCGGACACTGGCGGGTTTCGCACGCGGAACCAGCGTTATGACGGGCTCGGTACGCAATAGTGCGCTTGGAGCGGCGGCCCCGCATTCCGAAGGGTTCGGTACCGAACCGGTACGGGTGCGGCTGGGCAGCGCTGCCAGCACGCCGGCGGACGTCCTCAACCAATTGACCCGCGACCCGGCCATTACGGTCCGCGCCGCCGTAGCCATGAACCCTGCCTGCCCACCCTACGTGGACCAGGCGACCAGCCGCGATCCGGACGAGCAGGTGCGCGCGTTGTTGGCCCGCAAGCTCGCCCTGCTGGCGCCGTCGCTGTCGAATGATGAATGCACGCAGGCTTGCACGCAGCTTCGCGCCACGCTCGCCACTCTAGCCACAGACGTCGCCGTCCGCGTGCGCGCCGCCGTCGCCGATTGCGTCAAGGCCATGCCGGATGCGCCTCGCGACCTGATCCTAGTACTGGCGCGGGACACGGCCCTGACCGTTTGCGACCCAATCCTCCGCCTATCGCCGTTGCTGACGGATGCGGACCTGCTCGCGCTTTTAGCCGCGCCGCCCCACCCCGGCGTCCCTGCATCAGTGGCGAGCCGACCGGGCCTCAGCCCAACGGTCGCGGAGGCGATTGCCACCACGGCCGACAGCGGGGCTATCCGAGCGCTGCTGTCCAACCAGTCTGCCGCGATCCAGGAAGCCAACGCTCGACGCGCTGATCGCGCAAGCCGAGCCGCATCCCGACTGGCACGGTCCGCTGGTGCGGCGCCCAGTGCTGACGAGGCACGCCATTCTTGCGCTGTCGGGCTTCGTTGCGACGCAGCTGGTCGACATACTGGCACAGCGCGCGGACCTCGACCCCGCGATCGCTGCCGAACTGCTGCGCCGGGTTTCGGAACGTCTGCAGCCTGAGGCCACTCCGACGGCCCCTGGCCTCGCCGATGACGAATTGCTCACCTGTATCCGGCGGCTCGACGCAATGGGGTCGCTGAACGAGGCGACGTTGATCGAAGCCGCGCGCGCCGGAGATGAGCGGCGAGTCGCGGCGGTGCTGGCTGTCGCGAGCGGCTTGCCGCTGGCAGCCGTGGACCGTGCGATATCGCTGCGCAGCGCCAAGGGACTTATTAGCCTGACCTGGAAAGCCGGCCTATCCATGCGCGCGGCTGTCATCGTGCAGGCCATACTGGGGCAGCTTGGCCCTGGTGCCGTAATGCTGGCGGCTTCAGGCGGAGCATTCCCGCTCACGATCGACGAAATGCGGTGGCAATTAGAGGTGTTGGACCAGTCGAGACGCTAGGAATTTATCCAGCCTAAACCGGTCCGGCTTGACACCTCTCGCGGTGGCGACGAACAACGGGCTAGCGTGCGTTCTACCTGCCCCGTATGGATGCGCCGATGGTGGGTTGGACGGATATCGCGTTAGATGGATGGGTGGCGCGGCTGCCAGCGGGCTGGCGCTCCTATGCCTTGCTGGTGCGGCTGGATCGGCCGATCGGCGTCTGGCTGCTGTTCCTGCCGGGTCTATGGAGCATTCAATTAGCAGGCACCACCAAACCGCATGCAGCCTGGCTGGTGCTGCTATTCGGAATGGGCAGTGTCTTGATGCGGGGAGCCGGTTGCGTGGTCAACGACATGTGGGACCGCGACATGGACCGCCTCGTAACCCGCACTGCCGGGCGTCCATTGGCCAGCAACGCATTGAACATGCGGCATGCAACCTGGTTCCTCGCAGTACTGCTCAGCCTCAGCCTGCTCATCCTCTTGCAACTGAATGGCCTGGCGCAGGCGCTTGGCGTGGGATCGCTGGCGCTAGTCGCGCTATATCCCTTGGCAAAGCGGGTGACATGGTGGCCGCAAGCGGCGCTAGGCATCACCTTCGGCTGGGGCGCGCCAATGGGGTATGCGGCAGCAGCAGGATGCATCGACGCTGCAGCTGTCGCGCTGTATGCGGCTGCGTTCGCGTGGATATTGGGCTACGACACAGTCTATGCGCACCAAGACCGCGAGGATGACGCGCTCATTGGGGTGCGCAGCACCGCGCGCCTGTTTGCCGGATGGACCCGGCCGTTCCTGACGGCGTGCTACGCGGCCATGCTCGCGCTGCTGGCACTGGCGGGGTGGCTCGCCGGGCTGTCAGGCTGGTTCTTCGCGGCGCTGACGCTCCCGGCCGCGCTATTGATTTGGCAGATCGCGACCATCGACATCGAAGACCCCGCCGGCTGCCTGCGGCGGTTCAAGCTGAACCGGGAGGTCGGCCTGCTGGTCGCCGCCGCAATCCTGGCTGGGCGGCTATGACGCTGCTGCGGCACTTCTTGGCCTATTACCGGCCCTATACCCGGCTGTTGCTGCTCGACTTCGGCTGTGCCGCGGTGTCCGGCGTGCTCGAGCTCGGCTTTCCCATGGCGGTGCGTGCCTTCATCGACCGCCTGCTGCCGCAGGGCGACGTGTCGGTCATCCTGCTCGCCATCCTGGCCCTGCTCGCAGTCTATCTGCTGAATGGCGGCCTGACTGCGGCCATCATCTACTGGGGGCACGTGCTCGGCATCAGCATCGAGACCGAACTACGCCGGCGCGCCTTCGATCACCTGCAAAAACTCTCCTTCCGTTTTTTCGACAATCAAAAGACTGGTCACCTGATCAGCCGCTTGACTACAGACCTCGTCGACGTGGGCGAGGTCGCGCACCACGGTCCCGAGGACCTGATCATCGCCCTGCTGACCTTCCTCGGCGCCTTCGCGCTCATGGTGCACGTCAGCCCGCCGCTCGCGCTGATCGCGGCTTTGGTGGTGCCGATCGCGATGGGAATCGTGGCGCATTACGGCGGCCGCATGGACCGGAGCTGGCAAGCGCAGTTCCGTCGCATCGCCGGGTTCAACGCCCGCATCGAGGAAAACGTAGGTGGCGCACGCGTCGTGCAGGCCTTCGCCAACGAGGACCACGAGCGCGCGCTGTTCGCCGCCGACAACCTCAGCTATAAGACCGAAAAGCTGCGCGCCTATGCGGCGATGGCTGTCAGCCTGACGCTGAACTATCTCGGCATGCGGCTAGTCCAGATCGTCGTCATGCTGGCCGGCACGGTGTTCATCGTGCGCGGCGGCCTCTCGATCGGCGATTTCGTGGCCTTTCTCCTGCTAGTGGGCGTGTTCTACCGGCCACTCGATAAAATCAGCGCCGTCATCGAGACCTACCCGCGCGGTATCGCGGGCTTCCGGCGCTATCTGGAGTTCCTGACCATCGCCCCCGACATCGCCGACCGGCCGGACGCGATTCCAGCGCCTCCGCTGCGCGGCGACGTTTGCTACGACGGCGTGAGCTTCGGCTATGAACCCGGCCGGCCGGTGCTCCAGGGCATCAACCTCGACATCCGCGCCGGGGAGACGGTGGCGCTGGTCGGGCCGTCAGGTGCAGGCAAGACGACGCTGTGCTCCCTGCTGCCGCGCTTCTACGAAGCCGAAGCCGGGCGCATCACCATCGATGGGATCGACATCCGCGCCATGACGCGCGCCTCGCTCCGGCGTCAGATCGGCATTGTGCAGCAGGACGTCTTCCTGTTTGCCGGAAGCCTGCGCGACAACATCGCCTATGGCCGACTCGGCGCGGACGAGGCGGCCATCCTGGACGCTGCCGCCCGCGCGCGGCTGACTAGCCTGATCGAAAGCCTGCCAGAAGGCCTAGACACGATCGTGGGCGAGCGCGGAGTAAAGCTGTCGGGCGGACAGAAGCAGCGCCTGGCGATCGCCCGCATCTTTCTCAAGAACCCGCCGCTGCTGATCCTCGACGAGGCGACTTCGGCGCTCGACAGCGAGACCGAGCGTGCTATCCAGCAATCGCTTGCGGATCTCGCGGACGGGCGGACGACCCTCGTCATTGCCCACCGGCTAGCGACGATCCGCGACGCCGACCGCATCATCGTCGTGACAGAGGAGGGTATCGCCGAGCAAGGCAGCCATTCGGAGCTTCTAATGGCGGGCGGAGCCTACCGCAGGCTGCACGACGCGCAATTTGGCGAAGTAGCAACCCTTTGAGCGCAGACTTCATCAAGGCGCACACCGTGCTGGCCCATGCTCCGTTGGTGCCAGAGATCGCCTTGCACTTGGCAACCGAGATCACTCCCATCTGGCAGGCCAGCGAGACCTGGCTGCAGCAGGCGAACGTCGACCCGCCATTCTGGGCCTTCGCCTGGCCCGGCGGACAAGCGCTGGCCCGGCACGTGCTGGACCATCCGGAGACCGTCCGTGGCCGCCAAGTGCTAGACTTCGCCGCGGGTTGCGGCATCGCGGCAATCGCCTGCGCCATGTCAGGCGCAGGCAAAATCGAGGCGGCCGAGGTCGACGCGATGGCCATTGCGGCAACCCTCGCCAATGCGCGCGCCAACCACGTCATAGTCGAAACCCTGGCAGCAGACCTGGTCGGCCAGCCCTGCCGCTGGGACCTGATCTTATGCGGCGACGTCTGCTACGAAGCGCCGATGACCAGGCACATCATGCCGTGGCTGCGCCGCATGGCTACAGCGTGCGAAGTCTGGATCGCCGACCCCGGCCGCGCTTATTTGCCACTAGACGGCTTGACGCCACTGGGCGAATACGCGGTCCCGACCTCGCTGGAGCTCGAAGATCGAGTATTGCGAAATACTCTACTCTACAAGATCGGCGGAGCTTAGAATTGCAGTCGTCGCAGATCGCCGCCCAGTTCTGCCCAACCTAATATCGGCTTGGCTGCTCCCGGGTGCGCCGGTCGTCATCGTAGGTCCTCTGCTGATCCGTACGGCGGCGGCCCTGGTCACGATCGAAACGTTCACGCTCTTCGGCATTGCGACGGTCGTCGTCACGCCGATCGTCGAGCCGGCGCTCGTCGCGGCCGCGGCCGGCCTCCTCCCGGCGACGCAGCTCCTGGCGACGAGCGTCCTCCTGGTCACGACGCCCCTGCTCGTAGATCGCGCGGTCGCGATCCTGCTGATTAGGCTGCTGCTGGCCCGGTGCGACCTGCTGCTGCAACAGCTTTCCAACGTCATTCAGACTCTGAGCTCCAGCAGGCCCGATCATCGCCACACCGATTACTGCCACAGCCAATATGTTGCGCATCGCACCCTCCAGCTTTGCAAACCTAACGCATCAGAAGGCCAGCGAGTTCGGTTCAGGCAGTCTCGGCCATCACCAGTTCGACATCCGTCGTTGCGGTAATTACCAACTCGGCCTCGTCAGATACAGCAACCCCGTCCCGCGAACCCGCAACAGCGCTCAACCATGATCTCGCCAGAAGCTACCACCAGATATGCCTACTGCTCCGGCGCCAGCGCATGCCCTGCTGCCAGCTTGCCGACAAGCACCACCCCATCCGCATGCAACGGCAGCGCGCCGTCGCGCCCATCGCCTGCCGCCAGCACGCGCATTTCCTCGCCCGCCGCGGGGAAGCTGCGAGCGCCCCAGCCCGGCTCGACTCCAGCCTGATCCGGTATGAGCCAAATCTGAAAAAATGCGGGTCTCACCCGACTCACAGATGTATTCAGGTGCGTGATGCCCCAGCCGGCGTGCATGACCCGCACATCCTCAGTTTCTGTCCAGCCCTCGTTGCCAAGGCTGTCCCGATGGATGATAGCACCCTGCCGAACATAGGTGATGATCTCCAGGTCACGATACAGATACGGGTCGAAGTAGCCGCCGGAGCTGAAATGGTGTCGCGCCATGCGCTGTCATGCCCATTCGTCATGCACCACGCGCTGGTCAGCAACTTACGCCTAAAATCTTACCGAGCCATCAAGACTGGCAACGTCGCGTTCTCCAGCACGTGCCGCGTCACGCCGCCGAGGATCAGCTGCCGCAGCCGGGAGTGGCTATAGGCGCCCATCGCGAGCATATCGGCGCCGAACTCCCTCGCAGCCGTAAGGACACCGCGGCCCACGTCCCGCTCCATCGGCCGGAACTGCGCGATCTCGGGCCGGATGCCATGCAGCGCGAGGTAGCTGGCGAGCTCGGGCGCCCCGGGACCACGGCGCTGATACTCGTCGGCGGACAGCACACGGACGGCCTCGGCCCGCTGCATCCAAGGGATCGCGGCATGCACGGCCGCCGCGCTCTCGGCGGTGCCGTTCCAGGCGACGCAGATCCGCGTGCCGATGGCCGGCCCGGCCTTCTGCGGCGCAATCAGCACCGGGCGGCCGCTATCGAACAGGACGGCGTGCAGCGCGTCGGAGCTGGACACATCATCTCCGGCCTCCGGATGTGGCACGACCGTAAGATCGGCGAGCCGCGCGAGCTGGGCAACCAGATCCTCCTCCCGGCCGGTAATGCTCGTGAAGTCGGCGGTGGCGCCGGCGCGGAAATGCGGCTCGGCCACGACCACGCCGTGGCAGGCGACGAACCGGTCGAACATCGTGCGCACGGCGTTGCTGCGGTCGGTGCTCTCCTTCTCGGTCGCGGACATCATTTCCTCGATCATGGCCCCTGACAGGCCCTCCCCGGCCAGCGGTGCCACGTCGCGGCTGTCAACGCGAACATGCAGCGCGGTCACGTGCGCATCCCACATTCGAGCGACGGTCAGCGCCGTGGACAACGCGGCCTCCCCGGCAGCGGTGCCGGTCAGGGGCAGCAGCAGCTTGCGGATGGCCATCGCTCGGGCTCCTCGATCACGGGTGTGACTGGAACGTTACCATACTTTGCCCAGTGCATATCTGCACAGTCCTACTACGCGGCCTCCCCTGCGCCTGGCTGCACCTTGGTGATAGTCACTGCAGCATAGCCCATTCTGCCCGTATAGGCTGCATGCGGCACAACCAAGGGCGGGATCAATCGCGGACCGGCCAAGCAATGCTCGATCCGAATTCTTGCGTCATTACGCCGACGCTATCACAGTCTCCCTGACAATCAGCCGTGCCTCGCGCAGCGCCGCATCGGCATCGGTCGCCTCGATGTGGCGCCAATCAGCCGGCGGCACCACAGCCGAAACGGCGCGCAGCACGGCGACAGTCGCGTCCGACGCATCGCCCAGGCGCGCCGCAACCCGGTGCTCCAGCTCCGGCATCGGCGCGTGCAGCCAAAGGCCCACAAAAGGCATCCCCGCCGCCCGTGCCGCCGCTGCCACGCTCTCGCGCAGGCCAGGATCGAGGAATGTCGCGTCCACCACCACCGCATGGCGCCCGGCGGCTGCGTCCCGCACATTGGCCAGAAGCGCCGCATCAGTGCGTCGGTGGCTCGCGAGGTCATAGGCGCTGGTCGGAAGCCGCACCTCGGGACGAACCGCCTGCAGCCGCTTGCGGACCTCGTCGCTCCGC
>JAABVA010000989.1_pt1 | contig 32081 bp, 28 predicted proteins | sample 5560331 | NCBI WGS metagenome assembly JAABVA01 (sample SAMN12812661, study PRJNA571458) | rock metagenome | isolation source: Antarctica rocks | place: Antarctica: Victoria Land, Mt New Zealand sud | collected 2016-01-07 | reverse complement strand
GCGTGCCGTCCACCAGGTTGCCGTGGCTGTCGGTGAAGCGGTAGGGCGGCTCGGGCAGGTGGTGCGCCAGGTAGATGTGGCCCAGGGCCATCGCCAGCAGGACGGAGGACCCGACGACGTTGGTCAAGCCGACGCGCCGGAACCCGCCGCGCCAGAACCCGAACCGGCCCGACACGCGGACTGCTGCTCCCTGGCCGTTCTTCATGCTGCCGTCCTTTCCTGATCGTCTGCAACGACAGGTTGCGCCAGTCGGACGCGAGTGCAGCCACCCCGCGTGCAGACCGTTCGGCCTGCCGGAGCGAGAGGGCCGGTCCCGCCTAGCCGGCGAACCTCGACCGCGGCACGTCGGCGACGAAGCTGTCGATCGCCACGCCGTCCGGGTGGAAGGCAGTCGGCACCCGCACCGCGATCGCCGTCACCACTAAGTCCATGCCCCGGCTCTCCTTGGCATTGGCATAGGTCACGTGGATCGGCAGCCGGATGCTCCAGGCGAGATGGTCACCGACCAGCGCCGCGTTCTGCATCGTCGGGCTGGCCAGCGCCTTGGCCGACACCACCATCGAGTTGGCCTTGATCTCGTCGAGGTTGCGGGTCGCCTCGATCGCGGTGACGACGCCGTTCCAGCCGTTCACCGTGAAGTGCGGGCTGGCCTCGCGCGACAGGGTCTCGTGGTAGTGCACGTAGTCGAAGTTGTAGACGGCGAGCACGGCGCGCGCGGTGAAGTCCATGAGGTCCGCATCCGGCATCACGCGCTGGCTGAGCGGCGTGTCCTGGATTAGGTTGGCATGGCTGTCGGTGAAGAAGTACAGCGGCTCGGGCGGGTGCGACCTCGTGTAAGCGAAGTCCAGGGCCAGGGCGATCACCGCGAGCGATGTGAACACGTTGGTCAGCGCCACGCGCCAGAAGCCACCGCGCCAGAAGTTGAAGCGGCCCGCCACAGGGTCGGCCGCCGTATGGTCGTCCGTCATATGCTTTAGTCTCCAGTCTGTTGCCGGCCGACGCCGCGCCCGGCGGCGCGAGGCCGTGGGGTCTGCTACCAGGCGTGCATGGGCGCGCTGGCCATCAGGATCTTGTAGCTGCGCTGGCGCTTGGCGTCGTTGGACAGGGTGGTGCCGTTCGCGCCCCAGATGTGATGGCCCTTCCGGCTGCAGCGCTTGCGGACCAGCGCCTTGCCGCTCTTCCAGGAGTACACCGACCCCGGAAGCGGCGCGGCCAGGCGGTCCAACAGACGCGCGGCCTCGACGTCGTGGCGCAGCGCCTGCGGATCGCGTCGCGGGCAGTTGACGACCCATGCCCTGGTTGCCACCGAGCCCTCCGTCACGCCCAGGACGGCCGCGATGCACAAGGGGGAAAAATTTGCGATGAACAGCCGCTCCAGGCGCTCGGACAGCGCCCCGTCGCTTTCCGTCCAGCAGCCTGGCCGTCCGCCCATCTTGGTGCGTTCGGCTTTCACGGCAGGCGGGGGCTTGGGAATGGAAAGCGTTGTCTGGGGAATAGGGAGCGCTGGCTGGGGAGCCGGGGGCATAGAGGGCGGCTCGGGTGCCGGAGCGACGCTCGGCTGCGGTGGTTCCGGAGCGACGCTCGGCTGCGGTGGTTCCGGAGCGACGCTCGGCTGCGGTGGTTCCGGAGCGGGGGCAGGAACGGGCGGCGCGACGACGGTCTCGACCGGCACGGCCCCGCGGCGCGGGCGTTTCAAGTTGAGGCGCCGCGCCTTGCCGTAGACCGCGTCGACCGACCGGCCCAGCTCGGCGCTGATGTCGCGCACCAGCTTGGCCGTGGGATACTCGACACGCAGCAGCCCGACACTGGCGGCCGACCAAAGTTGGCGACGCGACGATGGAGTTGCGCCAGGCTGGGCAACGACGCCGACGCCGCAATCCGGTGCGAGCATAACCGGTTGTTCGCGAGGGGGTACTTGTCGCGCGTCGGCGCAATGCGAATCGCGATCAGTGCGAGTCGCGGGGTTCCCGGAGTGCATGACCCGGAACAAGGGAAGGCTGCGTTGGGTGGGGGTGCCATGCGAGTTGGGCGATGAGGCTTCGCTGGCTATGCGAAGGGCATGCACGCCTTTGCTCTGGTCGCGCACGGGTGGAACGTAGCTGGCGGGATTGTTGCCTTCCGCCCTGGCAGTCGCTGGCATCGCAGCCCCCATAGTCCGTCTTGGACGTTGCATACAACGTCTATAGCGGACTCTGCAAGCTTGTAAACGTCACGCACAACGTTTATAAAGTTGGGTGGGATGCCGTGTACCCAAAGAGGGAGGACTTAGCTTTCCGAGATGGAGGTTGCCTTCAAGCTCTCTGCATGTTGTGTCAGAAGTGCATGAAGTTGTTGCAGAACTTGATCAATTCTTCCCATGTTACTCATAGCGGAACGCATTTCCTGGATAGAAATCTCAGTTAATGATGCTAGTTGTTGTATTTTTATTTCGTCAAGTAAGGGTAAAACTTGATCAGGCATCAGAAGATTTTCTGGTTTTAAGTCTAAAGCCGCTCCCAGACGAACCAAGTTCTTCAAGGTCACATTTCCTTGAGATGCCTCAATCAAGTGTATATATGACTGATTGCTTCCAATCATCGCACCGAGTTCTGATTGTTTCAGCTTCAAATGCCTGCGCGCTTCCCGAACTCGTCTGGCAAGTCTAGCCATATAAACTAGGGACAAGGCTTCGTTACTATCTGTAGCCTCCACCTCCGTTTCTGGATCCTTTGCCATCGTAGCTACTCCCTCGCTGCCCATACCCAGGCGCAACAGGCTTCATGCCCGCGTCATTCACGGGACAAAGCATGTTCCATCGATGCGCAGTTATGTCCTGGCAATCGCGCATTTCGCAACTCACCCCCTATTTCGATGCTGGAAGAAATCGCATTGTCGAGTGCGGCATCAACCCGCTGTCGCGACCGGCATCGTGCAGCAGATCAACTGTCAGTCACATACCAAGTCTGCAGGTAGCGCGATGGGATGCAAACGGCATGGACAATGAGCGCCGTCACGCATGATTCTGTCGAGGTCGCGTGCGAGCGATTGAACAAGGGCCGTCAAATTCTCATCGGCAGCCAAGCCATGCTCAAGGCAACATTGAAGTGCAAGAATCTTCGCGAACGCTCCGAAATTCGTATGAGCAGCAAGCTGGCCAATTTGATGAAGCACTGATTGCCACTGATGGATGGTGCTCTGCTTCCGAGCGCGAGCTTCCTCGACACCGGGAACCTCCTCGTTAAGAAACTCAGCACTTTCCACCAATTCGCAGTCCGCGTCAAAACGTGCGAGGAGAGACTCAAATTTCGCGCAGATTCGAACTACAGAGATGTCACGAGTATCAACGCTGTTCATGTTGGCCACCACTTGAGCATGGGTCGGCAGTAGCCGATCTGCAGGCGAATATCCGAGCGGCTTGAAGAAATTTTTTGTTGTCTGCTGATGGCAGACAAGTCGGGACCCGTCCGTCATGCCGTCCCAGGTCAGGAGCCGGGCGATCAGGCGTGCCAAACTTAACGCGAGGGCAATCGACGACAGGGCACATTGGCACACTGCCAAGCTCCGCGTCCTCCAACCTCGACCAGCACGCCGTAGCACCGAGCATGCAGATCGTCACCGAGGCCTGCTGTATCGTACGCTGACCCGATCTTGATCTGGATTGATGCAACAAGGCCAGGCTAGACTTGAGCGTGTGCCGTCCCACAAAGTACTGAACGATGGCGTCTCACTCCTCGACATGCTTGAGCCAGACGGCGTTTGTCTCAAAGCAGGGATACTCGATCAACTTCGGCCGGTTAGGCCAGCGGAACAACCCGACGATAACCACTTGCGTCAAAGCGAAGAGCGCAAGGCAGACACCGTGTTACCGTCACAGACGTCGGACCGAACAGTCAGTGACGCGCGCCTCCTAGAGCTCTCGCAACACTCTAGTCAATCTAGTAAAGCCTCATTGCCAACCAACTCAGCGATTCTTCTGCTGGCACGTCTCACGGCGGCCGCCTGGAGCAACAGTATCTTCGGATCATCATGCGTCCGAACGATTATGCCGCCACGGTAACCCCAGTCATCTCTGCAATGCACAAAGAACGAGCTTGGATCCTTGTAAGATCGCATGCTGCGGCCTCGATGCGTGCAAAAAGGGTAGAACCCGCGTACCCAACTCGGATGCACCCACACCACGTATTCGAGTGCATGTTTAAGCTTATTAGGTCGACTGACGACGAGTACATTCCGAATATAACCTTTGCGTTTCAAACCAAGCCGTATATCTGCCTCTTGCAAACCGATAAGGTCGGCTTCTTGTAATCCCGGCGTTGCTGTAATCTGAGCTATTTGCGGATCACCTTCTTCTTTATCATGATCTTTTTTCCTGAGCTCACCAATCAATGTCATTTCGCCAATGCTTTTTCGAATGTACTCTCCCATCGTTGTCGCACATCACCACGCAACGCGAAAGCGCAGGCAGGAGAGACAAAATCTTACCTTTGCGCGTTTTTGCCATTTCGCGCACTCTATAAAATCTCAATGAGAGAACGCAAGCCTGAATCGAGAATCATAACGCTAAATCAATGCTTTATAAGCAGATGTCTGGAAATACGCGCATCGTCTAATTTTAGAAAAGTGGTGGAAAGTGGATAATTGTCTTTTTCCTGTCATCTAAGAGGGGTATGTTTGGCTCAGGATTAGCCTATTCTGGAATTATGGAAACATTGGCTGCGGCTACAGCTCTGAAGACGTTGGGCAAGGACGTTCGTCTTCGTTTGCTGCGTTTTGTCATGGCGACAGGGGCATCCGGGATGCAGGCCGGCGAGATCGCATCTCTGCTCGACATTCCGTTCTCGTCGTTGTCCGCGCATTTGCGTGCGCTGGAAAGCATCGGGCTTATCCGTGCAACAAGGATCGGCCGTTCGATCCGCTACGCCGTCCATATCGAGGCTCTGCGGCAGTTATTTGCATTCATGACCGAGACATGCTGCGGCAATGAGCCGGAGAGGTGCGGCACGCTCATTCCATTGCGGACCTCGGAGAAGGCAAGCTGCTGTCCGGAACCGTGCGAAGCTTCGGCACCTATGCCGTCCTACAACGTGTTGTTTTTGTGCGTGCACAACTCGGCTCGGTCAATCATGGCTGAAGCCATTCTGAAGAAGGTCGGGAAAGGGCGTTTCCATTCCTATTCCGGTGGCACGGAGCCTTCGGCCACTGGCCCGCGGCCGGAAGTGCTATCAACGCTGCGTAGTCTTGGCCACGACACCGCCGACTTGCGCAGCAAGAACTGCTCCGAGTTCAACATGCCGGGTGCGCCGGAGATGCACTTCGTAATCCAACTCTGCGAGGTTCCACTTGCCGGTGTTTGCGGCGAGCTTGGTATCCACCCGGTCAGCGCGGCATGGCCGCTTCCGGACCCTGCGAAGTTCATGGGGCGGGCTGCTGAACGGCAAGTGTTCCTGAACGAACTGTATGGCGCGCTGCTGCGGCGCATCAGCGTGTTTACCAGTCTGCCTGTTGTGTCCCTGGATCGCATGACACTGACCAGGCGGCTCAATGATATCGGCAGCGTCATGCCGCAAGCGGCGGAGTGAACCTCATGCGCGTCGGGATCAACGGCCTCGGTCGCATCGGGCGCCTCTCGCTGCGTGCAGCCCTCGGTGGTGTGGACCGGCCTCATGATGACCCCCGCCGAAGCAACCGACTGGACGTGGTGCACACGAATGAGGTCAAGGGCGGTGCGGGGACAGCAGCGCACCTGCTTGAGTTCGACTCCTTGCACGGCCGGTGGCGAACCTCGATCAAAGCGGAAAACCCCGGGACTTTGTCGATAGAGAACCGGCGTATCTCCTTCACCAGCGAGGCCGAGCCGGTATCGGTGCCCTGGGACGACTTGGGCTGCGATGTCGTCCTGGAGTGCACGGGCCGGTTCCGCAGGCCGGATCAGCTGCGTGGATATTTCCAGCGTGGCGTCAAAGCCGTGATTGTCGCAGCTCCCATGAAGGAAGGGGCGCTAAACGTTGTCGTCGGCGTGAACGACAACCAGGTCGAGCCGAGAACGCAGCCGTTGCTGACGGCAGCGTCATGTACGACGAACTGCCTCGCCCCGTTGGTCAAGGTCGTGCACGAGGCAATCGGTATCCGTCACGGCCAGATCACCACCTTGCACAATCCTACCAACACCAACGTTGTGGTCGACGGGCCGCACGCCGATCTTCGCCGCGCCCGGAGCGCACTCCTCTCCCTTGCGCCGACAACGACGGGCAGCGCCACCGCGATCGGCTTGATCTACCCGGACCTTCAGGGCCGCCTCGACGGCCACGCCGTGCGCGTGCCGGTGCTCAATGCCTCGTTGACCGACGCGGTCTTCGAACTGGCGCGGCGCACGGACGCAAGCGAGGTGAACGCGCTGTTCCGCTCCGCGGCAGCAGGACCGCTCGCTGGCATCCTGGGCTACGAAGAACGGCCGCTGGTCTCGGTTGATTATGCGTCCGATACCCGCAGCGCCGTGCTCGATGCCGGGTCGACCCTGGTCACGGACGGAACCGCACTCAAGCTGTATGCCTGGTACGACAACGAAATGGGTTATGCCTGCCGCATGGTAGACCTCGCTGCCATCGTCGAGGAGCGCCTCCATTGAGTGGCGCGCGGGACTACGCCGTTGTCACCGCAGCCTATTGGGGGTTCACCCTGACCGACGGCGCGTTGCGCACCCTCGTGCTGCTGCACTTCTATCAGCTGGGCTACTCGCCATTCACGCTGGCGCTGCTGTTCCTGCTTTACGAGTTCGCCGGCATCGCAGCCAACCTTGGAGGGGGCTGGCTGGCGGTGCGGTTCGGCATCACCCGCATGCTATCCATCGGCATCGCCACGCAGATCGCCGGGCTGCTGATGCTGTCCGCCCTGAGCCTTGGCTGGAGCGAGGGCCTGTCCGTTGCATGGGTGGTGGCGGCACAGGGCATCTCCGGAGTGGCCAAGGACTTGACCAAGACGGCCTCGAAGTCGGCCATCAAGCTCACCATGGCGGCCGGAGCCAGCACGCTGTTTTCCTGGGCTGCATGGTTCACGGGGTCGAAGAACGCCATGAAGGGGGTCGGCTTCTTCCTGGGTGGCGCCCTGCTCGGGCTGGCCGGATTTCGCCCGGCCCTTTGGCTCATGGCCGGCGGCCTCGCCGTCGTGCTCGCTTGCGTGCTGCTGACCCTGCCGCCGTTGCTCGGCAAGGCCAAGGGGTCGCGCTCGGCAAGGGAATTCCTGGCCAAGTCGCGTGGCGTCAATCTGCTTGCAGCCGCCCGGATCACCCTGTTTGGCGCACGCGACGTCTGGTTCGTCGTTGGCCTGCCGGTGTTCCTGTATGCCAGTGGCTGGACGTTTGCCGAAGTCGGCGCATTCCTCGCGTTCTGGACCATCGGCTACGGCGTTGTGCAAGCTGCAACGCCCACCCTGGTGCGACGCAGCGTTGATGGCCTGTCGCGCGAGGTGCCAGCGGCGCGATCATGGATTCTTGGGCTGGCGGCGGTGCCGGCGGTGCTAGGCCTCGTGCTGGCGCTCGCACCTCCAGCCCGGCCAGACCTGGTCGTCACGGCGGGCCTTGGCCTGTTCGGCGTTGCCTTCGCCGTCAACTCCTCGCTGCACTCCTACCTGATCCTGGCGTACGCCGGATCGGAAAAGGCAGCGGAGGATGTCGGCTTCTACTATGCCGCCAATGCGGCTGGACGGCTGCTCGGCATCCTGTTGTCTGGGCTGCTCTTCCAGGCTGCCGGGCTCGTCGGATGCCTGTTCGGGGCCACGGCGCTGCTTGCGGTCTGTTGGATGACATCCCTGGCCCTGCCGGTCGCACGTGCCGGCCCGGTGGCGGCCTGACCCGTAAGAAGGAGATCTTCGCTTGAATGGCTGTGACACCCTTGCCGACGCCCGACGCCGGATGTTCCTCACCCGCACTGCCGCCACAGCGGTCGGTGGAGCGGTCATAACAACGGTGCCGCCCGGAGCGGGCGCTTCTCCCGCACTTGCCCGCGTGACCTACCCGAGCCTGCACCTGGGCACCTTGGCGGATTTGCGGGTCAACGAGCCCAAGGCCGTGGCCTACCCCGACGCGGACAGCCCCGGCGTGCTGATCAAGCTCGGCAGCGCCGTTGAAGGCGGCGTCGGGCCGGAAGGCGATATCGTCGCCTTCTCCACCCAGTGCCCGCATAAAGGTTTTCCGCTGTTCTACCGCCTGGACGACCGCACCTTGAGCTGCCCCGGCCACTACAGCCGCTACGATTGCGAGCGGGGCGGCCTGCTGGTGTGGGGGCACGCCACGCAGAACCTGCCGCAGTTCAAGCTGCGCGTCACAACCGAAGGCGACATCCTGGCCGAGGGCGTGGACGAGCTGATCTATGGCCGCACCAGCAACATCCTGGCCTGAGCGGAGGAACGTCGATGGCCTATAAGCGCCAGATCGACCGGTTGCCGATCCCACCCCGGGACGCACGGGTCACCAACGCCGTTTGCCACTTCTGTATCGTCGGCTGTGGCTACAAAGCCTACACTTGGGACGTGAACCGCCAGGGCGGCCCTGCTCCCGCCGAAAACGTGTTCGGCGAGAACCTGCGCCAGCAGCAAGCGACCGAAAGCGCCGCATGGTACTCGCCTTCGATGTACAACATCGTGCGGCAGGACGGGCGCGACGTGCACATCGTGCTCAAGCCGGACCACGACTGCGTGGTAAACTCGGGCCTCGGCTCCATCCGCGGCGCACGCATGGCGGAGATGCTGCCCTCCTCCGTCACCGGCACGTCCCGTGCCCGGCTGACCGAACCCATGGTGTGGCGCTACGGCGCACTCAGCCCAACCAGCTGGGATGACGCGCTCGGCCTGGTCGCCGAAGTGACGCGCCGGGTCGTCGAAGAGCAGGGCGAGGATGGCCTGATCGTCTCGGCCTACGACCACGGCGGCGCCGGCGGCGGCTACGAGAACGTGTGGGCGACCGGCAAGCTCTATTTCGACAGCATGAAGGTGCGCAACATCCGCATCCACAACCGGCCAGCCTACAACAGCGAGGTGCACGGCACCCGCGACATGGGCGTGCGCGAGCTCAACAATTGCTACGAGGACGCCGAGCTTGCCGACACGCTGTTCATCGTGGGGGCCAACAGCCTCGAAGCGCAGACCAACTACTTCCTGAACCACTGGGTGCCGAACCTGCGTGGCACGAGCTTGGAGAAAAAACGCGCCCTGCTGCCAGGCGAGCCGCATGCGCCGGGCCGGCTCATCATGGTCGACCCGCGCCGCACGGTGACCGTTGACGCGAGCGAGGCGGAGGCGGGCGCCGACAACGTGCTGCACCTGCAAATCAACTCCGGCACCGACTTGGTGCTGTTCAATGCGCTGCTGACCGAGATCGCCGACCGCGGCTGGGTGGACCGCGCCTTCATCGATGCGTCCACGACCGGGTTCGATGCGGCGGTGGCAGCGAACCGCACCTCCGTCGAGGACGCGGCCGACATCACCGGCCTGACGCCCGAAAGCATCCGTACGGCCGCGTCGTGGATCGCCGAACCCAAGGGCGATCATCGGCGCCGGACCATGCTGGCCTACGAGAAGGGCCTGATTTGGGGCAACGACAACTACCGCACTAACCAGGCGCTGGTGAACCTGGGCCTCGCCACCGGCAACATAGGTCATCCCGGCGGCGGCTGCGTGCGCCTGGGCGGCCACTTGGAAGGCTACGTGCGTCCCTCCGACGCCCACATCGGCCGCCCCGCACCCAACGTCGACCAGCTGCTCATCGGCGGGCACGGCGGCGTGCATCACGTGTGGGGCTGCGACGCTTTCAAGACCACGCTGGATGCGGCCGAGTACAAGCGTATCTACAAGCGCCGCACCGATCTGGTGAACGAGGCGATGGACGGCGTGCCCGCCGGCGACCGCGCAGCCCTGGTCGAGGCTATCATGGGCGCCATCCGCCAGGGCGGACTGTTCAGCGTCAACGTGGACATCGTGCCCTCCGCGATCGGCCGCTGCGCCCACGTGGTGCTGTCCGCCGCCACATCGGGCGAAATGAACCTGACCTCGATGAACGGCGAGCGCCGGCTGCGCCTGACCGAACGCTACATGGACCCACCCGGCCAGGCACTGCCGGACTGCCTCATCGTGGCCCGGCTCGCGCAAGCCCTGGAGGCGTCCTGGCGCGAGGCAGGCCGACCGGAAGTGGCCGACCGCTTCCGCGGCTACGACTGGCGTTCGGAGGAGGACGCCTTCATGGACGGCTACCACCGCCATGAGGAAGGTGGAGAATTCGTCTCCTATGACCGCCTTCGTGCCATGGGCACCAACGGTGTGCAGACGCCCGCGCGTGGCTACGAGGGCGGCCAGATCGTCGGGACGCGGCGCCTCTACGAGGATGGCGTGTTCGACCGTCCCGACGGTCGCGCGGAGTTTTGCGTCACGCTATGGCGCGGCCTGCAGGCGGCAGGCAAGCAGGAGGAAAAGGAGCAATACCGCTTCCTGATCAACAATGGCCGGGCAAACCACATCTGGCAATCCGCCTTCCTTGACCAGCACAACGCGCTCGTCGCCGACCGTTTCCCGTTCCCGCCGCTGCTGATGCACGAAGCCGACGTGGCGGAGCTCGGGCTTCAGGCGGGCGACCTGGTCGAGGTATGGAACAGCAACGGCGCCACCCAGGCTGTCGTGTGGCCGGAGCAGCAGACGCGCCGCAACGAGACCTTCCTGGTGTTTGCCCACCCTGCCGGTCCTGTTGGCAATGTGGTGAGCAAGGCCACCAACGAGCTGGTCATCCCGAACTTCAAGCAAACCTGGGCCGATATCCGCAAGCTTGCCGACGCGCCCGAGGCCGTACGCCATCTCAGCTTCAAAGTGCAAGGTTTCAGAACGCAGCGCGAGGGTGCGTCAAGCACACCGGACCTGGAGGCGACGCAGGACGCTGCACGATCTACGCCAAATCCTTGACCGCTTCCCGCCTCGCACAATGGAGTTCCCGATCATGCTGACCCGCCGCACCTTGATTGGAACCATGTCCGCAGCTGCTGCCATCTCGATAGACGAGGTGAGAGCCGTGCAAGCAGCAACACCACGTGATGTCGCGGTCATGGCCAAGCAGATCGACGACATCGTCTCGCTCGACCCGCACGAAAGCTTCGAGCCATCCGGCAACGAGATCATCGGCAACTGCTACCAAGTGCTCGTGACACCCGACCGCACCGACCCGGCCGTGTTGCGAGGCGAACTGGCCGAGTCCTGGCAAGTCGCCGAGGATGGGCTTACCTACACGTTCCGCCTCCGCCCGGATGCCCGCTTCGCCACTGGCGCTCCGGTCACTGCCGAGGACGCCGCCTTCTCCTTGCAACGCGCGGTCATGCTGGACAAGGCGCCGGCCTCGATCCTCGGCCAGTTCGGCTTCACGCGGGACAACGCAGCCGAGCGGATTCGCGCCGAGGGCGACCGCATGCTCGTGCTGCGCCTGGCCGAACGCAAGGCGCCCAGCTTCCTGCTCTACTGCCTGTCGGCGACGGTGGGGAGTGTCGTAGAAAAGGTGGCCGTGCTCGCCCATCAGCAGGGCAGCGATCTTGGCAATGCCTGGCTCAAGAGCAGCAGTGCCGGCTCCGGAGCATGGATGGTGCGCAGCTGGCGCCCGAGCGAAAGCGTGGCGCTGGACGCCAGCCCGGCCGCGGAGAACCCGATCCGACGGTTGCTGGTCCGCCACGTGGCCGATCCCGCGGCGCAGTTGCTGCTGGTGCGTGGGGGCGACGCCGATATCGCGCGCAACCTCTCGGCTGACCAGCTGAATGCGCTCGGCAGCACCGGAGGCTACACGGTTTCCTCACAAGGCCGGGGGATGCTGATGTATGTGGCGATGAACCAGCAGCACGCCGAGCTGGCCCAGCCCGGCGTGCGCCAGGCGATCAAGTGGGCGCTGGACTACGAAGCGATCCAGCGCACCATCGTGCCCACGACCTACCGCGTGCAGCAGGCCTTCCTGCCGCAGGGCTTCCCAGCCGCGTTGAGCGAGGCGCCATTCCATAAGGACGTGGCAAGGGCCAAGGCGCTGTTGGCCGAGGCAGGGCTTGCCAGCGGGTTCGAAGTGGCCATGGATCATTCGTCGGCGTCGCCGCATAGCGACATCGCCCAGGCCGTGCAGGCCGACCTCGGCCAAGTCGGTATCCGGATTCGGCTGCTCGCGGCCGAAACTCGGCAGGTGATTACGAAAACGCGGGCGCGGCAGCACCAACTGGCCTTGCTGACCTGGGGTTCGGACTACTTCGATCCCGAGGCCAATGCCGGCACTTTCTGCGTCAACACCGACAATCGGCCCGAAGCCCGCGACCGCACACTGGCTTGGCGTTCCGCATGGCAAGATCAACGGTTGACCGAGCAGGCGACGGCCGCCGTCGTGGAGACCGACGCGAACCAACGCTTGGCTCTGTATCAGCAGATGCAGCGCGACCACATGGCGCGCAGCCCATTCGCGATCATGCTGCAGCAGACTGACACGGCAGTGCTGCGTCCAGGCGTATCCGGGTTCGAGATCGCGCCAGCTGGCCGGCCAGTGCGCTACGCTGGCATTAGGAAGGCTTGAAGGCAGGGGCGCGTACAACGCAGGTGCTGGCTACGCTGAAGCCCAGTCCAGTCTCCGTTTGCACCAGCGCCGGATAGAAACGGAGCAGAACAGCAGGTCAGGTGAACATTCGCCGCAACGGTTCGGCTGATGAATGACATAGGGTCCTGCCTTGCTGATCGAGTAAGTTTTTTCAGGGAAACTCGCGTCCGCCAATGGCAGGGTCCGTCCTTTCTATCGGAGGACGGATCATGCGTCGGCTATCCATCGTCACCCTGCTCGCCATGGGCTGCTTGTCCAGCGCCGCCGAGGCCGAATTCTCCTTGCAGGCCACGCCTTCCTCACCATTCCCGTGGCCAGCGAGCAGACCTTCTCTGGCCAGCCATCCCCAGGCTTCATCGGAAAGAACGCGCACTGTGGTCGCCTCCGGCTTCGGCCATGAGGTGCCGCTCCGATTCGCCGTGCGCCAGCTGCTGCCGAAGAACTGGCGCATCCGCTACGGCCAGGGCGTCGATCCCGACCGGCTCGTCAACTGGGAAGGCGGCCGTCCCTGGGACTTCGTGCTGCGCGATGCCGTCAAGCCGCTCGGCCTCCAGGCCGCTGCTGCCCCGGGCGAAGCCTACGTCGTGCAGATCACGCGATGATTCCTTTCGATGCCGCACTCGCGTCCGCCGACGCTAGACCGGCCTTCGCACAACGGAGGATCTGGTGATGCCGGCTTTGGACAAGGCTTCGGTCGAGCAATGGCTGCGGAGGCGCGAGCCCGACGTTGCAGCCCATGCTGTCACGGCGGACATCCAGATCGACGACATGCCCGGCGTTCTGTCCGAGATGATCCGGCTCGGCCACACGCTCGACCAGGCCGCTGAACATGACCCGAACAGGCTGGACATCCTGCTGCAGCAGCCAGCAGCGCGGTCTGGCATGCGCGCGGTGCTTGGGCACGCCAGCCCAGCCCGGCGCGTGCGGCTGCTGGACTGGCTTTCCAGGGCATCGCTGCCGAACCGGCACCTCGTGACGGGCGGGCTGCTGGCCGACGAGCCCGGCGTGCCGCCCGAGGCCGACGCCGGCCGCATCACGCGCGAGAGCATCCGCCAGCTTAACCGCGGCACCCTGCTCGCCCGGCTGTTCAGCCCGGAGAGGGTCACGCGCCTGCTTTCAATCTGCAGCAAGGGGGAGGACGCGCCATGCGACGCATGATCGCCGCCACCGTCGCCCTCGGGCTGGCGGGAGCCTCCGCCGCGGCCTCCGCGCAGGTCGCGAACGGGGCGTCCCAGGGCTGCGCCGCCCTCGCACAGACCGGCGTCGATGCCGCGGCGGCGCAGATCGCCGCCGAGGACCAGACCATCCAGCCTCCGCAGAGCGTGCGCGGCCTGACCTGCCTCGACGGCTTCTTCAACGGCACCGGCCTCGACGTGCTTGTGAACTTCGCGAACTTCGGCAACCTGGTCGGCGCGATCCGGGGCCAGCTCTGCGCGGCCGCCACCAACGCCTGGCGCTCGACGCTCGGCAACGCCCAGTGCGGGCTGTCGGTGAGCGGCTTCGACCTGGGGTTTGGTGGGTTGGGACTGGGCGGCGGCAGCTTCTGCCCGCGCCTCAACATCGGCGGCAACGGCTCGCAGCTGGCCAACTTCGGCGTCGGCACCGGAGGCGCGCAGACCGGCTTCTACGTGAACGGCGTGCAGCAACTCCCCTCCGGCTACCCGCAGCAGTAGGGGCCAGCATGCGCAAGCTCAGCCTTCTCGCCGGCACGGCGCTCGGCATCGCGGTCAGCGCCGCCCTGTTCAACATGCGTCCTGCCTGGGCGGACCTGCCGACGACGGACATCATCACCGATCAATTGATGCAACGGCTCAACACCCTGGTGACCGACGCCATCAACCAGGTGCAGACAGCGATCACGGGGGTGGGCGACACGCTCACGCGGGCAACCGACCAGGTCACCCGCAACGTCCGCGCCACGGTGGCAGCGCAGGAGCAGATCCAGGACGCCACCAACACGGCGGTGGCCACCTACCAGCGCAACGTGCGCAACGCCGACATCGTGGCCAACCACGTCGTGACCCCGGCGGCTTGCCTGGCGCTCGACGGCAGCCAAAGCATCTCGGTGTCCGGCCGGCAGGCGGACACGTTCAGCCGCAATGTGGGCGCGATCACCAACCCCCGCGGCGAAGGCGGCCCGGCGACCCCGGCCTGGGAAGGCTCGGGGCAGGCGGCGATGGCCAACGTGCAGCAACACCTCGCGCGCTACTGCTCGAATGCCGACGTGCAGGCCGGGCTGTGCGGCGCCGTGTCGCCGCTGGAGAACGCCGACCAGCGCGCCGACTCGTTCATCGGCACCCCGACCTATGGCGACCAGGCCACGATCAACGCCGCCAACGACTACGTCACCACCCTTTTGCAGCCCGTGCCGCCGGGTGCGCTGCGCGGCGACCCGCGCAAGAGCATGGCCGGGTTGCAGGAAGAGGAGGACCGCCGCAACTACAACGCCAACATGTCGCTGGCGCGCAAGGTCGCGACCGACATCTTCGCCTCGCACGCCCCCACGGTGCAGCTGACCCCCGAGCAACAGCAGCAGCTGCGGGCCGAGGGCCGGCCGCAATTGCAGACCGCCTCCTCATCGGACGCGCTCGCGCTGGAGGTCACGCGGCGCTACGGCAGCCAAGCCTGGGCGACGAGCCTGGAGCAGATGCCGAGCGCGCCGGTCATCCTGCGCGAGGTCGCCCGCGAACAGGCGCTGGGCAACTACATGGCCCTGAAGACCTACCAGCGCCTCGACCAGATCGCCACCATGGCTGCGGCGCAGCTCGCCGCCACGGCGACGGCACGCTTCCAGCAGGCGCGCACCCCCACGATGCCGATTCCGCAGGTCGCCAGCCAATGAGCGTGCCAAGCCGGAGGCGGGACATGCCGGTGGAGGGCAACAAAGGCCGCGAAGGGTCCGACCCCTGCCGGGGCGACAGCAACGCCCGAATGCCGGCGGAGGCGATCGACAACCGGAAGCAAGGCGGCCTTGTAGGCACCTGGCAAGCAGAGGACACGACCATGGCACTGTCCCCAGCCGAGCAGGCCGCATTGGACGCGCAGGCCAGGGCAGAGGCCGCCAGGCGCAGACGCGAGCGCGAAGCCCGTGAGGACGAAAGCGCGCAGGCGGCGATGCAGCTCCTTGCCGGCGCCTGGCCCGCCGATCCGCTGCATCCCCACCTCGTGGCAAAGGGGGTCGAGCCGCATGGCTTGCACGTGGCAGTCCCAGGGCAGGCCGTGACGGTCGAGGCCGCCGAGGGAACGACGCGGCAGGTCGGCGTCGCGGGCCAGCTGCTCGTGCCGCTGCGCGACATCAGCGGGCGCATCCGCAACGTGCAGATCATCGCCGCGCAGGGCGGCAAGCTTTACCTCGCCGGCACGCAGAGGGCCGGCACCTTCCACATGCTTGGCGCGCTGCGGCCCGGAGCGCCGGTCATCGTCGCAAGGAGCTACGCGACAGCCGCTGCGATCCACCGGGCGACGGGGATGGCGGTAGCGGCGGCGCTCGACACGGGCAACCTGATGGCCGTCGCCGTGGCGCTGCGCTCGCAGGCCCCCACGCGACCGATCTACCTGGCGGCCGACAATGACCACCATCTGCCGCTGCGGACGACGCCGCTGCCGAATGCGGGCAGGGAGATGGCCATGGCCGCAGCCGTCGAGGTCGGAGGCAAGGTGCTGTTGCCCGAACCGGTCGCCGCACGGGCGGCTGCGGGCAAGGGCACGGACTGGAACGACCACGAGGCCTGCCACGGTCTAGCCTCGACATGGCCGGCGCTGCAGGCCGCAGGGCTGGAAACAAGGGAGGCGTGAATGGATATGCCAGGTGTGCAAGGCGGAGCGCTACCGGCCGGTAGCGTGCGGCCAGAAGGGAGCCCGGGGCCGTCCACGCCGATGGCGGTGCTCATGGAGCGCCTGGAACAGGCGGCACCCTTCGTCTCGGTCAAAGACCCGGCCTTGAAGGACCGCATCAGCTGGCTGGCGGACGAGGCCGCGGCGGCTCCGGCCGCGCTGGACAAGCCCTGGTTCAAGACCCGGGTCAGCTACGTGGTGCAGGACGTGGAGCGCCTGAACAACACCCAGCTCGTGATGGACCCGGCGCTGCGGGCCGAACTGGACAAGCTGGCGCTCTCCTCTCCTGGGCTGCGCCACGAGCACTTGGCCGGGTTGGTGCGCGAAACGGCCAACCTGCGGCCCGAGGACGGCCCGCTCGCGCAGGACATCCGCCGCTTGGCACGCTCGGCCGTGACCGGAAGCCTGGACGTCGCCAGCCCAGAGGGACGGAAGCAGGTCGAGCAGTTGGCCGAGCGCGTCCAGGCAGCCAAGGCGGGCGAGCCCACGGCCGTGCCCACCGTAGCCGATCCAGCGAAGGCCGATTTGGCAGCTGCCAAGGCGAACCCGCCCTCCGCCGCGGCGCCGGCAGAGCCAGCAACGCCAGGGCAGTCCGCCGTGCCTACCGCTATCGCCGCCACGCCACAGCCGGCTGGCCCGGCGCCAGCCCAAGCCGCTGCTTTCAACCGGCCCGCTCCGATGGCCAACGCTCCGGCAGCAAGCGCCCCGGCGCAGACGACGGTGACGGCGCAGCAGGTGCAGTTCCGCGGCACCCTGCGCGACATCCTCGCGTCGGCCCGCCCGCCTGAGCCCGCAACCCCGCCGCCCTGGTCCAACGAGCCGGCGCCCCTGACCGGCCGCCTCGGCAGCTACGAACAGCAGCGGGCCGACCAGAACAGCAACCACTTGGTGGCCGGTGCGCAGGAGGCGGCACAGAAGGCGGTGCGCGCGGTGGAGGCGCTCGGCAACGGGCCTGGCTCGGGCGTGCTGAAGAAGATCGAGCAGGCGGCGGCGGGCGATCCCGATGGCTTGCCGGGCGTGATGGCCGGCATGCAGCCGGGCGGCAAGTATGCGCAGCTGCGGGCCGAGTTCAACGCTACCATGACCGCCGAGCGCGCCTTCGCGGCATCTTACGACAAGGTGGCCTCCACGGCAGGACAGTATGCGACGGCGCGTCAGGCCGCGGGCGTCGATTATGCCCGCCGTGGGGTAGACCCGGCGCAGCTTGAAGGCCAGTTCGCAGCGATGGACAAGGCAATCGGGGCAGGAACGGCCGCAGTGCCCGGGCGCGACGCAGGAAAGAGCATGCAGCAGGAGCTGGCCGAGAAGGCGGCCGAGTTCTTCCGCCAGCTCATGGAACGGGTGAAGACCACGATCTCGCCGGAGCAGAAGCCGGGCGCGGCTCCTGCGCCCGCACCCAGCCCCGGCATGTCCATGTGACACGATACGCACTCGCGTCCGCCTGTGGGAAGGCTGGCAGGAACCACCCTGGAGCCTTCCCGCATGTCCCGGCTTTCCCGTCCCGCCCTGGCCTTCGCCCTGCTGCCCCTCATGGCCGGCCCGGCGATGGCGCAGGCGAACCCGGCCGGCGTCGCCTGGAGCGCGCTCAGCCCTGGCAACGACTGGACGGCGCAGCTCATCCAATCGATCTTTCCCGTCCCAGGCGTGGCTGCGGCCACCGGCGGCGGCGCCATCGGCCCCGAAGCCACGGTGATCGGAGGCATGCTCGGCCAGCTGACCGGCGCGGTCATGGTCTTCATGATCGCCTCCCTGTGCTACGGCCTGATCCAGCAAGCCGTCGCCGCCGCCGAAACCAGCCGCGTGCTCGGCAACCGCACCAACGCCTGGCTCCCGGTGCGGCTGGCCTTCGCCGGCCTCATGGCCTTCCCGGTGCTGGGCGGCTTCAGCAACGGCCACGCTTTGGTGACGCAGGTGGGCCTGTGGGGCATCGGGCTGGCGCGCAGCGAATACCAGACCGCCATCCAGGCGATCGGCCCCGACGCGGTGCCGATCGTCCAGCCGATCATCCCCGGGAGCAAGAAGGTCGTGGCGGGCCTGATGCAGGCCGAGCTGTGCCGGGCGCTGGTGAACGCCTCCGCGGGCAATCCGAACTTGGTGCCGGCACCGCAGCCCATCACCGGCGTTGCCGCCGGCCTCGACGGCTACGTCACCTGGTCCTACAGCCTCAGCCCCGGCAACGAGATCGGCGCCCCCGTGTGCGGCACGGTGACGATCCGCACCGCGGGCAACGGCGTGGGCAACCCAGCGGACGCCGCGCTCGACATGTCGGCCGCCGAGCAGACCATCGTCACCCGCGTGCTGCAGGAAGACATCAGGCCGACCGCCGAGACCGTCGCCCAGAGTCTCTGGCAGAGCCGGCAGGCCGCCAGCCTGAACCCCATGCGGAACATGCTCGAAGCCGCGACCGCCGACTACACTGCCAGGCTCACGGAGGACGCCACGCGCGTCATGGCCACCTTGCGCGGCCAGTACACCGCGCAGGCGATGCGCAACGGCAGCGCTGGGGCGCAGGACGCGCAGACGCAGATCGCAGCCTTGGGCTGGAGCGGGGCGGGCGCCTACTATGCGGAGATTGGACGACTGAACGGCCTGACGCTCTCCCTGCTCTCCGCCACGCCGACGGTGAATGCGCCCAACTGGCAGGGCCTGGGCCGCTATCTCTCGGCCGACCTGGCGCCGCTGGTCCATGCCATGGCGGAGTTCCAGGACCGGCTGAACACCTACATCGCCACCACCGACCCGCTCGACCAGCCCGCTGGCAGCGCCGAATTGTTCTCCGGGGCGACGCCCACCGGCGACGGCCTTGGGCTGCTGGAGCAGGTCACGCGCCGGCTCAACGTCTCCGAACGGGTGCTGAAGCTGTTCACCACCTCCCTGTCGCCCACGGCCAACAACTGGGCCGATCCGTTCGCCGCCCTGGTGAAGCTGGACCACGGCATGGTGCTAATCGCGCTAACCGGGATCGGCGCCGCAGGCCTGATGGCGTCCGCGACCGCCAGCACCGCCATGACGGCGTGGAACCTGCTGACCCTCAACGTGGGCGCGGCTGTGGCGACGTTCAGCGGCCACCTCGTGATGAACGCCCTCGGCACTCCGATCTTCTACGGGCTGATGGCCCTGCTGGTGCCCGGGCTGATCATCGCCTTCGTGCTGCCGATGATCCCGATGCTGATGTGGACCATGGGCATCCTCGGCTGGCTCATCCTGTTCTGCGAGGCCATGGTGAGCGTGCCGTTGTGGGCGTTCGCGCACATGACGTTCCAGGGCGACGGCCTGCACGGGCGCGGGCTGCGCGGGTATGGCATCCTGTTCAACCTGCTGCTGCGGCCGACCCTCATGCTGTTCGGACTGTTCCTCAGCTACTTCTGCTTCGCCGCCATCTCGCGCCTGATTTTCATGACGTTCTCGATCGCCTCCGGATTCGCGCTGTCCGCGGGATGGCTGGTGTCCAACCTGCTCGGCGTGGTCGTCATGCTGGCGATGTTCGTGCTGGCGCACACGGTCGCACTGATCGCCTGCTTCAGGATGATTGCACTGTTCCCGCAGCATGTCCCAACATGGCTCGGCTTGGAGGCAGCCGACCGGCTCGACACGCACTCGCTGGCACAGGATGCCGGGCTGGTCGGGCTCGGGGCCACCTTGCGGGAGATCCGGACCGGCGCCACGGGCAGCGTGTCCGGGTTGACGAGCGGCAGGGAAGGCCAGCGTGCACTGGCAGGACCGGCGGCGGAGGCCGAGGCGGGGCAACCGTCTGGCGGGGGGATGGACCGCACCGTCGCCATCGCGACCGAGGCGGCCTCGCCGGCAAAGAGGGAAGGCTAGGAGCCTGTCGGACTTAGACAAAAATCCGAAATTTTTGGAATGTTATGTCGTCTGGTGGTTCATATGAGAAACATACTGACGAAAAGTCCGTTTTATTGTTATGATAGTTACAGGAAGAGCTTAAGTCCGACAGGCTGCTAGGAGGAACCAGTGTCGGAGTTTGGAAGAGGATACCAGTCTGGGCTGAACAGTGCTTTGGGACAACAGGTCTCGGAGCAGATCTGGTCGGGTCTGAACAAGCGTCGAGAGCAGGATTGGGTGCAGCAGCAGTTCCAAGCATTGCAGGCGCGGCTCCAGGCCGTTCAGATGGAGAACATGCGCCTGCAACAGGAAAACGTGCGCCTACGGCAGGACAACGCCGAGTACGAGAAGTTCACCAATTGGGCAATGGACGAGATCGCACGCTTAGACCGGTTCATTAATGATCTACGAAGCAACCTCGGCATATAGATAATGGGGCCGTGCAGCAGCCAACGTTCGTGCGCAGCACAGCGTCCACTTACTTCTTCCGACGCGCCGGTTCAGCCTGGAATAGGCCGATGCAATCGGGAGTGGTGCAACACGACACAGCAAGGAAGGATAACGAACAAAGCAAAGCACAACGGGGTTGAGAAATTGCCTTGGAACTTGCAAGCTGGCCGTTACGGCTTTGGAAAGGCCGTAATCGCGATGCCGAAACACAGGAGGCGCTGACAACCACCCTATAGAAACGACAAACCCGCCGGTTAAGGCGGGCGTGACGCTCAGCAAGGACTGAAGAAACTCGGCGATCTCGACAATCCCGAGTTTCCTTAAAGTCCGTTCAAAAAGCAAGCCCTTTCTTGCAAAGGGTAAACTTTGTCTGACGCCTGGCCTCCTACCCGACGGGTTGCCCTCAAAGCAACCACAGGAGAAGGCTATGCGCGCCAAGCGCGAGAACACGTATGGGGTGCCCGCGCGCATCCTGGCGAATGCCGACTGCAATGGCCTCCAATCCGCGGCCGTCGCCGCTGATCTGCGCACTGATGACCCCAACCGCCTGCCGAACGCGCTATGCGCATGCGTTCGCAGCGGGTTGCTTATGCCCAGTGGCAGTGCTTCGAGACTGACCAGCGGCCGTGCCGTCCTCGACCGGACCAGCCGGCTGCCTTTGCCGGGACTCCGGACCACTCGTGTCCCACGGGCTTTCTCAAGGGACCTGGCCGAGGGCGTTACCGCGCTCCGCAGCGCCGCCGAGCAATCGCTGGCGGTCCTCCCATGAGCGCCGCGGCCGACGACCTCCAGGAGCTGCGCGACACGCTGCGGGCCGATGCCGCAGAGGTCGCCGAGGCACTGCTCGGCTCGCCGAACAAAGCGGCCAGCACCCGGCGCACGCTTCGGTGGGGCAAAAAGGGCAGCCTCGCCGTCGAGGTGTCCGGCCCGCGCAAGGGGCTTTGGTTCAGCCATGAAAGCGACGAAGGCGGTGACCTTCTCGAATTAATCCGGCACGCACACGGCTGCGATTTCGCCGCCGCAGTCGCCTGGGCGCGCAACTGGACCGGCGACCAGGCGCTTCCGGCCAGGACACGGTCCCGCCCGAAACCCGACAAGAAGAAGGAGGACGCCGCTGAGGCCGAGCGCGCCCGGAAGATCGCAACGGCGCAGCGCATCGCCGCGGGTGGCGTCCCGCTGGCCGGCACCTTGGGGGCCTACTACCTGAAACAGGTGCGCGGCATTCCCGAGCCGGCGGGCGGATGGCCGTCCTCGATCCGGTGGCATCCGCAGCACCGTGCCGTGCTCGCGGTCGCCACCGCGGTGGACGGCACCGTGCAGGCGGTGCAGCGCATCCACCTGGCCGAGGACGGCGGCAAGGTCGGGCCGGACGAGGTACAGCGCCGCCGCCTGCCCGCGGTGAAGGTGACAAACGGCGTCCGGGACGGTGCCGCGGTGCGCCTGCCCGGCAGGCTGCCGGCGCTGGCGGCCGAAGGCCCGGAAACCGGGCTGGCCGCCCATGCGGCATCCGGGCACGCCGTCCTGATCGCGCTGGGCGCGCTGGGAACGCTCGGCCTGGCGGATTTCACCGTGCTGCTGACCGAGGACTACCCCCGCCACAGCCCGGCCGCGAAGGCGCTCGACAAGGCGAAGAAAAGCTGGCGCAACCGGGGCGTAGAGGTGGCAGTCTGCACCCCGTGGCCCGTCCGCTACTATGACAGCTCCGACCTGGCCGACGTCATCCTCGACGCCGGCCCGGAAGCGGTGCGCGCCAGGATCGAGCGGGCGCTGGACGCGGGGACGTCGGCCGTCCGCCGCGTACCCGTCAGCGTCGCGCGGTTCCGGGTGTCCAAGGCCGTGCAGCAGTTCACCCGCCGGGCCGCGGCATCGCCCGACCCGTTCGTCCATGCCCTGCGGTCCGACACCGGCGCTGGCAAGAGCCACCAGGCCCGCCGCTGGGCCGCCGACCTGATCCGCGCCCTGCGTGCGGACGGCGATGACCGGACCGCCGGCATCGTGGTGCCGCGGCATGACCTGGCCGACGGATACGCCGAGGCGCTGCGGGAAACCGCGCCCGACCTGCGGGTTGCGGTCTGGCGCGGCCGCAGGCAGCCGGACCCGGACAAGCCGGGCACGACCATGTGCGGGGATTTGGACGTAGTGGCGGACGCGCAGGCGGCATACCTGGATGTGGACGCCTATGCGTGCGGGCCGTGCAGCCTGGCGGCCGATTGCGCCTACCAGCGCCAGAAACGGCGCAAGGCCGACGTGTGGATCGTCCCGCACGCGATGCTCGGGCACGCACCGCCCAAGGCGCTGGGCGCCCTGGCTGCCCTGATCGTGGATGAGAACCCGATCGGCGCCTTCCTGGTCGGAGATGACCCCACGCATCCCGTGCACCTGTCCCTCGATGCGCTGGACGGCCCGGCGCGCGTCGAGGGCGACCGGCTGGCGACCGACCGGCTGCTCGACCTCCGCCGGCGGACAGTGAACGTGTTGCGCCGGATGGATGACGGACCGGCACGGCGCGCAACGTTCCTCACGGCGGGCCTGACACCGGACGCCGCGAGGGAGGCCAAAGCGCTGGAATGGCGCACCAAGATCCAGCCGAAGCTCTCGCCCGGCATGTCCCGCGCCGACCGCCGCGAAGCGATGCGGAGCGCCGTCGCGAACCGCGACCTCGGCCGCCGAGCGATGTGGTGGTCCGCGCTGGCCGCGCTGCTGGCGGACGACGGGCCGGACGCTTCCGGCTGGGCGGCGCTGGGCGTAGTGGACGGGGAGGCCGGACCGCAGCGCGTGCTCAAGCTGCGCCACCGCCGGCCTTTGGCGAAGGGCTGGCAGGCACCGACGCTGCTCATGGACGCCACCATGGAACCGGAGCTGCTGCGTCCGGTGTGGCCGCGCCTTGAGCTGGTGGCGGATGTCGCCGTCGAGGCGCCGCACATGCGCGTGCGCCAGGTGATCGACCGCGCCTTCGCGCTCTCGATGCTCGACCCGGACGGCACGACGGACCCGAAGGAGGCCAAGCGCCGCACGAACCGGCTGCGGGAGCTGCACGCCGTCGTCGCCCGGGAGGCCCGCGCCCATGCGCCGGGCCAGGTGCTGGTCGTGGCGCAGAAGCGGGTGCGCGCCGTCCTGGAAACCATGGGCGCCCTGCCGCCGACGGTGGCCTGGGCACACCATGGCGCGGTCGCAGGGCTCGACACCTGGGGCGGCGTGCGGGCGATGGTGGTGGTCGGGCGCACCATGCCCAGCCCCCGCAGCGTCGAGCTGCAGGCCGAAGCGCTGACCGGCACCGCCGTGACGCCGCTCCCCGGCTGGTATCCCCGCGTGGATGCCACCCGCGAGATGGCGGACGGCTCCCTGCAGGCGGCCGAGGCGGACCGGCACCCGCACCCCACCGCCGAGGCGCTCCGCCAGCAGGCTTGCGAGCATGGCCTGGTGCAGGTCGTCGGCCGCGGCCGGGGCGTGAACCGCGGGCCGGACAACCCCCTCGACGTGCTGCTGCTGGTCGACACGCCCGTCAGCCTGCCGGTGCAGGACACCCTGGCCGCAGCGGACATGGCACCCAGCCCGGCCGACCTGATGCTGTCGCTGGGCGGCATCGCCTATGCCGACCCGGGCGCGGCGCATCAGGCCTACGGCAAGGCCATGGGCACGAGGAACACCATCGGCCTGAAGATGCGGGAGGCCGGGAGGTCGGCACGATCTCCCTACGAGGACTCCTATTTGGGCAATCGTGCTGACCTCGCCCACGTCCGCTACCAGCGGGCCGGGTCAGGCCACCGGCCGGCCGAGGCTTGGGTCGACCGGTCCGTGGTGGCTGACCCGCGTGCCGAGATCGAGAGGTATCAGGGTCCGCTTGCGCACTTCGAGCTGATCGAGCCTGAGCCGCCGGTCGCCGAAGCATCGGCCAAGGTTATGCCTGCCCGCCCGATGGCAGCCGGAAGGGTGTGCCATCCGCCGGAATGGGACGGCGAAACCGCGATGCCCCCGATCCTGGTCCAGGGAAAGGTGCCGCCCAGGTCGGGCGCGGGATGGGGAGCCGGGCCGTGATTGCCGCCCTCTCTTTGTAGGGCCAGTTCAGCTAGGACGACCCGCGCCGCGCTGCGGTGGCCGCAACGGCAGGCAGGCGATCACCGCCTGCTTTGATGCCCTGCGCTTTGCAATGCACTCCGCTCCAGGTCGGCCCTGCCGATGTCGAGGCTGGTTCGGCAGGCCGGCAAAGGCAGTCGGCCTGGACGGATCGCACTCGCGCCCGCTCCAGCCAGAATGCCGTGCCCACCAAGGAGCCTGAGCATGCGCTTTCCAGTTCTTCGCTGCCTTTCCTGCACGGCCCTGCTGCTCGCACTGGCAGGCTGCGACAGCGGCAACCTCAAAGCGGCCAGCGCCGGCAGGCCTCCCCCTGCCCCGCTCGTGCGTGCGCCGTTGTATGATCCCTACGCCGCACCGGGACAGGTGCCGGCAACGTGGGTGCCGCCGGTCTACGACCGCGAGGGCACGATCATGCGTCCGCACGACCCGTCGGTCGAGTGGGACTTCGAGGACTACCAGCACGCTCCATGGCTGGCCGGAAGGTCGCGCTCGGCTCCCCCCGGCACGTTCTGAAGCGTGCCGGGGGCATTCGGGGTGTCAGGAAGGCATCCACGCCTCGTCGGTGGCGAGGAACTCGCGCAAGGTGCCCATCCTCCCGGTCCTGATCTGCCAGTTGGTCTGCGCCTCGACGACCGCCCTGGCCAGGAACAGCAGGCACAGGCCCAGTCCGGACAGCAGGAGCAGCAGCAGCCCCATGAAGCCCATCGGTGTGCTGAGAACGCTCCATGTGCAGAGCATGAAGAAGGCGAGGCAGAAAGCAAGATTGATCCGCGTCGCCCGCGTGGTCTCGATGCGGCGGCGCTGCAGCAGCATGGCAAGCTCCCCGGCCTGCACGCCGCCGAGTTGCGCGTGGTGCTCCATGGTGATGTGCCCTGCGTCCAGCGCCTCCGCTGCCTGGAGCTGCAGCGCCTGGGCCGATGCTTCCAGGTCGAAGCGCCGATCAACACCAAGCACCAGGGCCGGCCCGCTGCCCGCTCCGCGACTCTGCAGCACGCCGTGGAGACCGCGGATCGTCTCGGCTTGCGCACGTATCTCAGGGATGGCAAGCGGCTTCACGATGGAGCGCCCGGCCCAGACGAAAGGGCTGAGCAGACCATAACGGCGGCGAGTTGGCTGTTCGTTGTCAGGCATGGCTCACCGGCTTGCCGAGGCGATCATCGCCTCCAGGTCGGCCGGTATCCCGTCTGCCCGGCCTTCGCTTCCGTCCGCCTTGCGCCAGACGAAGGTCGGCGTGCCCACAAGCCCGATCCGGTCGGCCGCCATCATGTTGGCCTGCAAGCTGGCGACTGCGCCGGCCTCGACTGGCCCTGTCAGCTGGTCGCCTGCCCAGGCCGCCACCATCTGCTCGCGCGGCAGGCTGAGCATCGCCTCGGCTCGTGTTGTGCTGAGACCCTGATCCTCGTGGTCCAGCAGCGACACCGGAATGACGGCAACCTGCACCCGGCCGCTTGCGACGGAGGGCTGCAGCTGCTGCATCGCGCGGCGCGAGAAGCTGCATTGGGGGTCGGCGAACACCCAGAGGCGGGGTGCGTCGTCGCGGCCCTGGGTGCCGTAGGCGGTGGCTTGCACGGCCTCCAACGGTGATGTCGCCGGGACATGCAAGGCGGCCGGCCCGGCGCCCTGGGGAACGGCAGCCGAGGGGCGGGGTTCACCGCCCAGCACGGCCGTAGGGATCGCGCCGGGAACCAGCGCTACTTGGTCGCGGGTGAGGTTCTTGCCCGAGGCATCCTGGGCGATGCCGCGGATCGCCACTTGGCCATCCGGGCTGAGGTAGAAAACCTGGAAGCTCTCCCCCGCGACGGCAAAGACGCTGCGCAGCCCGTGAACCTCGCCCAATTCGTAAAGCTGGGCACCCGAGGCCTGGATGCGCTGCAGCGCCGGAACCTGATTGGCTTCCGCTGCTGAGATCGGTGTCAGGCCATTGCTCTTGTTCGATGCAGGGTAGCTCACGGTCGTGTTCGGCGGTGCTGCTGATGGCAGGTCGGCGGACGCTGGTTGCACAGCGCAGAGCGGTGCGGCTTCGGTGAGAAGTGGAACGAGCGTCAAGGCTGAAGCAAGCAGAAGCTTGCGAGAGGAAGTATACATGAGAACTCCCGATCAGGAGGGGGTGAGAACGGGCTGGCTTGCGGCAGAGCCGAGCCGGTTAGTCATGACTTGGCGGAACTGACCCACGGTCCATGAAGACATGCCGTTGTTGGCAAGGGCTTGAGCCGAAACAATCTGATTTAGCGGCGTATCGGGTGCGACGGCCGCAATCTGCGCACCTGGTGATGCTCCAAATACCCAGCCGCCATACGCCTGTAGGGTTGTCGCTGGCCTTCCGGTGACTTGGGAGACAGCATTTGCATTGTCGCGCATCAGGTAGCTGACTTCTGTGGCCTGTGCCTGCGGGTTCGTAATGTCCGCAGCCGTGTAGCCAAGGCCGTATTTGTTGGAGACCGCTTGAAAGGTCGAGGTCGTAAATTGCCATGGGCCAGTGGCGCTGCTTGAGCCGTTGCTGGTCGGGACGTTGCGGAAACCGCTCTCGGCTTGCCCGACAGCCGCAACGGATTCCACGCTCACGCCTTGCTGCTGTGCGACAGTTTCTGCAGTAGAGCCGTAGTCGGTGGCGAGCATGGCATTAACAGCGGTTGAGCTGCCAGGCTGATAGCTGCCGGGGTTCGTGACCCCCGTGTTCGGTGGAGAAGTTCCGCCCCCTCCCCCGCTCGTGACATTGCTGTCGCCTGAAAAACTGCCCCAGGTTATCCCGACTTCGCCATAGGTGGGAATGATTTGTGCCGGAATACCGCCAGGGTTCACCAAGTTGGGATTGGTCTGTGCCACGGCTGTGCCGATTATCAGGACACAGGCGCTCATGGCCGCTACAGCGCTCTGGTTGCGACGCATAATGCTGGAGCACATTTTATCTGAGCGCGAAAACAGGTGAACCATCAAGGCGCAAGCCGGCTATCGTACATGTGCCGTTTGGCTTCAAGTCAGAGTGATATGGCTTGATCTGGGAGGACGGCACGAAGCCGATCTTACCATTGTAGGACAGCACCTCTCCGTAGCCGTTCACCCAGCCATTGCCCGCCGCAATTTGTGGCAACGTCCGGCCGATGATGCTGGCGCCAGCATAGGGCGAGGACAGAACCGGTTGCCAAGGAGTGGTGCTCATGCACACCCACAGATGGCCGACTGGGCGAAGTCTTTCTTGCGGTGTTGCGACTGGTGCAGGTTGCTCGGGCCTGGGCCGCATTTCGGCGTTGCGCTGAGCGGCAAGCCGGTCAAGGAAGTTGACGTCCGGCAGTGCTTGTGCACGTGCCTGATGCGCTAAAGAAGCTCCAAACAACATAGCTGCGATGAGGGCAAGGCGGTTGGGCATCACAGATCGCTCCATTCCAGGTTGCTGACTGGCTCAGCATCGCACTGGCGGACGCGAGTGGCTCGGCCCTGGCGATCCCGCAAACGGAAAAATGATCGATGGCCAGATCGTCGGTGCCGCCCCACCCACTCGCGTCGGGTGGTGCCATGCTCGGCCACGGATATCGTGGCAGAGGAGGAACACATGGAGCAGCAGCCAGTCGGCGACCGTGGGATGGTGCACCCCGAACCGCCCACCGACACGGACCTGACCGGGACAGCATCCGCGCCGACCTCCACCGTCGTCTCGGAAGGCGAGTGGCTGGCCGTCTCGACGGAGGGCTTCTCGGAGCAACAGCGCGGCCGGCCGATGGCGCACCTGGTCAAGGAACTCGTGCAAAACGCCCTGGACAGCGTGGGCGATGCCGGACAGATCGACCTGACGGTCAGGCCGATGGGTTCGCGCACGGCTTGGGTCCGCTGCGCCGACGACGGGCCGGGCGCGACAGACCTGTCACAGCTCAACATCGTGTTCGTGACCGGCAAGAAGGACGGCGTGACGCAGCGCGGACGCATGGGCCGGGGCTTCAAGGAACTGCTCTCGATCGCGACGGGCGCCACCGTCCGCTCGCGCGACCAGGAGCTGCTGTTCACGTTGGACACGGACGGCACGCGCCGCGTGGTCCACCGCCGTGGCCTGGACTGGCACCACGGCTTCGAGGCCGCCATGCAGGTCGAGCACGACGAGGCCGAGACGGACCTCGCCGCCTACTTCCAGTCCTTCCTCGTGCCCGGCGGGGTGACGCTCAGGGTGGACGGCGCCCCTGTTCCCCCGCGTCCTGTCCATCGCGTTGTCACGGCCAGGCTGACCACGGAGCGCTTCGCAAAAGGACGGTGGGAGAAGCCCGCCCTTGCGACGCGGGTTCACTTGGTCGCGGTCGGCGAAAACGAGACGCCGCTGATCTACGAGATGGGCATTCCGGTCTGCGAGGCGGAATGGAGCGAACGATACCACTGCGACGTCCAGCAGAGGTGTCCGATGAACCCGAACCGGGATGCCGTCATGTCCGGCTATCCGGCCCGCCTGCACCGATCCTGCCTGGCTGCCCTGCTGCCGGAGATGACGACCGAGCGTGCCCTGGCCTTGTGGGTGGGCGAGGCAGCCCAGGACGCCAGCGACGAGGTGCAGAAGGCGGTGGTGGCCAAGGCGTTCGGCGACAATGTGGTGCGGGCGGTGCCCGCCACGGGACGGTTCGACCACAACGCCGACGCCGAGGAGCTGGGATCGACGGTCGTCCACAGCGCCCACATGCCGGGTGGCTTCCGCAAGCTGCTGCTGCAGCAGGTCCCTACGGCGGCGGTGGTGGCGAAGCAGGAGATGAAGCGCCAGGCGGAGGCGGCGACGGAGGCGGGTCTCAGCCGAGCCGACGTCGCGGCCCTCGACCTCTCGGCCCTCTCAAAGGACGGCCTGGAGGCAGCGCAGGCCATCGCGCGTCTCGGACGGGACACGGTGCTGGCCCGCATGGATTTTGCCGGCTGGTTCGCCGAGGCGGTCGTCGCCTGCCGCCACGGCTGCCCACGCGAGGTTCCGATCCAGGCGGCCTACCTGAAGGACAGTGCCGCGGCGTGGTCCCTCGGCGGCATTTTGACGCTCAGCCTGGCGGACGAAGCATTCTGGCGAGGACAGTTCGGCCCCGCCAACTACGAGATGCTGCTGCACGAGCTGGCCCACCATGAGGCGTTCCACCATGGCCGCGGCTTTCCCAAGGAGGTCGAAGCCTACGCAGGGGCGGCCGTGCAGGTCATGCTGGCCCAGGCTGGGGAGGCAAGCCGGCTGTTCCCCTGGCTCATGGCAAGCCTGTGCAATGCGGAGCCCGCCACCGCGGAGGAGCAGTCGTGCGACAGCCTGGGCGCTGGCTGGGCTGACAAGCCCAGCGCTCCCCAGCTGTCGTGGGTTCGACGGCTGCGCTCTGTCGTGCAAGGCCAGCGCTGAACCGGCGGCAGGCTGCCATGCGCGGGCCGGGCATCGGGGATGGAAAGCCTTGCGTCCCGCCCGGGTTTTCCGTTCCCTTGCTGTCCCGCTCCAACCAGGACGATCTGATGCCCGCTTCCAGAACACCAGCCCATGCCGTTCCCCTCGATATCGGCGGGGACGAGGCGCGCATGCGTCGCGCCCTGGGCTTGCAGGGCGCCTCCTCCAGCCATTCGACGCCTCAGCGGTCGGACCGGCCTCGGTCCCGCCACCGGTTCGTGCAGGACGGCGAAGTGCCGGTCGTCGTCCTGAATAGCCCGCGCGCACCGGACGCCGGCCCGGACGCGCAGGCTGCGATCCACGCCGCTCTCGAAAGCGAGCGGGCCGCTCGGATCAAGGCCGACCAGGCCTTGGTGGAGGCGCAGGCCACGATACGGTCACTGCAGGCCAAGCTCGCGCACGCGGAGCTGGCGCATGCCGAGGCGCTCGCGGCCGAGCGCCGCAGCCGCGAACATGCGGAAACGGCACTGCGGGACGCCGGGGCCACGCGCACGCGGACAGCAGGGCATCCGGAGGTGGAAGCCGCGGCCCAGGTGACGAAGCCAGCCAGGCCCATGGCGTTCAAGACAGTGCGAAATCAGTTGGCCAGGGCCGCCAAGGCCAAGCCGAGGGCGCCGGCCGCGATGGCGCGTGAGCCGCAGCCGGTGAAGTGGTGGCTGCCGAGCTACAAGGCTGCCCGGGCGAGGCAACGCTGACGCCATCACCAGTGCGCCATTCTGTGAGGGGGACACCCGAAATGCCGTTGAGAACCGACCCGGACCTGGTCGATCTGCTCGGGAGCTTTGCGCCTGCCACCTGCGGCGCCTTTGCGGCGACAATCCGCGGCATGGACGCCGGCGCCGTCGCGCAATCGCTGAGCGTCATGCGCGACGACCCCACCAAGGTGCTCAAGGTCAGCCACGAGGGAGAACTCTCCAGATGGGCGGCACTCGAGGCGGGCGGCCCGCTGGCCCCGGACCACGTCGAAGTGCATTTCGGACCGGCTCTGGCGCACGTCACGGACAGCGGGAGCGCCGCCGCACTGCTCGACAGCCTCGCGCAGGCGCCCCAAGGCCCCGTGTCGGCGACGGAGCTGCCATGGTCAGTGAATCAGCACCGTGCTGGGATCCCCTTTTCATTCTTCATTCGACCGTAAGTGGTTGAGATATTTCGAAGATCTGTGGCTCGAAGGGAGTCTCGATCGGCGCCGATTGGGACCCCAGCTCGAACGAATTTCGCCCAGCCAAAACAGTGGACTGCAAAGCCTTTGGAAGGGCGTCCCACTTCGGTGCTGATTTACAGTGTCAAGAAAAATCCGATCTAGCTACACCTTTATGGAGTCTACCGGCTGTTCGCCACTGAACCGACATCACGAACCTGTGACGTCAGAGTTTATAAACTAACGTTGGCAAATCTGCTTAATGAATAGGTTCATAAACAGGAGCCAATATGAGTCCCGTCGTCAAGCCAACATCAGAGACCAGCCAGACGCTGGCGAACTTTCCCCTTCCCGTTTGGCTGAAGCACACGCCCTGGGTGGCCGTCCCATACGAGCATTTCGACGGCCGGTACGCCGACGACACCGATGCTAAATACCTCGGGATCGGCCTGGCACAATGGCGCAGTCCAATCGACGACCCTCACGCCCTTTCAATCAAGTCCTGGCGCAAACCGGATGAGAAATGGAGCCGACAGAGCGAGGAGCTTCCCCTGCATCGACACGTCGATATGACAATTCTCCTGGCCCACGCTCTGGCATCAAGCACAAGTCCCGTTACTGATCTTCCACCCGGCACTTTCGAGAACCAGAATGAACCCATCACCCTGCGCAAGATGGTAGAACTTCCGAAAGAATGCGCTCGCGATTTAGAAAGAAGTCGCAACAGACTGCGCAAACTCCGACAAGTCTTGAACGATCTCGACATCTGACAAGCCATAACGGGATTTGCGGTCTGGTTCCGG
>JAABVA010000988.1_pt1 | contig 32102 bp, 18 predicted proteins | sample 5560331 | NCBI WGS metagenome assembly JAABVA01 (sample SAMN12812661, study PRJNA571458) | rock metagenome | isolation source: Antarctica rocks | place: Antarctica: Victoria Land, Mt New Zealand sud | collected 2016-01-07 | reverse complement strand
ACACCGTGCAGGGCAACCAGGACCCGAACACCTACGCCCGCTTCGAAGCTCCCGCGACGGACATGGTGAACCGGTTCTGGCCCGCCGGTACCCCGGCCGGGGGGACCACCCCATCGGTGGAGCTGGCCGCGAACACCACCACCGCCGCGGCGGGCGGCTCGGCCGGGGGCGCCGGGTGCCCCGGCACCGGTGGGCAGACCAAGGTGATCACCACCACCTACCCGGTTGCCGGGGGTGGGACGCAGCCGGTGCAGATCTCCACCCCGCTGGGGGCCGGGCCGGGCACCCCGGCCCGTCCCGCGATCGTGATGGTGCACGGCGGGGGGTTCTTCTTCGGGGACCACACCGAACTTGGGGAGGCCGCGAAAGCCGCCGCCGAGCACGGCTACCTCGTCCTGAACATCAGCTACGACCTGTCCGCGCCCCGCTGGACCCGAGAGCGCGACCAGGTCCGCGCCGCCGTCGCCTTCGCCCGGTCGGCGGCATCCACCTATGGCATCGACCCAGACCGGATCGCGTTGCTGGGCGACTCCGCCGGCGGCACCCTGGTGACCGAAGCCGCCCTGACCGGGGACCACACCGGGGTGCAGGCGGTGGTGTCGTGGTCGGGGCCCTATAACTTCCTGTCCGTGTTCCCGCAATCCGCGACCAGCGGTGGCGACACCAACCAGAAGATGGCGGCGGTGGCCGACCCGGCGATCTATCTGGGCTGCCCACCCCTGGTGTGCCCCGACGTGTACCGCCAAGCCTCCCCCGCCCTGTCCCTGACCCCCGGGCCACCACCGACCATGTTGGTGAACTCCCAGACAGAACTGGTGCCTTTGGCCCAGCTGACCGAACTCGCCGGTGTCCTGCAGTCGGCCGGTGACGTGGTGAGCACCACGGTGTTTCCTGGTGACCGGCATGCCACCGCCTACACCGCCGACGCCATGGGCCCTACCTTGGCGTTCCTGGACACGAACCTGCATTTCACCCCACCACCACCACCGGCGATGGTGGCCGGGCTCCCCGCCGGGTACGTGGCGCCCAGTAATCCGCAGCAGGCCGCGGCGGTCGGGTTCGCCCTGGCGCAGGTCGGGAAACCCTATGTGTACGGGGCGACCGGCCCGGACTCCTTCGACTGCTCCGGGCTGATGCTCCGCGCCTGGCAAGCCGCCGGAGTAACCATCCCCCGCACCTCGGGGGCCCAGTCCCGCTCCGGCGCCCCGGTCGCCGGCATCACGGACATGCAACCCGGCGATCTGATCTTCATTCCCGGTTCCGACGGAACCGCCTCCGATCCGGGCCATGTGGGCATGTACATCGGCAACGGCCAACTCGTCAACGCCTCCGAGCCAGGTGTGCCCATCCGCGTGGACACCGTGGCCCGCTGGCAGACACAGATCGTCGGCATCCGCCGTCCCGGTACCAGCAGCTCCCCCTAAAGCAAACGATTCGAAGGGAATGACCATGAGCACTGCGCTCTCGCCAACCACGGCAGGTACCCCCGCGCACCGATGCCGAGGCCCGCAGCAGGCTCGGGGCGTTGCTCTGGAAAGGAAGCCTGATGACGCGTGAGCTGTCCACCTCCAGCGGTGAAGCCCCGACCGCACCGTGCCAGCACGACATGTGGCGCTGGGACCTCGACCGGGGTACCTACCCCGATTGGACGCGCGCTCAAGCCGAGTGCCGCTCCTGCCCGCTCCTGGACCAGTGCCGCGCGCAACTGGCGCATCTCTACCCGCGCATCGGCGAATGCGACCACAGCCCTCAAGGCGTGATCTGGGCCGGGGACGCCTACGGCAACAACGGCACGATCCTCACCGACTCCCAGCTCCGCACCCTCGCACTCCACCGCGCCGCCGCCGACGCGGCGGAGTTCGCCTGACACCTGACTCGCCACACCGCCACCCATCGAGAGGGCATCGACCATGAGCAGAAACAACGACCGGCACGACACCAGGAGCAGTGCCCCGGGAATCACCGCAGAGGACAAGCGCCTCTACACGGCGGTGGGGGTGGCGGCCGCGGTGGCCGTCGTCGTGGTGTGCTGTGTGTGGGCCGCCGTCGACCTGGTGAGCCAGACCGATGGTGGCCCTGCCATGGTGGGAGTGCGCCACCTGCTGCCCACCGCAGCCCAACACCAGACCGCCGTCACGGTGGTGGCTTTCGTCCTCTTCGTCCTGGTGGGGTTTCCTCTCATGGTGGGCGGAATTTGGGTCGCGAAACGGTTCGCGCCGAACACCGCCGGGCACGCCACCCGCGCGCAGATCAAAGCGGAACTGTCCGAGGACCGGGCCAGGGAGACCGCGGCGTGGACCCGCCCGTCGATGAGCAAGCGTGAGCGGGCCCGCTGCCCGGTAAGGGAGGTGGCGGTCCCCTTGCACGCCGATGAGCACCGCCGCCCGCTGTGGTTGCCGTTGGAGAACCCCACCGGGGTCATCGCTCCCACCCAGTCGGGCAAGTCCCGCCGCGATCTGACCCACAAGATCCTCGCCGCCCCCGGCGGGATGTTGGTGTCCACCACCAAGCCGGAGCTGTTTCTGTGGACGGCGATGGGACGGGTGCGCCGCGGTGTGCCGGTGCTGTTGTTCGACGTCACCGGCGCCGTGGAGTGGCCGGCGCAGGTCCGCTGGTCGCCCATCACCGGCTGCGAGGACCCCACCGCGGCGATGCGCCGCGCAAAAGCCTTGGTGGATGCGGCCGCCGTCGACCTGGGCACAGTGTCGGGGGGCAACGAGAAAACGTTCCGCACCCGCGCCTATGGGGTAATCCGCTCCTACTTGGTCGCCGCGGCCATCAGCGGGGAGCAGGTCGGCACCCTGGTGGACTGGGCGGCGTCCATGGATGAGACACCGGTCCGCATCCTGGATGAGCAGTTCCCGCAGTTGGCGGCGAATCTGCGCTCCGAGCTGAAGATGGTCCCGGAAACCCGCGACGCGGTGTGGATGAGCGTGCGCAAGGCCATCGAACCGTTCCTAGGCGACCGCATTCAAACGTTGTGCTCCCCACGCACTGGTACGGGGTTCGACGCCGAAGCATTCATCCGCTCCCGCGGTGCCCTGTATCTGATCGCCGGGGAGAAAACTACCGCTGATGTGGCGCCCGTGCTGACCGCCCTGGTCGACCACGTCATCACCACCGCCCGCGACATGGCCGCCCACTTGACCGACGAGCGCATGGACCCGCCGTTCAGCGTGTTCCTCGATGAGCTGCCCACCGCCACCCCCGTGCCCGACCTGCCGCAGACCTGCGCGGACTCCGCCGGGCGCGGTGTCCTCATTCACTGGGTCGCCCAGTCCCGCGCTCAGCTGGAGCAGACCTACGGCCACGAAGGTGCCCGCTCCCTGATCGACAACAGTGCCGCGTTGGTGGCGTTTGGGGGCATCAAGGACGAGAAGACTTTGGAATGGTTGGCCAAGCTGTGCGGGGATCACGACGTCACCCGCACATCCCGCTCCAGCGGCGGGCTGTTCTCCGGGTCCGGGCAAACCACCACCTCTCTGCAGCGCCTACCCAAGTACCAGGCGGCGACCATTCGGGAGATTCCCCGCGACCGTGCCCTGATCATCTTTCGACACATGGCCCCGATCCTGGCCCGCACCACCGACGTGGCGTCGCGCCCCGACGCCAACGGCCTCTTGGCTGACCGGTCAGCTCTGCGCGGAGCGGACCCGATCGTGGACGCCTCCGGCTATCCAGTTGCCCGGCGTGCGGACGCGCTGCAGGTGGGGTTCCGTGATGAAGACGAGTTGAGCCGCGACCTGGCCGAGACTCCCGAACCGGCGGAGCTGGTGAGTGAGTCGTCATGGCTCAGCAAGGACGCCCAAGTGATCGACCTACCCCGGCGGCGGCGATGACCGGAGCAGAGTTCCGCCCCGAGCCCGGGGACGAGGCCGACGGCACCGACCGGGCGGACCGCGACGGTGCAGAATTGCCGCAGGACGCCCGGGACCCGACGGTGGTGACGCTGCTGGCCAGACTGGAATCACTCACCGAGCACGTCGCCGACCTCGACGCCGAGGTGGCTGCCCTCAGCAAGGAGAAGAAGGCAGCGAAGGCCACACCCGCAGAGTGGGCGTGGTTTCCCGTTCCCGCAGTGTCGTCTCATCCGCCCGCAACGGTGGCATTGTGGGTGCAGTTCTACAACGCCACCTACGTCACCACCACCAACGCCAACAGCACCAACAACGACCACAACCGTCCAATCCCAGGCTGCTGGTTGCAGCATCCCGGCCTCGCCGCCGAAATCGCGACCCTCGCCGCGTCCTGGCGCGCCGCCTTCGTCGGTCCCGATGCCGACCCCGCCAGCGCCCAGAACTGGCACGACAGGTGGCGGCCAGGGTTCACCGATCGCCTGAACGGGTGGGCTTCCTGCAGCCCCGACCGCCACTTCACCAGCCGCGAGGCCTCCCCACCGCAGGAACACCGCTTCACCGCCGACGACGCACCGCCATGGAGTTAGTTGCAATACCGTTCAATTAGAGACGTGGATAGCTGTTTCGGCTTGCCGGTCGGGTTGCGGCGAGTTGCGGTGACGTGATCGTTTGGTCTGCCAGCGGGTGTATTTCCGCTTTCGAACCCCCGGTTGAGTGTCAGGTGGTTGGACTACGCCCAGCACGCCGGGTTCGCCACCGACCCGGCGCGGGTCCGGGCCCCCTGCAAGCCGCGGGTTGAGCAGGCGGTGCAGTTCGTGCGCGGCGCCCACACGCCGTCCGGATCCTGGCCCGGTGCTGGGTGCGCGTGATCTTGGCATGCTGGGCCACCGAAACGCCTTACTGTCGGACCCCTCACGACACCGCGGCGAACAACGGCTCGCCGTTTGACTTGACCAAGAGAGCTCAAACGCCGGGTCTCCGGCGCCCTCTATCGACAGCTCCGCACCGACGCTCACGCGGCAACAGTGGACGCGCGTCGGGGGGCACCGCGGGGCGACTCATCAAACCAGCGCGGTCTGTCGACCTGCCCCCGCACATCGACACTTCGGATCAGCCACTTCCCGGACCCGCGACGCCGACGCTACGCCCGACACGACGACCTCGAAAGACCAACCGGGCTACGTCGTTCACAAGCAACGGTTGACAACAGAAGGGAAGCGGAATGACACAGGACTGGATCGCGGAACAGCGAGCCCGAACATCGGAAGGCCAAGGAGCCGCCATCGCCGTCTAAACGTTCGCCAGCTCAGTAATGCTCGTCGATCCGTCGGCATGGCTACCGGGATATCAGTCCGTGGAATGGTCTGGGTCGCGTTCGGTTGATCTCAATTCGTCAGTCGCTGAGCCAGGCCGGAGGATCGTTGGGCAGGTGCTTGCACAGCGTGGCGGATGGCTCCAGGGCTGCCGACGATCGTCAGGTGCTGTTTTGCGCGGGTGACTGCGGTGTAGAGCATCTCGCGCGTAAGTAGCCGCGAGCCGGGGGGTGGGACGAGGACGAGGATGTTCGCGACTTGACTTCCTTGTGCCTTGTGCACGGTCATGGCGTGCATTGTCTCAATGTCGGACAAGCGCCACGGGGAGAGCGACAAGATGCCGGACCCTGTCTCGATTACGGCGAGCGGGCCGTCGCTGGTGCGGATGATGACGCCGGAGTCACCATTGTTGACCCCGAGCCCGTAGTCGTTGCGCGTCACCAGGATCGGCCGGCCGACGTACATCGTCTGCATGGACACTTCGGGCGCCCGTTCGGTGAGTGCCTGCTCGATGAGCTGGTTCCAGTGCCGGGTGCCAAAGGGACCGGTGCGGTGCGCGCACAGGAGCCGGGACGTGTTCAGGTGGGCGAGAGCACCAGCCGCGTCGCTGGTCAGCGAAAGCTCGCGTAGCCGCGCGGCGTGTTCGACGACCTGAGGGAGCAGGTCGAGTGATGGCTCGTCCGTCTCGATGAACTCGACGCCCTTGGTAGCAGTTTCGATCGCGGTGAGCACCGCTTCGGCGTCGCCATTCCGGAACGCCTCCGCGAGTCCGGCGCGGTCGTCACGCAGGCGGTGTTCTATGGTCAGCCGGACAACGCTGCCATCGGGTTCGAGGCCACGCACCAGGTCGGCGAGCACGGAGCCGGCTTCGACCGACGCCAGCTGATCGGGGTCGCCGACCAAGAGCAGCCGGGTGGTTGGCGTCAATGCTTCGATCAGTCGTGCCATCATGCTCAGCGAGATCATCGAAGCTTCGTCGACGACGACGACGTCATGGGGCAGCGGATTGCGGGCGTCATGCCTGAACCGCTGGCTGTTGCCTGGTTTGCTGCCCAGCAAGCGGTGCAAGGTCACTGCGGGGCTAATCGACGATTCGTGGGCAAGGACGGTCTGGAGCACCTCGTTCATCCTGGCTGTGGCCTTGCCGGTCGGCGCGGCTAGACCGATTCGGAGCGGCTTCCCGCTGCCGGCGCCGAACGCTTGCAGGACGCTGACGATCGTGTGCGTCTTACCCATGCCGGGCCCACCCGTCAGGACAGTGGTGGCGCGGTTAGCGGTACAGCGCACCGCCACCTGCTGGGCATCGTCCAGCCTAGCTGCGCGCACAACATCCTCGACGGCATTCGGATCCACCGGCGAAACGGATGCAGCGTGTCTCGTGCGCAACGAGTCCGCGATGAGACGCTCGTCCGCGTGGTACCGGTCGAGGTACACCAGGTCGAAGTCGACGCGCAGAACACCCTCTGCGATAAGGGGACTGGCGCGCAAGGATTCCAACCACGGCGCGGGTTCGGGCAACTTCACCGCGCCACCCACCGTCAGCGGGTCATCGCTGTATGCGGCCCCTTCATCCTCGTCGGAATCCGCGGTCAGAGCGGAAACCGACTCGAGCGAGAGCGCGGTCGAGCCGTCTCGGACCGCGCGCACGGCGAACGCCAGCGCGAGGGCGGCATCACCGTTGACGTCTTCGCCGAGCAGGCAGCTCACGCGGGTGGCGATGGCACAATCGCTGCCGTCGAGGAAGCCGGCCTCGTTGAGAGTCTTCAGCCGCCCTTCCGCGGTGACACTCAGGGCTGGATCGCCTGTCGCCGCAGTCACTTTGCTACCTCGCGTGTGCGGCCGTCCAGCACAGCCGACAGGTCCTCGAGCAGCACCGCGGGAGGGCGCCACGAAAACACCCCGCACGGGTAGCCGTCCACCAGAGGGGTGGTCGGGCCGGCCATGCCCCGCAGGTACAGGTAAATGACACCGCCCAAGTGTTCGTCCGGGTCGTAACCCGGCAACCGCCAGCGCAGGTACCGGTGCAGCACGATCGAGTACAGGATCGCCTGCAACGGGTACGACGAGTGGTTCATCGCGTCGGTCAGGTGCGCGGGGGTGTAATCGGCGAGGGTCAGCTCGGCGCCAGGTGGCCCGAGCCAGTTGGTCTTGTAGTCGACGACGTAGAACTTGCCTTGGTATCGGAAGGTGAGGTCGATCGACCCGGTCAGGTAGCCCAGCAAGGATTGACCCCCTAGCTCGTCACCGTCGAGGGCGTCGGCGTACGCGCGCAACGGGTCCTGGGCCGGGAGGTGGTCGCGCAGGATCTGCGCCATCGACCGCAGCTGCGCGTTCGCGTGCGGCCGGTCGCCTCCAGCCAACGGCAGCTCGAACTCCATCTCCGCGAACCGGTCCTTACGGAGCAGGTCGACCAGGGTGATGCCGTGCGCCAGTGACCCCAGCGGCGTTGTACACACGGCCTCAAGCGCAGTGGCCAGCTCGTCGGGGTCCAGGTCAACCGGCCACCACGTCAGCTGTTCATGGATCCGGTCGAGGAGGTCACGATGCAAGTCGGGAGCCTGGAAGTCGGCTTCCTCCAGAACAGCGTGTACCAGCGACCCGAAGGTGGCGCCGACGGGCAGTCGCGCCATCGGCGAGGGGACGTTAACTCCGACAGAGGTGCCCCTGCCTGAGACAGTGATGGGTTCCTCGTCGTCTCGTCCCATCGCGTCGGACTCGGGCTCAGATGTGTTGGAGCCGGAGTCGTTGTGGGCGGCTGTCAATGAGGAGTACGACGTGCGCCGCCATGCGTGGTCGACCCATGAGTCGTCGAACGTCCGCACTGCCAGCGGTTCGGTCGCCGATTCCGCTGCGACGGTGGAGGGGTTCAGGTCGCCGTTGACCTCCGCGAGGCTGAACGCGCCGTGATTGACCCAAGTCTGCAGAATCTGTTCGGACGCCGTCTCGTTCCTCACCCGTACGCGGTCCGCAGGGGTCACCACGTCCGCGTGGTCGCCGTGCTGGGTGCGCGCTGCAAGCAGGGAAGCGAGTTGGTCGGCGGAGCTGGCCTGTCCGAACAGGAGCCGGTGCAGCGCCGAGTTGGAGGTGTTCCGGGTGGGAGCCCACCAGAGGACTAGCTGCGACTGTGCTCGGGTCATCGCGACGTAGGCGAGGCGCATGTTCTCCCCGAGTGCCTCGGACCGGTGCTCTGGCTGGTTCACCTCGTGGGGGTCGAAGGAAAGCACCCGTTGCCCGTCGCGGTGAATGATCGCAGGGGTGGGGTCCTCCTTCATCCAGTTGTCGAACAGGAACGGTGCGTAGACGATCGGGTACTGCAGGCCCTTGCTGCCGTGGATCGTCGACAGGGTGACGGCCAGGGCGTCCGAGTCCAGTCGCATGATCCGCGAGTCCGCGGTGGCTGCCGCGTCGCCCGCGCTCTGCTGCATCAGCCAAGCGACCAGGCTCGGCAGCCCCCCCGCGCCTTCGAGCACCCGCTCCTGCAGGAGTTGGGCGCAGTGCTCGATGTCGGTGAGGTCGCGCTCCCCACCGACTTGGCCTAGCAAGCGGGCGTCCATGCCTTGGCCGCGGGCAACATCCAGCACGGCGGCGATCGCGCCACGGTGGAATGCGGCGATCAGGGAACGCACCTGTGTTGCAATCGATTCTGTTCCACGCTCGCCCTGCTCGTCGAGCTGCTCGGCCGTCCAGCCGAGGAACGGGGTGAGCGCGGCAAGCCGAACGCGTTCGGGTCGGTGCGGCTGCTCCAGCGCCATCATCAGCTGCAGCCACCATCCGGCGGCGGTCGTGCGCAGCACGGACTCGCTGGAGACCATTACGGAAGGGATTCCGTTGGCGAGCAGAGCTTCTCGCATGAGGTGCAGGTCGCGGTTCGTGTGCGCCAGGACCGCGAGGTGCTGAGGCCGGACGGGTGATCCGTCGAAGGTGGCGGCAGAGGTGAGCAGGCGTGCGATGTCGTCGGCGGCATCGGCGCAGATGGCCTCTCGTGCCGTTCCGATCGGGATGGTGTTGCCCAGCATCGCCCGCAGGCGGACGGCGCTGTTGTCTGGCGCACCCTGCAGACGGTGCTGCGTCTTCTGGGCGGTGATCGGGTGCGCGATGATGCTTGGCGACAGCTGCACATTCGCCGTCAGCGTCTGCAGCGCGTCTACGAGCGGGGCGTCGCTGCGGAAGTTGGTCGGCAGCGAGGTTCGGGTGGTCGCCGTCTCGGCGGCACGCAGATATGTGTTCACGTCGCCGCCACGGAATCCGTAGATCGCCTGCTTCGGGTCGCCGATCAGCACGAGGGTCTTATCCTCGGTGGCGAACGCTCGCGAGAACACCTGCCACTGCACCGAATCGGTGTCCTGGAACTCGTCCACCAGCACCACCGACCAGTGCTCCCGCATCCGCCGCCGCGCCGGGCTTTCGTCGGCTTCCAGGGCGTTGGCGAGCTCACTGAGCAGGTCGTCGTAACCGAGCAGGGCCGCTCTGCGTTTGCGCCGGGTGTGTTCGGCCCGGACCCGGCCGATGAACGCCAACCGTGCCGCGAGAGCCCCGGTCGCGTCGGTCGGTGACAGGACCGCGCTCGGGTTGTCGAGAGCAATCTGCGTGTCGGCCTTGGCCTGGAGGTAGCCGCTCGCGTTCGTCGCGGTCGCCGAGTGCTCGGCCAGATAGAGGTCGTCGACGACATCTTTGCGCAACTCGGTCAGATCCTCCGCCAAGGTGGCGTACGCGTCGGAGTCGCCGGCGATGCCGAGACTCTTTAGCACGTGGTGACAGAACTGGTGGATGGTCGCGATGGTGGCGGTGTCGAAGTCGGCAACGGCGGCGGTGAGCCGACCGATGCGCAGCGTGAGCTCCTCCGGGGAGCAGTCGCGCAGGTGGTTGATCAGGACGTCGTCGGTGACGTCGGCTTGTTGCAAGCCGGTGAGCGATTCCTCCAGCCGGGCCCGGACTCGTTCGCGTAGTTCCTGGCTGGCGGCCCGGCTGAACGTGACGATCAGGAGCTCCGCCAGGGCACGCCTCTGTTCTGCGACGTAGCGGACCACGAGAGCGGACAGCGTCCAGGTCTTCCCGGTGCCGGCGCTTGCCTCGATGAGGGTGATCCCCGATGGGAGTGGCGCGGTGATGTCGAAATTGGTCATCACGCCGGTCATGCCTCGCCCCCATACGCGTGGATCGGGTCCCAGATGCGCGGTCCGAAATGCTCGAGACCGCGGAGCCGGTTGAGCTCTTCAACCCGCGAGTTCTTGCCGAGCACGAGGCCCCACCATGGGTCGTCGTTCTCCCCGGCAAACCTGTCGCCCTCCCAGGTAGGGCGGACCCTGTCCAGCGCGCGCTGGACAGGGTCCGTGGGGTGCGGCGGCCGGTAGGCGCGGGCGAAGCCGCTGGCGGTTTTCGGGGGGACACCCATCGGGAACCGCATCCCGGACTGCCGGACCTGCACTAGGTCCACCAGCAGCGCTTCGGCTCTGTCCGGGCAGGGTGAGCGCAGCTGTTGGCCGCCTCTCTTGCCGACCAGCTGGGCCAGGTGCTCGCGATCAGGTTCGGCCACCGCAAGTGCCAGGAGACGAACCCAGGCAGCGACGACGTGCTTCGCGCTGATCGTGGAGAACGTGCGCACCCACAGTGTGTCGTCGAAGATGTCGCTGATCACACCAGTTATCCGAACGGGGCTGCTGTCCCTTGCCGGTGGCGGGTCCAACCGGATGTCGACCGATCTCGGGCGGCTGTCGCTCCGGTCCGCCGTGATCGACGTGACACTCGTCGCGATGTCCGCCCGGAGCGGCTGGCCGAGCGAACCGGGAGGAAAGCTTCCGCGGACCACTTCCCTGTCTAGGGCGTCCTCGAGTGCCGCACCGTCGAGCACCTGTTGCAGGACCCGTTCTCCGATGTCCCACTTCTCGAGTCCGTCGACCGCGATCGGTAACGAGTCGTTGGTCTGGTCAACCTCTCGCGGCACCGTCACCTCGAGGCGGTTGCGCAGGAACTCCCGGGCCGGATTCTGCAAGAACGCCACCAGCTCGTCCAACGTGACGGCGGTGACTGGCCGCGCCGGCAGTGCCTGGTCGAGGAAGACTTTCGCGGCAGGCGGGTTCGCGCGGAACGTGCGCAACGCCTTGGCTCCCGCGAGGGACGCTCGGTCGAAGGTGCCCCCGGGCAGGGGGCCGTCGGGTCGGAAGTTTCGCTCGTCAAACGCCTGCAACGGGTGGTGCCGCACGAAGCTCGGCTCGGCGGGTGCGCCGCCGCCGCCGCGCGTCTCATCTCCGGGCGCGGTTGCCGTGCGGGACGCTACGGCGATTAGCTCTTGCAGTGGCACAGCCGGCGGGCGCCGGCTGCCGTTGCGCTCGTCGAAGCCGGAGTAGATCGCCACGAATCGTTCGTTGGCCGCCATCACGGCGTCCAGCAGGAGCTGGCGATCCTCGCTGCGCACGTCGCGCTCACCGACTCTGGGACGGCGGGCCAGGACGTCGTCACCGTCGACCACGGGCGAGCGCGGGTAGACGCCGTCGTCGACGCCGAGCACGACCACGGCCTTGTGGGGCACCGACCGCATCGGCACCATCGTGCACACCGTGACCGCGCCGGTACGGAAGTTCGCTCTGGTGGGGCGGGCGCTCCACCGCTGCTCCAGCAGGACCCGAATGTCGTTAATTCGCAGCGTCGTTCGGTCGCCGGCACTCTCACCGATCGCGGCAAGGTCGCGGTTCAGTTGGGCGAACTGCCACCGCTCGTCCCGGGGAGTGTCGGCGAGAGCATCGATGGTGTCGCCCAACCACCGCATCCACTCACTTGCCGACAAAGCGCCCCCGGGCGGCTGGCCGTCTGGTCGGATGCGGCCGCGGACGAAATCTGCCGCGAGCTTGATCCGCTCCATCATCTCCAGGAACCGGCCGACCAACTCGATGTCGCGACTGCCGATGTCGTCGATTGGGACACGCGCCGCCGACGGGCCCTCCGTGTCGGCCGCGACCGCAACACCGAGCGCGATCCGGTCAAGGCCCCGGGTCCACGTGTTCGCGTCGATGCCACGCAGCCCGTACTCGCGGCGGTGTTCGGCGTCGTATCCCCAGCGCGCGCCTGAGTCCGTGACCCACCGGCCTACTCGAGCCAGGGAGTCCTCGTCGAACCCGAACCGTGCCCGAACCGCCTCGTGGCTGGCTAGGTCGAGCACCTCGGAAACGGTCATCCGCCCAGCTACGAGCCTGACGACACGGTGCGCCAAGTCGATCAGCGGGTTGGAGGCCCCAAGGGCGCGGTCGGCCAGCTGCACCCGAAGTTGCTGCCCGGGATGGTACGTGGCCGGACTCTTTCCCGGAGCCGGGACGAGGCTGAGCCCAAAGGTCGCCTGGATCAGTGGCGCGAAGTGCTCGATGTCCGGGCACATCACCAGAATGTCCCGGGGCCGCAGCCCGCCCTGACCGTCAGCCAGCAGCCAACTGAGTACCTCCCTGAGCACCTCCACCTGACGGGCTCGGCCGTGGCAGGCATGCACCTGGATCGAGAAGTCGCCAACGGTGGTGGTCCGAGTCTTGTCGGGCGTGCGGTTGGCGCGGATGTCCGCCTGCAGTATCCCGAGACGGTCGGCCCCGACCGTTGCCGAGACAGAAGGCTCATGGACGGCGACCGCGCCGGTGCTCAGGACCTCCTGGAGCTCCCGGACGTCGCGCCCGAGCGTGGCCAGCAACGGGTGCTTCGCGGTATGCGCCGAACGGTCGTCCGCCCGCGCACCAACGGAGGCCTCGGTGTTGAGGTCAGCCCACAGCTGCGGCGACGGATGCGGCAACCAGAGATGAACGTCCCGGCAAGCGCCCAGCGCGAACAACAGCTCCAGCTCCGACGCAGCAAGGCGGGTGTACCCAAAGAACGACAGTCGGTACGGAAGGTCGAGCTCCATTGAGCCAGAAGACAACTCGGCGATCACTCGCCGATGACGCTCGATACTCGATTCGGTCACCTCGCCCCGTTCGAGCACGAGCCCGACCGTGCGCCGCCACAGGATCGGCTGCCAAAGGAAGTCGCTCGGCAACGCGTTGCCCTGACCGTCAGTGGCCGAGCCAGACTCCCATTCCCCAAGTAGCTGCGGGCGTTCCCGCCCGTACGACGCGAAAAGGCCTGCGATGCGGCGCGCCACCGCGTACCGACGCGAGTGACGAGCCTTGCGCTCCCACTCCGCCTGCGGGTCATCGGCGACCTCTGGTCCAGCGCCGAGATGGTGAGTCATGGCCTCGAAATGACGCGAGCTCGCGAGCTCACCGATCGCTTCCAGAGTCGGCCAAACCAGACGATCCGCCTGCCACGGATCATCGCGTTCACGACCAAGCAACAGGCTCATCAGCGACTGCGGCGCCATGATCTGCAGGCCCGCGCATACTCCGTCGTCGCCCAGCGTCGACCCGAGCGAATGTGAGAGCCGCTGCGCTAGCCACCGCTCCACGCCTCGCGCAGGCACGACCACGACCTCAGGCGAGAAGACACCTGCAGGGTCGGCCCGCAGCAGCGACGCGAACTCGTGCGCAAGTGTCTCCGGCCCGTCGCACCGGTGCAGATCAATTCCCACGCTGCGACTCTAGACAACCGACATCGGACCACCCTCTGCTCTGCGCGAACGTCACCCGCATGTGTGACCCCGCTTGATGCGGAAGAGTCGATGTTCTCGCGTGCTGCGCCTAGAACTTCATCAACGAACTGGAGCAGGGTCAACGCATGTTGACCCTGACTTTCACCATGCCAGATACGTGGATGTGGACGTCCCGCGCTGGCAGATGCAGTTCGGTCGGGTGAGCCAATGACGGCGGCAACGCGTGGGCGCCCGGCAGGTGATGGCCATACGAGGGCAAGCCATTCAAAGCCAGGCCCGGCGTGGTGCAGGGCCCAAGTCGTGCACACCCACGACCCGGACGTGGGGCCTACTGTCGCCCGAAGTTGAGGCCGTCGCGCACCTCGACCTTGAGCCAGGCGTCCATCTCGTCGACGCGCTCGAGGCGGGTGTATTCGACCGGTACCCGACGCACCTGTCCGCCGCAGCGCCGCCACTGTACGTCGCGGGTGTCGTCGTCTGCGCGTCGGTGTTCCTTGGCGTGTTGAAGGCCGTCTACCTCGATCAGCATCGCATGCCCGTTCCCGATGAGCAGGAAGTCTGGCACCCAGACGTTTCCAGCTCGGATACGAGTTCCCGGCAGTGGCGAGATGGCGAACGTACGGTCGTCCCGAGTCGCAGCTTGAAGGCGAACCAGCGACTGGTAGACGGCCAACTCTTCGGCGTTCGTGAAGTCAGGCCGTCAGCCACAGGCGACTGCGGGTCAAGGCGCTCCCGACGTGCGGAGTTCGTCACGTCGTCGCGGGCGGACCGCTTATGCAGCGTTTGCCGCCAGCTCTCCACGTCGATGCTGGGCAACGCGAGGCGGACTTCGAGGAACTCCGGCATGGCCTGCTGGCAACGCTGCGAAGTCACGCATCACTGGAAGAGCCCGTCCGCGGACCTCGGGGGTGAATCGCGGTCGCAAATAGGGCTCGACTTCGAGGTAGTAGACCGTCGAGTTTACCGGCCAGTCCGACCCGTCTTGGGCCCAGACGTTCCTCTCACTGCGACCCCGGCGCTCTGACTCCATGTCGAGCCGTTCCACGTCCCCCAGCAACAGTGCTGCCTGGATGTCGCCCATCTGTGCCAATGTGTGAGCGGTCGCGCCCAGCATGTACTCGAACGCCTCCTGTCGGTCAGGGTCGTCGTCCCACACGCTTAGGTCCTCTCAGCTCGGTCGCTCCGGCTGCGCAGTACGTCGCCGGGCCGACAATTCATGCCGGATCCGGCGACGCGGCGTGAGACCGCCAAGACGCGGAGCTGCGAGGCAACGGAGGGAGCCGTCCGCGTCTTAGCTACGGTGTTGCCGGGGCAGGTCCGATCAGTTCGCCAAGGGACGCCGCAAGATCGAGGGCGAAGCTTGAGTACCCGCGTTGGATCGTGTCCTTTCTGGCGTCCAATCCTGAGGGTGACAACTGGAGAAGGACACTTCCGCAGCTCCTTGTCAGTGCCACGTAGAAGTTGCGCCGCTCTTCCTCGAGCTTGGCACCTCCAAGAGGCACACGGGCCCATGGAGGCCCGCCCCACGGAGGCACGACACCTTCGGTCAGGCCCGGAAGGACGACTGCAGTGAAAGTTCGTCCCTTAGCGCCGTGATAGGTCGACAGGACGACTCTGCCCGTCCCGGCCGTGTCAGAGGCAAGCTCTGTCAGCAGCAGCTCCTCGGGCGCTGAGGCGAGCGCATTCAGTTCCTTGAGCGTTCGCGGGTCACCGATTGCGGTCGCGATCTCGGGCAGGTCGAGCTCAGCGCCTACTCGCTGCGACCACTCCTGCACGGTGCTCGTCGAGCTCGGCGCGGTCCCAAGCAACGTCCTGTGGAGGCACGCGGCACGGGTGAGCCGCGGATCAGCGCTACGTGGGCGACCGGCGACTCTCTCAAGGGAGTCGAGGCGGTCCAAGAGAACACTCGCGCCGGCAGGCGGCGGCTCGGCGTCGTGGGCTCCGGGAGTCAAACGTGTCGCATACAGCGCTGCGGCTTGCAACCACCGCCCCAGTTCAGTGGTTGGAGCCGTGCGGGCGCCTTCGAACCGTACGGCGACGCTGGCTTCTGCCAGGTGCTGCTCGATCAGAGGACCAAGCGGCAGTCGGTACCGGAGAAGGACGGCGATCCCGTGCGGGGCGACACCGGCCTCGAGGAGTTCCAGCACCCCCTGCGCGGCTAGCCGAGCCTGCTCCTGGATGTGGCCATCAACGACTTGAAACTCGAGCGTCCCGGGGTCCGCTCTGTCCGGGTCGGCCTGCCAGCCTCGCACCTGTGCGAGGGCGAGTTCAGCCGCTGCGACGACGGCAGAGCCGCAGCGATAGTTCGTGACAAGTCGCCGCACCATGAAGTCGCTGCGCGCGCACAGTGCGTCCAAGTACTCGGGGGCGCCTCCGGCCCAACCGTAGATGCTCTGGTCGACATCACCGACGGCCGTTATCTCGACGCCGGCCGAAAGCAGGGTCTCGACCAGTCTGTGAAGCCCGGCGCCGAGGTCTTGGTACTCGTCAACTATGACGGCCGGGAAACGAGCCTTCACCACAGCGGCGACCTCGGGGTGCTCGCGAAGAAGGCGAACCGCTGCCAGGACGATGCCCTCGAAGTCCCAGATGCGCAGTCGCTCGCATTTGGCCTCGTAGCGCTGTACCGCGCGGAGGTGCGCCTCACGGTGGTCGCTGACATCTTCGTCGGCGGCGAGGCGGCGGCGGAGCGAGGTGAAGACTTCCCTCAGGGCCCAGTAGTTGACGCCTTCGTCGTCGGCACATTCCTGCAGGAGCGATTTCGCCTCCTCCTCGCTCGTCAGTGCGTCGAGGCCGGGGAGGTCGACTCCGACTAGGCGTGCGTACGGGAGCACCTGAGCGAGGCAAAACGAATGAAGGGTGCCCGCGAAGAGCCGCTCGGGTTCGACCACGCCGAGCCGGGCAAGTCCCTCCTTGAGCTCGGTTGCTGCCTGGTTGGTATAGGTGATCGTCGCGAGTCCGCGCAAAGGGCTAATCCGCGCCGACAGCAGGTATCCGGCGCGCGCGACGACCGTTCGGGTCTTTCCGCTTCCTGGCCCGGCGACGATGACGAGGTTGCCCTCGGCTACCAGCGCTGCCCGCTGGTACCGATCGAGCTCTTTGATGCCTTTGGCCAGCCGCGGAGGAAGGCCGCGCCGAGCGGGGTTCTCAGTCCTCATCAGGCACGCTCGTAGCCGCTAAGAGCGGGACTCCGCGTGCTTGCTGGCTGGCCCAATCGAGCACCCGAAGGAATGCGCGGACCGACCCGGCCTCTTCGAGAAGCTTCCCGCTGATCGGTTTGGTGCCGTCGTAAGGTTCCTCATCGATGTCCAGTCCGGAGACATCTAGCAGGTCGAGCAGCTTCGCGCGCAGGTCGGCCGCGACGATGTGACCCGCCCACCGCTGCGCGAAGCGGCCCTTGCCCACGCTCTCGACGCGGTCCAGGACACGGATACGCCGGTGTTCGTCGTTGGAACGGCCCTGCTGCTCCTTGCCTGAGTTCTCGGCCATTTGCTTGGTTGTCGACGACAACACTTCTTCGAGTTCGCGAGCGGCCAAGATCGCAGTGATGTCGCGTGCCATGTTGGCGCACTTCTTTTGGGCCGTTAGCTCAGCGAAGGCTGCAACCAGTTCGTCACCCAAAAGAGGGATTAGGTCGAGTTCGAGCGTGTCATCGCCGACATAGACATCCTCGGTGGCGCAGAGGTCCTGGAGCTTCCTCCGGAGGTCGGTAGCCTCGTCGTGCTCGCCGTCCTTTCGCAGTTGGATTAGCTCTTTGACGCCGTCATCGACCTGCCGAGCACAATCTCTGTCTCTGAGAAGGTCGAGGGCCCGCCTGAGACCCTGCTCGGGAGCGGCGACTGAGCTCCCAAGCGGGTCGCCGTCTGTCAGTACGGCTGAGGGCAGGTTCAAACCGTCGGCGCCAAGTAGTCGGCGGTAGGGCGCGAAGTCGGTGCCGACCACGTTTACGATCAACACCCCGTACTCGTCCAGGTCAAACCCGGCGGCTTGGGCGATCGCAGGCAGTAGGAACCCCTCGGCGATGCCTTCGACCAACACCACGTAGCGGGCGAAGACCAGTTCGGCGCGGCTCACGTCGAGGTAGCGGCTGATGTCAGCGGTCTCGAACGCGTCGAGGCCAGCGTTGAGGGTGGTGGTGGCGGCCGTCTCGGAGCCGATCTTTCGGAGGAGAAGCAGCGACTTCAGCGGCGCAACAGCCGCGATGTGCGGGCTGTGTGTTGTCAGTAACAGCGCCGGCTCCGTGAGCAGGAGGTGCCGAAAGAGCCGACGCTGGATGGCCACGTGGAGATGTGCTTCTGGTTCCTCAACACCGAGGATTGTGGTCACGAACGCACTCGCGGCCCGCTGAACGGCTAGAGCCTCCATGAGCATGCCCAGGTAAAGCACATTAGCGGCGCCGAGGCTCGTGTCCGCCACCGTGCGCGTGCGGGCCGCGTCGACGAACAAGCGCAGCCCGCGGAGTAGCGAGTCCGGGTCGGTCGAGGCGATACCGACCGTCGGGTCGACCGGGAGCTGGGGCCCGACGAGGGATTTCAGCCGCGCAGTGAGTCGCTTCTGCAGGTCGTCGACCTCGGGCTCTTTGGCCAACTTGTCGGCGACCGCGTCGATGTCGGCGGCGACGGCATTGAGTTGGTTGGCGCCGAGTTCGAGCTCCTCCAGAAGGGTCCGCAGAGGGCTACGGTTCCAGCGGGCAAGGTCGCCCTCGGCGTCGCGGAGAGCAGGCAATACCCGAAGGCTGACGTACCGACGTACCCGGCCTGCTTCGGTCGTCGTGTCCTGGCCCTGAGTGAGAAGGTAGTCGTAGTCGGCGGGTGTGTGCGTCGTGTTGTTGATACCCCGAAGATCACCTAGGTCACCGGTATCAGGGTCGACGTCGAGGCGGTCCCGAGGTGCGAACCGGTAAGTCAGTCGTGCGCGCTTGGGCGTCTCGACCTCGACCAGGGCTCCCGACAGGATCGCGACCGCTTCCTCATCGCCGTCAAAACCGCTCAGCTCAACCTCAACGGTTACCTCCGCTCCACCGGACAGTCCGGTCCGGACAGTCCAAACGCGCCGTCGTGGATATCCTCTCCACGGAGGCGTCGCGCCGAGTCCGGCAGGTCGGGATCGAGAACGAGACGAAGGGCGTGCAGTAGGTTGCTTTTCCCTACGCCGTTCTCGCCTACGATCACCGCGGGCGCAGGAAAGGGATCGATCTCGCAGTCCGCGAAGTTCCGGAAGTTCCTGATGCGAATTCGGCTGATGTGAAGCGCCACCCGTCCACCCTAACTCGTAGTTTTGGCCCATAGACCAGACAGCACAGTAACGGCGCAAACGCACGTCTTGGCCCAAGCAGCCCTGTGACCGAACGCGAGCACAGCTCCAACGAGGGCGCCCGCTCTGATGGTCGAGAGGTCGTCGGCCCGAGGCCCACCGCCGCATCAACCACACGCCGCCATATCGGCCAGATCAGTCGGCCTGCCGCGTCTATATGGGCGGTGCGCCGCGCTCGCTCATCGCCATGAGGGGAAGGATTTCTCGGCCGTTACAGCGCCAGGACGAGCCAAAGGAACGGCCTACGGCCACGACGGGAGGTACCGAGCCTGCCGACGATCAGTGTCCGCAATGGTGTCGCATACGGGACGAACCGCGTCCGTAAGGGGACCTTCATCGGCTGCATAGCACCGTCGTCGGGAACGACTACCTCCACGTCGCGCCTCCTGCGGTCGTGGCACACCCCAGGTTCTGATCGTTGCTCCGTGTTGCAGCCGCTGCAAGACTGTGCCTGTGAGTCCTGACTCGCGCGATGTTGCCCAGGTGCACGATGACAGCTAGATCGTCTGCGCATCTACGCGGGGTGAGCCCGAGAACGCCGGCTTGCCGTACGCCATAGTGGAGCGCAGCGGCGGCTTCGCGGTCTTGCGGCTTGCTGTCGCCTGCGAGCCTGTCCTGCCCATGCTGGAGGAGGCGTTCCGCGACGCCTCCGAAATCTGTCGGCCCCGCGTCGTAGCGTTCGAGTCGAGGGCTTCAACCCTGCGAGTAACGAGGCGTGCGACATGGAGCCTGAACGAGAAGCTGCCAAGATCGATGGTGCCACAGCCATCCACCTGATGCAGCCACTGCTGCCGGTGCAGGTGGATCTTCTGAAGCTGACGTGGGACCCCATCGCGCGAGCGGATATGTGGAAAATCCCGCCCGACTGGCCGGTGTGGGACTACGTCGCGCGGGAGTTGTATCGCAAGCACCCCGATCTGGACGACGCCACTGCTGTCCTCGACTCACTGCCCAGGATGTCGCAGCCGACCCCTTGGCGCCCCCACCGCCCGTACGGCCTCGTGTGGCTCAGCAGCCAGGCAATACGACCGGACTCCGGGGAGCGCGTCGGTCTCAGCATCGCCGGCCTCGCCGCACTGGCGGCGCATCAGCTTGTGCCGCCTGATGTGCCGGATCGGCTCGCCAGGCTGATCGCGCAGCTCGCCGATTGGGAGAACGGTCTGACAGCGAAACCGAACGAGATCGCGCGGGAAGACGTTGCCCTCTCGTGTTTTACGAGCTGGTTCACCACCCCCACAATCACCAAGCAGTACGTGTTTTCAGACCGGGCGCTCGCGGAGCTCCTGCAACACGAATACGCGCCGACGATCGTGTCCCCACACGACTCTGACACCGGCCACAAGGTTCAGCTCGGGCGACATTTCAGCCTGAGGCAGTACCGCAACACCAGCAGCACGCGGCTACCTCGAGCGGGTAGTCGACGACGCTGCGGCGCGGACCGAGCCTGTTCGCTACTCGTCCCCGTTGACACTCGTCCAGACCTTCGACTACCTCGCCTAGTGCTAGCCGCCGATCCAGAGTGGCCGAACGGGATGCGCCTCACCACGGCCCCGGATCTGCAGTCGGCTGGGGCACTGTCGGCGACGGTAACCGACCAGCATGACTTCCTAACCGCTCTGAGCGGCCTCTGCACAGTCATCGATCAACTCACGGTGCCACACGTCCCGGCAGAGGAACTGGACAATATGGCGAACGGCACGGAGCGGGGCGCTGCCCAGCGCACTGTGAACAGGCTCCAGCGCTGGTTAACCAGCCGACTCACCGACAGTGGCGACATGCCGCGGGTCATGGCCGCGATCAGCGTCCTGCGCGACGTGCGATCGATCCGCGTGGAAGGGCAGCACCGCTCGACATCGACCCGAAACAACGCGATCAAAGCCCAACGCCGCCTCGGTCTACCCGACATCATCTCCGACTGTCCCGCAGGGTGGCACCTCATCCAGTCGCGGCTGGCTGGCGCGCTCGACGTCATCCGGCAGGAAGTCCAGGCAGCTCCGCACTCGCCCAACGATCACTCGACCATCGGCAACCAAGGCGAATGACGAGACCCATTCCCTCGACACTCCTCCCCACCGAGCTGCCCGGTCAAAATCGATGAGCCGCACAAGTGAGCGACACAGTAAATGAACGCTCCAGACGTCGAGAATAGAGCGAGCACCGGGCCGAGTAGTACTGCTAGCGAGTCGGAGGCGATGACCCGGGTGATCGACGCCGTGCTCGACAGCAGACTTGCTGTCCTGGAGTCTCGGCTGACGCTCCGCCTCGAGCCGCTTCAAGCCAAGCTGGACGCCACGGCTGCTCGGTTGGTTGCGGTCGATGAGCGCGCCAGTCGCATTGAGACCACTGGCCAGATCATCATGGGAAGCTCGACGAGTCCGAACGGGTGCGTGCTGAGTCCATCGTGCCCCGTAATAGTGACTCTGACGGCTACCTCCTGCCCAGTTCAGACGACCTGCGATGCCTGGCCGCGGAGGTCGTGCGACGTAGTGGGCGACACATGCTCCCGGGGCCGCCGAGCCATCACCGGGATGTCGGTGCTCACGGCTAAAGTTGCCTCATGTAGCTCCACCTGGACCGACCTGGTGCCCGGGACCGGGCTGACGTTTACCAGGAAGGACGAGCTGCCGGATGCCTCGCTTGACGTTGCCGCAGCTGGAGCGGCATCTGTTCGCTGCTGCCGACGTACTCCGCGGCTCGATGGAGGCCTCGGCTTACAAAGAGTACATCTTCGGGATGCTGTTCCTGAAGTACACCTCCGACCAGTTCGAGGCGGAACAGCAGCAGGTCATCACTGACCAGCTGGCTCGTGGTCGCTCCCAGGCGGAGGCCGAGCAGCGAGCCGAGGCCCCGACGTTCTACAAGACCTTCTATGTGCCGCAGCGCGCTCGCTGGGATCAGATCCGTGACCATCTTCACAAGTCAGTCGGCAGTGGCCTAAACAAGGCGCTGGAGGACCTGGAGCACAGCAACAGGTCGCTGGACGGGGTGCCGCAGCACATCGACTTCAACCGCAAGATCGGGCAGTCGTCGATGTCCGACAAGAAGCTGCGTGAGTTGATCATGCACTTCAATAAGGTGCCGCTGCGGCGGCAGGACTTTGAGTTTCCCGACCTGCTCGGCGCAGCCTACGAGTACCTGATCCGTGACTTCGCCGACTCGGCGGGCAAGAAGGGCGGCGAGTTCTACACTCCGCGTGACGTCGTTCGCCTGATGGTGCAGATTGCCGACCCGCACCCTGGGATGAGCGTCTACGACCCATGCACCGGATCGGGCGGCATGCTCATCCTGTCCAAGGAGTACGTCGAGGAGTCCGGCGGCGATGGTCGCAACCTTGCCCTCGCCGGCCAGGAGAAGGACGGCAGCGTCTGGGCCATCTCCAAGATGAACATGCTCCTGCACGGCATCCCTGATGCCGACCTCCGTAACAACGACGACGGCACCCTCGAAGACCCAGCGCACATCACCGGTGGGGAGCTGCAGCGCTTCGACAGGGTGATCACCAACCCGCCGTTCTCCATGAACTACACGGCCGACGCCATCCCGTTTCCCGAGCGGTTCCGCTACGGCTACACCCCGGAGAAGGGCAAGAAGGCCGACCTGATGTTCGTCCAGCACATGCTGGCCGTCACCCGGCCAGGCGGGATGGTCACAACGGTCATGCCTCACGGCGTGCTGTTCCGTGGTGGCGACGAGCGCAGGATCCGCACCGGCTTCCTGAACGACGATGTCATCGACGCGGTGATCGGGCTCGGCCCTCAGCTGTTCTACGGCACCGGCATCCCTGCCTGCATCCTCGTGCTCCGAACGCATGGCTCAAAGCCTGCCGACCGCAAGAACAAGGTGCTGTTTATTAACGCCGACCGGGACTACCGCGAAGGCCGTGCCCAGAACTACCTCGAACCGGAACACATTGAGAAGATCGTATCCGCCTACCGGGCGTTTGAGGACGTGCCGGCCTTCGCCCGTGTGGTCAGCCGTGACGAGCTGGCCGAGAACGACGACAACTTGAACATCCGCCGCTACGTCGACACCACCCCTGAACCCGAACCGCAGGACGTCCGGGCGCACCTGCATGGCGGCATCCCGAAGAGCGAGGTCGAGGCCAAGGCAGGGCTGTTCGCCGCCCACGGACTGAAGCCTGAGCACTTGTTTGTCCCGAAGGACGAGGACTACCTGCTGTACGCGGACGTCGTCGAGGACAAGCGTGCCCTGAAACGCCTCGTCGAGTCCGATTCTGGTGTTGTTGCGGCTGAGGGCGCGGTGACCAGTGCTATCGGGCTGTGGTGGAAGGCCGAAGAGTCCCGCTTCGACAAACTGCAGTCAGCCGCGGACCTGGTCGAACTCCGTAAGGAACTCATCGAGACGTTCCGCACCGCGCTCGCGGCCACGCCGCTGTTGGACCAGTTCGCGGTGAGCGGCGTCATCGCCTCCTGGTGGGGCGCCAGCCTGCCGGATCTCAAGGCGCTGGCCACACTCGGCTACCAGGGTCTCATCGAGGCGTGGGTTGCCACCGTCCTCGACGCGCTGGAGGAAGAGAAGGCCATGGTCAACCCGCTCGACCACAAGGTCGCCAGGGCGCTCCTGCCCGAGTATCTCGACCAGCTGGGCACCCTTGAAGCAGAGGTCGCGGAGGTGGACTCAACGATCAAGGCAGCTACGACAACGGATGATGGCGAGGACGCAGAACCGAGCGAGGATACGCTTTCTCCGGCCGAGATTAAGAAGCTCAAGAGCCAACTTACTGGCACGAGGAAGCGACTGAAGGCCGAGAAGGCGGCGTTCGCCCGACGACTGAGCGACGCCAGCGAGGCGCTCGACGATTCGTCAGCGCGCCAGATTGTGCTCGATGCGATGGAGCACGACATGGCGGGTGAGGCAGCAGACCGAATCGGCAGACATCGACGCGTGGTGGTTGAGGCCTTTGAAACCTGGTGGGACAAGTACCATACGCCGCTCTCAATACTCGAAGGCGAGCGCGATTCGGCCGCTGCCAAGTTGGCTGGGTTCCTGACGGAGCTCGGGTATGAGTAGCTCTGCACCGGTCATTCCGGCTGAGCCTGCCTGGCCGGTTCGCACCGTAGGAAGCCTGACGGTGCTGCTTCGTCGTGGTACCGCGCCCGTGTATGTCGATGAGTCAGACGTAATGGCAATCGGGCAGCGCTGCGTGACCGACAACGACTTTGACGGATCTCGCTCGCGACCTCAATCGGCCAAGGTCATGTCGAACGTCGTGACGCCTGAGTCCGACGATGTTCTCATCAACTCAACCGGCACTGGAACCATCGGCAGGTCAGTCATCTTTGGCGATGAGGGGATCAAGTACATCGTCGATGGTCATGTGACTGTGGCTCGACCACGTCAGCCGGATCTTGCCGGACGCTGGCTGAGCGACGTGCTTCGAAGTCCGCAAGGTCAGCAATACCTTGAGGCCAAGTGCTATGCCGGGTCGACTAACCAAATCGAGCTGTCGTCGTTTGCGCTTGCCGCCATGCCGATCGCCGTTCCCGCAGTTGTTGAACAGCGTCGCGTCGCGGAGGTGCTCAGTACTCTGGACGATCAGATTCGGTTGGTTGAGAGCTGCGTATCGAAGCTGCGCGCTACTTTTGTTGGCCTTCTGCACCAACTTCTTACTCAGGGCGTGGGAGCGCAGCTTTCCTCCCAAGGCAGGGCGGTGCTGGAGTTTGGTGAGACGTCGATTCGTCTGCCTAGGGGCTGGACGACTAGCCCCATCAGGCAGCTCTTGGGTGATTTAGATCCCGCAATGCGGAGTGGTCCATTCGGGAGTGCGCTCTTGAAGCAGGAACTCGTGGAATCTGGTGTGCCGCTTCTCGGAATTGACAACGTCCACGTTGATAGATTTGTCGCGGACTTCCGGCGCTTCGTAACGCCTGCAAAAGCAGTTGAGCTATCCCGCTATCGGGTTCGGCCGGAAGACGTAATGATCACGATCATGGGAACCGTGGGCCGTTCATGCTTGGTTCCTAAAGACATCGGTTTTGCGCTGTCGTCAAAGCATGTCTGGACTCTGACGTTCGACGAGACTCGATACCGACCGTACCTTGCCAGTCTGCAACTCAATCATGCGCCTTGGGCTTGCGCGCATCTACGTCGGGGTGAGCAGGGCGGAATCATGAACGCGATCCGCTCCGATACCCTAAAGACCTTGGTTCTTCCGACCCCGCCAATTGATGAGCAGATTGAGATTGAAGCGATACTCAGGTCCTTTGAGGAGAAGATTGCCACCGAAGAGCGGTCACTGAGAAAGCTTCACACTCTGAAGGCTGGTCTGCTGGCAGATCTGCTCAGCGGTCGTGTCCGTGTTCCCGTTGAGGTCGCCTCATGAGCTCGGGCCCTGAGTACACAGAGGTCGAGAAGCCTCTACTGGATCAGCTGCATGGTGTCGACTGGCAGGTGATTGAGGGCTCGAAGTCGGATCCGGCGGTCACCGAGCGGGACTCGTTCCGTGGCTCGATCCTTGAGGAACGCCTGCGGGCCGCCCTGCTCAAGATCAATCCCGGTCCGGACGGGGCGCCGTGGCTGGACGACTCGCGACTGTCTGAAGCTGTGTCGTCGCTGACACGCTCTGAGGTCGGCAAGCTCATCGAGCTCAACGAGCGGATGACTGAACGTCTTCTTGAGGGTGTGTCGGTGTCGGGCCTGCCCGACTGGGAACAGGGTCGGTCGCAGCGCGTGCAGTTCATCGACTTCGCGCATCCGGAGCGCAACGACTTCCTCGCGATCAACCAGTTCAGGGTGGATGAGCCGGGCGGCCAGGCGAAGAAGTACGTCGCGCCTGACGTGGTGTTGTTCGTGAACGGCATCCCGTTGGTCGTGATCGAGTGCAAGAGCCCGTACGTCACCGACCCCATGGCTGAGGGCATCGACCAGCTGCGCCGCTACGCCAACCAGCGCGACCTGGGAGCGCCCGAGGGTAACGAGCAGCTCTTCTGGACCAACCAGTGCATCGTGTCGACCTACGGCGACAAGGCAAGGGTCGGGACGTTCACGGCTGGGCCGGAGCATTTCTTGGAGTGGAAGGATGCCGCCCCGATCTCCCACGACGAACTCGCTGCTCATCTCGGGAAGCCCGCGGCGGGGCTGACTGGTCAGGAGCTGCTGGTCGCGGGGATGCTGACTCCCGCCAATCTGCTGGACATCGTGCAGCATTTCACGCTGTTCACCGAAGCAAACGGCCGGCGGATTAAGATTGTCGCTCGCTACCAGCAGTACCGGGCTGTGGGCCGGGCGCTGCAGCGTCTGCGTACCGGTAAGACCCGCGCGGCGGATGGTGAGAACGATCGTCGTGGTGGCCTGATCTGGCACACCCAGGGTTCTGGAAAGTCGCTGACGATGGTGTTCTTGGTACGAGCTATGCGGTCGGACCCTCTGCTGCGAGCCTTCAAGGTCGTGGTCGTGACGGACAGGACGGACCTGGAGAAGCAGCTTGCCGAGACGGCCAGGCTGTCCGGCGAGGGCGTCCAGCGGACGCGGCGCACCAGCAAGCTCAAGAGGGTGCTCGCGGAGAAGGGACCGGCGCTGGTCTTCGCGATGATCCAGAAGTACCGCGACACCGATACGGCCGGAACGAGCGAGACACGCATGGCTGGTGACGACACGAACGAAGCGCTCGGTGTTCTCAACACCGACGAGACCATCGTGATTCTGGTCGACGAAGCGCACCGCTCCCAGACGTCCACGCTGCACGCCAACCTGATGGCCGCTCTGCCGAACGCCGCCAAGATCGGCTTCACCGGCACCCCGATCATGCGTAAGGGCAAGAAGCGCACGGATGCCATCTTCGGCCCGTTCATCGACAAGTACACGATCCGCCAGGCCGAGCATGACGGCGCCGTTGTCCCGATCTTCTACGAGGGCCGCACCGCTAAAGGTGCCGTCGCCGGCGGGAGCGACCTGGATGAGCTGTTCGAGGACATGTTCATCGAGCACACCGCTGAGGAGGTGGAGAAGCTCAAAGCCCGCTACGCCACGACGGGCGCAGTCCTGGAGGCGCCCAACCTCATCGCTGCCAAGGCGAAGTCGATGCTGTGGCACTACGTGTCGACGGTGCTGCCTGGTGGATTCAAAGCGCAGCTCTCGGCGACGAGCCGTCTGGCGACGGTTCGGTACCGCGCGGCGCTTCTCGCTGCTCGCGACGACCTGGTGGCCCAGATCGAGGCCCTGCCGGACCATCTCGTCAGGGGTGCCGCTGATGGCAGCCTCGACATCGACGGGCTCGACCGGCGCAAGCAGGTGCTCATCCGCGCGCTGCCGCAGCTTGATCTCATTCGCATCCTGGACTTCGTTCCGGTCATCTCCGGCAGCCATAACGACGACCCCACCTGGATGCAGTGGACCGACAAGGCCCGCCAGGACACGACGATCGCCGATTTCAAGAAGCCGCTTGGCGTGCCTGGCGAGCACGCCAGCCCCGTGGCCTTCCTGCTCGTGCGCACCATGCTCCTGACTGGATTCGACGCGCCGGTTGAGCAAGCCCTCTATCTCGACCGCTTCATCCAGGACGCTGAGTTGCTCCAGGCCATTGCCCGCGTCAACCGCACTGCGGAGGGCAAGTCGGCTGGTCTCCTGGTCGACTACTTCGGTGTTGGGGCGCATCTGCAGAAGGCGCTGCAGGCCTACGCTCCCGAGGACGCGGAAGACGCGATCGGTGCCTTGGCCTCGATCACCGACGAGGTTCCGAAGCTGCGGGCCCGGCACGCACGGGTGGTGGCAGTCTTCGCACAGGCCGGGATTGAGACCTTCGATATGGACGAGGACGTCGAGGCTTGCGTCGATGTCTTGTCCGATGAAGCGCTGCGCGCCCGGTTTGGCGTGCTGCTCAGGCAGTTCCTCACGACTCTGGACACCGTCCTGCCGCGCCCGGAGGCGCTGCCCTTCGTGGCCGACGCCAAACGACTGGGCATCATCCAGAAGGTCGCCCGGCGACGCTACCGCGATGACGGCATGGGGGACTTCGACGCATCGCTGTATGGCGAGAAGGTCCGTGCCCTGATCGACGAGCACGTCACGGCGCTCGACATCGCTACCAAGATTCCACCCGTATCGGTGACCGATCCGGACTTCCTCGCGAAGGTCAAGGGGCTCACCTCAGACAAAGCCAAGGCGTCTGAGATGGAGCACGCCCTGCGGTTCCATATCCGCAAGAACTTCGATGAGGACCCGGCCCGCTACACCAAACTCTCGGAGCGGCTCGACGAGATCCTCAAGACCCTTACCAGCAAGTGGGAGCAGCTCAGCCTCGCCCTGGAGGTGCTGCTCGGCGACGCCACCGATGAGTCCAGCTCGTCGCGTGTCCACGAGGACCCGCTGGTCGCCCGGTTCTACGGCCTGCTGGAGAGCGAGTTCGCTACTGACGCGAGCCTGCCCGATGAGATTCGTGCCGACATCATGCACCTGGCCGAAGAGATCGCCGTCGAGGTCACCGAGCAGGCGGCCATCGTTCGTTTCTGGCACAACCCCCACGCCCAGGATGGGCTGCGTAACGACATCATCCGCACCCTCGACGCCCGCGACCTATTCCCGTTCTCCGAACAGGATGCTGTCGCCGACAGGATCATGGAGCTCGCCAGAGCCAACCAGTCCCTGATTGCGCAGCAGATCAGCGCACGGGGGCGGTTGTGAGCGCCGCCGTCCTCCACCTTGATGATCTGCGTGTGCCGGTCGAGACTGGCGGCGCTAGCAGGAAGGCCCGCCTCACGATCGAGGCGGATGGATCGCTGCGACTGCGGGCTGCGGGGGATGTTGCGACCGATGAGCTCAAGCAGTTCCTTGCCTCCAAGCGTGACTGGGTCTACCGCAGGCTGGCCGAGAAGGAGGTGCTGCAGCATGAACCCGTCACTAAGGAACTTGTCGACGGCGAGGGCTTTCTCTACCTCGGCCGCAGTCACCGGCTAAAGATTGGCGACGCACGCGACGCTGTCCGCCTTGAACGTGGCCGACTCGTCTTGCCGAGACCTCTCGCTGAGGTTGGCGAGGCAAGTCTGATCGCGTGGTACCAGCGGTGCGGCGAGGCGTGGCTGCGCCCCCGCGCCAGATCGTGGGCCGAGCGGCTGCGCGTCGAGCCCGGTGCGATCGAGGTCGCTGACCTCGGGCATAAGTGGGGTAGCGCGACGGCGGGACGGCGTGTGCGCATCCATTGGGCGACACTGCAGCTGTCACCTCCGCTCGTTGACTACGTCCTTGCCCACGAGCTCGCCCACCTGCGCGAAGCCCATCACGGCCCAGCCTTCTGGCAACTCCTCGCCCGAGTGCTGCCCGACTACGACGAGCGGAAGCGGGAGCTGGCACAGCAAGGCGCCAGCCTGTGGTTCGGAGGGACGTCATGACCACGCCGACACTCTCCCTCTGGTCCGACGACCCGGCCCGAATCGATCTTCTTTCGTTTGACGCCGTCGCGCAGACGGTCGCCGACGCCCTGCTCGATGAGGCACTCGATCCGGTAGCGCTCGGGCTGTCCGGCAGCTGGGGAAGCGGCAAGACCACTGTGCTCGGTCTGGTTGCTCAGGAGCTGGATCGACGCACGACGCCTGAGGACAAGGTGCTGGTCATCCAGACCGACCTGTGGCACTACGACCCGTCCACGGGCGCCAAAGAATGCCTAATTGCTGAGGATCCGCAGCGTGCTCACGACGTGGAAGGGCAAGCTGCCTGAGGACCAGGTTAAGCGGTCGGTTGAGCGGTCCGCGGTTTGGGCATATCGCTCCTTAACGCACCAACGTCGCTGCTCCGTCAACGACAATCCGAGTGCCGGTCAGTTGCGGCTGCTTCGGCGACTGGCACAGCGCGACAAGCATGGCGACTTCATCAGCTGTGGTGAGGGATCCGGAGGGGAATCTTTCGACGGATCAGTTCGTCTGCTTCAGAGTCGGAAAAACGGTGCCCGGCAGGGCGATGCAGTAGGGCCACCCCCTTCATCCTGTAATGGACGCCGACGGCCAATTCGATCGCTCAGTAGCCGGTTTTGAAGCCGCGGACGCTGGTGCGGTGGCGGTCGGTGTAACTCTGTTGGTAGCCGTAGCCGCTGTCGTCGGTGATCCCATCGACGTCTATCCGGCGGGTTGCGGTAGGGGTCTCGTTGGGGCCGGTGGCGTTGTGGGTCAGCGCCGGTGAGGCCGCCGCAGCGGTGACCGAGGAAGACGGCTCGAGCGCTGGTTCCCCGGACGTGGCGGTCGTCCATTCCCTGGTGATCGATCGATGCGCCGCCGCTCGCTCGCTGGCTGGGTCGGGTGTTGGTCCCAGCGCTCGCGCGGGTTCCGTGATGGCGTAGGTGCTGCGGTAGGCGTCCACCATGGACACGACCGCATCCCAGTGTTCGGCGCGGGCCGGTTCGGTGGGGCGCGTACCGAGTGCTGCCCGCCACCCCGCTGTTGGTGCGCCGGCGGCTTGGTCGACGGTGGCGGCGGGGGGGTCCTGGGCTGCGGTCATGCGCGCGGTGATCTCCTGTTGATGGGTCCTGGCCGCGGCGAGCTGGTCGGCTTTGTCGAAAGGCATTCCGAGACGGGCCTGCGCCCGGTCCGTTCGTCAGTTGTGGCGGTGATGGCGGCACGGGTGTCGGCCAGGGCGCGGTCCAGGGCGGTGAGACTGTTCTCCAGACGGACGATGATGCCCGGCCCGGCTTGATGGAGGTCGGCGGCGGTGAAGGTCACTGCCCGGGCGGGGCAGTCAGGGAAGGACAAGACGGCGTGGGTGCCCTGCTGGGTGGGCACGGTGGCAGCGGTGAGGGTGAAGCCGCCGAGGGTGCCGATGTTCCCGAGTTCGTGGCGGTAGTAGCCGCGGTCGTTGGCCAGGGCGGTGCTCAGGGGTGCGGCGAGCGCCGCGGCCGCCGATCCCCGTTCGGTGTACCGGGCACCATTGACGGTGGCGGTGAACACATCGCCCTTGGTGGACACCCGCCGCTCGATCGCCGCCGCCAGGGTGGGGACCTCGGTGTTCAGGGCGGCGAGGGTGGAGGTGGTGGTGCTGACTCGGTGGCGCAGCATGGCCTGGCCGCGGTCGTGGGCGCGGCGTAACCGTTCGAGTTGGCCGACTTCGGCGTCAACGGTGGCCTTTTCCAGCAGCGTCGGGTCCCCCGAGGCCAGTGCTTTCACCTCCGCGTATGAGAGGGCGTCACCGCCGAGGTCATCGATCTCGCGGGTATCCAGGCGGCCCTTGGTGACTTGGGCGATGAACGCCGCTTTGCGTTCCACCGTTTGCCACGAGTAGGTGTCGAAGGTGGCTTCGGTGACGTAGCGGTAGATCCCCACCTCGGGGTTCTGGTTCCCCTGGCGCAGGATGCGGCCGTCGCGTTGCTCGAGGTCGGCGGGGCGCCACGGGCAGTCAAGGTGATGCAATGCCACCGCCCGGTCTTGTACATTAGCTCCGACCCCCATTTTTTTGGTGGACCCAATGAGGACCTGCACTTGCCCGGCCCTCGCGGCCTCGAACAGCGCTTCCTTGTCCCGGTCAGTGCGGGCATGGTGGATGAACGCCACCTGCCCCGGGGGCACCCCGCGGTCGACCAGCTCCGCCTTGAGGTTGTCGTAGACGTTCCAGTGCTCCCCGGGGGTGCCCAGGTCGGCGAACACCAGTTGCAGCGCCCCCGTCCGCGGGTGCACCGCCCCGTCAACGGCGAGGTAGGACCGTTGCGCGTTGTCCTTCCAGATCCTGGCAATGCACTCCGCGGCGGCCGCGCTCTTGCCGGGTGCGGCCGGGTCGACCTCCAGGAACTCCTCGCCGTGTCTGGTGCGGATCAGGCGCAGGTCCAGCGCCGCGGCCCGCCCGTCGCTGGTGATGCTCAGCATGTTGTCGTCTTTGGGTTCCACCTGCCCGTTACGGACCGCCTCGGCGCGGTCCCCCAACTTGGCGACATAGGCCCGGACCTGATCGCTGGGGGCCACGACGATGGTCTGCGGTGCCCGCTGGCCGTCGTCGCGGGTGGTCAGCTGCGGAACGGGCAGGTTGAGGTCCTCCGCGGTTTTCACGTCGGCACCCACATGCCACATGCGCAGCAGCTCCGGGGTGTTGCGGAACTTCGCGAACCGGGTCTTCATCCGCCAGGAGCCC
>JAABVA010000987.1_pt1 | contig 32116 bp, 28 predicted proteins | sample 5560331 | NCBI WGS metagenome assembly JAABVA01 (sample SAMN12812661, study PRJNA571458) | rock metagenome | isolation source: Antarctica rocks | place: Antarctica: Victoria Land, Mt New Zealand sud | collected 2016-01-07 | reverse complement strand
AGTTCGCAATCGCCACTCGGTGGAAAACCTCAATACCCTGACCTATTTGATCATCAATGCACGCGCTCTTCAAAGAGCAAAATCTATCAATAGAGGACTTCTACATATGAATTAGTTGCATCCCTCATACTCCGTCGCCGAATGCGCGAAAAAATACACTGATCCATGGTTGCAGTGTAGGCACGCCCCGAACGCTCCGTTTAAGTAGGAGGGGACGACGCTGCCTGCGTTGACCAGGAACAATGCCAGAAGTGGTTGCAGACTCTGATGGCACTGAGCAACACATACTCAGGTTGGACGCTCGAAACATACTGGTACGCGGCAAATGAGATTGCCCAGTCCAAACGTGTACGCCTCTTTGGACAACGGGAGGCCCTTGCCATCTCCTTTCCCCACATTCCTCTGGGAAGGGAACGCTGTTGCCGTCTGTGTTCGCAGCACCACTTGATTGAGTCTCAGTGCGCTGAACGTCTCCGCGAGGTGCTCATCATTCTGAGCGAGAACCCCAAGAAAGAGGTACTGCGGCGAGACCTCGGTCGCATTCATATGAACAGCCTCATCGTGCGCTGCAGAAATGACTTCACGCAGTGCAGATGTGAAGTGTTCTTGTTCCTGGATCGTCGTCATCGTGATACTCACGTGTCTTTTTCCCTTCTCAATGCTCTCAATCTTCCGGGAGAGGAGACTCCTACTCACGGATGCCACGAGGTGGCAATGGACGAACCAATGGACTCATCACCGGCAGACTCTTCTCGCTTCGGGGCAAGCGTTGTCGCACCAGGTAGTTCGGGGCGTTTGCCAGGTCATTCTTTTCGAGCGTCACGTCATCGCCAAAGCGATTGAAGAAGGACAACTCGAAGTTGGGCGTCTCACCTAGAGCACCATGAGGACACACCTCGACACAATCGCCACAGAAGATACAGCGATCAAGTGCAAAAGCCCAGCGTGTCAGAGTGCGTTCGGCCATCATTAACGCCCCGGTTGGACAGACCTGCACACAGGCCCCACACGAGACACAATCGGTATCGTGTAAGCTGACGTTGAAGGGCGTCTCCACAATGGTATCGAAGCCCTTGCCAAACATGCCGTAGCAGTCGGGTCCGATGACATCGTGACACACGCGCACACACTGCGTACAGTTGATGCACTTATTGGGGTCACGCAGAATAAAGCTATGCGACAGGTCAACCGCGTAGTCATGATAATCCATTGCTTCACCATCATGAAAGCGGTTATCAGCCAGTCCATGCTCGATACTGGACATCTGCAAGTTACACGCGCCCGTCGCTGGACAGACGCATTGCAGACAGCGAGCCGACTCACGCTTGGCCTGCTCACGCAGATAGCCCAACTCGATCAGCTCGAAGTTGCGTTTGCGGTCTTCGTAAGGTAGCATCGGCATCTTCACTTTTGGCTCAACAGGCTTGTAGGGCACGATGTCGAAGAGATCAGGGCGGCGCTCCTCTAGCTCCAGGCGGCGTCCAACATCCTTCATGTCCTCACTCTGTAAGTAGGCGTGAATGGAGCGGGCACCAAGCTTCCCCTGTGCGACGCACTCAATGATGGTCTTGGCACCCATCTGGCAGTCACCACCGGCAAAGACTCCCACACGGTCCGTCATGAACGTGTGAGGATTCGTTTGGACGGTTCCCCATTTGGTCAACTTGACGCTCCACCTGTCATCAAACACCTTTTTGTCAACGGCCTGACCGATAGCAGGAATGACAGTATCGCATTCGACGATAAACTCAGAGCCGGGAAGAGGAATTGGACGCCGACGACCACTCGCGTCAGGCTCACCCAGTTTATTCTTTTGGAATTCAACGCCTGTGACCTTGCCTTTTTCGGTCAGGATTTTTGTTTGGCTGACATAGAACTGCAAATCTGTTCCCTCAGCCTCACCGTCCTCGGTTTCCTCCATCGTCGCACCAATTTCCTGGCGTCCACGTCGGTACATGGTATGCACCTTTGCACCCAAGCGAAGAGAGGTACGTGTGCAGTCAAAAGCGGTGAAGCCACCACCAATCACAATCACCTTTTGACCTTCTGCGACAGGAACGGGTTTGCCCTCGACCTTTTCGGCGAGATACGAGATGGCGTTTACCACCCCATCGGCATCTTCACCTTCAACTCTCAACGCGTTACTCGTCCAGGCACCAATACCTAAAAACACGGCATCGAAGCCCTGCGCGAACAAATCGTCAATGGCGAAATCCCGACCAAGCTTGACATTCGCCTGAAAGTCTACACCCAACTGCCAGACGTGATCTATCTCACGGTCCATCATGTCCTTCTGCAAGCGATACTCTGGAATGCCGTAGCGTAACTGACCACCTGGCTGCGGTTGCTGATCGAAGACCTTACAGGAGTGACCACGTAGCGCAAGATAGTAGGCACAGGTGAGACCAGCAGGACCAGCACCAACGATAGCAACGCTCTTCCCCGTTGGCGGATCTTTGATGTAGGGAACGGGTGGATCGAGCAGACAGGTCTCGGCAGCATAACCGTGCATGCGGCAGATCGCGATTTCTTCATCAACGAGCGCGCGTCGGCACGCCTTCTGGCAAGGAGCAGGGCAGGTGAGGCCCAGGATGTAGGGGAAGGGAAGCACCTCTTTGACGAGCCGTGCCGCCTCTTTCATTGCACCTTCAGCAATCAGTTCCAGATAGCCAGGAATATCAATGTGTGTTGGGCAGTCCACCTGGCAGGGCGGTTGACAATAGGCATTGTGGTCAGAAAGGATCAGTTCCAAATTGGTGCGGCGCATGTGGAACAGTTCATCCGAGGTGGTCGTGACGACCATTCCTGGTTGGGCGGCGATAGTGCATGCAGGGAGAGGGCGCGGCTCCCCTTCGATATGGACGACGCACATCCGGCAGGCGGCGGTCGGCTCCAGTTTTTCATCATTACAGAGATTAGGAATGTTATGAATGCCGTTATCAATGGCAACGCTGAGGATGGCTTGCCCCTCGTAGGCTTCCATCACCTTGCCATCGACCATGATGGTAAAACTCGGCTGCCCCCGATCCTTCCATAGCAGTGGGGTCTGCTCTCCCGTACTCAGTGCGAAATTCTCTTGGGCTGAGAGTGCCATATCGTCCCTCTTTCTTCTCTCATACGCCTCATGGACGTGTTCAATGCTACAACATTGTTTCTCCCCAAAAACCCTACTGTTAAAAGGGGGATGATGGATCGGGCGTCATTGTCAGTAGCATCACGGCATCCGTCTGCGCGAGAACGCTATGGGAGATATTCGCCTCAACGTGAAGCACTCTCCCCTCTTGTAGCGTGACGTTGTTGTCTGTTATCGTGAAGGTTATCTGACCACGGACCACCTGAACGAGCACTTGACGAGAGGTATGATGATCCTGTAAACGCTGTCCAGCTTTGAAAGCAAAAAGCACAAGGCGCGTCGTTCCACGCTCGAAGAGAACCTGGACGAACGGTCTGTCCTCGTGAAAGTGAGCAAGGGTATGCACATCGAAGACGAGAAAACTATCGGGTTCGTTGCGTGTTGAGGCACTCGTCTGTTCTTGTTCTTCGTGGTTCTTTGGTTCCTGGCTCATCACATTCCTTTCCTCATTCTGTTGACACACCACTCCCTCGTCTGACTCCGCCTCGTGTAGGTGTTCAGCGTGAAGAGAGGGGAGCACACTGGCAGGGACCCTCACGCTGGAGGATGCCCAGCATTACCTTTATGCTCTCCATGCGTTGGCGATATCCATTCGAGCGTTACGCGTGCAGCGACGGTCTGAGTGCTGATGGGCAACGTGACCAGCAAGACTCCGTTGCCATAGGTAACATTCGCATGGTCCCCATTGACAGCAACAGGCAGGTCCAGTTCACGATGGTACGGTCCAACGCTCCACTCATCCAACAGAAGTTCCTTCACATCTTTCAGCAGGGCACGCAGGTCTCCATGTAAAATCAGACGCCCCTGTGTCGTCACCTCAACGACGATATCTATGGGTTCCATGCCGGGCATGGGAGCGACAATCATGATGCGTTCAGCAGTTCGATACATTTTCACAGGAATGTGTTGCTGCTTCGGGTATTCGTGCATACATGTTCCCTTTCTATTCCTTCACTCATTACTTGTACAGGAAGAAGGAGAGTTCATTAGTAGCCCTCGCTGTTCGTCACACGTACCTTACCCCAGAAGAGACGATAGGTCAAGATGAAGTAGACACTTGCGAGTACCATCCCAATTATCCACCAGATGAGTCCTACCGTCTGTCCATACTGAGAGGAGGATGCGTTCTGAATGGTTAGGCTGTTGATGCGACTGACGGCAGGAAGAACCAGTGGATAGAGACCAAAAGCGGCACTAGCGAGCATACCGAGAATGAAAGTGCATGAAGAGAAAAAGGCGGGCAGGTCGCGCTGCTTGAAGTGAAAGTACCCCATTGCAATAAGGTCGCCGAGTACCAGTAAAGGGAAGATAAAGCCCCAGGGATGGCTGAAGTAGTTCGTACTAATTTGCGGTTGTACGAGCCATGTCGTGATTGTTCCTGGGATCAGGAGTACAAGAGTAGCAAGCCAGAATATGCGGGCAATACGTCGTGAGCGGGCACTGAGTGGATTGGGTGTCTTGACGGCAATGTATGTGGCTCCATGAGCCGTCAAGGTAGTAAGTGCGAGCAGACCAATCAGGATAGTGTACCAATCCAGAATACCAGGGTTTGAACTGAATGGATTGAAGTCCGTCCACAGTGCCTCAAAAAAGTAGCCACTGCTATTGAGCGGGACACCACGAAGCACATTGCCCAAAGCCGCACCATAAAAGATCGCGAGGAGAGCACTTCCAAGAAAGAACAAGCCATCCCAAAATGAGGCCCATACGGTGTTTGAGAATCGTGAGCGAAGTTCGATAGCGACCCCTCGTATTATCAGAAGCCAGAGAACAATGATCAGGGGGAGATAGAAGCCGCTAAAACTGGAGGCATAGAGTACAGGAAAGGCAAAGAAGAGTGTGCCTCCGGCGGCAATAATCCATACTTCATTGCCGTCCCATACGGGGCCGATTGCCCTGAGAATCAAGCGGCGCTCTTCATCAGTTTTTGCCGCGAAGAGATGGATAGCACCCGCGCCCAGGTCAAAACCATCGAGTACCACATACATACCCAGCATAGCACCAACCAGGATAAACCATAACGTTTGCATTTTTTTCCCCTATCCTTGAAACTCTATCTGATCCAACAATCCTTCTGCCGTTTGGGGTGTCTCTTCTGTTGTGACAGGACCACGTAGAGCTTCACCCACGACCAGAATGACATAGAGCAAACCCAGAAGCAGGTATATGCCCATGAAGCCGATGAGCGTAAATAAGACGTTGCCCGCTGAAATGGTGGTCGATGATCCCTGGACTGTATGAAGAAGTCCAAAGACAATCCAGGGTTGGCGCCCAAGTTCGGTGGTAAACCAGCCTGCGGTGTTGGCGAGAAAGGGAAAAGGTGTTGCCAGCATGATGATCCAGAGCATCCAGCGATACCCGAAGAGCCGTTTTCGCCAGAGCAGGAGTAGGGCAAGTCCCATAATGGCGATAAAAAAGGTTCCCAGACCGACCATAATGTGATAGCTATAATAGAGCAGTTCTATCTGGTCAGGACGCTGATTCGCAGGAAACGAGTCGATGCCTTTGACCTCAGCTTTCCATCTTCGATAGGTCAGGAAGCTCAGGACATTGGGAAAGATAATCGGATTGTCGAGTTTGCCTTGCGCTGTGTCAGGTTGCCCAATAATCACAATGCCCGCTCCCTGTTCCGTCTGAAACAGTCCCTCCATCGCTGCCAATTTGGCCGGCTGATTGAGCGAGACCTGTTGCCCTTCCAGGTCTCCGCTTGGATAGAGCTGAATCACACTGGCAAGGAAGCCTACGATGACGCCGAGCGTCAGGAATATACGCCCGTAATCGATATGTCGTTTTGCCAGCAGATAGTAGGCTCCTAGCCCTGACATAAAGAAAGCCCCTGTCAGGACAGCCCCGCTCATGGTGTGCATATATTGTGGGAGAATCCAGGAATTGAGGAGTACAGCCCAATAATTAGCGATATGGAGGCGACCATTCGCAGCCATCGTATACCCGACAGGATGCTGCATCCATGCATTCGATGCAATGATAAAACCACCTGAAGCCCAGGTTCCTAGCCATACCATAAAGGCTGAGAACCAGTGCATCTTCTGCCCAAAGGTCTGTTCGCCAAACAGGAAGATGCCGAGGAACGCTGATTCGATGAAGAAGGCAAATGCTCCCTCCATGGCAAGGGTTTGGGCGATGATATCACCCGCAAAGACGGAGAAGCGTGCCCAGTTGGTGCCAAATTGAAACTCCATCGGAATACCTGTCACCACACCAACAACAAAGGTAACAGCAAAGATTTTGGCCCAAAAGCGTGCGCTCGTGTTGTATCGCTCGTCCTTACGAAGCAAATACAGCGACTTGAGAATGAGGAGCAACAGGGCTAATCCCATCGTGAGTTGCGGAAAAAGATAGTGAAAAGCAATCGTAAAAGCAAACTGTAAACGCGAAAAGATGGTTGACGTATCCATTATGCGTATCTCCTATCGGTATTGGACGACATGCGTAAGAATTTTCCTCTCATTGTTCCCTGCTTGCGAGCGTGCAACCTTGGTTCAAATAATCGTCAGCATTCCGCTCTGTAGCGTGAAAAGTTGTTTGTATACACCATCACTGTGAAGGAGTTGCTTATGCGTACCACGCTCCTTGATCTGACCTGCGTCAAGTACCAATATCTCATCCATTCTCTCCATTGCGATAAGGCGATGCGTCACCATGAGCGTTGTTCTTCCCTGCATAAGTATATCAAGAGCATCAAGTAATGCACGTTCTGTCAAAGGGTCGAGATGAGCCGTTGCCTCATCGAGAAGGAGGATCGGCGCGTTTTTGAGCAATGCTCGTGCGATGGCAAGACGCTGCCGCTCACCTCCTGAGAGCCGCAATCCCTTTTCACCTATCCATGTGTCAAGTCCTTCAGGCACTTGTGCCATAAATGAAGTGAGTTGTGCTTGTTCCAATGCGTGCAGAATCTCGGCATCGCTCGCATCAGGTTTCGCTAACCGTAGATTTCCACGTATCGTGTTATTGAACAGATAGGTATCCTGTGTGACAACGCCAATCAGCGTATGCACATCACGTAGCGCATACTGCTGAATATTCTGCCCATCTACGCGAATAGTCCCTTGTGCGGGGTCCCAGAAGCGTAAAGCAAGTCCGACGATGGTACTCTTGCCTGACCCACTAGGACCGACAAGTGCAACTCTGCTGCCTGGTCGCACGCAAAAACTGATGTCGTGTAATACCTCGCCTTCATCAGGTGTATAGGCGAAAGAAACGTGGTCAAAGACAATCTCGTACTCTCTCGTTGATGGTACCGATAGTGGAGAAGCACATTCGACGACTGGTGGAGGAGCATCGATGATTTCAAAGAGCCTCTCTCCCGCCGCCAGTGAGTGCCCCAAGAATTGAAATGCCTGTGCAAGTGGCTGGACGGCTTCAAAGCTTGCCAGGATGAGCAAGGTCAAAAATGCCAGATAGACACCACTGATGGCCTTCGAGACGACAAGCGGAATCGCCAGCATCAGGATAGTTAAGAGTGCCATATTCATCAGAAGGTCGTTGAGGGCCTGTTGCAAACCGGAAATAGTTGCCATACGCTGTTGTATCTGTCCCAGGAGACGATTGCTCTCTGCAATTTTCTTCTGTTGTTCTTGAACCTGTCCGCAGACTAAGAGGTCCTGTACACCTTGAATGCCATCGACAATATGAGCGTGTAACAGAGCCCGTACCGCTACTTGCCTCTTTCCCAGGTGACGGGCCAATACTCCCGTGAGCAAAGGGACACCCAGTCCCGCGGCAACAAGAAATGTGAGGGCAACACAGGCCAAGGTAAGACTGAAGATGGCAAAGACAGCAAACGTGAGAGCACTGATGATGATTGCCACGATGATGGGTGAAACCACCCTGAGATAGACGTTTTGTAGTTCGTCAACATCTGAGACAAGACGAGAAAGGATATCGCCGCTACGATACGTAAGGAGGTGACCAGGTGCGAGCGGTTCCAGGCGCGTATAGACCCATGTCCGCAATTGTGCCAAGAGACGGAAGGTGACATTATGGGAAACCATGCGCTCTGTATAGCGTGCTGTCGCACGTGAGACTCCCGCGAAACGCACAATGGAGATAGGCAGTGTGAGTGTGACGAGGAGTGGACCAAGTGCCGCTGCAGCGATCAAGTACGCCGCCATACTCAACAACCCAATATTACTTGCTATGGTTGCACTGCCCAGGAAGATGGCTAGTGCGACTTGCCAACGAAAAGCGAAGAGGAATTTGCATAGACGCAGGAATATCTTCATGATACTACCTGCACTTTCCCATGTTCACCCATGAGATGAGCGTATGCACTCTTACGCTGTAACAGGTCTTCTCGCCGACCTACCTCTACCACTTGTCCATCTTCCATGACCGCAATGCGATCTACCGCCTGAATGGTGTTGTACCTGTGAGCAATTATAAGAACTGTCCGCTTCTGCATCAAATGTTCTAGTGCGTTTTTGATGTACGTCTCGCTGATGGGATCGAGACTAGAGGTCGGTTCGTCAAGGATGAGCAACGGTGTATCTTTGAGAAACGCGCGAGCGATAGCAAGACGCTGGGCCTGTCCTGCACTCAATCGGATACCTCGCTCACCTATTTCCGTCTCGTATCCCCGTGGGAGGTGTTGAATAAATTCCGTTGCGCCAGCTAGTTGAGCCGCTTGCTCGACCTCCTGATCGCTTGCCGTTGGACAAGCTAACCGAATGTTGGCACGCACGCTTCCATAAAAAAGGTATGGTCGTTGGGGAACCAGCGCAACATACTCGCGCCATGTCTCAACCGAGATATCCGTCAGCTTCATCCCGTTGATGGTAATGGTCCCGTTCTGAGCTTCCATAAAACAGAGCAGAAGATTCACTAATGTACTTTTTCCTGCTCCGCTTCTTCCTACCAATGCCGTGCAACTTCCGGCTGGGAGTGTTAGCGAGACTCCCTTGAGTGCTGGGTGGTTCTGGCCGGGATAGGTGTAGGTGATGTTCGTCAACTCAACCGTAAGTTGATGTGAAGGGACGTTGACAGATGCTATCCCTGTATGGACTGGGAGTGGGGTGTCTAAAATCTCATAGATGCGTTTTGTCGCTGCCTTGCCCTCCATTGCTGCGTGACGATGAATGCCAAGCTCACGCAGTGGCCGATAAAATTCTGGCGCAAGAAGCAGGACAAGTAATGCCGGTTCAAACGCTATGTCCTTGTTTAAGAGACGTATGCCTAGTGTGACCGCGACGAGGCCAATGGCAGCGGTTGACAAAAATTCCAGAACCATACCTGATAAAAACGCAACACGCAACGTTTTCATGGTTCTCTCACGAAAGAGATCGCTGAAGCGAGCGATGCGCTCATATTCCATGCTACTACGACCAAAAAGCTTCAGCGTCGTCAATCCTTGTACGGCATCCAGAAAGTAGGCACTGACGCGTGATAAAGCGAGCCACTGGTGCTGAATGTGTTTCTCCGCATAACTCCCTACGAGAATCATCAAAAGAGGAATGATTGGACCCGTGACCAACAACAGAAGTGCGCTCGACCAATCGAGAGGGAAGATAAAGGAGACAATCAAGAGTGGAACCAGAACACTCAAGGCCATCTGGGGTATATAGCGGCTGATATAGGCGTCAAGTGTCTCGATCCCTTCACTTGCTGTCGTCACCAGCTCGCCTGTTCTTTCGTCTTTGCTATACGCTGGCCCTAACTGTAATATGTGTGCGAACAACTGCTCACGCAATGCGGATTTGACCCGAAGCGCTCCCCGCTGGGCCGCTATTTCGCGGCTCCAGACGAAACCTGCACGCAGAACGATGGTGCCACAGAAAAGAAAGAGCAATGGCTCGACTTGGGCAAGCCCGTCATGAAGCAAAAATACGCGGTTTATAATCTTACTGAGAAAAGCCATCTGAGCAACAGTTGCAACGGTTCCTAAAACTCCAAAGAGAATCGTGAAGAAAAGGGCACTCTGGGCTTGTTTGAACTGCCGCAACAACGGTGTATTCATCAGGCGTACCTCCAATAGGAGCGATCTACAGCGTACAGACAAGTGGTGCAGTTTACCAACTCTTCTCCTCTCAAAAAGAGGAGAATGGCTACGTTACTCATTTGTCCTCTTAAATGTGCATTAGATCTCGGCACTTGTGCCGTAAAATTGCACATCCTCGCGGAAGCCCCCCTGCCCTTCCCCAATGTGCGTGTAATCCGCGACCAACTCAATTGAGCGCAGATACTTCACCATCTTGTAGCCGAGTTGGGTCTCCACCCGCAAACGCAGGGGAGCGCCATGAGGAATAGGCACTGGCTGACCATTCATTTCATAGGCCAGAATGGTCTGCGGATGCTTCGCCATCTCCATATCGAGTGCCTCGTAAAAAGGTCGCTCTTGTGATGCCTTGTCCCCAGGCGGGTAGGACTGCTTCCCATGCTGATACGAGGTGAAGATCACGTACTTTGCTTCAGGCTTCGACCCACAGAACTTCAGAATCTCCGTCAAGGGCACTCCTCCCCATTCGGCCACGCCAGACCAGCCCTGGATGCAGATATGCTCGGTAATCTGCGTCTGCTTTGGCAGCATCCGCAAGTCATTAAGCGAAAGACAGAGCGGACTGACCACCAGGCCACCTACCTCAAGCCGCCAGTCTACAAAGTTGGACCTGGCAAGCTCCTTGTACTCCTCGGTTTCTGGTGGATAGCCATTGGTCCAGAAATACGGCGAGATGTCGGATTGCTCGTAGTGCTCCTTCGATACATCTCTATGCAGAAGCCCTCTTCGCACAGGATCGACCAGCGTTCCGAGTGCGTGCTGCATCCCTCGGCGGTTTCGCAGTGTCTGCCATTGTGCCCAGACATAGATTGCTGCGACGACGATCAAGGCAAGCACTGCAATCGCTATGGCAGTCCCCAGGTTTGCGCTTGTGCTGCCAAGCACGATGTTGCGAATGTTGTCCTGGAAATGCACAACCAGGATCAGTACGGTATGCAGAATAATAAAGAGGACGAACAAAATCATGCTCAGGAAATGAAGGCTACGTGCGGCTTGTCTTCCCCCAAAGAGCCTGATATACCAGGGAAAGCGGGCAGCAATCGCTGGTGACATGGCGGCTCCGGTGAGGAGCATGAAAGGTGCCAGGAGGAAAACAACAAACGCGTAGGCCAGTTGCTGCAGTGGATCAAAGGGCCGAAAGTCGCTCGCCGGCGGGATATGGAAACTCAGGTAGGTGATTAGTGTACTCCAGGCACGTGGGATGATATCCCAGGAAGTTGGAATCAGGGCTACCCACTCACCAGTGACAAAGAGCAAGACGATATACACGACTCCGTTCAGGACCCAGAAGATGATCGAGAAGAAGTGCCAGTGGCGACCAAGACCGAGATTGTCTCCTCCTGGAAGTCCCAACACGGGTGATACGAGCACTTCATCATCCATCGCCGTATACAGTTTGTCTCTGGGTACTTTCTTCTTCGTAAACTTGAGCCATGCACTCTCCGGGTCGCAGCCGTCATTCCAGTACAGCCTGGGATGGGCTCCCGCTATCTGCAGACCGCTACGAATTACTAGGCCGATAAAGAGCAGGTTGATGTAGTGGGCAAGGTTGGCCCACCAGGGAAATCCGAGCGATGCAATTACAAGATGCATGGTCATACGTTGTCCTCCCTTCCTTGCTCGTAGCACAGGAAGATATGTGTCTGTTCAGAGCAGCACTGACCTGATGGTGCGACGAGTGAACGCTTCTCGGTGGCCGTTTCTATTCTATAATAATCACTATAGCACAGGGTCGCGCAGAAGGAAAGTGTCGTTTCTGGAATGACAGGAGGGACTCATAGCATGTCAATGGCGCCTCTTTTGGAAGATGGGCCTTCCTGCACGTACACTGGATTGTGATTGCTTTGTGATTGCTCTGACATCCCTCTCCGCGGTTCGTATGCTATACTAGGTTTTAGAGGATGGGGTGTCGCGTACTGTGCTGCACCCGTAGTTCTATCCCTATAGCGTGCTTACGCTAGATAACGAGCAAATGTATGTCAATACACATGGTGAAACTGACCCAACGAGAGGAAGTAGCAGACGGGACGATGGCGTTTCATTTTGAAAAGCCAGCAGGTTTTCTGAATAAAGCAGGACAGTTTGCAGACTTTACACTCATTGCTCCCCCCGAAACCGATGCCGAAGGGAATATACGAGGATTCTCTCTGGCGAGTGCTCCATATGAACAAGACCTCAAAATAGCAACACGCATGCGTGATACGGCATTTAAGCAGGTCATGAAAGAGTTGCCCTACGGAACACAACTAAAGCTGGATGCCCCATATGGCTCATTTACGCTGCATAATAACGCTGCCATCGCCGCTGTCTTTGTCACTGGTGGTATTGGTATTACGGTTGTTCGGAGTATCCTGCTTGAGGCAACCCACAAGGCAGTACCGCGCCGCATCGTGCTTTTCTACGCAAACCGACGACCAGAAGACGCCGCCTTTTTAGAAGAATTGAGACAGGTTGCAGCAAAAAATCCTCATTTTACGTTTGTCCCGACGATGACGAAAATGGACCACTCGCGCGAAGAATGGGCAGGTGAGACAGGGTATATTACGAAAGCGATGCTCGAACGCTATATAGACGATCTCACAGTACCTATCTACTATAGTACTGGCCCTGCCAGCCTGGTTGCGGCCATGCGAAAAACACTCAATGAAGCTGGGGTGGATGATGACAATATCCGCACAGAAGAATTCACTGGGTATTAGAGTTCCCGGTATGAGGAAAGCACTGGACATTTCGCCTGTTCCGCGCTCATTTGGAGAGTATTGAGGAGATGTAGAACAACCATGGATGTTCCCTTCCTTCTTGCTGAAAAAGTCGTGGTCTCGGCAGGAATCGGCTTAATGATTGGGTTAGAGCGTGACTGGGCGCACAAAGACATCGGCACCAGAAGCTTTTCCTTCGCTGCCTTGCTCGGTACCCTAGCCTGGCTTGTTTCACCGACGCTGGCATTCATCGAAGTTGGCGTTGTTCTGGTACTGATTGTCCTTGTGAACGTCTATGTTCTGCACAAAGATCTCCCCTTACAGGTCACCACCTCGTTTGCATTGGCAGCGGCTAATGTCCTGGGTATCCTGGTTGGCTCCGGTGCCTTCTTTCTGGCTTTTACTTCCGCAATTGTGCTGACCGCCCTCCTTTCGTGGAAGACCGAGCTTGTCACGTTTACCAGTAAACTGACGGTAGCCGAGATTCGTAGTGCCCTCCTCCTGGCCTTTATCACTGCTGTCATCTATCCTCTGCTCCCTAGCCGCTTTATTGATCCCTGGAATCTCGTCAATCCTCGTTCCATCTGGCTCACCGTTCTGCTTGTATCAGGGATAGACTTTGTCAATTATATCTTGCTGCGGCAACTTGGTACCAGAGGCATGCGCTATAGTGCCATTCTGGGGGGCCTGGTCAACAGCGCAGCTATCTCTGTCTTATTAGGACAGGAACTCAAACAGGACCCGGATACTGCCTCAACGATCCCAGCAAATTTTTTGCTGGCTGACCTCGCTATGATCTTCCGCAATGCTGCCCTTGTTGTTATCTTTTCATGGTCTAGCGGTTTGCAGGAGAGCTTCCCTACCTTGATCGTACTGGTGCCGATGATGTTGGTTGCCGGAAGCAGCGCACTGGTCGTATTTCTTCGTTCCCATAAAAAACCGCAGCAGGCCCCTCACCGTGCGCCTCTCATCTCTCCTCTTAGCTTACGTTACGTCCTGAGTTTTGGCTTCTTGTTTCTCTCATTAAGCGTGCTGAGCGGCTTAGGGCAACGCTTCTTTGGAGCAATTGGCTTCTTGGCGATAGTGGTTGTAGGCGCACTGGCAAGCGCGACGTCGTCCGCAGTCCTGGTAGGAACTCATATCAGCATGCACTCTCTTCAGGCGAGTCCTGCTGCAATCGCTATGTACTTCGCCACGCTTGTAGGGCTGGTGGAGAATGTTGTTATTCTCTCCCTGGTTACACGCGACCGGGCAATGAGTACGCGCATTGCCTTGCTGTCACTCCCAATGATGCTGGTTGGCGGCGTGATTATGGCTCTGCTGCCCCTCTTTGGGTAGTGATGAGACAAGACGTATGAAGACCTGCACCTGATTGCAGCACTGTTGAGCGTAGGTTTGATGGCAACAGATTGTGACTGCTTTGTGATGTGCATCGTGTCTACATCAACAGTTTTTGGGTTATACTACTTTTAAGAAAACATTGTTATCTTCTGTCATACGCCAGTGGCTCTTTTTGTCCGCGCAGTGGCAGTTCAGTGAAGGAGAAAGTGCCATGACCAGGCAGAGATTGGTGGTCGCCTTGAAGCGCGTCTACGACGAACCGGAGACGGGCGATGGCACCCGTGTACTAGTGGAGCGGCTCTGGCCCCGTGGGTTCTCCAAGAAACGCGCGCACGTCGATCTCTGGCTCAAGGAGATCGCGCCAAGCAGCGAACTGCGTCGATGGTATGGTCATGACCCGAAGAAATTCGCGGAGTTTCGTCGCCGTTATGAGACCGAGTTAACATCTGAGACCGGGCAGGCAGCCCTGGCACAACTGCGTGAACTGGCGAAGCAGGGACCAGTAACCCTGGTATTTGCTGCACATGATGCTGAGCATGCCAATGCAGTCGTACTCCATGACCTGCTGCTACGTGAGGAATCCACGTTCTGATTGATGCTGCTTTTGTGAGGCAGGATGAACATGGGCTATACTATACAAGTGAGGTGAATCTGTGGCCCCCTCGAGTGGAGAGGGTGCCGTTCCTAGATGTTACTAGAACAGCGAGGTTCAAGTTATGCCCTTCGTGAAGCAAACGGCTCTCACCATGCGCCGACCCAGAAGCTCGGTCAGGGACCGCTTTATTGGTCGGGCCAGCGAACTGCACCTGTTTCGTGAGTACATACTCAAACCTGAAGACCCCGCGTATAATGTACTCTCAGTGTGGGGCCCGGCTGGGGTTGGCAAGACAACGCTGCTCGCCCGGTTGCAAGACGAGGCGCGTACTGTGGACTTCAACGACTCCTGTCTGACAGTCCTGGTAGATGAGCGGTTCTTTAACCCTGCCGACCTGATGGAACGTTGCGCCACTCAATTGCGTCTGGTAGGCGCTCCGCTTGCTGCCTTTGAGCAGGTGGCGGCTCGCTACAAACAGACTTTGCAGCCTGGGCACGATGAGCAAACGGTCGCACGAGCGGCTTTTTTGCGCGAGGTGACAGCCCTGACCGAAGCGAAGGTGATGGATGAATCGGTCCTGGGCGGATTGTATGAAACTGTGGCTAGGGAGGCGAATGCATCTTTTGAGAGTCAGAGCTACACCTCCCATCTCATAGGAGAGGCCGGACTCCTGCATGACCCGCTCGACGACCTGATCCGGGCGTTTGTCGATGACCTCAACTGGCTGACCACCACTTCCTCTCATCGGGCAGGGCGACGGGTGATCCTCTTCTTCGACACAGGTTCGTCATCGGCTGCTGAAACCATCACCTGGTTGCTCCATGCTATGCTACGTCTCCCTATTAGCAACCAGGTGGTGCTGGTCGTGGCTGGACGTGAACCCATCGATCACTCGCCCAATGAACAGTCGGTCTACTCGATGCCGCTCGCACCGTTCACCGAAGACGAAACCCGTATGTATCTGGCCGAGTAAGGGGTGACCGCAACAGAGCCTGTCGCCGCGATATGGCACCTGTCGGGAGGCTTGCCACTCTACGTGAGCATGTTGGCAGGCGATCAAGGAAGACACATCGACGTGACAGCAGATATCGTGACCAATATACTGCGCCAAATAACGAGGCAGAATCACCGCAAACAGCGGCTGGCCCTGCACGCGGCTCTTTTCTCTCGACCGTTTACCCAGGATGACCTGGCGGCTTTCCACACGCTGCCTGAGTCGGAGCGAACCAACCATTATCGCTGGCTGATTGACCTTCCCTTCGTGCAACACAGCACGCTCGATGGGCGACATCACTACCACGACCTGGCTCAACAGGTGATGCGTCGTGCGCTATTCCAACATGCTCCGCAGGAGGAGCAGGCGGCACGACGAGCGTTGGCGAATCACTATCGACGACGGCTGGAGCGCATGCAGGTAGCGGAGGGAAAGCGGGTCTTTTGTTCAGCCGAGTGGCTGGAACTGGCATTGGCTCTGGTGACACAGTTGTTGTACTTGCCGGATGCAGCCAGCCATGCCAGCGCGATCGAGCAGGTGATGGTGATCGTCCACGAGGCAAAGCACGAGCAGGAACTGGTCACAGCCCTGCACGAACTCTCCCAGGACTCCCCCGAGGACTCCTCAGAGGAACACCCTGCTCCCTTGGCATCGACCTCCGCCAGGCAGACGGTTCAACTGCTTCTCCGGTACATTGAGATGGATATGGCAAGTCAGGAAGCATTGACCGCAGCAACGAGTCTATTAGAAGTGGCGAGTCAAGCGCCCACGTTTTCAGCACCACTGCTGGCACGAATCTACGGCAAGCGCGGCATGGCCTTCAGTGCCCATAGCGATTATGAGCAGGCCATCGCGGACTTCGACCGGGCACTGGCACTTGATCCTCTGTATGCCGGGGCGTACCTCCTACGGGGAATCGCTTTCAGCACCCGCAACGACTATGAGCAAGCTGTCGCGGACTTCGACCGGGTGCTGGCAGTAGATGTCAGGGCGACATTCGCGTATGCCCATCGCGGCATCGCCTCCTGGAAACGCAAAAAATACCAGCAGGCCATCGCGGACTTCGACCAGGTATCTACACTCGATCAAGAGCTTGCGGGAGCCCAAATCCTTCGCCGTCTCGCGTACTGGGAATACATCGCGTACCGTCCAGGGAGGGGAGACTTTGACCGGGCGATCGCGCTCGATCCCAATGACGCACAGGCGTATGTGCTGCGAGGCATGGCATGCAGCTTACTCGGTGAGGCGCAACAAGCAATCCAGAGTTTTGACCAGGCACTCGATCTAGACCCAAACAACGCACAGGCGTATGCTGGTCGAGCGCACGTGTCCCTGGAGATGGGGCAGATCGAGCAGGCTAGGGCCGATTTGCTCCGTAGCCAGCAGCTTGCCCCCAACGATATATACGTTGGTCTGCTCCTCGAATGGATTGACCTGTGCCAGGAGGAGTCCCTTTCAGACCGACCGGATCTCCTGGCACGCCTGGAGGCGTTGGCGGCACTTGATCGACAGCAGCCTGCGGCAGCACTTTGCCAGGGAATAGCCCTGATGTTGCGCGAGCGTTTTGAGGAGGCTCTGGCGGTGTTTGAGCAAGCGCGGCTGCAGAGGTCAGGGATGAGAGCGACCTCCTTCTGGAAGAGCCTGGTCTACGCTTTTCTGGGGCGAGACGAGGAGGCAGCGGCAGCACTGAGACAGATGAGGGCCTCGAATTTGCTATTACCCAGAGCGCTGCTCGCTCCCCTCCGCTGGTTGGAGCAGAAGAATCCGAATTTTTATAGAACATATGCCGTACCCGTGTTGGAGAACCCGTAGGGGGGCGAGTGTAAATGAGATGATGCAAGGAGGGCAAAATGGGTCTCCACTAAAACGGGTGAGGATCATTGACACAGCCTTTGCCTTTAGCAAATTGGGCATGATTGCACGTTTCCTCGTTTGAGGAAGGAAAAAGTAAGGGACAACGGAAACGCTGAGCGCAATAGCCATTTGTATGAGTTAGAGGTAGTTGAAGAGGAGGATATGCAGCTATCCTGGTTATTCTGTCAGGACACTCTATGCGATCAAACGCAGTTTTTCAATACATGACCATATTGTTTGCAAATCGACCGCGCCTCCTGTATGGATTTTAAATATTGACAAGGTTACTTCATACATACCCTACGCACCCACTTTTCCAGCCTCTAAAATACTCTCCTAAAAGCGTGACCTACTTGCCATTTTACCAAAATCTGATAAAAATCCTTCTCCTGTACACATTATTCATCGTTAACCATTAGCATGAAGGTAGTTCACCTTTATGTTAATGGTTATACCTGATACCCAAAAATTTAGGCAGATACGACGTTCATCAAAATCCAATGTTTTCTTGAGCAACATCAATACTGGTAGTACTACGTTCCTCTATATTTGTCCCATTTTTCGGACCATCCAAGCCAGCCGTGTTCAATATCAGCAAGTGTATGCTCTGGTGCTGGGTCTCCCCCTTCCTTTTGTTCTTCCAACCAAGCGGTAATCGCTCCAGACCATATTTCCCATTCCTCATGATCGAACCAAGCGATAAAGTCCATCTTAAAATTGTTGTGATACTTCCATGCTTGAGGCAAATCTCGACGTGCTTCCCCTAGAAGTGGTGTCTCTCCAAAGTAGTCTGCCAAAAGAGAGAGCGCAAGATTGCCAGGACCCCCTCCTGTATATCCCCAATTCAAATGTCCCGATGCATCTGCAACGATATACCCATAGCGATCAAAATGAACATACGGCAATGGACGGTCATCGACTGTCACATACTTCTCACCAACAGTATCAGAGGTTGTACTCCATCCATGGTACACTTTCACCAAAGGGACAATCACTTCGACAAAATCGGTTGCCTCTTGTTGCTCTACGTTCTCTTCACGAACAGTCGTCTCAGAGATATCAACCTTCTCATGTATCTTCGGTTTCTTTGCATGCAAGAAGACCTCTTCATCCAGGCCCAGCAGTTCAATCAACGGCTGCCGACAATCCTCTCGCGGGACACTTTTGTCTTGTTCCCAGCGAAGAACGGTTTGTGAGACAATTCCAAGTTGTCCAGCAAGTTTTGCTTGTGACCACCTACGTTTTTCTCGTGCCTCCTTGAGCAGTTTTCCAAGCGTTTCTTGTGCCATCTTCTCTGTGCCTTTCAACGATTTCTTCACAGAACCAACTGGCGTTATTGTATAGAAAATTGGCTCACGATACAAGGGATATACCTGTGTTACTAACACTTTTTTGCGAGGGCCAAAAATGGTACTAACATGTTACCCATTCGCTCCAAGAAAGGGACTAGACTATCTTGTAAGACCTGGTACATGCTCCACTTGGGAGGCTAGGCATACAAACCAGTTGTTCTACTAGTGATACAGCGATGGAGAAAGCTACATGGTTGACACACATTCTCACGAAGACAGAGGAAAGCCTTTGGAGAAAGGTCGCAGACCCTATATGAACACAGGACCACAAATTACTGAGCGTGTAGAGTCCTACTTACAAATTAACGGGCAGCAAGGAATTGTCCGTTTCGACCAAGCACAACGCTTTTTAGGACAGCTCAGTCCTGAACCAGACAAGATGAAGCAGCCAGGCATCTTGTCTGTGGAGCGTACTCGCAAGATTTTACGTCCCTGGCTTGACGAAGAACTGTTACTGTATCGCGTCTTCTATGCAAAACAGCGAGGAGGATTGTGGTTGACCAGCAAAGGGCTGAAGTATGCAAATCTCAACCTCCGGTACTATGAACCCAGTCCCGCAAGTCTTCCGCATCTCTACGCGATTAATGACATTCGCTTGCTCATTGCTCTTCGCCGACCTCATGATACATGGCGATCCGAGCGTGAGTTACGTGCCGAGCAAAACGCACACATGAAAGGGGAGACCGTTTCGCACCTTCCCGATGCAGAACTGATCAGCAGCAATGGAAATATGAATGCGATAGAGGTTGAGATGACCGTGAAATCGGAGAAGCGTTTAGAGGAAATCATCTTCGACCTTGCTGGAAATAAACGTTACAATACCGTCTGGTACTTCTCGCCTGAAAACGTGTACAGCGTAGTCAAAAAGACGGTTGGCAAGCTGCCAGTTGAGCATCGCAAGCGTTTTGCGTTTTACACGTTGCAAGGAGAGCCGTACAGCGTATGAGTACCGAAAACCAACCAAGACAGAACCAGAACACGTCGCTTGAAATCGTGTTGCTCCTCGTTGTCGTTGTCCTTGCATGGCCCGCTTTACTTCTTGGTGCAATAACCCGCTTGGGTATCAAGAGCGCGACGATAAACGCGCAACTCTCTTGGATACTGACAGGCTTATTCGGTGGTGCATGTGCCTTGTTTCTTTACCTGTATGTCAATCCCTACTTGTTCTTGCTTGTCCTGTTTCATGATGTCGCGCCACTGTTCTTGCATATCGGTGGTGTGACCTTCAGAAGATTTCTTGTAGATGCCCTCCCAGTATGGGAACGGAGTGTGTTGCTCTTCCCACTTTGTGCGCTTGTGATCGAACTCTTCAGTCACACAAGCTTAGAGCAAACGTTACTCTCCCAAGAGCGGCAACGCCAAGCAAGACAGACACAGAAGAGTAAGCAAAGTGCCATTAAGGTACATAAGGCACCTGACCACATCAACGGAAAAGGGGTCCTCGGTGCCCTGATCGAAGACCTCAATACGTAACGAGAGAACGTGAGATGATGGGATCGCTGATCTTGAACACCCTCACGGCAATCTCATCATCTCTTACCAAGAAAGGCAATTGCATGTCTACATTTGTCGAAAAAGGATGGTTTACCCTTCCGCAACACGTTGTTTCGCGCCTGAGTGTCGTGATTGGCGAGGGCGGCTCTGGGAAGACAGAAACTGTTCTCAGAGTCGCATATCTCGCAGCAAAAATCTATGGATTTCAGGTCATTCTGATTGATGCAAAAGGGGATGACGATCTTGCCCCTCGTTTTGTGGCAGCCATGCATACAGCAGGCAAGAAGCACATCAAACTCTTTCCCACGTCTTCATATGATGGGTGGGTTGGAGATGAACGTACTTTGTATAATCGCTTGATGGCAGTGCAGGTTTACACCGAACCCTACTATGAAGGCATCGCGCAAATGCTGCTTGATCTTGCTCTCAAGGTACCAGGAGGACCACCTAGAAGTAGTACAGAACTGTTACGAAATCTCAAGCCCGAACAACTGCGTATCCTGTATCGCGGCTTGCCAGAACAAGACGAACTAGCGAGCCTCAAGAACGAAGACGCACATGGAGTGTATAATCGCTACCGTGCCTTCTTCAAGTCGCTGGAGGGCAAGCTCGACGGCGGTCCTGCATCGTTTACCTTTGATGAAACAGATGCGGCCTATGTCAAGCTAGATACGGTAGCTTTTGCCAATGAGTGCAGCAGTATTGGAAGATACCTCATGGAAGACATCGCTCACTATATGACCTGCCGTAAGCCAAAGGACCAAAAGGTGCTCATTATCGTAGATGAAGTCTCAGCACTCGCGATAGCCAATATTGCGAATCTGTCCGAACGCTTACGCTCATTTGGAGGCGCAATGATGCTGACGAGCCAGTCAGAGGAAGGACTGGCGAAGACATTAGATGAGCGAAACCGTATTCTCAAGACCTCGCATATGCTCATCCTGCATACGTGTAACACACCGGAAAAGCTCGTGGCACGAGCCGGAAAATACAAAAAAGTTCAGACAGGTTGGAGTGTGCGTGATCGCGAGGGAACGGGGTACGGTACGGTCCATCTATCAGACGAGTACCTTGTACCTCCTGATGAGGCACGACGGTTAGATGTAGGAGAGTGTTTTGTGATTGTGAAGGGAGCTGGTTATAAGGTTCGTGTCGCACCTCTTCAGATAGATGACGCAAGCATAGAAAACGCTGAGGCGTTCATTGAACAACAAGCTATGCATAGTGCAGTAACTCAGCCACTTACTAGGCCGCGAAGCGCGGAAGAGACGCGAACATCGCCCCACGCCGCCCATCAAAAGCAGCAAACGACCAATGTACAGCGGAACACACAAGGTGAACCAGACAAGTTATAGGGCAGTAATTTCCGCCCTATAAGCAAATCGTAAGTTTCTCATAGTGAATAAGAGGTCAGTTCTCTGCTTCGGTACGTTAACAACTGAATAGGTCTTGTCAAAGAGATACAACAAAAAATTGGTAGTTTACCTCACCTATGCCGAAGTTACGAGGCGTTAGCGACCAGTAACATGTAGTTTTCAAGCATAGATAAGCCACGGAATGAGCTTATGAGAGCTTATTTATTATCGTACTGTTACTCCTAATCCGGGTTCGTCAGGCAAGAGCAGCTTCCCATTCTCTACCTTCACGCCTAGATATGGATCGTTTTCAATGAGTAAATTTCCATCGAGATCGGCGTAGTCAACCAACGGTGTCAAGTGTGAAGCTGCGGTGATGGCAAGCGAACTCTCGATCATACAACCAAGCATAATACGTAAATTGTGCGCTCGTGCTACATGTATCATCTTGATAATATTGGTTACACCGTTGCTCTTCATTAGCTTTAAGTTAACACCATCGACACATTCGCTTATCATGGGAATATCCTCGATAGTGACACAACTTTCGTCGGCAATGATGGGAATGGAAACATTATCGTGTATCATCTTTAAGCCTTTAAGATCATGTGCTGAGACAGGTTGCTCTATAAATTCTACATCGTAAGGTTCTAATGCATTAATTGTTCTAATCGCCTCTTTAGGCGTCCAAGCCGCATTCGCGTCAACACGAAGAGTCGCTGAAGATACCTCACGTATCGCTTTAATAATATCGAGGTCGTTTTTGGTACCAAGCTTGACTTTGAGAATGGGATAATCTTTCGCTAACAACACCTTTTTCGCCATCTGTGCCGGACTATCCAAGCCTATTGTAAAGGAAGTATACGACGTCTTTGCGGCATTAAGACCAAGTAGTTTGTAGAGTGGTACACCCAACATTTTCCCGATGAGGTCGTACAACGCCATGTCAATAGCAGCCTTAGCAGAAGGATTTAACCCAATAGTGCGGTCGAGACGCTGCAGAATATCCTCAAGCGCAAACGGGTCGCCGCCCAGGTCGCCTTTAAACAGTTCGATACAAGCCATGACAGACGCAGGACTCTCCCCATAATATTCGGTGGGCGATGCCTCACCATAACCCTTGTTATCATTGTGTATGATTTCGACAATAACATTTGGCGATGTTTCCTGCACACCACGCGAAATCCGAAACGGCGTTGTTAATTTGAGATCAATGAGACGGGCATTGATATGCATTCGCTATAATTCCTTTCATTCAACGATTATACTTAACCCATCAATAGCACACAAATTTAATATGTGTCCTGTTAGTATAGCTTATTAGATACTGAATCTCGCCTATACCTACAGCTCCTCGTCGGTTTCGTGGTCGTCGTCTCCTAAGTCCTGCAATGCTCCAAGAGCAGTCAACTTTTCTTGTAATTCGATTAGATCAACTAAACGGGACCTTCTATCGAATGGATTATCTTTTGCCTGTATTAGTCCTCTATTTGCCCACCGAGATATTTTATTGGCAGAGACATTTAGTCTTTTGGCGGCCACTTTCATCGTTACCCACTGTTCAGTCATAAAAAGCTCCTACTCTCCATCTATGAATATCTGGTTTGAGCAGTGTTTTTCTTGAACAGAACTAAGTGGTGACTATTCTGGATACTATGGCATCTTTTTTACACACAACCCATTATACTACCTCAAAACACTCTCTTTTTTAATCCCTGAGATATTGGATAAGTAGTGTTGTACTTCGTTATACAATGAGAGATGCATAGTTACAGATGAAAAAAGAGAAAGCGTGTTATGAAGAGCTTACTAAGCAAACTGCCATCGTTTTATCTGCTATTTCGTAAGATTCTCAATATCAGATCGAGTCCAACTGAGGAGGAACTAGGTCGTCCTTCTTGCATGTCGCGTCCGACTGATGGTGATTGCATTGCTTGGCAGGCATACTGGAAATCTCAAAAGCAACATTGGCGTATAGAGCCTGAGATAGATATAAAGCGCCAAGAGGAACTAACACGGTTCCGAAATATAGTTTCTGACATACAGAAGGGCCGTTATCCCTTTAAGGAAGTGAAATTGTGTCGTGCAGATATTGAGTGGCTCTTGGCTACACATAACGGGGGGAGAAGTCCAGTGGACTGGAGTGATGACACTCAGCAAGAATGTAAAGGTTTAGACCTACGAGGGGCAAATTTATTCAAGGTGGATTTACACGGTTTGCCGCTCTCTAGCATGCTTGGAGGTATGGCGATTGGTGAAACTGTAGATGATGAGCCAACGCAAAGCCAATGTACTATGGCAGCAGTCATCTTGATAGGCGCAAATCTAAGAAATGCACACCTAGAAGGAGCACAACTGCAATATGCCCGCCTAGAATATGCCGATTTTTCTGAAGCACACATGAAAAGGGCTGATTTGCAAGGGGCATACTTAAGAAATGCTAATCTCTGGGGAGCACAAGCAGAGGATACCTCATTTATTTGTGCTAACTTAGAAAGCGTAAATATGTGCGGAGCGAACTTACAAGGTTCGCATCTTGATGCTGCCTATGCAAAAGGTGCGTTTATGCCTGGAACACGTCTAGAGGGAGCTACTATCGCAGAAGCGGATTTAAGAGAAGTAAACCTCGAATTTGCTCATTTAGAAGCGATGCACTTAGTGCGAGCTGATTTACGGGGCGCACGGTTGGCAGGAGTTCGCCTAGAAGGTGCTGATCTATCTAGAGGTGACTTGCGAAATACCGAATTCGTAAAAGCCCATTTAGAAGATGCTGACTTGACTCAATGCGATGTACGAGGGGCCAATTTCTGCGGTGCCTATCTTACCGGAGCAAATCTTGGAGAGATTTGCTTGAGCGACGAGAATCAGGTAGGACCTCGCGTAGCTGACGTTCAATGGAGTAATGTCGATCTCACTACTGTCAAGTGGTCCAAAGTGAAAATGCTTGGTGATGAAAGGTTAGCCCGTAAAGGAAAGCTCGGAGATGAAGTAAAGGGAATTCCCCTTTTCTGTTTGAATACTACACTGGATAAATATGAAGCGGCAGTGCGAGCTAATCGCCAACTGGCTAATAGCCTTCAAGCACAAGGATTGAATGAAGATGCTGCCTGCTTTGCCTATCGAGCGAAAGTTCTCCAAAGACATGTTCTGTGGCTTCAAATGTTCGAACATCGAACTAAGCTAGGACAGCGAATCCAACTGCTCGGAGCTTGGATGTTTTCATGGTTTCTTTTTCTATTCGCTGGTTACGGGTACAAGATGTGGCGCAGTTTTCTCTCATATCTCATCATTATTTTGGCTTTTATGGGCCTTTATCTCCTCAATTCCTACTTTTCAACTCCGCACCTTAGCTGGGATGAAGCTCTAGTTCTTAGCATGAGCAGTTTTCATGGTCGCGGCTTTTTCCCTTCAAATATTTCATTAGGAGATACTTACGCAAGGCTATCAGTTGTAGAGGCTTTCTTAGGTCTGTTCGTAGAAGTAACGCTCATAGCCACCTTTACACAAAGGTTTTTTAGTAAGTGAGAGTAATGTGACATTGTTTCCCCATAAATAATATCAAGTTTATTCGAAATCTCCAAAAATTTTTGAAGTTAACCTAACCCTTTAACTCGAAAATGTTATGCTTAAATACCGCGAATATTTGTCAATGCGGCACCTATGCTTAGTAGACGCTGTATCCAATGCAATTCACGCTTTTCTGCTTCTTTTGCCTTACATTCCACAATCTCCAATACTTCCATTCTGGGCGTCATACCCACTTTTTTTAATTCCTCTAACCACTCACTCTTCTTCTTGTTAATAGCTACTTCTTGAAGGTGTTGTTGCAATCGTATTTTCGCATTGATAGTACGGCCTACATAGTGTGTAGTATCATCTCTAGGATCAACGAGTGCGTAAATAATCCACTTTGTTATATTATGATGTATGGTATTATCGGGAAGAACACCTAATTGCTTTATCTCCTCTATATGACTTAACTTTATCAGTTTTTTCCTTTTGTCAAAAGGATGTTCCATATAGGGCAGTTCGCCTGTAGCCAGTAGTCTGCTCATAACATTGCTTCCTATACCCAGCATCTGCATTGCCAGGGCATGCGTTACGTATTTTTCTTGTTTCTCTTTGCTCTCTGTCATTTCATCCTCCAGTTACAAACATTGACATTTTCTAATGATAAGTATAACATTCTTTTGCTTAAATTGCTACTATGAGTGTAAATGATTTCAACTGCACATACATGCATATATCTGATTTTAGTTGAGAGAATGTGATTGAAAATGCATTTATAGTTGACATTACGGTAATTTTACTGTAAGATTTGGGCAGTGATCGCTTCATCTATATACAAAGAGACGATGCATATCACGCGAAGCAATAGTACGGATTTGTAGTGCGTAACCTTATAGGAAAACAATTAAAAGTGAAAGAACAGTAGTTTCCATTATGAAAGGACATTTTGTATGGTAGTACATCACGAGGATAATCATGATTTTCTCCTTGATACCTCATGGATGCCATTAGATGGTATTGCTGAACAGTGGGGAAGATTTGGTACCGAAGGGACTAGCGTCCCAGCTCTTCACGCTACTGGTGCGGTCTTTTCCGCTCTCGCGCGGGAAACGGAAGCACGCGAATATCGGATGACTGCTTTGCACAGTTCACACGATGTTGACCTGACTGACTTAGAAAGTGCCCTTGAGGAATTGGACCGTGCGCGGGAGCATTGGACTGACGCGATAACCGTTTTGGGACTGCTTGTTGGTGATAGACAGGCTGGAGAGTCAGCTCGCGGCGAAGCTCGTACCCTTGTTGCCCAGGTCATGGAACAGAGATTGCGAATCTCCTCTTTAATTTTGGCAGTAGAGAAGGAACAGTTCAAGGTATATTGCAAAGGCATGTAAGAAGAGCGACACGTACCTGATAATATATTTACTGTTGCAGGTAGATTATATCAGGTTACGCTTACTTTGCCTATCCCATAGAGTTATTATGTAGTTCTCAGTCAATGAACACCTAGAAGGGAGAAAACAGAAGTACTGGCTCTGTGGGTCAGACAGAACCAGCTAAACAGGACCAACTCAACCCTTAGTAAAGCTGTCAGGTCCTCATGCTATTGTGCATGTGTGGCCCTTGAGAAGTCAAGAAGTGTCCCAATGGAAGAACAAATAGTTCTAGGAAACACCTCGATTGATGTTGTAACCGAAGATTTTAGCAAAGGATATCAAGAAGGATACCTTCGCTTTATTACACACTACCAAGACAAGCCTCTCATAGACGCAGATGTGTATGGATTCTTAGCGCGAAACATTTACGATACGATGACTACAGACCGTCACCGAGCAGGTTACATCATAGGGTGGTGTGCCGCACTACACGGGCAAGGTCAACCAGGGATAACGGTTAGCAGCTACGCTAGTACTCAACAGCAAGTGCAGGTGACAGTATGAGTGGACAAGAATTTCGGCATATTGCAGATAATTTTATTCCTGTTATCCCCGTAGATTACAAGGAACACACGGACGCAAAACCCTTCTGTTGGAATAATGGATGTGACTGCCACGAAGACCAGGAAGCAATTGCACAGGTTCATCAGTACGTCTTAGACGGGTTTTTGACTCCAAGCGAAGCAACCGACTTTGTGAATGGAAAAACCATCTAGAATCACGTAGTCCATCGTGATACCTCAGCTTCACGATGGACACGATAGAAGGGGCCCGTCATGAAAATATGTATTAGGACACCGAGAATAATGCCTACCATCGAAGAAAGGTGGAACGTCGCCCTTGAACACTGTCAGCGCGGGTGGCATAGTTTTCGCGAGACGGTGACGAAGGGTGAGCATCTGTGTATAACGTGTGGCAAGAAGGCGTACTGCCCACGCTGCATTACCGTCCAGCCAGGAGCACTTCTCAAACTCTGTGCAACTCATCGCACACAAAAGGGAGGGAACTAATGCGCGAACAGAGAATCATCGACCCAACACAGACTCGGCGCGCTGCCAGTGGAGATATGAACGTTGCTTCACCTCAGCGAGCAGGGCATTATAACGGGATACATCCAGAAGACCGCCCACACTTGACTGATGAGCAGAGACAACGGAGACTGCAAACTACCATGCATAAGTACGACGACGGAGAAGGCGACGAGGTGTACGAAACGCGCACTCCGACAAGCGCACGGCGCTATCAGGTACCTGTAACTCAGGGGACGCATACCATAGTACGCTACCACCGTCAGCCAATTCCGCAACGCAGTAGCCGCACCCAGGAGTACCCGTCACCCACACCACAGCAGACACGGAGTCACCATGTAGAGAAGACAACGGGACGGGTAAAGGCGTGTCGCCAGTGGCACGGGTTCGTGTATGCTGGTTTGTCGAGTATCATTGTTCTGCTTGTGCTTCTCCTACTATATCTCGTTGGCAATTGGTGGCACAGCTTTCAGGACGACCTGCACTACGGCCGTCCTCGCACCTACCAATGTGATGTGCAAGTAGGCCATGACGATGCTCATACGCCGAGTCACTTTCTGGCGGTCAATCTGAACAAGCGCATCGAGATCATAGAACTTCCAGCGGGAGATGCGACGAAGGCGAAAATCTATCAAGGTCCAACTTTGATCGGTAATGGTCAAGAATTGACGCCTGTTACGCTCGAATTTCGAGACGTGAATGGAGACGGCAAGCCTGACATGATCCTGCATATCGGGGATAGCCGTGTTGTGTTCATCAATGACAACGGGCAATTCCGACTCGCAAAAGCAACCGACAATATCATCTTGTAATGTGTGTTTCAAGTGGAGCAGGGGGATAGCAATATCTCTCTGCATGCAAAGGGATGTACGATGAACGAACAGGAGATACGTCAACAGATAGACGAACTACTTGCACACTTGGACGAGCAGCAGACAAGCGTGACAGGAAAGAATGTCCCGCCAGCAACAGACGAAGCCTATCAGCAGCAACCTCGTATAGTGATAGAAGTGTACGTGATTGAACGGGAACCTTACAACAGCGACGATGAAGACCCACAAACCGTCGAAAGTACGATAGCCTCCCCACAGTCACAAGAGCGTCAGGATCACGAAGACCAAGGGACGACTAAGATACACATAGCATCTCAGAGACCACGCCTCTATTGGCTTGCCATTATGCTGATCGCACTGTGTATCCTGACGCCAGGGATAGCAAGTTTAATCTATGTCCTACCACTTGTCACACCCTCAGCGACCATCACATTAGTAACCCAATCACAACAACTCACTACCACCAGCACTCTTCAGGTCGTGAACGGAGCCGCCGACTCTGCACAACATCAGCTAGCAGGACGTGTCTTACCAAAAGACACCATGAGCCAGGGCCGAACCATTCCAACTACAGGAACTGCACATCAGGACGCGAAAGCAGCATACGGTCTGCTTACGTTTTATAACGCTGCATCCTATGTCCAAACGATAAATGTTGGAACGATGCTCACAGGAGCCGACGGAATACCAGTTATCACCGATGAAAACGCAGTGATACCCGCTGCAGTTATGCCAACCGAGGGGCAAGTTACTGTATCAGCACATGCTGCGCTTACAGGACCACTCGGCAACATTCGAGCAGGAGACCTCTACGGGCAATGTTGCCGCCTCAATGTGTTTGTAGCAAATAGTGCTTTTCACGGGGGAATGAAAGACAGAAGCTACCACACCGTCACACAACAAGATATCACTATTGTCGCGAGCAATCTTACGGCAAGCCTTGACCAAAGTGTTCAGGCAGCTTTCCAAACACAAGTTCACCCTACAGAAACGCTTCTCATGCCGTTATCCTGCACGCACAGGATCATCTCCGACCATCAACTAGGCGAGGAAGCCATAAAGGTGAATGTCACGCTTGATGAGACTTGTACAGGGATAGTGTATAACGCACAGGCGTTGACAACTCTTGTAACGCAGATAGTTACTCAGGGTGCAATGAAGCGACTTGGGGCAGGATACACCCCAACGGGTGTACAAACGAGCGTGACCCAGGCAACAAACAATCACGGCGGCAGTGACCTACAGGTTAAGAGTGTCAGTTTGTGGACGCATTCATTCACTCAAACGCAGCAACAAGTAATCAAGGCAATGATAGCTGGAACCAGTAAGGACAGGGCGACAGCAATCTTGCTACACACAGCAGGAGTACAAAGCGTGTTCATCACACTCAAGAATGGAAGTACTATCCCAAATGACGTGCAACACATTAACTTGGTTTTCTTAAGGCTTTGACACATGAGAAGAGCTTATCGTTGTCACTAACATGAATTGTTCATAGAAAGGTGATAGGATTGCGATAGCAAAACAATTGATGTGTTATGCCGCTCATTTTTTAGCTGAGTGATGCATCAACATCAAGATCAAAGGTTAGCAACACAAACATAAATTTTTACAACGTTGACCGGCATACGAAATGAAAGAATTAAGACGATGACAGACAATCAGAACCAAAGCTATAGAGGTATGCGTGCATTAATGCTTTTACGTGTTTCGACACCAGAGCAAGAAAAGGGATTCGGCTGGCCTGCTCAAGAGAGTGAAATACGTAAAAAATTACTGGAACCTCTTGGTTTGAGGTTAGATGAAGATAAACATATTATCAGAGATACCTATACTGGTTTAGAGTTTCGTGAACGTCCCGCACTAGACCGCATTCTTAAAATGGCCCAAAGGCAAGAGTTTGATCTTTTAGTCACAGATGTTTTAGACCGACTTGGACGAAAAGGGCTAGCACGAGAAATCTATCGAATGCAGTTGAGAGAGCTAGGTATCAGGGTACTAACGACGGATCCGAATGAACACTCTGATGATGATTCCCTCATAGGTGAAATGGTGCGCCTTATAAAGGGTTATCAAGCGGAAGAAGAGCTGAACAATATTAGAAGGAGAACGATGAATGGGAAGAAGGCAAAAGCAGCGGGAACTAAGGACGGAACTAAAAGAATGGTAGGTAATCACATCCGTACCTACGGTTATAAGTTTACCTATTCGGAAAATGGCAAAAGAGAAGGGTATGAGATTAACTATACTGTCATTTTCACAGAAGAGGATGGAACAGAATGGACAGAATATAGGGTAGTCACATTCATATTCGAGTCAGCAGTCATAGGGGTAACTACTAGAGAAATCGCCCACATTTTGACTGACAAGGGCATACCTACCCCAACAATTACAAAGGGAAGCAAAATCAACAGGAGAACTGGACCACCTGTATGGCAGCCATCAGTAGTTCAAAAGGTATTGAAAAATAGTACGTATTGGGGCGAATTTCACCAGTTTAGGGTAAAGATGTTGGATAAAGTACCGGGGCGCAAGTACAAACCCTATCAGCACAATCCAGAAGACGAACATATTATCATTCCAGTCCCTGCTATTGTTACGAAAGAGATAGCTGAAAAAGCGCATCAAATAATGCAGAGGAATCAGAGGGTAGCGAGCCGCAACAATCCTAACCCGAAAGACAACCTTCTAAGAGCTGGCCTAATAAAATGTGCTCACTGTGGAGGTAGTATGAGTTCTAGCCGTTACTTGGGAAACAAGAACGGTGTTCCCTATATCCGCTACACTTGCTCTAAAAGCAAGGGCTTACTAGATAGGTGTGAGGGCAAAACCACTATTCCTGCCCGTGTCGTCGATAACGCCACTTGGCAGAAGGCATTGGAGATTATACGCGATCCCTCAGATGTAGACAAAAAGCTTGTCGCTTTAAGGTCTGACGATCCAACCGCAGACCGCAAAAAACATATTAGTAGTCAGCTTGCAAAAGTTAGGAAAACACAAGTTGCCTTTAGAGAGCAGCTAGCCAAACTTATGATGGAAGAGGAGGTAGATCAGGGAACAATAGAGTTCTTAAAGAGCCAGTTAAAGCAAATTGCTGACCAGGAAGAAGGATGGAAACGCGAGATCAATAATGAAGAGGACACACATAAAAGATGGAAAAGGATTCAAGAAAAATTGGTTGAATTACACCAAGTCTGTACAGATATGCGCGAAAAACTAAACGATAATAATTACGAGTTACCCTATGAAAAAAAACGGGAACTCATAGAATACTTTGGAATTACAGCTAGAGTTTGGACGACTGGACACAATCCACGTTTCCAGATTGAATGCAATCCACCTGATATTGTGTCTCTCATTTCATTAGCTTTATGTTGATACCATCGACACAACCTGCAATGCGCGGAATATCGTCAACCGTGACGCTACTCTCGTCGGCAATAATGGGTACCGCTACGTTCTCGCGTATGAGTTTGAGACCTT
>JAABVA010000986.1_pt1 | contig 32133 bp, 34 predicted proteins | sample 5560331 | NCBI WGS metagenome assembly JAABVA01 (sample SAMN12812661, study PRJNA571458) | rock metagenome | isolation source: Antarctica rocks | place: Antarctica: Victoria Land, Mt New Zealand sud | collected 2016-01-07 | reverse complement strand
CAGTGCCGAACCTCGGCTGGAGGCCACCGTGGTGCAGACGGTGGGCAGCAAGGGGCACGACGGTTTCCTGCTCGCCCGCGTCGTGGGGTGAGTGTCGTGGGGTGAGTGTCGTGGGGTGAGCGTCGTGGGGTGAGTGTCGTGGGGTGCGCGGAACCGATCGGCAGCCCGGTGCGTCCAAGGCAAAGCGGAACACCACAGAGGCGGGGGTTTATCAGCATGGGTGCATTGAGGGCGCAGCTCGAGGTACTGGAGTCGTGTGCCAGCGCGTTGAGCAACGAGGGCACGTCCGCCGGAGCTGCGGCGGATGCGCTGGGCGGTGCGCATCCGGGCGGCAACAGTGCCGGAACCACTCCCGCATCGGCGGAGCTGATCGCCGCGGTGAGCTCGGCGGCCGAGCACTGGCGCACCGAGCTCGCCGAAGGTTCCCGGCTGCTGAGCGCGCTGGGCTCCGCTATCGACCACGACGCGATGGCGCTGCGCAACCTCGACGCCCAGAACGCCGACGCCTTCCGGCAGACCGCGGCGGTCTGAACGATGGCGGATCTCAGCGGAGTGCCCGGGGCGGAACGGATCGTCGAGATCCTGCGGCAGCTGCAGGCTGACCCCGGCGCGCTCACCGCCGCAGGCGCGAAATGGACCGCGGCCGGCACGGCGGCAAAGTCCTTGGGTGACACGGTGGCGAGCAAGGCAAGTGCCCTGGACGGGGCGTGGGACGGTGCCGGCGCCGAGGCCGTCGTCGGATACGCCACCCAACTGCGCGCCGCCCTCGATGGCGTCCAGCCCGCAGCCACAGCCGTCTCCACGGCCCTGGACGGTGCCGGCCGGGCCCTGACCACTGCACGATCCACAGTCGAAGGGGTCGCTGACCGCGTGCGGTCGGCGGTGGCGGCCCTGCCGCCGGCGCTCGGAGATCCGGTCGGGGCGCTGGAGCGGGAGACCAAGATCCTGGCCATCGTCAAGCCGGCCGTGAGTGAGGCGGAGAACGCGATGAACACCGTGGTGGGCGCCCTCCGGGAGGCCACCACTCAGATCACCGGGGCGTGCGGCGCTACCCCGCTGCATTCGCTGCCGCCGATCAGTGCGCAGCCGTTCCAACCGGCCCAGTTCAGTCCGGCTGCCTGGCAGATCCACCCGATCCCCGAGTCAGGTGCACCGGCAGACACCGCGCCGCAAGGCTTCTCCGCCGCGGCACCGGGGATGAGCCCCGGTGGGGCCGGCGCCGGTGGCGGCGGATTCTCCGGTGGGGGATCGGGCGCCGGTGATGGCGGTGCGGGCTTCTCGACCGGCGGCTCCATGGACTCCGGTGGCGGGGGCGGAGCCGGCGGTGGTGGTGGCGGTGGAGGTGACCTGGGCGGTGGTCCGCCGTCCGGCGGCGGCAAGGCGGCACCGGCGCAGGTGCAGCAGTGGATCGACGAGGCCATCGAGATCCTCAAGAAGGAGGGTTACCCCGTCGACAAGATGAGCCGCGAGGACATCTGGACGATCATCGAGCACGAGTCCGGCGGCAACCCGCAGGCCATCAACAACTGGGACTCCAACGCGGCCAAGGGCACTCCCTCCAAGGGACTGATGCAGACCATCGGTCCCACCTTCGCCAGCAACGCCCTGCCCGGCCACAACGACATCTGGAACCCGGTGGATAACATCATCGCCGGGGTGCGCTACTCCATCTCTCGCTACGGCTCGGTATCCAACGTGCCGGGAGTCGCGGGGATGCACAGCGGTAGCGGGTACGTCGGCTACTGATCGGCGGGCCGCCTGACCAGACGGCAACTAGTGTCCTGAAGATGCGACAGACGCAGGAGTCGGAACGGTCGCGGGTCCCGCCATTCCACGTGATGGACGTCTGGGCGGCGGCGGCCGAACGCCAGCGCACCCACGGCGACCTGGTCAACCTCGCTGCCGGTCAACCCTCCACGCCGGCGCCCGCTCCCGTGCTGCGGGCGGCACGGACCGCGGTGGACGCCGAGCTGCTCGGCTACACCGTCACCCTCGGCATCCAGCCCCTGCGGGAGGCGATCGCCGGGCACCACAGCACGCGCTACGGCATCGAGGTGAGCGCCGAGGACGTCGTCGTCACCACCGGCTCCTCGGGCGGCTTCCCGCTGTTGTTCCTCGCCGCCTTTGACGCTGGGGACACCGTTGCCATGGCCCGGCCCGGCTACCCGGCCTACCGCAACGCCCTCACTGCGCTCGGCTGCCGGGTGCACGAGCTGGACTGCGGGCCGGACACCCGTTTTCAGCCCACCGTGCAGATGCTGGCGGAGATGGCGCAGCCACCGGCCGGGCTCATCGTCGCCAGCCCGGCAAATCCCACGGGCACCATCATCGCCGCCGAGGAACTCGCCGCCCTGGCCCAGTGGTGCACCGAGCACGGCACCCTGCTCATCTCCGACGAGATCTATCACGGCATCAGCTTCGGCCCGGAGACGGCGAGCGCCTGGGAAACCTCGCGGGAAGCGGTGGTAATGGGCTCGACGTCGAAGTACTTCTGCATGACCGGCTGGCGGCTGGGCTGGATGCTGGTCCCGCACCGGCTCCGGCGCGCCGTCGACCGGTTGTCCGGCAACCTCACGATCTGCCCGCCTGCGGTGTCCCAGTACGCGGCGGTGGCGGCGTTCACCGAGGAGTCCTACGCGGAGCTGGACAGCCACGTGCACCGCTACCGCATCAATCGCGACCTGCTGCTGCGCGGGCTGCCGGAGTTGGGGCTGGGCGATCTGGCGCCGGCCGACGGGGCCTTCTACGCCTACGCCGACATCGGGCACCTCACCGACGACTCCACGGCGTGGTGCGCCGAGCTGCTCAAGGAGACGGGGGTGGCCCTGGCACCGGGCGTGGACTTCGACACCGTGCGCGGCGGCAGCACGGTGCGGCTGTCTTTCGCCGGCTCCACCGCGGACGTGACCGAGGCGCTGCAGCGGATGCGCGGCGCCGCGGCGCTGTCGGGCTAGCGTGGCTGGTTCGGCGCGATGGCGGCGGCGCGGTGCAGCGCCTCGGCGATGTCGGACTTGGCGACGTCGCGGTGGGTGATGAACCGGATGCGCCCAGCCAACGGCAGCGCCCGCACCCCGACGGAGTCCAGCTGCGCCACCGTGGCGGCGGGATCGGGGGCGTCGGCGAGCACGATGTTGGTCTGCGGCACATCGACCGTCCAACCGTGCTCCCGCAGGCCCTCGGCCAGGGTGGTGGCGTTGGAGTGGTCCTGCGCGAGCTCGTCCATCCGGTCCAGGGCGAGCATCCCGGCCGCGGCGAGCACCCCGCCCTGCCGGACGCCCCCGCCGAGCATCTTGCGCAGCCGCCGCGCCTCCTCGATGCGTGCACCGGTGGAGGCCAGCACTGAGCCCACCGGCGCCCCGAGGCCCTTGCTCAGGCACACCTGCACGGTGTCCGCCCCCACGGTCAGGACCCCGGGGGGCACCCCGAGCGCCACGGCGGCGTTCCACACCCGGGCGCCGTCCAGGTGCACCAGGAGCCCGATGTCCTTGGCCGCGGACACCAGCTGGACGTGCTCCTCGGGCGGGGTCACGGCGCCCCCCGCGAAATTGTGGGTGTTCTCCAGACACAGCAGCGTGGTGCGCAGCGTGTAGTACGGGCCCCGGTGTCCGGCGGCGGCGCGCACGGTGCCTGCCGTGGGGCGGCCAGGTCCGCCGTCGTGCGGCAACGACTCCGGCATCCCCCCGGCCAGCCACGCCGCGGTCCCCAGCTCGGAGCTGAGTACATGGGCGAATGCGGGCGCCAAGAAGCGGTCGCCGCGGCGCAGATGCAGCATCAGGGCGATGAGGTTGCCCATGCTGCCACTGGGCGTCCACAGCGCGTCTTCGCAGCCGAGCAAGCCGGCGACCCGCTCTTCGAGCGCCCGCATCGTCGGATCGCGGTCCAGGACGTCGTCGCCCACCTCGGCGTTCGCCATTGCGGCCCGCATTGCCTCGTCGGGGCGGGTGACGGTGTCCGAGCGGAGATCGATCGGGTAAGCAGGTATCACATCTGTGACACAACCGTGATCTGGGCGGTGATGCAAATCGCCGCGCGGGGTGGCTCGCTAGGCTGAGCCCTCGTGACCGCAACGATCCCCGATGTTCTCGCCTCCCGGTACGCCAGCCCCGAGTTGGTGGCGTTGTGGTCGCCGGAATACAAGGTGGTGCTCGAGCGTCAGCTGTGGATCGCCGTCCTGCGGGCGCAGTCCGAGCTCGGTGTCGACGTCCCGGAGCAGGCGATCGCCGACTACGAGCGGGTGAGCTCCGACGTCGACCTCGCCTCCATCGCCGCGCGCGAGCGCGTAACCCGACACGACGTGAAGGCCCGGATCGAGGAGTTCAACGCCCTGGCCGGGCACGAGCACGTGCACAAGGGGATGACCAGCCGCGACCTCACCGAGAATGTTGAACAACTACAGGTCCAGCTGTCCTTAAGGCACGTGCACGCCCACGGGGTGGCGGTGGCCGCCCGCCTGGCCGAGCGGGCCGCGGAGTACAGCGAGCTGGTGATTGCCGGGCGCAGCCACAACGTCGCGGCGCAGGCCACCACGCTGGGCAAGCGCTTCGCCTCCGCCGCCGATGAGCTGCTTATCGCGCTCACCAGGCTGGAGGAGCTCATCGCCCGCTACCCGCTGCGCGGCATCAAGGGCCCGATGGGCACGGCGCAGGACATGCTGGACCTGCTCGACGGCGATGCAGGCAGGCTCGTAGAGCTGGAGGCGCGGGTGGCTGAGCACCTCGGCTTCGCGCACGTGTTGCGCAGCGTCGGACAGGTGTACCCGCGTTCGCTGGACCACGAGGTGCTCTCCGCGCTGGTGCAGGTGGCTGCGGGTCCGTCGTCGTTTGCGCACACCATCCGGTTGATGGCGGGCCACGAGCTGGTCACGGAGGGTTTTCAGGCCGGGCAGGTCGGCTCGTCGGCGATGCCGCACAAGATGAACACCCGCTCCTGCGAACGCGTCAACGGGCTCGCCGTGGTGCTGCGCGGATACGCGTCGATGGCTGGGGAGCTGGCGGGCGCGCAATGGAACGAGGGTGACGTGTTCTGCTCGGTGGTCCGCCGGGTGGCGCTGCCCGACGGCTTCTTCGCCATCGACGGACTGATCGAGACCTTCCTCACGGTGTTGACGGAGTTCGGCGCCTACCCGGCCGTGGTATCCCGCGAGCTCGACCGCTACCTGCCGTTCCTCGCGACGACCCGGGTGCTGATGGCGGCCGTGCGCGCCGGGGTCGGTCGCGAGACCGCACACGAAGCCATCAAAGAGAACGCCGTGGGCGTGGCCCTGGCGATGCGCGAGCAGGGCGCGGACAACGACCTGCTCGACCGCTTGGCCGCCGACCCGCGACTGCCCCTGGACCGGGCCGCGCTGGACGCCGCGCTGGCCGATCGCTCGGCGTTCACCGGAGCTGCCGACGCGCAGGTGCGTGCGGTGGTGGCTGCCGTGGGCGAGCTGGTGGCGCGCCACCCCGCGGCTGCTGCGTATTCGCCGTCGCCCATCTTGTAGTTGGGCACCGTTTCGTTCGGTACGTGAACGCAACCGTGCCGATCCGGAACCCGCGGGAAGCCCATGCCGTCGGAGCAGCATGGACCTCGACGCGCTGCTGCGCCGGCAGGCGGGCGTCATCACCACCGCGCAGGCCAGCGACGCGGGTCTGAGCGGGCAGGCAGTGCGTCGCCGGGTGCGCTCGCGTGCATGGAAAAGGCTCAGTGCCGGTATGCACCTGGTGGGTGCCACCCCTATACCGACGAGGTCCGCGTCCGTGCGGCGGTCGCGGCCGCCGGCGCGGGAGCGACTGCGCATGGGCGCACCGCCGCATGGTGGTACGGGATCACCGATCGCCCGCCAGTCCTCGTCGAGGCGACCGTGCCGCGCCGCCGCCGGGCGGGCGTTGTTTCGGGCGTTCGGGTGCGGCGCCGCGACCTGCACCGCAACGACGTCGCCACGTTCCGGTAGCTGGGAGTGACCGCCGTGCCGTTGACGGTGCTGGAGGCGGCGGTCGCCGGCCCCGATGGTTCCGAGTTGCTGGACCGGGCTCTGCAGCAGTGGGTACACCTCGAGATGCTGTGCAGAGTGCACGAGCGCAACCTCGGCCGACGTGGCTCGGCCGAGGCCGCGGCGTTGTTGGCGGCAGCTGCCGATTAGGCGAGCTCTCAGGCCGAGCGACTGCTGCATCGGCTGCTCCGCGGGCCGGGATCGAAGGTTGGCGGGTGGGCTGCCGGAGCCTGGGTTACGAGATAGACGTCGCGTTTCCAGCGAGGCGGCTGGCGGTCGAGGTGGACGGTTGGGCGTGGCACTCCGGGGTTGACCGGTTTCGATGGGACCGGCAGCGGCAGAACGCGCTGGTGAACGCCGGGTGGCGGGTCCTGCGCTTCACCTGGCACGACTTCACCGCGCGGCCGGAGGCAGTCATCGCGGAAATCCGGGCAGCGCTGGCGGCCTGAGGTCACGTCTGTGCCGGTTGGGCACCGTCTCGATCGGTAGGCGAACGTAACCGTGCCCGAACGGCCTTAGAACGTCAGTTCCTGCGTGCGTCGCGGCATCAGCAACACCGCAGCCACCATCAGCACCGCGACCACCGCCATGCTGAGGAACACGTAGTGCGTCGCGTCGCTGAGGGCTACCCGAATGAACTCGCGCAGCGCCGGCGACGCCGTGGCACTGCCGTCCAGCACCGCACTGGTGCCGTCGGAGTTGGCCGGTAGTTGCCCCTGCAGAGTGGCAGGCGCACTGGCGTAACGGTGGGCCAGTACTGCATTGGCCACGGCGCCGAGCACCGCGACACCGATGGCGCTGCCCAGTGAGCGGCTGAACATGTTGGTGCCGGTGACCACGCCGCGCCGTTCCCAGCCGACCACCGACTGCGCGGCCACCACCGTGGGGCTGGACACCAGGCCGAGCCCCACTCCCACGACGAAGCAGCAGCCGGCCACCTCCCACACGCTGGAACCGGAGCCCAGGCCGACGGCGAGACCGGCGCCAGCCACCACGAAAACCATGCCGATCAGCGCCGTGTCCCGGAAGCCGATGCGCAGGTACACCCGCCCGGCGAGCGCGGCGGCGATCGGCCACCCGATGGTGAGGGCCGCCAACGCGAAACCGGCCACCACTGGCCCCGTGCCTAGCACGCCCTGCACGTAGGTGGGCACGTAGGAGCTGAGCCCGATCAGCACGGCTCCCACCCCGAGCGCAACGAGGCTGCTGCCCGCGAGCACCCGACGGGTGAACACCCACAGCGGCAGCATGGGCTCTGCCGCACGTCGCTCAACCAGAAAGAACGCCGCCACCAGCGCCGCGCCGACGACGAAGATCGCCACATTTGCTGCGGATACCCAGCTCCAGGCCACCCCACCCTCGAGCAGGCCCAGGATCAGCAGCGAACTGCCCACCGTGAGCAGCGCCGCTCCGGCGTAGTCGATGGTGTGCTTGCGACGTTGCACCGTCTCGTGCAGGTTCCGGTGCAGCATCCACACGGCGACGGCCCCGAGGGGCAGGTTGACGAAGAAGATCCACCGCCACGACAGGTACTCGGAGAAAACCCCGCCGAGGGTGGGACCGACGACGGAGGCCGCACCCCACACACTGGCCAGGTAGCCCTGCACCCGGGCCCGCTCGGCCACGGAGTACAGATCGCCGGCGATCGTGATGCCCATCGGCTGCACCGCCCCGGCGCCGAGGCCCTGCACCGCCCGCGCGGCGATGAGGGCGGGCATGCTCCACGCGGCACCGCACAGCACGGATCCGAGCAGGAACGACCCGATGCCCAGGTAGAGCACGGGTTTGCGGCCGAAGAGGTCAGCGAGCTTGCCGTAGATGGGCACCGACACCGCTTGGGCGAGCAGGTAGATGGAGAACAACCACGGGAACTGCGAGAAGCCACCCAGGTCACGCACTACGGAAGGCACAGCCGTCGCGATGATCGTGCTGTCCAGCGCTACCAGTGCGGTACTGAGCATGATGGCAATGAGCACCGGACCACGTTCGGAGCGAAAGCCGATGGCGGTCCTGGGGGCGGCATCGGTGGTCACCCTGGTGGCAACTCCGAGGGCTCGCGAGACATTCCTGCCGCGACATTTTTGGCGCCGCCGCCGGATAAGCTCCAATACCGTGCGCACCCCACTCGACGACTACCGCCACATCGCCGCCGGCAAGGTCCGGGACCTGTATGCCGTGGACGACGAGCATCTGCTGTTGGTGGCCTCGGACCGCATCTCCGCCTACGACCACGTGCTGCCCACCCCGATCCCGGACAAGGGCCGGGTGCTCACCGCCATGAGTGTGTTCTTCTTCGACCTGCTCGGCGGCAACAACCACCTCGCCGGTCCGCCCGACGACGAGCGAATCCCCGAGGACCTGGTGGGCCGCGCGCTGGTGGTGCGCAGGCTGGAGATGCTTCCGGTGGAGTGCGTCGCCCGCGGGTACCTCACGGGTTCCGGCCTCGTCGACTACCAGGCGAGCGGGGCGGTATGCGGGGTGCCGCTGCCTGCCGGGCTTACCGAGGCCAGCCGGCTACCGGAGCCCATCTTCACGCCGGCCACCAAGGCCCCGTTCGGGGGACACGACGAGAACGTGGACTTCGCCGCGGTGGTCGCACAACTCGGTGCGCCACTGGCCGAGCAGCTGCGCACGGCAACGCTGGACGTCTACGCCCGGGCCGCGGCGCACGTCGCCGAGCGGGGCCTGGTGCTGGCCGACACCAAGCTGGAGTTCGGCAGAGGCTCCGACGGCTCTTTCGTACTGGCCGACGAGGTGCTCACCCCCGATTCCTCGCGGTTCTGGCCGCTGGAGGGGTTCGAGCCGGGTCGGGTGCAGCCCAGTTTCGACAAGCAGTACGTGCGTGACTGGCTCACCGGTCCCGCGTCCGGGTGGGACCGCCGGGGTGACGCTCCGCCGCCGCCACTGCCCGCGGAGGTCGTGGCGGCGACGCGCGCCCGTTATGTGGAGGCCTACGAGCGGATCTCCGGGCTGTCCTTCGACGACTGGCTGCGCCCCTGAACGTTCAGCCAGCGGCCGCGGCGATGACGGCCGCGGTTCACCCGCACGGGGTGTGCTTACCGGGTGCATGCAGTCATCGTCTCGCTGTCCGGCATCCGTCCCGAAACGCTGGACGTTGCCGCCGAGTTCGCGGCGGAGCTTGACCGGCGTCGAGCGCCGCTGTCGTTGCTGGTCGCTCCGCGGTTGAAGGGCGGCTACCGGCTGGCCGAGGACCCACAGACCGTGCAATGGCTGCGCGCCCGAAGGACCTCCGGAGACGCCGTCGTGCTGCACGGCTACGACCAGGCCGCGGTCAAGCGGCGTCGCGCCGAAATCGCCACCCTGCCCGAACACGAGGCGGTGTTGCGGCTCACCGCTGCCGACCGGGTCCTCGAGGAAGTGGGCCTGCGCACCCGCTTGTTCGCCGCGCCGCGATGGACGGCATCGCCCGGCGCGCGGGCGGCGCTGCCCCGGGTCGGCTTCGGGTTGTGCGCGGAGCTCGCAGTGGTGCGTGACCTGCGCAGCGGCACGGTGGTCCGTTCCCGGGTACTGGCGCACGGCGGCGGTGAGCGAACCGAGCCGTGGCGGTGTCGGGCCATGGTGCTCACCGCCGGGCGGATCGCTCGTCGTGGCGGGCTGGTGCGGCTCGGCGTGGACGCCAAGCACCTGCCTCGCTCGGGCCCGCGGCAGGCGGTGCTGGACGCGCTCGACCTCGCGATGCACTACGGGGCCGTCGCGCGGTGCTACGAGCTTGCCGCCGCGCGCCAGCTAGCCGCCTGAGTCAGACCTGCGTCGGCACGCCTTCGGGCAGGACCAGGAACTCTGTGGCATCGGGCTTGAGCGACTCCAGATGGCGGTAGTGCAGTTCCGGCTTGGCGAGTACCGCCTGGTGGATCGGCACCGCCACCCGGGGTGCGACCGCGCGCAGGTAGTCGATGGCCTCGGAGATCTTGAGCCAGGGGGCCCCTGCCGGGATGGCCAGCACGTCGACCTGCTGGTCGTGGACGTAGAACGAGTCCCCAGGGTGCATCAGTTGGTGCGGGCTCGCTGCGGTGCCCACCAGGTAGGCGACGTTGTCCACGACCGGGAGGTCCGGGTGGATCATGGCGTGCTTGCCCCCGCGTACCCGGATCTGTGCCGCGCCGACCTGCAGCTCCTCGCCGGGAAGGGCCGCGATCCACGGCCCACCGAGCTGCCGGGCGGTACTGGGGTCGGCGAGCAGCATCGCCTCCGGATTGCCGGCCAGCAGTTCGGGCAGGGCGTCGACGTCGACATGGTCGGGATGCTGGTGGGTGATGAGCACGGCGTCGAGTTCCGTGAGCTGGGCGAAGCCGTCGGCGAAGGTGCCAGGATCGAAGAGCAGCCGGGTGTTTTCGAGCTCGACGAGCAGGCAGGAGTGCCCGAAGTGGGTGAGCTGCATCATGGTTCCTGCTTCCACTGGTGGAGCACCCGGTCGGCGGGGATGTGGCGGCGTCCGGTGGAGAGGAAGCTGCGGGTCAGGCGCATGGTCAACTCGGGCAACTCGAATTGCGGAACGTGCCCGCAGTCCGGGATGACCACCGACTCCGCCTGCGGGAGGGCTTCGGTCACGTATCGTGCGAACTTGGGTGGCACCAGCCGGTCGGCCGCGCCCCAGATGAACAGCGCAGGCGGTGCCAGCTCCGGCAGGCGATCCCAGAATCCCGTTTCGCCGAAGGGCTCGTCGGTGTAGATGTTCAGCGTGGCCGACAGCGCCGCCCGCCGGTGGGCCGGGTCGCTCATCGCGATGAGGAACTCGTCGATCGCCGCGTCGTACCAGCTCGCCGGCAGTCTGTTCGGATCGGCGAACATCGCCTTGAGGCCGCCGACCAGCACGGCCCGCGGCGGCCCGAACGGCAAGCGCGCAAGGTTGACCGGCAAGCGACTGGCCAGCGGCACCAGTTGCCGAAAACGACAAAATGCCGGGGCGGGACAGAGCAGCACGAGGCGATCGACGGCTTCGGGGTCCCGCAGGGCCAGCTCGAGCGCCAACCGGCCGCCGAGTGAGTTGCCGATGAGCACCGCGCCGCGGGCGTCGACCGTATCGAGGAAAGACCGCAGCCAGCGGAACATCTGGTCGGCGGTGTATCGCCACGGAGGCGCATCGGAGGCCCCAAAGCCGGGGGTGTCCGGCGAGATGACCCGGTGGTCCTTGGCCAGGTCGGCGAGTACCGGCAGCATCGAGGCATTGGTGGCGCCGAGCCCGTGCAGCAGCACCACGGGCCGGCCGTCGCGGGGCCCCGCCTCCAGGTAGGCGGTGCGAACGCCGAGCGCAACGGTCTCCCGCGAGTGGGCCCTGGTGGGCAGCGCGGCCTCCGGAGCGAAGGCGCCGCCGACCTGGAGCACGGTGGCCAGGCTGCCGCGGGCCACCAGGTCGCCGGCCAGAAACGCCTCCACGCCGCTGCGGCGGCCCAACAGCATGTCGGCCAAGGTGGCAGCGTCGGTGCGGATGGTGCAGGTGGGATGGTGAATCGCACCCTCGAGGAGGCTGACCTCGCCGTGCTCGATGCGGACCGTCCATCGCCCCCGGCCCACGATGTCCAGCACCACCGTGACCAGTGGAATGCGTGCGAGCACCGTCCGGGTCAGATCGCGCGGCAGGTGATTGCGCAGCACCGTGCTCGGATCGATGCTTTCCCGTGTCGGTGACAACGGAGGGCTCCTGGGGGTACTCGGCCGATAACTTTGCGTATTCAATGAAGGAAACTAACTGATGGGTCCTGCTTCGGTGGTATCAGTCTGACAACGAAAGGGCGGAGGTCTGGGATCAGCCGAGGTCAGCGAGCCGCGGCGGCTCTCCGTGCTGCTCGTCCCGCCGCCCCGCACGGCCAGTAGGCTCACGCCTGGCACGTTCCAATTCGAACCAGGGAGCACAGAGTGGCCCGAGTAGTCGTCGACGTGATGCCGAAGGCCGAGATCCTCGACCCGCAGGGCCAGGCCATCGCGGGAGCGTTGCCGCGCCTGGGATTCACCGGGGTGAGCGACGTGCGGCAGGGCAAGCGCTTCGAGCTGGAGGTCGCTGACGACGTCGATGACGCAGCGCTGGAGCAGATCGCGCAGACCCTGTTGTGCAACACGGTGATCGAGGAGTGGACCGTTCGGCGCGTCAGCGGCGGCGAGACCACAACCGTTCGGCGCGTCAGCGGGACGCAGGCGTGAGCGCAAGGATCGGGGTCATCACCTTCCCCGGCACGCTGGACGACGTGGACGCTGCCCGCGCGGTCCGGCTGGCCGGTGCGCAGGCAGTGAGTCTTTGGCACGGCGATGCCGACCTGCACGAGGTGGACGCGGTGGTGGTGCCGGGAGGCTTCTCCTACGGCGACTATCTCCGGGCGGGGGCCATCGCTCGTTTCGCCCCGGTGATGAGCGAGGTGGTGCGGGCTGCCGCCGCCGGTCTGCCGGTTCTTGGGATCTGCAACGGTTTCCAGGTGCTGTGCGAGGCCGGGCTGCTGCCGGGCGCGCTCACCCGGAATGAGAACCTGCACTTCCTCTGCCGGGACCAGTGGCTGCGGGTCGAGTCGACGTCGACGGTATGGACCTCGCGGTACGAGGTGGGCGCGGAGATCCTGGTGCCGCTGAAGTCGGGCGAGGGTCGCTACGTCGCGTCCCGAGAGGTGCTCGACGAGTTGGAGGGCGAGGGCCGCGTGGTCTTCCGCTACGCGGGTGCGAACCCCAACGGCTCCGAACGCGCCATCGCCGGCGTTGCGTCGGCGGACGGCCGGGTCGTCGGCCTCATGCCGCACCCCGAGCACGCCACCGAAAAGCTCACCGGACCCACCGACGACGGCCTCGGAATGTTCCTCTCGGTACTGGACAGCGTCCTCTCGGCCGTCTGAGCCAGCTTCCTAGCGTGCCGGCGGTGCGTGCGGGATGACCACGACGGTGGCGACGGCGGCAGCGAGAAACAGTCCGGCCGTGATCAGCCCGGCCAGCTGCATGCCGGCGACGAAGTGGTCGCCGGCGGTTGCCGATCCCGCCAGCGCACCGAAAATCGCGATGCCGATCGCGCCGCCTGCCTGGCGAGCAGTGTTGTTCACCCCGGAGGCCAGCCCTGCTTGCGCGGCCGGCACCGAGCCCATCGCCGCGGCGACGACCGCCGGCGTCAGCAGCCCCAGGCCGGTGCCCCAGAGCAGCATCGCCGCCAGCAGGGTCCCGTAGCCGGAGTCGGTGTGCAGGCGGCCCAGCAACGCCACCCCGGCGGCCGCGACGAGCAGACCGGTCGCCATCGGAAGCCTAGGGCCCACCCGGGCAGTAAGCCGACCGGCGGCTGGGGCGAGCACACACAGCGGCGCGAACAGCGGAAGCATCGCGACGCCGGCGGCCAACGCCGAACGGTGCTGCACGGTCTGCAAATACGACGTCAACAGGAACAGCAGGCCCAACGTGCCCAGATTCATGGCTCCGGCCACCGCGTTGGCCACCGAGAACGCCGGACGGCGGAACAACACCAGCGGCAGTATCGGCTCGGGATTGCGTGCTTCCGTGGCCAGGAAGGCAAGCAGCAGTGCCCCGGCCAGTACAAACGCCGGGGCCACCCGGCTGCCGCTCCGCCCGAGTTGCACCACGGCGAAGGTCAGAACCGCGAGCATGCCCCCACCCAGCAGCACGCCCGCCCAGTCCAGTCGGCGGCCCCGCGCGTCCCGGCTTTCCGCGACGACCCGGGCCGCGACCAGAGTGGCGACGAACACGATCGGCACGTTGATGAAGAAGCACGCCCGCCAACCGAGGCTCTGCACCAGGGCGCCGCCAAGCACGGGCCCAGCCGGCAGCGCCATGCTGCCAACGCCGGCCCAGATGCCGATCGCCCGAGCCTGCTCGCCGCGGCCGGGGTAGGCGCGGCTGATGATGGCGAGCGTCCCGGGCAGCGCCAGTGCGGCTCCGGCGCCCTGCCCGACTCTGGCGCCGATGAGGGTGCCGCCGCCCGGCGCAAGTCCGCAGGCCAGCGAGGCCATCCCGAAGATCATCAAGCCCACAGCACGACCCGCTTGTGCCCGTGTCGATCACCGACGGTGCCACCGGCCAGCGACAGGCAGGCGAGCGCGATCGCGTAACCGTCGACCACCCACTGCACGTCGGTGACGTCGACCTGCAGGTCGGAGGCGATGGCGGGCAATGCCACATTGACGATCGTCACGTCCAGCAGCACCAGGAAATAGCCGACGCACATCACGACCAGCACCACCCAGCGGGTGGAGGATGTGCGGGAGGTCAGCGTGTTGGCAACCATAGCCCCAGTTTCGGGGGCGATTACTTCGGCACGCACCGAAGTGTCGTCGTCCTAGCCTGGTGCGGTGACCAGAACCGCTGGGGAGCCCGACGTCGCTCACATCGCTTCGCTCATCGGCGACCGCGCCCGCGCCAAGGTGCTGATGGCCTTGATCGACGGGCGGTCGCTGCCGGCGAGCGTTCTCGCCAGCGAGGCGGGCGTGGCGGCGTCCACGGTCAGTGAGCACCTCGGCCGGCTGCTGGACGCCGGACTGGTCACCGCCCAGCGTCAAGGCCGGGCGCGGTACTTCCGTCTCGCAGGTCCCGGGGTCGCGGAGTTGCTGGAAGCGATCGCCCGGATCGCGCCGGCGCAGCCCGTGCGCTCCCTGCGTCAGGGCACGCGGGCGAACGCCCTGCGCCGGGCGCGCACGTGTTACAACCACCTGGCCGGCCAGTTGGGCGTGGCCTTGATGACGGCCATGGTCGACGATGCCCTGCTCGCCGGCGGCGGCGGCGGCGGCGACGGCACGCACCGACCGGCACAGGCCGCGGCCGATCGGCTCTCGGCGCCCGGCCGTGACCTCAGTTACCGGCTGACCCCGCGCGGTGAGGAGGTGCTGGATCGCTTTGGCCTCGACCTCGATTCCGTGCTGCGCCACCGGCCGGCGATCCGCTACTGCGTCGACTGGTCGGAGCAGCAGCACCACCTGGCCGGTCCACTGGGCACCGCCGTCACCGACCGGCTCTTCGAACGAGCGTGGATCCGTCGCGGTGATCGTCGCCGGGCCCTCACGGTGACCGACGCCGGGCGGCGGGGCCTGCGCGACACCTTCGGCGTTGCCCTCTGACGCACAACGGTGGGCCGGCGTCGCGCCGACTGCGGCGCAACCACCGAGTTGCCTCCGAGTGCGCGTGGTCTCGTTGCCTCGGCGGGCCCTCCCGGACAGGATGGGTCCGTGGACCTCCCCGTGCTGCCGCCCGTGAAGCCGATGCTCGCCAAGGCAGCCGACGTGGTGCCCGGGCAACCGCCTGACGGGGATCCGCTGTGGTCCTACGAGCCGAAGTGGGATGGCTTCCGGTGCATCGTGTTTCGCGATGGGGACGAGGTCGAGCTTGGCTCCCGCAACGGCAAGCCGCTCACCCGGTACTTCCCTGAGGTGGTGGCGGCCGTGCTCGCCGAGCTACCCACCCGGTGCGTGCTCGACGGTGAGATCGTCGTCCCCAAGCGGATCGACGGACGCACCCGCTTGGACTGGGACTCGCTGAGCCAGCGGATTCATCCCGCGGAGAGCCGCATCCGGATGCTCGCCGAGCAGACGCCCGCGCAGGTGATCGGTTTCGACCTGCTCGCCCATGACGACGCGAACCTGATGGGGCAGCCGTTCTCTCGACGCCGCGAGCTGCTGCTCGATGCGGTGGGCACCGGATCCTCCTGCCACGTCACCAAGGCGACCGCGGACGCCGATGTCGCGCAGCAGTGGTTCGAGGAGTTCGAAGGTGCCGGACTCGACGGGGTGGTGGCCAAGCGACTCGACGGGCCCTACGCGCCGGACAAGCGGGACATGGTGAAGGTGAAGCACCACCGCAGCGCGGAATGCGTGGTGATGGGTTACCGCCCGCACAAGAGCCAGCCGGGCATCGGCTCAATGCTGCTCGGCCTTTACCGGGACGGGCAGCTGCACATGGTCGGTGGGGCGTCGGCCTTCACGGCAACGCGGCGCAAGGAGTTGCTGGCTGAGCTGGAGCCGCTGCGGGTGGGCAAGGACGTGGTGGCGCAGGGGGAGGCCAACCGGTGGAATCAGCGCATCGACCACAGCTGGGTGCCGCTGCGCCCGGAGCGAGTGGTCGAGGTGGCCTACGACCAGATGGAGGGCGATCGGCTGCGGCACGCGGCGCGGTTCCTGCGGTGGCGACCGGAACGAAGTCCCGAGGAGTGCACCTACGACCAGCTCGAGGTGCCGGTGCGGTTCGATCTGGCCGACGTGCTGGCGGGGGGCCGGCGATGAGCAAGGCGGAGGCCGAAATGCTGGATGTGCTGGGCACCGAGGTGCGCCTGTCCAGCCCGGACCGGATTATGTTCCCCGAGCTGGGAGAGGCGGGCGGCACCAAGCGCCACCTGGCGCTGTACTACCAGGCCGTGGCCGAGCAGGGCGCCATCGTCACCGCGCTGCGCGACCGTCCCACCTACCTCCAGCGGTTTCCGGACGGCATTGCGGGCGAGGAGGTGTACCAGAAGCGCATTCCGGCCAAGCATCCCGAGCATCTCGCCACCTGCCGCGTCACGTTCCCGTCCGGCCGCACCGCGGACGCGCTGCGGGTGCGCAGTGCGGCCGACGTGGTGTGGGCGGCGCAGATGGGCACGGTGACCTTTCATCCGTGGCACGCCCGCTGCACCGACATCGACCACCCCGACGAGCTGCGCATCGACCTGGACCCCCAGCCCGGCACCGGATTCGCCGAGGCGCGGGCGATTGCGCTGGACGTGGTGCAGCCGCTGCTGGCCGAGCTGGGCCTCGTCGGGTTCCCGAAGACCTCCGGGGGGCGTGGGGTGCACGTCTACGTCCGGATCGAGTCGCGCTGGAGTTTCACCGAGGTGCGCCGGGCGGCCATCGCCTTCGCCCGGGAGGTCGAACGCGGCGCCGGCGGCCGGGTGACTACCGCCTGGTGGAAGGAGCAGCGCGGCGAGCAGATCTTCGTCGACTACAACCAGAACGCGAGAGACCGCACCATCGCGTCGGCCTACGCGGTGCGCAAGACGCCACGGGCGACGGTGTCCACTCCGGTGACCTGGGCAGAGCTGGTCGATGTCGATCCCGACGACTGCACCATGGCCACCGTGCCGGGGCTACTGCAGCGCCGCGGCGATCCGATGGCGGAGATCGACGCGCAGGTCTTCACCCTGGACAGCCTGCTCGACCTGGCCGAACGGGACGAGGCCGGGGGACTGGGGGATCTGCCGTACCCGCCGAACTATCCGAAGATGGCGGGGGAACCCAAGCGCGTGCAGCCCAGCAAGGACCGCGACCGACCGAAGGCGTGATCCGGTGCGAGCTTCAGGCCGGCGGGGCGACGTTGATGTCCGGCGTGCGGGTGCGCACCAGCACCGGAAGGGCCTGCATGTCGGTGAGCACCTGCATTCTTCGCTTGACGGGCTTGCGGGCCATGAAGAGCAGATTGAGGGGTTACCACAGGCCGACCCAGGCCACGACGAGGAATACGCCGTTGCCCAGCAGCTCCTGCCAGAACTCCGGAGCGTCCGGGCGGTGAAGAAGTAGGAAAGCGCCACTCCCACAACGAACAGGACACATCCGCTCAGCAACGAACTCGTTCCGTGCCGCCAGATCACCGCACCTTCCTGTCGGGTGCGGTCGATCTTCAATGCGCAGTAGCGGTGGATCGCCGCACCCATGGTTTCGGCCAGCTCCGCGGATCCGTCATTGGACGGGAGCTCCAGCATGATGCGCCGGCGCCCCTTCTTCTGCGCCAGGAACTGGTCGACGAGTTCGTCGATGCCACTGGTCAGGCGTCCCGGGCCATGCTTGCGGCGCGCCCACCGGAGTTCGTGCCGGCGTGCGCGCCCCGCGGCCCGGCGTGCCTTGCGGGAGCCCGCCGAATACCGCCAGCGGGTCCACGGGGAGTCGGGCTTGCCCAGCCGGACCGCACCGACCAATGCGAACAGGGGGAGCAATACGCCGAAAATGCCCAGCCAGAGCCGTCCCTTTATAAGCGCAATCACCACGAGGCAGCCATTGATCGCGATGGTCACGGAGACCGCGGTGGCGTCACTCGCCTGACCTGCTGGCGCCCCGGCACCCAACGGGAGGTGCACCGAGCAGCAGGACTCCGGTCAGCGCCGCACCCAGACCTATCGGCGAGACAGTTCGCTCGGTGTTCACCCCCACCGATGACATATCCCGTCGCCGCCCGGCCAAACCCTTTCCGGGGCGCTCACCGAGAACGGCTCCGCGTCTGCGCCTGCGTGCGCGTCGATAGGCTGTGACCCGTGCCAGCCCCTGTCGACACCACAGCCCACGCCGCCGCCAGCCCGGAGCAGGAGCAGCCCTACGCCGAGCTCGGTCTCAAGGACGACGAGTACGCCCGCATCAAGGTCATCCTCGGCCGCCGGCCCACCGACGCCGAGCTGGCTATGTACTCGGTGATGTGGAGCGAGCACTGCTCCTACAAGTCGTCCAAGGTGCACCTGAAGTACTTCGGCGAGACCACCACCGAGCAGATGCGTTCGGCGATGCTGGCCGGCATCGGGGAGAACGCCGGGGTTGTCGACGTCGGCGACGGCTGGGCGGTCACCTTCAAGGTGGAAAGCCACAACCATCCGTCCTATGTGGAGCCTTATCAGGGTGCGGCCACCGGGGTCGGTGGCATCGTGCGCGACATCATGGCGATGGGCGCGCGGCCGATTGCGGTGATGGACCAGCTGCGCTTCGGGGCCGCGGACGCCGAGGACACCCGACGGCTGGTGCACGGCATCGTCGCCGGCATCGGGGGCTACGGCAACTCCCTCGGGCTGCCCAATATCGGCGGCGAGCTCGTGTTCGACCCCTCCTACGCGGGCAATCCACTGGTCAACGCCCTGTGCGCGGGGGTGATGCGGACCGAGGACCTACACCTGGCCTTCGCATCCGGCGCCGGCAACAAGATCATCCTGTTCGGCGCGCGCACCGGGCTGGACGGAATCGGTGGGGTCTCGGTGCTGGCTTCGGCCACCTTCGACGGCGACGAGACCGGCGGGGGACGCAAGAAGTTGCCCGCTGTGCAGGTCGGCGATCCGTTCACCGAGAAGGTGCTGATCGAGTGCTGCCTGGAGGTGTATGCCTCCGGGACGGTGGTGGGTATCCAGGACCTCGGCGGTGCCGGCCTGTCGTGCGCGACGTCGGAGCTGGCCAGCGCCGGCGACGGCGGCATGCGCATCGAGCTCGACGCCGTGCCATTGCGGGCTACCGGGATGACCCCGGCGGAGGTGCTCTCCAGCGAGTCGCAGGAGCGGATGTGCGCCGTCGTCGCGCCGGACAACGTGGACGCCTTCATGGCGATCTGCAAGAAGTGGGACGTGCTGGCCACGGTGATCGGCGAGGTGACCGACGGCCAGCACCTGGAGATCACCTGGCACGGCGACACCGTGGTTGACGTGCCGCCGCGCACCGTCGCTCACGAGGGGCCGGTGTACTCCCGTCCGGTGCAGCGCCCGGACACCCAGGACGCGCTGAACGCCGACACCCCGGACACCCTGGCACGCCCGGCGAGCCCGGAGGAACTGCGTGCCACCCTGCTGCAGATGGTCGGTTCCCCCGCACTGTGTAGCCGCCGCTGGGTGGTGCAGCAGTACGACCGCTACGTTCGCGGCAACACCGTGCTGGCCGAGCATGCCGACGCGGGCGTGATCAGGATCGACGAGTCCACCGGACGCGGTATTGCCCTGGCCACCGACGCCAGCGGTCGCTACACCGCGCTGGACCCCTACACCGGGGCGCGGTTGGCGCTGGCCGAAGCCTTCCGCAACGTGGCCACCACCGGCGCCACCCCCGTGGCCGTTACCAACTGCCTCAACTTCGGCTCCCCGGAGGACCCGGCGGTGATGTGGCAGTTCAGCGAGGCGGTGCGTGGTCTGGCCGATGGCTGCGTGGAGCTGGGCATCCCGGTGACCGGCGGCAACGTCAGCTTCTACAACCAGACGGGCACCGAAGCGATCTTGCCGACCCCGGTGGTGGGTGTGCTGGGGGTGATTGACGAGGTGGACCGGCGCATTCTCACCGGCTTCGGCAACACCCCCGGCGAGACGCTCATCCTGCTGGGCGAGACCCGCGAGGAGTTCGGCGGCTCCATCTGGAGCCAGGTCGTGCACGGTCACCTCGGTGGTCTTCCCCCGGCCGTCGACCTGGCGCGCGAGCGGCTGCTCGCCGACATCCTGCTCGCCGGCTCCCGGGACGGGATGATCTCCGCAGCGCACGACCTGTCCGAGGGTGGCCTGGCGCAGGCAGTGGTCGAGGCGGCACTGGCCGGCGACACTGGATGCCGCGTGCTGCTATCCGAGGGCTCAGACCCCTTCGTGGAGCTGTTCAGCGAGTCGGCCGGGCGGGTTCTGGTCGCGGTGCCGCGCAGCGAGGAACCGCGCTTCACCGCCATGTGCACCAACCGCGGACTGCCGTGGGTACGCATCGGCGTGGTGGACGACGGCTCGGACGCCGTGGAGGTGCAGGGGCAGTTCTCGGTCAGCATGAAGGAGCTGCGGGACACCTTCGAGGCGACGCTGCCCACCCTGTTTGGCTGAGCAGACGTCAGGGGACCGGTGGACCCCCGGCAACGTCCGGCTGTTGCACCGGCTCCACGGTGGGCTTTTCCTGCCCGCGCATGGCCTCGTTGCGGGCGAGCAGCGCTTCGATGTTCTGGGCCCGAAGACTCGCGAGCCGGTCCGGTTGGTTCATGGTCGTCCTCCCCTGGGTAATGATCGGGGATCAGACGCGCGCTGGCGGCTACTGGTTCCGGTGCCCGGTTTAGGCTGAGGCCGGCTCCAGAGTGGGTGCCATGGCCGACCAGAAGGCCGAGGTGTATCGCCGGTAGCCGGTGTCGTCGGGGTGGGCGAAGCCGTCGCTGAACTCCTCCACCGTCATCCCGGTGGTGGCGGCCTCCAGGGCGACGGGGTGCAGACCCGCCCGCGCGTGCACCAGCTCGCGGCAGATGGTGCTGAGTGCGCGCGCCCGATCACTGGCATGGCCACCCTGGAAGTCCGGCACGTCTGCCACGAACGCGCCGTCGGGCAGTGCGTCGCAAACCGTCGCGAGTGAGGCACGGAACGCTTCCAGAGCCGTCATTGCTGCGTCGTTGGCGCCGATGCACAGGGTGAGGACGTCGGGCTGCAGCCGCGCCAACGACGGCAGCTGGTGCACCACCACATCGCGCACCGTTGCCCCGCACACACCGAGGTTCACCACCCGCACCGAGCGGTCGCAGCGGTCGGCGACCAGCTCGGCAAGCTGCCCGACGTAGCCGCGATCGGGGGCACTGGCGCCGTAGCCCTGTGCGAGGGAGTCACCCAGGGCGACGAAGCAGAGTTCCCCGGCTCGCTCGGAGCGGCAACGCCAGTACTCGGCGTGATCGTCGATGCTTAGCACGGCGGTCACTGTACGGGCGGCATTGGCAAATCACGCTGACACGGGCATGACCATCAGCGCAGTGGCTCACGAAAGACACTCTCGGACAGGAGCCCTGCGAAACCCCGGCTGCCGACGCCGAGGAGTGCACGACGAGCGATCGTCCGGTATTGACCAGGCCGGAAAAATGAGGCACTCTCTCTACATTGGAGGACGTCTCTGGATAGCAGAGACGGTACGAGTTGACTTGACTGCCTGTTGAACCCAGCACCGAGTGGAGTTTCCGTGACCGATCAGGCGTCCGTTCTGGCCGATGTGCGCCGGGGCATGATTCCCGCGCACATCTACAACGACAGCGAGCTCTTCGCCTTGGAGAAGGAGCGGATCTTCGGGCGGAGCTGGTTGTTCGTCGCGCACGAGTCGGAGGTGTCCCAGCCCGGTGACTACGTCGTGCGCCGGGTGCTCGACGACTCCTTCATCATCTCGCGCGACAGCAAGGGGACGGTGCGGGCGATGTTTAACATGTGCCTCCACCGCGGGATGCAGATCTGCCGGGCGGAGATGGGTAACGCCTCGCACTTCCGGTGCCCGTACCACGGCTGGTCCTACCGCAATGACGGTCGGATCGTCGGGCTGCCATTCCACCAAGAGGCCTACGGCGGTGAAGAGGGCTTCAGTCGCAAGGGCCAGACCTTGCTGCCTGCGCCCGCGCTCGACACCTACAACGGGTTGATCTTCATCAGCCTCGACCCTGCCGCCCCGCCGCTGCGTGAGTTCCTCGGCGACTTCGCGTTCTATCTCGACTACTACACCAAGCAGAGCCCCAGCGGCATCGAGGTGCACGGGCCGCAGCGGTGGCGGGTGAAGGCGAACTGGAAGATCGGGGCGGAAAACTTCGCCGGCGACATGTACCACACCCCGCAGACGCACACCAGCGTCGTAGAGATCGGCCTGTTCCGAGAACCGAAGGCGGAGAAGCGCAAAGACGGCGCCACCTACTGGGCCGGCAATGGGGGCGGCACCACCTACAAGCTGCCAGCGGGCACCCTCGAAGAGCGGTTGCGCTACGTCGGCTACCCCGAGGAGATGATCGAGCGGATCAAGCAGAGCTGGTCGCCCGAACAGCTCGCGGTGGTCGGTGACAACGGGTTTATGATCTCGGCCGCCTCGTGCTTTCCCAACATGAGCTTCGTGCACAACTGGCCGAGGGTCGAAGATAGCGATGCGGTGCTGCCGTTCATCTCGATCCGTCAGTGGCAGCCGATCAGCGAGAACGAGACCGAGGTGCTGTCCTGGTTCGCCGTGGACAAGGAGGCGCCAGAGGAGTTCAAGGCACTGTCCTACAAGGCGTATCTGATGTGCTTCGGCAGCACCGGAATGTTCGAGCAGGACGACGTCGAGAACTGGGTATCCCTCACGAACACCGCAGCCGGGTCGATGGCGCGGCGCCTGCTGCTGAACAGCCGGATGGGAATGCTTGCCGACGACACCCCCGTCACCCCGCCGTTGGGACCCGACGAGTACGCCGGACCGGGTGTCGCCTACGTCGGCTACAGCGAATACAACCAACGGCACCTGCTCCGGCGCTGGGCCGATCACCTGGAGCGGCCCATCACCAGGACCGCCACGCTGGAGGTGGGCGCACAGCGGGGTGAGCCGAGTCCAGAGGTGGCGCCGAGGAAGGAAGCCCTCCGATGACTTCGGCCCACATCCCCGTCGACTCGAAGAATTCCGCCTTGGGCCGACATGCGTCCATTACCCGGCGGATCGGCACGTCGCTGCCGTTTAACGACGAGCGTCACCTGGCGGCGCATCAGTGGATGGTCGATGAGGCCTACCTCCTGGACCAGCAGGATTACCCCACGTGGTTGGACCTGCTGACCGAGGACATCCACTACTACATGCCGGTCAAGGTGACGACCGCCCTGGGGGCAGGCTTCGACACCTCGCCGGGCATGGCGCACTTCGACGAGAACAAATACTCGCTGAGCCGTCGAGTGGCTCGCTTCGTCACCGAACATGCCTGGACGGAGGACCCGCCTTCGCGCCTGCGGCACTACGTCACCAATGTCCGCACCTTCGCCACCGGCAATCCCGACGAACTGATCGTCGACTCGGCGGTGCTGTTGTTCCGCAGCCGGGGCGACGTCCACGCGCCGTCGCTGGTCTCCGCCGGCCGCGAGGACCTGCTTCGCCGTGCCGGCAGTAGCTGGCAGCTCGCCCGTCGGCACATCGCCGTCGACGAGTCGGTGATCCGCATGCAGAACCTGGCGATCTTCCTGTGAGCCTGCACTGGAAGGGCGAGGAACAGGACCGCCGTACGGCGCACGCGGCCGCGGCCCAGCGTGCGGAGTTCCTCGCGCACGCGGTCGGCGAGCCGATCGTCATCGCCAATGAGTTCGCCGAGGTCAGGGTGTTCCGGGTGGAGACCCGCAACGGCTCGCGGCTGATGATTTCCTCGCCCAAGTCCGGCCAGTGGGTCACCCTCGATCCGCTCGAGCTGGAGTCCCTGACCTGGCAGACGCCCGCCACGTTCTCCGCGATGATCGGCAAACCCTTCGGACCCCTCATCGCGGAGGACGTCCCAGAGGTCAACCCGTGAGCGGCTGGCTGGACGACCGGCGGGCCCTGGTCGTCGGCGCCGGATCGGGCATCGGCCGGGCCGTCGTGGATGCGTTCCTGTCCGAAGGTGCGCAGGTTGCCGTGCTCGAAAAGGATGCCGCCAAATGCCAGGCGCTCTCCGACGCGCTGCCGGACGTCCCCGTCGTCGTCGGCGATGCCACGACGCGGGCAGCGAACGAGGCCGCGGTGACCCGCGCGAACCAAGAGTTCGGCGGGCTGGAGGTCCTCGTCAACTGTGTCGGCATCTTCGACTTCTATCGCGGCATCGCAGAACTCGATCCCGACCGGCTCGACGACGCGTTCACCGAGATGTTCGCGGTCAACGTCAAAAGCCACCTGCACTCGGTCAAGGCCGCACTGCCCTCGTTGAGAGCCTCCGGCGGATCGATCGTCCTCACCGAGTCCACGTCCGCCTACTACCCGGGCCGGGGCGGAGTGCTCTACGTCTCGTCGAAGTTCGCGGTGCGGGGGATCGTCACCGCGTTGGCGCACGAGCTGGCGCCGGAGGTCCGGGTGAACGGAGTCGCGCCGGGCGGAACCCTGAATACCGACCTGCGCGGGCTCGACAGCCTCGGGCTCAACAGCCGCAGGCTCGACGACACACCCGGCAGGGCAGCCGAGCTCGCCGGCCGGGTGCCGCTGCACGTTGCCCTTTCCGGCCAGGATCACGCGTGGAGCTATGTGTTCCTGGCCTCCGAACGATCCCGCGGGATCACCGGCGGAGTGGTCCATCCCGACGGAGGCATTGGAGTCAAGGCTTGACCTCGTTACCCGGACCGCCACCGGCCGACGCGTGAAGGAGTGCAAACCATGCCGGTTGTGAAAGCCGACCTCACCGCTTGTCAGGGGTACGCCAACTGCGTCGTGGCCGCCGACGACTACTTCGACATCGATGACGACGGCGTGGTCATCGTGCTGCAGAGCGAGGTACCGGGGGCCGAGCGGGGCCGGGTCGAAGAGGCCGTGCGGAGCTGCCCCGTCTCGGCCCTCCGGATGGAGGACACATGAGCGCCGCCGTGATCGTGGGGAGCTCCATCGGGGGTGTACGGACCGCCCAAGCGCTGCGTTCGGAAGGGTACGACGGTCGGATCGTTCTCATCGGCGAGGAGGCGGAACTGCCCTATGACAAACCGCCGTTGTCCAAGTCGCTGCTGGCCGGTGCCACCGACCCGGAAGCGATTCGCCTGCTCACCCCGGGGGCCGCGGATGCGGCGCAGATCGAGCTGTTGCTCGGACACCGGGCCGTGCGCGTCGATGTCGCTGCGAAGTCGGTCGAGCTCGCGAACCACCGATCGGTCGGCTACGACACGCTGGTGATCGCCACCGGGGCGAGTGCGCGACCCTCGCCATGGGGTAACCAGTCCGGGGTGCACGTCCTACGCACCATCGACGACTCGAGGCGGGTACGCGCGGATCTGCAGGCCGGAGGGCACCTGGTCGTCGTCGGCGCCGGGTTTATCGGAGCCGAGGTGGCCTCCACGGCCCGTTTGCTGGGCCTCGACGTCACCGTCGTTGACCCCCTGCCGGTGCCGATGAGTCGGGTGCTCAACCCCGAGATCGGCCGGTGGTTCGTCGATCTGCACCACCGCCACGGCGTGCGGGCGATGTTCGGGGTTGGTGTCGAGGGGATCGAAGGTGCCCAGGGGCAGCTTCGGGTTCAGCTCACCAACGGAGAGGTTTTGGAGGCCGCGACGGTTGTGGTCGGAATCGGTGCTACGCCGAACGACGACTGGCTGAGGTCCTCCGGTCTCGTTGTCGACGACGGCGTGGTGTGCGACGAGTACTGCCGAGCCGTCGACGAGCCGTCGATCTTCGCAGTCGGCGATGTCGCGCGGTGGTTTCATCCGGGGCACGGCGTCGACATGCGCGTCGAGCACTGGACGAACGCGGTTGACCAGGCGGTCTGCGTGGCGCACAACATTGTCAAGCCGACGGAGCTTCGACCGTACGCGCCGATCGCCTACGTATGGAGCGACCAGTACGACTGGAAGGTCCAGGTCACCGGACGCACCGGCGGCGTGGCAGAGCACGTTCTCGTCGGCGACCCACACGCAGACAACCAGTTTGCTGCCCTCTACACCGAGGACGGTGAGCACTTGTCCGGGGCCGCGATCGTCAACTGGCCGCGGGCGCTCATCGAGTGCCGCCGTGCGCTCAAGTCGAGGGCCGGCTTCGCCGACATGCGGGAGAGATTAGCTGCCGCCCGCCGCACGTCGGCGACCGAAAGTGCTGCCGGCGCGCCGCGATGAACGAAACCACGAACGGTCCCGAGTCGATTCTCTGCATAATAGAGAATTCCTCTGTGCCTGCGGAGCGCCAATTGATCCGTGTTGGCCAGAGGGGAAATACGGCCAAGAAAGTTTCGGTTCTGCAGAAACCATCTCTGTTGTCTAGATCTTCGGCACTGACCGGCCTAGTTTGAGGAGAGGGCCTGTTCCGGCAAACCGCGTATACCGCCCATCACCCGAGGAGTCCTGATGGCACGACAACGACATGCGATCTGGGGAGCCGCTGCTGCTGTCAGCGCGCTGCTGCTCGCCACTGGCTGTGGCTCGCAAGGCGGCAGCAGCGGTGGCGACGCGTACACCCTCGCTCTCCTGACCAGCCAGACCGGATCGGCCAGCCAGCTCGGTGTCGGCGAGCAACGCGGTGCGCAACTGGCCGTCGACTACATCAACGGCAAGGGGGGAGTCAACGGCCGCCAGCTCAAGCTGGAATCGGCCGATGACCAGAGTCAGCCGAACCAGGCCCTGCAGCAGGCTCGCCCGCTGTTGGGCAATAACCCGGTGGCCCTGATCGGGCCCTCGGTGGTGGCCAACTGCAACGCGATCGGGCCGTTGGTCGCGCAGAAGGGTCCGATCAACTATTGCCTTTCCCCGGGAATCGACGCCTCGGGCTACGTGTGGTCGTCCAGCGCCAGGACCGACGCGCTTGCCGAGGAGACGATGAACTACTGGAAGGCCAAGGGCATCACCAAGGTGGCCGTGGTCAACACCACGGACGCGAGCGGCACCGACGGCGGCCGTGCCGCGGTCGAGGCCGCCAAGAAGTCCGGCGTCACGGTGACCACCCAGGTGACCTACGACCCCACGGCGGTGTCGGCGACCGCCCAGCTCCAGCAAGCCATGGCCGGTCAGCCACAGGCCCTGGTGCTGTGGTCCACCGGTACGCCGGTGGGGGTGGCGCTCAAGGGCATCCAGCAGCTGGGCATCAAATTGCCGGTCATGACCACCGACGGCAACCTCGCCAGCACCTTCCTCCAGCGCATCGCCGACTACACGCCGGAAACCTTGCTCATCCCCGCCACCAGGGACTTCTGGTGGCAGACGCTGCCGACGAGTGACCCGGTGTACGCCTTGGAGAAGCAGTACCACGAGAGCTACCGGGCCAAGTACGGCGAGGAACCCGACTTCGGCCCCGGCGTCGCCTACGACGCGGTACTGGTGATCGCCGAGGGACTGAAGAAAGCGAATTCCACCGACGCGGCGAAGCTGCGTAGCGCGATGGAGAGCATCGACGGCTTCCACGGCGTCGTGGGGACCTATCACATGTCGCCCACCGACCACCGAGGCCTCACCGTCGCCGACGTCGCGATGGTGCAGGCCAAGGATGGCAAGTTCACCTACGTGGGCAAGTAGTCATGGTTGACATCGCACAGACGCTCATCGGCGGCTTGGTGGTCGGCAGCGTGTACGCACTGATCGCGCTGGGCATGTCGCTCATCTACTCGATGAGTCGGGTCATCAATCTGGCCCAAGGCGCCTTCGTCGTCCTGGCGGCGCTCACTGCGGTGAGCATCAACAAGGCGCTGAGCATCAACCCGGTGTTGCTCATGGTCTCGACGGCCGTGATCTTCGCGGTGGTGCTCGCGGCGATCGACCAGATCGTCATTCGTCCTGGCGCCAAACGGGCTGGCCCCGAGCGCATGCTGTTGATCACGGTGGGACTGTTGCAGGCCGTGGGCGGGTTCCTGTTGATCGTGTGGGGCAACCTGCCCTACACAATGGCCTCGTTCTCCCCGACGACGTCGGTCACCGTGTTGGGGATGCGGCTGTCCACGCAGTACTTCTGGATCATCGGCGTCCTCTTGCTGTCGGTGCTGGCCCTGTGGTTTCTGCTGCAACGCACCAGCCTTGGTCTGACGATGCGGGCGACGGCGCAGGACCCCGGCGCCGCGGCGCTGATGGGCGTCAACGTCGACCGGGTGCGCCTCATCGCCTTCAGCATGGCCGGTGCCATGGCGGCGCTCGCGGGGACGACGATCGTGCCGCTGACCTTCCTGCAGTACGACACCGTGGTGCCCTACGCCGTCAATGGCTTCATCGCCGCGGTGATCGGTGGCCTCGGTAGTTCCTCTGGTGCGCTGGCTGGTGGGCTGCTGCTGGGCTTGCTCGAGGGCGTCTTCAGCAGATACGCCGCGGCATCGACCGCCCAGGTCCTGGCGATCGGTCTGCTGATCCTGCTGCTCCTGGTGCGCCCGGCTGGACTGCGAGGCAAGGCTGTCGAGGTGCGCCGATGACTGCACTGCACCCGAAGCCCACGGCCGAGGACGCCGGCAAAGCGCCCGCCGAGCCCGGAACCAAGTCCACCGCGCGGCGTTGGGCACTGCCGGCCGTCGTGGTCGCGCTGCTGGTGGCCGTGCCCTACGCGACGCCTGGGTACGTCAGCTTCTTCGTCGTCGTCGGGGTCTTCTTCGTCGTGGTCCTCGGCCTGGACGTCTTTCTGGGACAAGCCGGCCAGGTATCGCTCGGACAGACGCTCTTCATGGCCCTGGGTGCCTACGGCGCCGGAATTCTGACCCTCAGGCTGGACGTGCCTCCCGTGCCGGCCATGCTCGCGATGGCCGTGGTCTCGGCCGCGCTCGCCTACATCCTCGGGCGCTCGTTCCTGCGCCTCCGTGGCTACTACCTGGCGTTGGCGACACTCGGTCTGGCCGTCATCACCGTCAGTCTCGCCAACGGCCTCGGCGATCTCACCGGCGGCCCGTCGGGACTGGTCGGTATTCCGAACATCGGCGTCGGGTCGTTCGTTGCCGAGTCGGACCAGGCCAACTACTACGTGGTTCTCGTCGTCGGCCTGCTCGGTGCCTGGTTCGTCGCCGGCTTGCTGCGCTCACAGACCGGCCGAGCCCTGGCTGCGATCTCGAGCGACCAGCAGGCGGCGTCGATGCTGGGCATCAACCCGGCCAACTACAAGACCGCGGCCTTCGTCCTGGCCGCCGTCTTCGCTTCGATCGGCGGGAGCCTGTACGCGTTCTACTCAAGGTTCGTCTCGCCGGACACGGTGAGCGTGGTCGTCGCCTTCAACCTCGTGGTGATGCTGGCCCTCGGTGGCTCGCGAACCATTGTGGGGCCGTTGCTCGGCGTGGTGCTGATCCAGCTCTTGCCCCAGGCGGGACAGTCGGTGGCGCTGTACGAGCCCCTGATGGCCGGGATCGTCCTCATCATCGTCATCACTTACCTCCCGCAGGGCCTCTGGGGCGGCGTGCGGACATTGACGCAAAGGTGGACACGCAGATGAGCACCTTGTTGGAGGTAGCCGGGGTCTCCCGCCGGTTCGGTGGCCTGCAAGCACTCAACGACGTCAGCTTCACCGTCGAGGAAGGCGCCGTCCAGGCCATCATCGGCCCGAACGGTGCGGGCAAGACCACCCTCCTGGACATCGTCACCGGGTTCACCCGGCCGGACAGCGGCGAGGTGACGTTCGACGGCAGGTCGATCAACCGCACCCAGCCGTACGAGCTGCCGGCCATGGGGGTGATGCGCACCTTCCAGTCGGCGCGGCTCGTGCACCGGCTGACGGCCAGGGAGAACATCATGCTCGGCAGCCACTACCTCACCTCGTCCGGATTCTGGTCCACCGGGCTGCGCCTGCGTTCGGCGCGCGCGGAAGAGAAGGCGCTGCGGGCGCGCGCCGACACGGTTCTGCAGTTCCTGGAGCTGGCGCGATTCGCGGACACCCCGGCCTCCGAGCTCCCGGCAGGCACCCAGCGCCTGATCGAGGTCGGCCGGGTGCTCGCCGGAAGCCCCCGACTGATGTTGCTGGACGAACCCGCAGCCGGCCTGGATGACACCGAGACCATCGAGCTGGCCGACGTCCTGCGCGCCGTGCAGGCCAGCGACATCACCATGGTCATCATCGAACACAACGTCGGACTGGTGATGTCGGTCAGTGACCGGGTGCTGGTCCTCGATGCCGGGCAGTCGATCGCCGACGACCTGCCCGAAGTGGTCCAACAGGACCCCCGCGTCATCACCGCCTACCTGGGGGAGGCCCACGCATGACGCTCGTCGTCGAAGCGCTGCACGCCCGTTGCGGGTCGACCACCGTCCTTCGGGACGTGAGCCTCGAGGTAGCGCCGGGCCAGGTGCTCGCGCTCATCGGTGCGAACGGGGTGGGCAAGTCCACCCTGCTCAACTCGATCGCCGGTCTGCACCGCGCAGCGACCGGCAGGGTGCTGCTGGACGACCGGGCGATCCTCGGCAAGCCGGCGCACCAGATCGCAGGCCTCGGCCTGGCCCTGGTCCCGGAGGGCCGGCATCTGTTCGCCGAGCTGACCGTGCTGGAGAACCTCACCATGGGGATGCATGGTCTGAAGTACTCGACAACCATCGCCGAGGAGCGAGTCGCGTCGGTGTTCACGATGTTCCCCATCCTCGCGGAGTTCTCCGGACGCCGCGCGGGTCTGCTCTCCGGCGGGCAGCAGCAGATGCTCGCCGTCGGTCGTGCGCTCGTACGGCAACCGACCGTGCTCCTGCTCGACGAGCCGTCCCTTGGTCTGGCGCCGCTGCTGGTGCAGCAGATCCTGAATACGGTTCGGGTGCTCGCCGAAGGCGGTGTGGCCGTAGTCCTTTCCGAGCAGAACGCAGCGGCGGCGTTGCGGGTCGCCGATGTCGGCATCGTGCTCGACAACGGTCAGATCGCGCGCGTGGACAAGGCTGAGGTGCTCCTGCAGGACGAGGACGTGAGCCAGCACTACCTCGGCGGAGCCGGCTGCGTGCCGCGCGAGCGCGCGTCGACGCCAGAGCTGCCCGAGGAACTACGCCGTCGCGTGCTCCTGGCGCCGTGACACATCCGTCTGGCCGAGGTGAAGGAGAAGACCACATGAGCGACCTCGAGCTGCGCCGCCAACTGGTGACCGCTTGCCACATCTTGGCGGCCTCCGGCCACAACGACTTCGTCTGGGGGCATGCGGCGGTTCGCGCCGGTGACGACGCCGGAGTGTGGATGAAACCTTCGGGCCTGGGCATGGAGGAGGTCGCGCTGGACGATCTGGTCCTGGTGGGCTGGGACGGCACGGTGTTGCATGGTCACCGACGGCGCCACGCCGAGTACCCGATCCACACCAGGGTGATGCTGGCCCGGGCCGACGTCGCGGCCACGGTGCACACCCATGCGGCGGCGTCTACCTCCTTCTCCTGCCTGGACCAGCCGTTGGTGCCCATCTCCCACGAAGGCGTCTACTTCGCACCGCACGGCGTCCCGTCGTTTCGTGGCACCTCCGATCTCATCCTCACCGACGAGCTCGGTGACGCCGTCGCCGCCGCGCTCCGCAACTCCCACGGGGCGTTTCTCGTCGGACACGGAATGGTGACCACCGGCGCCGACCTCGTCGAGGCGGTGATGGCCGCGTTGCTGCTCGAGCAGGCCTGCACCAAGCAGCTTGCCGCCATGGCTGCCGGCGGGCCGCGGTCGTGGACCTCCGCGGACGCGGCGGTGGTGAAGCGGACCCACGTCTACCCGCGTGCGCTGCTCGAGCAGGGATGGGATTACCTGGTGAGGGGTCTGGAGCGCAATGGCGCGGGATCAGTAGGCTCGCTGCCATGACGCAGCCCGCCTCGACATCGCGTGCGAATGAGCGGCCACCACCCCCGCAGTATCCCATTGAGTCGGTGGACAACGCGCTGCGGCTGCTGCTGCTGTTCGCCGAGCAGCCACGTATTCGACTCACCGACGCGAGCACCTATCTCGGCGTTGCCTCCTCGACGGCCCACCGGCTCCTGGCGATGCTGCAGTACCGGGGGTTCGTCCGTCAGGACGGCGCGTCGCGGGCCTACGAGCCGGGCACGGCGCTGGCGACCATCGCGTTCGCCACGATCCGCCAGCTCGACGTCCGGGCTCGGGTCCACCCGGTGCTGGAGCGACTGAACGCCGAGCTCGGTGAGACGGTCCACATGGGACGGCTCGAGGGTGCGCAGGTGCACTTCTTGGACTCGATCGAGAGCACCCGTG
>JAABVA010000984.1_pt1 | contig 32176 bp, 17 predicted proteins | sample 5560331 | NCBI WGS metagenome assembly JAABVA01 (sample SAMN12812661, study PRJNA571458) | rock metagenome | isolation source: Antarctica rocks | place: Antarctica: Victoria Land, Mt New Zealand sud | collected 2016-01-07 | reverse complement strand
TACGAGTGAAGAGTTCAGGCAGTAATTTAGAGCCTTGGGAACAACAAGGCATCTCGAACTCTGCGCACACCTGTTTTACTGACTGAAATGTCCCGTTCAGCCTTCGCCAACCGGAGTTGTCGTGGGTGATCTCGGAGCTACGGAGACCCGAACTCGCGGCTACTAATAGTTCAGGTAGGCCCGAAGTCCGGCATTTTGCCCTCAGTTACATCTGAGCGCCACTTCGCAAGCTTGCCATCATCCTCGGTTCGACCGGTTGCTATTGGTTCTTCGTGCGGGATTTCAATCAGGTCAAGGAGCGGCTCGACAGCATCCAGCAGCAGGTGTTGCTGGCAATTCCGGTGCCCGACGCAAAGCCCGCAATAGCTGCCCCCGCCAAGGGTCGCCATGGCAGCCATGTTGTGATCGCGCCCAGCACACCTTAGCCTCTTCCAAGGAAGGCAGGCTATGGATTTGCCGCTCTGCGAGCTTGGAACGCGGAGGAAGCCTGCGTCCCACAAACCCATAGCCTCGACGACGGGAATAATCCAACTGACGACAAAGGCGCTTTTAGGGACTTATCTCTGTGCCGAAGTACATGTCCCGCAGCTAGCTGCGGGACATGTACCTCGACTCCTCTCAACATCCTTGCTTGAGGTACTCACTTGAGCTACAGTATCTGCAAATCCGCCCGTCAGCACGGGCCGAACCGAACCATGCAAGCCGAAATCTCCAATGACTTCTGGCTTAGATAAGCGGGTCGGGTCACAGGTCGAGATTTCCAATCTCCCCTGGTTCAGTTCTTCGGGGCGGGTCAGTTGAAGCGCTCTAGGGCCGCCTCCGGTTGTACTTGTTGGGAGCGCCAGGCGTGGGGATGTTGTCTGTGATCTCCGCGCCCTTTGCATGCGCGCGGGTCAAGGCAGCCTGGAGTGTGATGCCGGAGCCGGAAACCTGTGCACCGGCCGAATGCGCGTGAGTGAGCGGCGCGGCAACCGTGATGCTGGTTTCACCAAACCGCCTGACAGAGGCAACGACCGCGGTCTCTGCGTTGTCGCCAGAATCGATCGTGATGGTGTCGCCGTCACGGAAGCCAAAGACGTTTTCTACGGGAAGGACCTTTGAACCTGCGCTGGTAGCGCTGCCTACCGTTGTGCCGCCAGGCGTGCCGACCTTCTCGATCACCGCCGTCTCGACGTCCGAGCCCGTACCGATCATAATGGCCTGGCTGGGGTAGAATCCTGCCACACTGACAACCTTGATGTTGGTCGCATTCGGCGCAGACGCGGCCGACAGAACGGCAGCGGCTTGAGCCAGGAAGTCGTTGCAGTTGCTGTCGGTGTCGGCGCCGTCAGGGAAGCGCCCCGCGCTGGTGTTTGCAGCACCGGGCGCAGCGACACGGCAGCCGCTACGCTCTGACTTGGTGTTGGCCTGGTAACCCTCAGCGGCCCATGGGTCGACCACGCCGCCGTAGTTCAAGCTGTCCACTACAAATCCAGAGGCGTCCCGCAGCACCATGCTGCCCTCTCTCACGTTGATGATGCGGCCGAACAGAGGCGAGTTGGTGCTGAGTTCGGGGCCGCCGAACCACTGGTTCGGAGCAGCAGTCCCCTGGTAGCCCGCGGCGCTGACCGCGGCGTCACGCACCACGGCATGGATGCCGTGTGCCTTGCTCAACGGGCTATCCAGCGTGATTCCAGTGCCGAGTGCCTGCACGGGCTCGTTGCTGGAATGAGCAAAGGCCGTCGCCGGTTGGAAGGTAATGCCTGTTCCTCGGTCGCTGAAGGGCAGGTTGGCGGCATGGTTGAACTGGAGCGGAGCAGCTAGATCAAGCCCCGTGCCGGGGCAAACCACCCATTCATCGCGTACGTGCGCTTTGGTGAGGGCCGGCGTCACGTCGATGCCAGTGCCCGTCGCACCTCCGGTGCCAACAGCGGTGACACGAATGACTTCCTTGCTCGCAGGAGTGCCCACGGTGATCGTATCGCCCACGGCAAAGCCATCCACCCGGCGCACCTTCACGTTGGTCGCCTCTGGTTTCGTCTCCACCATCAGGTTTGTCTGGTTCGCCTTGGTGCCGACCCGCCTGACTGTTACCGTCTCGATGCCATGGCCAACACTGTCGATGTCCAGCCTTATCTTGTCACCGACCGTGATGTCAGCCACGGAGGTCACCTTGACGTTAGTCGCCCCGGCCGGCGCGTCCATACCCAGATACGCTTGTGTGCCGGGCTTACCCACCGCGGTCACGGTGGCTACTTCAAATTGTTCCCGGGACTGGGCGACGGCGGGATAGGTCGCTCCACGACCCAGCGCAATCTTTTCACCCACCGCGAAGCCGGCGGTGCTGGCGACAGGCACGTTGGTGGAGCGGACCGGGATCGTGATCACCGGACCATCGGGAAGGGGTTGCCACACCGTGGTGTGGACACTGGTCGCCGTCCCGACCTTGGCGATCTTCCGGGTCTCAAGGCTGCCCCCGGTGTCGATCTCTATCAAATCGCCGACCGACATGCCGGTCGTGCTCCTGACCTTGATGGCCGTTCCCGCGCGTGCGGGAACGGCCAGCCCGGAGTTGGAAAGACCCAGCAGATAGAAGTGGCCGGCCGCAAGCTTTGTGCCGTCTGGGATCTTGATCGCCGAGAAGATCGCCTGCTGCGTCGGATGCTCGGTCAAGGTCCAGTTGGAGATGTCAGTATCGCGGGTACCGGCGTTGTACAGCTCGATGAAGGAGTCGGTCGTGTTATTGGAAGGGCCGGCACTGATACGGAACTCGTTGATCTTGATCGGGCTGACGTTTCGAACCTTTTCGGCCGTTGTCTCTGACATCCTGCTGCCGCTGGCGCCCGTCCAGGAAGCGTTGGCAAGGAGGTCGCCATTGAATGCTGCCGGTCCCGAGGTGATGCTGAAGGTCGCGCTTACACTTGCTCCCGGTGCCACGGGATCAGCAAAGGTCTCCGTTGTGTCTGAAGTGCCCTGAACCACCGCCTTCCATTGCTTGACGGGTAGGGAGACGGTCAGCTTGACGCCGGTTGCGGGTGTCTCCGTGGTGTTGGTAAACGTCACCGTGGTGTCCTGTGACGATCCCGGAGAGAAGGTCTGCAGCCCGGGAGGGGTAGCGGTGGCTGAGGCAGGTGCCAGGCTTAGCCCTGACACGCCGTAGCGGGCATCCACAATATTGGCCTGCACCTTCTGATCGGTCTCGTCCGTGGGAAAGGTGCCTGCGGCAGTCACAGCGCCTTCGTAAAAGGTGCCCTGCGAGCCGTTGCTGTTGTCGCCGCCGTTGCCCAGCAGGATGGCCCCCTGCTTTCGCATCGGGTCATAGGTTGCGTCCACACGCTTGCCGTTGAACATGACGGATAAGGCGCCGTTCTGTGCATTGCCGCCCATGGAGGTCCAGTGGTGCGGTTCACCCTTTGCTACGCCGGTAACAAAGCGCCAGGAGATGCTCGGCAGGTTCGGGCAAAGCTTGGAACCATCGTCGTTGACGCACCCGACCAGGTTGTTCTCCTGGTCGGTCATCACCCAAGGCCCTGGAGGGGGGCCGTGATACCAGGGCGTCGTGTCGCCGTAGTAGGTGGTCTCCATAGTGCCGTTGTCATCATCGCGGCTGTCGATCTCGGCATTGCCGTAATCAAAGCAGCAGCCGGAGTTGAAGTGCAGCCCATTAATGACCCAGTACTGTCCCTCAGCCTGATCGTCCACCGCGGTACCGTTCGCATCATCCTGACGAAGACCCATGCCCGGAACGATAAAGACACCGTACACCTTGTGCCCCATCACCGTAACAGGCGCCATGTCAGCGATCGGAAGGTTGTTAAACCCGCCCATGGCCGGCCCGCTGAACCCTCCGCGTGGTGGTTGGGTGAGGTTGTTATGCTTTGGGCTCTGATCGTACACAGTTGTGATCCAGCAGTACGTGTTGACGCAAAACGCATCCTGCGCAGCCGCGTTGGCATAGCCGCCTGGATCCGCGGCGCTAGGCTGAACGACCCCGATGTCCAGGCTCTTGCCATCCGACTTGCGAAGGATTTGGTAGAGCGGACCATTATAGGAAGCGTACAGCGCTCGCGTTGTACTGTGGGCGGCCACACACGGATCACCGCCAGCGACATAGATGTCACATGGGCCCGGCGGCCTCGCCGGGGCCCCGTGTGATGCCGGCTTTGCCTGCTGCGCCATTATTAAGGTGGCGCCACTCAGCAGAAGCGCCAGTGCGAACCTAACCCCAAGATGCAATGTCGAATTCATGCCCGTCCTATTTGGCTTGCCGAAGTAGTCCATCATTCTACCCAAGGCAACTGGACTCCATGCGGGGCGCAGGTTTCAGCTTCGACGCGATGCGGGCCGTTAAGAGACTGTTCCGAAACCCTGTGCCCGGATGCACTCGATCACCCGCCCAACCTTCGAGCCGCCGACGACGCAGAAGCAAAAGTTTGGAAAACCCCGGCAAGAGCGTCGGTAGGCCTCATGGAACAAAGCTCTAGAACTTTGGTTCGTTGTGCGACAAGCGTATGCTTTAGCCAGCTGGGGACACTCGGACACTCGTCTACGACCACTTGGAGGTAGCAATGGCGCTGGCTAGAGTTTTGGTTGTGACGATAACGAGGCGATTCGCTTGAGCCTCTTTTCCATTCTTGGAAATCGTGGTTTCGAGGTGACCTGTGCCGACGATGTCAGTGATGCACTACGGTACATCAGTTCACAAATACGATGCGTTGTTGAGCGATTTGCATATGCCCTGCGCCGAAGACGGGCTTACCGTCGTGAGCGCCATGCGCCACGAGGAACCCATTCTTCAGATAAAGAGTGAACCTATGCATCGCCTCCGGAGATCCCTGACAAGCCGCCTAGGGAGCGTGGGTTGGAGGACCGCGCAAGGCTCCACCAAAGGATGGCCTCCCTTTGCTACCTCCGATTAAAACCGTGCTTGACATGTTCGTTTCGCACTAAGTACCGTGGTCAGCGTCGATCAATACGTGGAAAGCGGGAAATGTAACCGCTTCCATCAAATTACCTCCCCTGTAACGCTTCTAGGAGAGCCGATGCATACGCTACCGAAAAAAGGCAAGATCATCTGTCTGCTGTTGATGATCTCTTCGCTCATCTTCCCTGCGAGTTCCTTCGCCCAGTCCACCCGTGGAGAGCTCGCCGGAAGCGTCGCCGATGCAACTGGCGCTGTTATCGCCAATGCGCAGATTACCGCTACCAACTCTGCGACTGGCGGCAAAAATCAGACCGTCTCCACCTCCTCTGGCGCCTACCGCTTCACTGCTCTGCCCATTGGCGTGTACACCGTTACCGCTACCGCACCCGGCTTCTCTGCTGGCACGAATACTGGCGTCCAGGTGCTTGTCAACACCACCTCCTCGCTGAATATCACGCTTGCGGCCGGCGCCGTTACGGACACCATTACCGTTGACGCCAGCGGCGCGCGCATCGAGACCGAATCGTCAGATATCGGCGGCACGGTGTCCGCCCGCCAAATCGTGGAGCTTCCCCTTAACATCGCTGGCGGCGTCAGTGCCATGCGCTCGCCGGAAAACTTCGTCTTCCTAGTCCCCGGGACCACCGGCCCCGGCGCAGGCAGCGGTGGTAGAGGCGACCTCAACAACAACGGAGTCTTCCGCGGCAAGATCGCCGGCGGCCAGAGCTACGGAGCCGAGATCTTGCTCGATGGTGCCAGCGTGACCCGCTCCGAAAACGGCTCCTCCTTCGATGAAACCTCGCCCTCTGTAGAGGCACTGCAGGAGTTTAAGGTAACCACGTCCACGCCCTCTCCGGAGTTCGGACGTACCACCGCCGGCATCGAAAGCTTCGTCACCAAGGCCGGAACCAACGCCTTCCACGGCACCGCCTTTGACATCTTCAAAAACGAAGCTCTCGACGCGAATGGCTGGTTTGAGACCGGCTTGCGGGTCGCCTGCGCCCCCGGCGATGTGCGTTGCCGTAAGAACTACGCCACGCCCGTGGACAAAAAGAACGACTACGGCGGATCCCTCGGTGGGCCTGTGAGCATCCCCCATCTCTATAACGGCCACGACCGCACCTTCTTCTTCTTCTCCTGGGAACAGTTTCGGCAGACCCTGAGCGCTACTCCCATCTCCACACTTCCAAGCGCCGCCGAGCGAAACGGTGACTTCACAGCTGTTCTCGGTGGACCGACCAGCGTTATCAATCCATGCACTGGGCAGCCCGTCCTGCAGAATCAGATTTTCGACCCCGCGACCAGCAACACCAACATCTCGGCAACCAATCCCAAAGGTTTGCCCTGCCGCTTTCCCTTCGCTACCAACAACGTTATTCCGTCGTCGCGCTTCAGCAAGGCAGCGTCCGCTCTCATCGCCACTCTTCCCGGTCCCAATCAGGCGGCAACGTCCAACCAGACTGGCTTCTTCAACAACTACGCGCAGGCCAACAGCTTCCCCGTCCTCAACACCGCCGAGACCATCCGCGTCGACCAGACCATCTCGGACAAGGCCAAGCTCTTCGCCTCCTACAGCTCGCGCGATAACAATCGCATCGGAGCCAATAACTTCCCAACTCCCTTCAGCGGAACCGTTCCCCAGGACTTCGCGACACACTACGTCCGTGCCGGCTTCGACTATACCTTTACCCCCAATCTGCTGAACCATATCAACATCGGGTACAACCGCACCAACAGCTTGAACTTCGCACCGACGCTTGGCGGCAACAACTACGCACAGCAGGCCGGTATCGCCGGCGTTGTCACCACAGCCTTCCCGAGGATCAACTTCGACGGTTTGGATAGCTTCAGTGCCCTCGGTACCGGCAGCAATGGCGATAACATCGACAACGGCTCCCGCGTTAACGACAGCATCAGCTATCAGAAGGGCCGCCACAGCATGAAGTTCGGTGTGGACCTTCGTTACCAGCAGTACTCCGTGATCCAAAAGCCTATTCCGAACTTCAACTTCCTCCGCACCCAGACCGATGTAGCGCAGATCGGCGGCGGGCCGCAGGGGCAGAGCGGCAACAGCTTCGCCAGCTTTCTTCTGGGTCTGCCCGACAGTGCGAACCAGACCGCGTATATTCACAACCCTCGCTGGAACTCCAAATACTTCGGTGTCTTCTTCGAGGACGATTTCAAGGCGAGCCAGAACCTAGTCCTCAACATCGGTCTGCGCTACGACATCGATATGCCCCGGCACGAGGCAACCAACTCCACCTCGAACTTCAGCCTCACCGCTCCCGATCCGACCGCGAACAATCTGCCTGGCGCGCTCGTCTTCGGGGCCAGTTGTCACTGCAACACTGCTTGGGCCGATACGTATTACAAGGACATCGCACCCCGGCTCGGCTTCGCCTACCAGCTTCCCGGCTCCAACGGCAAGAGCGTCATCCGTGGCGGAGGCGCTCTAATCTACGGCCCGCTCCTCTACAACGACTTCGGCGGCTCGATGACTGCTGGCTACAACGTCAGCACTCCCATCGCCAGCAGGAACGGTTTCGACCCCGCATTTCAGCTCGATAGCGGCTTCCCCCTCGCATTTCCGACCACTCCGAACCTCGATCCCGGTCAGCTTGATAAAACCCCTCTCGGGAACTTCAACGCTGTTGGAGGCGAGTTCATCAGCCCTAAAATGGGCCGTCCCTCCGTCACCTACAACTGGAGCCTGCAGGTACAGCAGGAACTCGCGAAAAATCTGATCTTTACTGTCGGCTACATCGGACAGGAAGCTCAGAACCTTCGCTCGGCTCTCGAAAACATCAACAACATCCCGCTGTCGGCCCTCTCCCTCGGAAGCCATCTCGACCAGGATCGCTTCACCAACGGTGGTCCGGTAGACGGTGTCAATAAGCCATTTCCCACGTTCCCCAACACCGCCCAGCTCTTCCAGGCTCTGCGCCCCTTCCCTCAGTACGACTTCATCGCTACCGATTGCTGTCTGCAGAACGTAGGCCACTCCTCATACCACGCACTCGTCACCTCTATCGAACGCCGCTTCTCGAACGGCCTCAGCTTCAACGCCTCCTACACCTGGTCGAGAAACATCACGGACGCGGACTCGGCTCTCGCGAACAATGTTCCCAACGGCCTGCGGCAAGATCAGAACGTCTTCGATCACCGTCAGGAAAAGTCAATCTCCATCCAGAACATTCCCCACCAGTTCGTCGTCAACTATCTCTATGAGCTGCCCTTCGGTAAAGGAAGAAGATTCCTGAACAAGAGCGCACTCCTGAGCTATGCGATCGGGGGATGGCAAATCGGCGGTGTACAGCGCTACCAGAGCGGTCAGCCGGTGTCCTTCGGTTGCGCCAGCGGCATTCCCGGATACCAGAACTGCATCCGTTTCTCCAACGGTCCGGCCTCGCTCCTCAATCCTACCTATCAGCAGAACAAGCTGAAGGCCAATCAGTTCACGGGAATAAGCTGGTTCGGCAAAGTTTATGATCCGTCCGTGAACACTCCTCCCGTATCCGGCACGAAGGACATTAACCAGGCTGCCTTTATCGACAAGAACGATATCAACACTGGTTTCCGCCCAGTGTCTCCGGGCTGTAATAATTGCTCCTACGCTCCCTTCACGTTGGGCACCGGTATCGATCGCGTTACATCGATTGTCACCTCTCCCCGCTATCTGTCCGAGGATTTCAGCCTTATCAAGAACGTTCCGATTCGTGAGGCTCTCTCATTCCAACTCAAAATCGAAGCCATCGACGCCTTTAATCGGCACAACTTCGGCATTCCCAACACCGACCCGCGGAACTCCACCTTTGGCATTCCCCAGATCGGTAGTCAGACCGTTGGTCCGAGAACGATCCAGCTCACTGGCCGAATTAACTTCTAATCCCGACGCTGTAGTACCTTTGGCAGGAGCGCTCCTCTCTTCACATGGAGCGCTCCTGCCGTTCTCATTCCCGCATGACTCCCGCACTCGCTTTATCGAGCCTTCTTTTTATCGGCACACCGCAAGCGGCCACATCTCTGGCGCAGTTCTTGAGCGCCGCCGTCTCGCAAGCTGCTTCCTCCTCGACCGACGATCCCAGCCGCCTCACCGCAGATGCCCTCACCCGCATGGAGCAGGGCGACAACGCTGCCGCACGTCAAATTCTCAACCGCGCCCTCAGCCTCAGCCCGAATCACCCCGCAGCCAACAACACCCTCGGCCAGCTCCTCCTCACCCAGCACCGCTACCCCGAGGCCATGGACCGCTTCGAGACCGTCCTCGCCATCAACCTCCACGACCCGCAGGCCCGGGAGGGCGAGCTCGCCGCCGCCACCCGGCTCGCGCTCGACACCCGCAACTCCGGCCACCCTGACGCCGCCTTCGTCTGCCTCCAGCACGCCCGCGAACACCTCCCCGACGACCCCACGCTCCTGCTCGATCTCGGCATCCAGGCCGAGCAGATCCGCCAGCTGCCCATCGCGCAGGAAGCCCTCGAAGCCGCCCTCAAACTCAAGCCCGCCGATCCGGCCACCCTCTACGCCCTCTCCCGCGTCGAGCTCGACCGCGAGCACTTCGCCGACTCCGAGCGGCATCTGCGCGCCTACCTCGCCACGCACCCCGACGACGCGACCGCCCACTTCGGCCTCGGCCACCTCCTCCAGATGCAGCAGCGCATCGACGAAGCCAAAGCCGAATTCGAGCGATCGGTCGACCTCCAGCCCGTCCAGACCGAGTCCTATTACCAACTCGGCCAAATTGCCCTCGACGCCGGCCAGCCCGAAACCGCCGCGCCCCTCTTCGCCCGCACCCTCGCCCGCGACCCGCACCACGGCGGAGCCCTCACCGGCATGGGCATCATGGCCTATCGCCGCAAAGACTTCGCGGCAGCCCGCCAGCAGCTCGCCGCTGCGACCGAAAGCTCTCCCGACTACCCGCCCGCCCACTATTATCTCGGCCTCACCCTGGCCCGCCTCGGCGAAAAGTCCGACTCCGAGCGCGAACTCAAGCTCGCCACTGAACTCAGCCGCAAGCAGGATCCCCACGCCGCATCGGCAGCGCAACGGACCCGCGAAAACCCCGAGTAGGTCTCCTTTCCGCAGAGAAGGAGGAGATCATGTTCCAGTTCACGTATAGACTCAAGATCGCCGAGCGGGTCAAGGCCAAGTGCGACCGGCATCCCCGCTACAACCCGCAGCGGGATGGAAGAGGCGGCATCAAGGGCGGATGTTCTACCTGCTTCACCTTCGCCGCCCAGACTCTGGCATCTCGATATGGTGCCGACCCAAGTGCGGCGGACTGGAGGCGATTCGGACGGCTGCCCGGCTTCACCAACTGTAAACCGAAGTACCGCAGACTGGACGGGTTCTTTCCTTTCGTACGCCTGAAGAGCCACACCGGCGAGCAGTACCCCATAGCCGAGGCCTTCGAACAGGAGATCACGCAAAGGTACGAGGCACGGGAGCAGGAGCGAGAGGCACGACGGCAGCTAGCGTCTCTTTCTCCCCGAAGGGGACCGAGGACCTCAAATCCAGACTCGCATCGCGCTTGGATGACCTGCCTCGCAGCTCATCCCAACATGTATGAGCCATCAACTGGACGTTGTAGGGCACGTTCCCGGCGAGTCGGAGAATCATGGGAATGGCGCCAACCTCCCCGATCGCAAAGCCGCTCTCTCGGAATTTTGGCCTCCAGGAACTCTTCGAAGTCGGAAGTTGGAACCGGGCCGATAAAGCGTATGCTGCCGAGCCGATGAAGCGGCCGCGCTGCGTCCATCGTCATGGCCGGGAGCATTCGCGCCTTCGAGCCAGCGAATACATAACCAACTCTTTTGTGCCGCTGAATTGTCGCCCGAATCTGCGACTCGGCTTGCCGTCCCCCCATCTCGATGATGCGCTAAAATTCATCGAGGACCAGCCCCACAGTGAGGTTCTTCGGCTGCGCCTCGGCCATGGCCTCAAGTCCGTTAAGAGCTTCTACAAGCAAAGCGGCATGGGCTTCAGCACTCGCGGCAATAGTCATCCCCAATTTGGCGCTCCAAGCCTCTTGCGTAATTTGAAGCTCAGCTCCGGACGAGACATGAAAAATAAATACGAACCTGATCTCCTACCCGTTCCACTGGGCCTTTCAGACCTTTGGCCGCAGCCGCGATCAAGCTCGTCACGAGCAGGTCCAACGAAGTGAACGCTTCAGCATCGAACCGCAGTACAACGGCCATCTTCACCACCCTTTATCTTGCGACGAAGTCAGATATCAATCGAAATGTCGCAATGGCTCTTTATGAAGCACATGACATGATGATTCGCTCACAAATGCTGCGAATACTCGCCCCTCTAAGTTCTTGAACGCCCTACGACGTCTTCGGATTCGGAAACCTCCGACGAGAAATGCCTCAAGGTCGGTGATTAGAGCGAGTATTGGTACTGCTAATCAGCGTCCGCGAAGCGGTCGGATGAAGTCTCGAGAGACAGGCCCTTCGTCTCCGGAAAGACAAAGAGCGTTAGGAGAAGTTGTACCAGCATCATCGCCGAAAAAAAGAAGAATGGGTATTCGCCGGCCACCGATGCTATCTTCGGGTAAACGCCCGCAACCAAGCCGTTGGCCAGCCAGAGCGAAAGGGTTCCTAAACTCTGCCCCTTTTCGCGAATGCCTGGCGGAAAGATCTCGCTGAGATAAACCCACACAACGGTGCCTTGTGAGATCGCAAAAAACGCAATGTACGTGATTAAAAGCCAAAGCAGCGCACCTTTATGTTTGCCTGTGGCAAAAACGATTGCGATCGCTAGGAGGCAGCTAGCTGTTCCAGCCGACCCCAAAAGGAGCAGAAAACGGCGGCCGACGGAATCAATCAGCAGCATCGCTAGTACGGTAAAAAGGAGGTTTGCGGCACCAATCGCGACAGCCTGTGCGTTGCTGCTGGCTGCGGTGAATCCCGCCTGGGCAAAGATGTCGTTGAGGTAATAGAGAATGGCGTTGATGCCGGAGAATTGGTTGAGTACGCCTACGCTCACTGCAAGAAAAATGACCTTGCGATGATGCCTTGTGAAGAGGCTTCGATGGTCGTCGATGTCGGTCCGTTTGACCGCCGCCAACATCCGCTGTACCTCTGATCCGCTGTCTTCATTTCCCATGCGTTGCAAAACATCCTGAGCCTCTTCGCATCGTCCACGTGATATCAACCAGCGAGGGCTTTCCGGGATCATTAGCAGGGTGAGAAAAAATAATAGGGCTGGCAGGGCCGCCGCACCCAATTCGAAACGCCACTCCGAGGCGCGCAAGTGAAGGCCTGATACGAAGAAATTAGAAGCATAGGCGATCAGAATGCCAGCAACAACGGTGAACTGAAAGCACGCAACAAGCCTTCCCCGCCACTGTTTTGGCGATATATCCGCTATATACATTGGACTAAGAACCGACGATCCGCCGATACCGAGGCCGCCGATCAGGCGAAAGATCAGCAGACTAGGCCAATTCCAGGCCAAAGCGCAGCCAAGCGCAGACACGACGTAAAGGACAGCCATTACGCATAGGCCCAATCGAGCGCCGTATCTCTCCCCGAGGGGCGACGCAAGGAAGCCTCCGCATACCGTTCCCCACAGTGCGCAGGAGACGGTGACGCCGAGTGTCACCGGCGTGAGAGAAAAGGCATCGGTAAGACCGCGGGTCGTGCCTGCGATCACCGCTGTGTCAAAGCCAAGCAGCAGTCCGCCGAGGGCAGCTACTGCGGTGCTAAGGAGAACGAGCGAGTTCAGCCTCAAAGTGTTTTCCTCGGAAGCAACTGTACAGCCTGGCGGCCCATTGTTGTCTTACAGGCTCGCAGTTTCTTATTTATCACTCCTTGGCTTATGCTCTTTAGCCCGCATTTGCTCCACAAACAGTGCGATATAGATCATAATTGACCAAGCGCATCAATCCCATCGTTTACTTCCCAATTTGAGTAAAGGTTGATCATCGTGGGCGTTTTGGCTGTGGATCTAGGCGGATCTCATGCAGGTGTCGCGGTAGTCGAACAGGGACGCGTATTGTCAGAAGCAGTGATCGACACCGACGCTCAGTCGATGAAGAATCTGTTGCCTGAGATTACGGCCAGGCTTCTTGACTGCTGTAACAAGAGCGGCGTGAATCCCCGTGATTGCCTTGGAATAGGCTTTGGTATTCCTGGCATCGTGGATGGTCGCACGGGTGAAATCCTGTCGATCTTCAATAAATTCACCGACCTTGACGTTGGCGATTTGAGGAGTTGGAGCGAAGCCGCGTTCGGGTTGTCTCTCCGCATTGAGAATGACGCAGCTCTCGCTTTGTTAGGGGAGCACTACGCGGGGGCGGCGCGTGGAATTGGAGATGTGGTTCTGGTCACTCTCGGTACGGGCATTGGAGTGAGCGCAATGCTACAGCACCAATTGCTGCGTAGTCATCTAGGCCATGCAGGTTCTTTGGGGGGACATCTTGTAGTCAGGTTCGACGGACGTAGGTGTGCCTGCGGCGCGGTGGGCTGTGCGGAGGCCGAGGCCTCCACGTCGGTCTTGCCGGCAATAGCTGCTGGCTGGCCCGGCTTCAAAGACAGCCAGCTGGCTGCCGTACCCCGCCTGAACTTCGAAGAATTATTTCGGGCGCACGATGCAGGTGATCTTGTGGCGCGGGAGATCGTCACGCACAGCATCGAGGTCTGGTCGGCTCTGGCAGTGACGCTCATCCATGCCTATGGACCACAGATGATGCTCTTTGGCGGCGGGGTCATGCGGCGTCAAAAAGAAATTCTTGAACCTATCCGCGCCTATGTGGAGCGTCATGCATGGCGTTCCAGCAGGGGAGTTACTCGGATCGAAGCCGCCTCCCGAGGGGTCCAGGCCGCTTTCCTCGGCGTGGAAGCTTTGGTCGAAAAAGGATATCTATGAGCTCGTTCCATAACTATAACCATCAGCCTGTGATACAGATCACCGCGCAGGACGTGGATTGCCTAGAGGGATGGCCTCAAGTCGTTGCCGGCTTGCAACGGCGTATACCATCTGCACGACCGTTTGTCGTAGCGCTGGAGTGCTATCCAGGGGTGTATCTTGACGATCTGATTAGCACACTACAGACAGCTTTTCCCGATGCAAACGTACATAATGTGGAAGCGGCCTACCGGGATCGCGCAGCTCTTCGAACGAAATTCGAGGCTGCCCTGACTGCTGACCCTGTCTTTGGGGTGATGCGGCAATGGGATGGCGCTGCGTTCTTCGACGAGATCCGGCTTGCAAAGTTGAGAAATGTAGTCCTTCAGACTGAGACTCTCACTTTTCTTATAGGCACGGGAACGCACCATGTCATGCCACGCCCCGATTTGCTGCTGCATGCAAGCGTGACTCGTTGGGAGTTGCAGCGACGTCAACGTGCACACAGCATCGGTAATCTTGGGTTAGGGAACCGGGGGGATTCGCCATCACTGCTCTATAAAGAAGCGTTCTTCCTCGATTGGCGGGTTGCTGACAGGATCCGCCACGAATTGTACCCCGGAATCGCCCTTTTCCTTGATCTCGATGACCAGAAGACACCTCGCATGGTGGAGGGCGATCTTCTCCGGAAAGCAGTTGGCGAAACAGTTCTGCGACCCTTCCGGGTTGTCCCATTCTTTGACCCCGGCCCCTGGGGGGGGCAGTGGATGAAGGAGACCTTGGGTCTGCCCGACGGACCGCCTAATTATGCATGGTGTTTCGACTGCGTTCCCGAAGAGAACAGTGTCACTTTTGGGTTTGGCTCACGGCGCTTTCAGATGCCTGCCATAATGCTTGTGCATGAGCAACCGGAAGCTCTCCTGGGCAAGGAGGTGTACCAACGGTTCGACGCAGAGTTCCCGATCCGTTTTGACCTTCTGGACACGGTGCAGGGCGGTAATCTTTCACTGCAGGTGCACCCGCTCAAAGAATTTATCGCCGAACACTTCGGCATGGCCTATACGCAGGACGAGAGCTATTACATCTTGGACTGCGTACCCGGCTCTGAGCTATACCTTGGCTTGAAGCCAGGAGTCGATCGCGACAGAATGAAGCGAGATCTCGAAATCGCACAGGAGGGGGGCGCCTCTTTTGCCGTCTCCAAGTATGTAGGAACATGGCCAACTCATAAGCACGACCATTTTTCCATTCCTGCTGGCACTATCCATTGCTCCGGTAGTGGCAATCTTGTGCTTGAGATCAGCGCCACACCTTATATTTTTACCTTCAAGCTTTGGGATTGGGGTCGCGTTGGTCTCAACGGGGAACCGCGTCCCATTCACCTGAAACATGGATTCGCCAACATTCAGTGGGAGCGCGACACCAATTGGGTGCAGGAAGAATTACTCGACCAGGTCCGGCAGGTTGCGGAGGGGAAAGGATGGCGCGAGGAGCGAACAGGGCTTCATGCGAGCGAATTCCTCGAAACCCGCCGAACTTGGTTCACCGAACCGGTCCTTCACGATACCGAAGGCACAGTGAATGTGCTGAATCTTGTTGAGGGAGAAGCAATCAGCGTGGGGAGCCCCTCTGGCGCGTTCGCTCCCTTTGAGATCCACTATGCGGAGACGTTCATTGTTCCTGCTGCTGTTGGGCCCTATGTGATCCGGCCACTAAACAAAACTGACAAGGCTCTGGCAACCATCAAGTGTTTCGTACGTGCGAGCTGATATCAGGTGCGTGTTACATCGATGCCGAGCCTCTGAAATGATTCGATCTCCTGCTCGGTCGCGCCGGAATCCGTGATCAGGCTGTTGATTTCGCTCGTAGAACAAAGCAAGAAATTGCTTACAGTACCAAGCTTGCTGCGATCCGCAACAACTACTTTCCTATGGCTGTGATGAACAAGCTTGCGGAGAAGTTCCGCTTCAGCCGAATTACTGCAGGTGAGGCCCTGTGCTGCGTGGATCCCGTCGACGCCAATGAACATTATGTCCGCGAAAATAGCATCCGCGGCGGCATTGGCCAAAGGGCCTACCAACGTGAACCAATTGCCGCGAAGATGGCCGCCGGTCACGATTACGTCAATGTCCCTCCGATTACTCAATTCCATTGCAACATTTACCGTATTTGTGACAATTGTTATGCCGCTTAAGCGCTTCAAACTCCGGACTACCTCGGTGGTTGTAGTTCCACCCGTGAGCGCTACTGTATTGCCGGTCTGAACCAACTCCGCCGCAGTCCGTGCGATACGCCGCTTCTCTTCCGCAAAGCTTGATACCTTGTCCTGAAAAGATGCATCGTGCCGAAAGGGTTCGTAGAATAGCGGGTCGATCGGGACTGCCCCTCCACGAATTCGTTCAATAGAGAACGTTCTTCCAAGTCTTCAAGGTCTCGCCGAATTGTTGCGAGAGAGGCATTCAGCGCCGTGCAAAGCTCATCGATGGCAATCGTGCCTGCCTCCTGGAGGCGAGGCAGGATGAACTCTTGGCGTGCAACGAGATTCTCGGACTTCCTGGCCATGCCTACGGAGAATAACAAACCCAGGTTCCAAACTTCAGCTCATCGGCACCTTGCGCGGCATAACATGACATTCGCCGCGATCTGCTCGTTGCTTATGACGCATCTTACCTATATCGTTCAGGTAGCATGCAGGTTCTAGCTTCACGAAGTCGGAGATGCGTCTGTGACGTGGCTCGCAACTATTCTGTACGTTTTCGCGAAACGAACAACCGTGGAGAGTTTATGCAATCGAATTTGACGCGGCGGCGTCTTCTGACGGCCATTGGATCCACTGCAACCTTAGCTGGCCTCGACCTCCTATTGCCACTTCGAGCGAGGGCCGAAGACTTGGCGTCAAAGCGGCCCCTCGCTGCAGACCGCAAATTTCGGAGTCAGGCCGTAGAGGACTACATAAAGAGCGTTCAGAAACGCATCGGAGATCCAGGCATCTCCTGGCTATTCGGAAACTGTTTTCCGAACACGCTCGACACCACAACAGAAGCCGGTACGTTCGAAGGTCAACCCGACACCGCGGTGATCACCGGCGACATTCCCGCCATGTGGCTGAGAGACTCCTGCGCTCAGGTATGGCCTTATCTACAGTTTGCTAAGCATGAAGAGTCTATGCGCAGGATGCTAGAAGGCTTGGTTCGCAGACAGGCGCGGTGCATCCTTATTGACCCGTACGCTAATGCCTTCATGGCCGACCTAACTGCAACTCCTCTGCAAGCCAGACCAGAAGATCTGGCAGATGAGAAGCAGGGAGTTGGCGAGCGAAAATGGGAGCTCGATTCTCTCTGTTTCGTGATCCGTCTGGCGTACGCCTACTGGAAGCAGACAGACGACACGCGTCCCTTCGAAACGCAGTGGAAGCGGGCCATGTCACTTATTGTCAAAACCATGCGGGAGCAGCAGCGCAAGGACGGCGACGGTCCCTACAAATATCTGCGCACAACGAACATCTCTACCGAAACCGTGGCGGGCCAGGGCTACGGTAATCCGGTCAATCCCGTGGGCCTCATAGCTTCGGATTTCAGGCCCTCCGATGATGCCTGCATCTTTCTCTTCCTGGTGCCCGCTAACCTTATGGCGGTTACCTCACTGCGCCAGCTAGCAGAAATGGCCGACAAGATTTTGCACGATAGCGAGTTGGCTACAGACGCCCACTCGCTGGCGCAGGAAGTCTCCGCAGCGCTCGAAAAGTACGGGAAGGCTCCGACGCCGCAAGGGCCGATCTGGGCCTATGAGGTAGATGGTTATGGAAGCCAGTTATTGATGGATGATGCGGGACTTCCGAGCCTTCTATCTCTCCCGTACTTGGATTGCTCTCCGGATCCTGCGGTTTACCAGCGGACTAGAGCGTTTGCATGGAGCAAGCGCGATCCTTATTTTTTTCAAGGCAAAGCCGGTGCCGCCGTGGGCGGTCCCCACATCGGCAAGAATATGGTCTGGCCCATGGCCCAGGTTTCGTATGCAATAACGAGCGATTCTGACGTCGAGATCAGCGAGATGCTGGTCATGCTGAAGTCGGCCGCGATGGCAACTGGTTTCATTCATGAAAGCTACAACAAGGATGACTCTACAAACTTCACCCGGCCGTGGTTCGCGTGGATGAACAGCTACTTCGGGGAGTTGGTCGCCGGTTTAGCGGACAAAAAGCCTTCTTTACTCCGGCATATAGCTGTCTGATCCAAATCATGGGGACTTATGAAAAGACGTGAGTTGCTCAAAAGGATAAGTCTTGTAGCAGGCGGCGCTCTGTGCCCAGCCTCCGCATGGTCAATGGGCTCAAAGCCGGAGGCAGCGCTGGATGATCTGCCGCTCGCCGCGCCAATACGAGCTCTCTTTTATAGGGATGGCAAGCTCATGCAGCCCATCGCAATGTCCATTCCACACTCCGATTCGGCAAGCCAGGTTGTAATCTCGGTGGAGGGGAAAGAAGTAGAGAATCGAGCGCTCGCCGCCGGGATGAACACCTTCTACGTGGCGGTTGAACCGGTTGACATCGAAAAGGAGGTGAGGGTCGACGTCACCATCGGAGGCGATGTCACAACCCGTACCGTGAGGCTGCAACCTGTCCGCAGGGTCACGATTTACGTACTTCCACACTCGCATCATGATCTCGGTTACACCGATCTGCAGGTCGATGTGGAAGAGAAACAGATGCAAAATATCTCTCGTGGAATCGATCTCGCGCAAAGTACGGCTATGTACCCTGAGGGTTCCCGTTTTGTCTGGAACCTTGAAGTGCTGTGGGGCGCTGACCTCTTCATGCGCCGCAGATCTCCTTCGGAAAAGGCAAGATTCATCGACGCGGTCCAGAAAGGTTGGATCAGCATAAACGGAATGTACGCCAATGAACTGACGGGTCTATGCAGACCCGAAGAATTGCTACAGCTGTTTCGCTATTCCGGAGAGCTTGGCAGACAGTGTGGCGTTAAAGTCGATTCCGCAATGGCGAGCGACGTCCCGGGATTCACATGGGGCACAGTCACCGCAATGGCGCAGGGGGGGATAAGATATTTTTCGACTGCTCCAAACTTCTTCGATCGCATTGGGAGATTAATGGTCCAGTGGCAGGATCGGCCTTTCTGGTGGACGTCACCTTCGGGCAAGGAGAAAGTTCTGGTTTGGATCCCATGGACGGGGTACGCCTTATCGCATGTCATGAAGCTCGATCACGAGTGGGTCGGCAAGTACCAAGATCGGCTAGACAGCGTTTTCTTTCCTTATGACATCTCGCATATCCGCTGGTCCGGCCATGGAGATAACGCGGCTCCCGACCCGCACCTTTGCGAATTCGTGAAGTCCTGGAACAGCGACTTCGAGTGGCCGAAGTTTGCCATCTCTTCGACAAGCAATGCGTTCGCTGAGTTTGAGAAGCATTATGGAGACAGGATTCCCGCATATAAAGGCGACCTGACTCCATACTGGGAGGACGGTGCCGGATCTTCCGCTTTGGAGACAAGGATGAACAGAGGCGCCGCAGACCGGTTGACGCAGGCGGCTACGATCTCGGCCATGCTTGCACCCGGCTCCTATAACCCGGAAGCGTTTCACAACGCGTGGAGGAACATCCTGCTCTATTCAGAGCACACTTGGGGCGCGTGGTGTAGCGTCTCAGACTCGGAGAATTCGTTTACGACGAGGCAGTGGGACGTGAAACGGCAGTTCGCGGTTGCCGGTGATAAGCAGTCGATGTCGCTGCTTGCAGAGATGCTCCACTCTGGGTCTGCTAGCGGCGATGCGTTTGGACCCGCCTCGATCGGCCAGATAGACGTTCATAACTCTGTTTCGTGGCCTCGGAGCGAGCTTGTAGTGCTCAACAGGGAAATGTCAGTTGCAGGGGATCAGGTAAAGGATGGTAATGGCAGGCCAGTACCATCACAGAGGCTTTCTACTGGGGAACTCGCCTTCTGGGCGGATCGAGTGCCCGCGTTCGGCAGCGCACGATTTCATCTTTATAAGTCAGAATGTCACGCACCTGTTGTGCCGGTCGTGATCGAAGGGGGCAGGATGCAAAACGGCATCCTGCATGTACAAATCGATCAATCAACAGGGAATATATCAGAGCTGCAATTACATGGGAAAACCGAAAACCTGATCGACATTAGCGGTGGCCAGCAGGCGAACGAATATCTCTTCCTTGAAGGTAGCGATCTTTCAAAGCTACAAGGCTCCGGACCTGTTCACATCACTGAAGAAGACAGCGGGCCGCTGGTCGCCACACTTCGTATCGTATCCTCGGCTCCTAGCTGCAAGAGCTTGGTGCGGAGAGTACGACTTGTTGCTGGTGCGGACTGGGTTGAACTGAGCAACCTTGTAGACAAAGAACGTGCATCGCTCAACCCACACCCTGGCAGTGCCGCGCAGGATGGTGAATTTGCGCAGAAAGGAAGCAAGGAAAGCATCCAGTTTGCTTTCCCGTTTCACGTGCCTAGAGGCAAGATGCGAATCGACATTCCATTAGCCGAGATGCGCCCGGAGCTTGACCAACTGCCTGGCTCATGTAAGAACTGGCTACCTGTCGGGCGGTGGATAGATGTATCGAATGACCACGGCGGAGTGACCTGGATATCGCTGGATGCGCCGCTGATTGAAGTAGGGGAGGTATCGGCAAATATGTTGGGCTCGCAAAGGGACCCGAGCCTCTGGCGAGAATACATCGAGCCCACCCAGAGATTCTACTCATGGGTTATGAACAACCATTGGGGAACAAACTACCGCGCATACCAGCAAGGGCCAGTCGAGTTCCGGTATGCAATTCGTCCCCATAGCGCTTACAGCGCTCTAGCTGCATCGAAGCTGTCCATGGGGTTATCGCAGCCTCTGGTAATAACGTCCGCCGGGTTGCAGCCGTTCTCAAGTCCTCTCATTGAAATCGACTCGCAGGAAGTCATAGTGATTTCGCTCAAGCCAAGTGACGACAAGAAGGCTTTCATCGTAAAGCTATTTGGAGCCTCGGGAAAGGAATGCGAAGCCAGGCTGGTGGTGAGGAAGAATGAAGGGACCCGCTTGTTTCTGAGCGATACAAGCGAGGCTGCTATCAACGCTCTCGAAGGAGACAGGTTTGTCGTTCCCGCATGGGGTGTCATCACGATCAGGGCTGAAATGGTCGTTTGATGTCGGAGCAAAGTAGACTTGTGTCTTGAAAGTGTCCGGGGCATTCAGCCCAAAGAGTTACTGGGGCAGATTAGCGTCTGGCGTAGCTGTCGCTTTGGGAACTATTTGGCGTAAATCTTTGAGCGCTATTTGGCGTAAGCTGATGACGTGCAGGAACTCCTTGAACTCTCGGAGGCAGACCGGGAAACTGCGTTTCCGCATGCTCCAGCCGCACCTTGAAGAGGACCTGCCGTTACGTGTTGTAGCAGCAGAGGCGGGTATTCCGTTCCGAACCGCCCAGCGGTGGCTGTCACAGTATCGAACGTCCGGTTTGGGCGGCACTTGTCCGGAAGACACGTGGTGACCGTGGAACTCGTCGAGTCGTTTCCAACACTATCAAGACAGCCATCGAAGGCTTAGCACTTGAGAGCCATCCTCTCCCGATCACTTCTGTGCACCGCCAGATCAAAGACTTTGCGCAAGCAATCGGCGAGACCACTCCAAGCTACTGGACCGTATACGACGTCGTTCGAGAGCTTCCTCACACCTGCGTACCCTCGCCCCCATGAAGGTGGCAAGAAATATGGAGAGAGCTTTGATCTGGTTCACCGCGAAGGCGAACTCCATCTGGCAGGCGGATCACAGTAAGCGTGGCGGTTTGGCCGTCTTTGTCATCGTCAACTGAAAATTCCCCACCCTCGATGAAGACCCTAGAAGAGCTTGTACGCTCGTTCGATCAGCGCGAGAAGGCGCAGTTTCATCACATCTCTTATCTGCTTGAGGTGGGAACACAGCTAGTGCTCGCAGTAGATAGTTGGCGCAATCAACACCAACTGCACTTTTCAGGATGGATCGATGCCTGGTCGGAATTCGAAGCATTACAGGCAATGGCGGGCTACGCCTTTGAGCAGCCGGATTGCGTCTTCCCCCAACGGAACAGTGAAGTCAGTTAAGATGCGACCGCGCAATCTTCTTCGACACGTAGATCAGAAGTAAACCTTGTCGGACCCCTAGCCGTTGCGGAACGGTTAGGGGTCAAAAATGGACGTGAGTACAGCTAAGGTCTTTAGTGCTGTATCTGAAGCGCAGACACAAGAAAGCATAAGAACGCGAGAACTGCTGCCCAGGCTGCGACAACGTGGAACTGTTCCGCGGTTTGGGTAAGGGCGCGCCAGTTTGGCGGCGGAGCTTCGGGGTTCCACTCCATCGAAGCGCTGTTAATTGGAACAGTCCGGACAATGCGGATGAGAATCCATACGAGTAGCCCTGCGACACCGATGCCCCGGAACCACAACCCAGGTGTGCGCCACTCTTGCACCATCACCAGAAGCGCCAGAAGAAACGATGGGAGAAAGATGGACGGCGCCAGCACACGCAGGCGCCGGGTCAGGGCTTGCCGAAGCAGTATTTCTCCTGCCTCTCCAAGCGCCTCTGGAGAGGTGACGGTGCCGTAGTGAACTGCGATCTCGAACCCTGCGAGGAGTCCTGCAAACAAAAGCTGCAAGAACCGAAAGATATCTACTTGATGAATGAAATGCTCCGCATAGGACTCTCTGCATTATCCGACCTGAGGTCAGCTTGCATTGGGTGATTAGGAAATTGGGATAGAACATCACCTGAAAACAGCTCGTACTCTCTGAAAATCACCATTTCAGGCTCTCCATTCAGCGAGACCACGACTCCAAATCAGACACGAATCTCCCTCCTCCATCACCATCCACCTAAGGAGAATTCCATGTCCCGGCGCATCGCTTTTTAGGTCGATGAAGACGCAAGGCTCGGTCGCGCTCTGGCCGCAGTGAAGGAAAGCTTATGACGGAGTTGAACGCGTACCGGTTTACATCTAGCAGGATGGGCCGGAGGATAAATTTCCTGCAGTGTTGCGGCTTGGGAAAGCCGGGACCGGCATTTGAGAAAGGGTATTTCGGGATTGGCGGAGCGGGGGGGTTTGGCGGTAGGCGAAGGATGTTGTGCGGCGGTATTGGAACGGGTTTGATGCGGATGTGGGTGAGGTAACGGAAGCGGAGGCGATGGAGCGGATTAGAGGGCGGATGGGGTGAAGGGAAAGCGGCGAGGGGCTTGGGAGGCCCCTCGGCTGACCAGCCGACGCCTATTTCATCGCGGCGGTTTGGGCTGGGGTTTCGATGGCCTCTTTGGGGGTGGTCAGGGTGAGGGTATCGTGGAGGGGCTGGGCTGGGGTTACGGCTGCTTCCTCCTTGGCTGTTGAGATGGCCAGGATGCGGATGTTGGGGTTGGAGGGCAGGGTGAGGGTCGTGGCTCCGGCGGGAGCGTCGAGGGCGTAGACGAAGAGATAGCTATAGGCGTAGGGCTGATTCAGACCCTCGGGGGTGTGGTGGTGAGAGGCGTACCAGGCGAGCGTGGCCGGCTTGATGTAACCGGTGCGGAGGCCGAGGTAGTCCTCTGGATACTTGGGGGACCAGTCGGGTGAGCCGGAGTTTTTGAGGTCCCACTTGGCGTGAGTGGCGGAGGTGGCCCAGTCCTTGCGGAGGGCGACCTGATGCTCTGGAGTGCCGCGGCGGCCGCCCTCAGTAACGGAGTCAGGACGGGGCTTCCAGAGGCGCGTGTCCCACTGACCGATGAAGCCGCCCCAATCCTCGATGGTGAGCCTAGTGGCTTGCTGGCCGACCTTGAAGGTGGCTTGCTGATCCCCGTTGTCGGAAGCGGCGACAATGTAGACCTTGTTAAAGTCGCCGGAGGGCAGGTCGATGGACTGACCCTTGGTGGTGACGGCGTCAGGCTTGCCGGATCCGCCGGGGCCTAGCTGGAAGTTCACTCCGTCGATGGCGAACTGGGAGGGCAGCATCTCAGCGGGCAGGGCGTTGCCCTTCTGGTCGAAGCCGTCAGTGGATTTAGTGTCGTCCTCGCTGGCCGCGGCGAGGTCGTAGGTGAGGGTGACGGGATGGGAGGTGACGGCTGCTTCTTTAGCCGGGGCTGCGCCCAGCTTGAGGGCGAACGTCTTGGGCTGGTAGGCAGTGAAGGAGATGTCCAGAGCGCCTGCGGTAACAGTGGCGGCTGGTGCGCCTTCGAGTGGAAGCTCCTGGCCGTTGACTTGGCGGGCGGACTCAATGGGGCCGGCGAATTTGACGTGGACGGATGGGGCTGGCTGGCCGTGGAGCTCAACGAGACGGATGATAATTTCGTCGCTGATCTCGGATTTCTTGAGCGCCAGGAGGCGCACGGCGGGGTTGTCGACCGAGACCAGCGAGAAGCTGTGGCCGAGGGAGCCGGGGTGCCTGGCGGTGGCGAAGGCGATCAGAGGAGTGCTGAGGCGGTAGGCCTGCCAGTCGGTCTGCTCCTTGCGCCAGTCGCCGGAATGGCCAGCGAGGCCGAAGAGGATTTCGTGATGGCCCCAATCCTGGTTGAGCTCGTCGGTGTAGGCGCCCTTCATCTGGGAAGCGCCACCGGGAGAGCGGAGAAGGGTCAGGCGGATGGTGCTGGCGTCGCGCTTGTCGGAGCCGTTCTTGACGTCGGTTAGGACGGTTGCACCATAGGAGCCGGATTCGTCGGTCTGATCGATCCAGTGATGGGAGGCGACCTCGAACTGGCGATCGAAGGCCGCGGGGCGCTGGATGGTGCCGACCTCCCAGTTATAGGTGGCAAGCTTATTAGCGGAGGCCAGGGGGAAAACGGCCTTCACGTTGGCGGAAAGGGTGCGCCAATCGATCGATTCGCCAAACTCGACACGGTTGCCGGCTTCGCCTGCGGAGAGGCGAACGGTCTGCGTGAATTTGGAGCCTTCGGATTCGCGGCTGACCTCGACAGCTACACGGACGGGGCCATTCTCAACCACGCGGATCTTGGCTGGGCCGGCAACGTAGGCGCGGGGAGCGGCCTGCTCTTGGTCGAAGTCCATGTTCCAGGCTGGCCAGTTTCTGGGGGCGTCGTTGGAGATAGCCAGGCGCATGGGAGCAGCTAGCAGCTCTTTGTTGATGGACTGGTCAAAGATGCTGGTCACGTCGCCCTCGGGAGCGATGGTGACGCGGTAGCGCGCATTCTCAAGCATGGTGGGACTGACTTTGAGTTCAGCGGAGGGGGCGGACTTCGTGCCGCTGCGGATGTCATAGACGGCGTAGCCGACGGAGGGGGTTTTGGCGAGGAAGAGGAGCTTGCCGTTCTCAACCTGGGCGGGAACTTGCTGGCCGTCTGGACCGAAGACTTCGACTCCCTTGGAGGAGGCGGGAAGCATGGCTTCGACTACGTCCTGGCGCTCGATATTGAGCGGGTTGTAGACGATCATCGGGGTGCCTTGGACCTGGGTATCGAGGACCGAAGCAACGGATTGGGTGGCGCTGGTGAGCACGTCAGCGAACTGGTTAGAGGCAATGACATCGTCATTCTGGGCGAACTCGTAGGCGCGAGGGGTCGCGGTGCCGGCTCCGGTGTCATGGAACTGGCCGCCCATGACCAGGGTCCAGGCATTGTTGAGGCGCTCCTGAGGGTAGGGCTGGCCGCCAATCCACGAGGCGGCGATGGAGGCCTTTTCAGCTGCGTCGGCGAGGAGCTCGTTTTTTCGATTCCAGCGTTTGTGGTACGCCTGCGAGGTGAGTGAGCCGGCGGAGTGATTGATGAGTTCAAGATCTCCCTGGTAGCTGGGCATCTTGGTCTGCATATCCGGCTTGATGTCCAAGAACATCTGATCGGCGGAGGAGGAGATGACTTTGACCGGACCGTCGCCCATCTTGACGGGATTGCCCTCGGTGACGATGTTTCCGGATGCGCCGGAGGTGCCGGGCATGAACGTGGTGGGGATGACTGCCTCGCCGCCGGTGACGGTGGCCTCGAGGAGCTTTACGGATTCCTCATTGGTGGCTCCGCCGATGTCGCCGGTGCCGACGTAGTGGTAGTCGGCGAAGACGCCTGTGGCTTTGCCGTCGATGTCGATGCGGGAGACCCAGTCGGTGTCAGGGGTGCGGCTGCGGCGCGGAGGCGTGCCGGGCGGCGGTGGCGGCGGGGCCGTGGGGGTCTTGCTGAGGTCGGAGTCGATGGTGCTGCCGTAGCCGCCGGGGTTCAGGGCAGCGAGGATTTGTTCTCCATCGGGACCTTTCCAGATTCCGACGTTGAAGGGGATGCCTTCGGGAGTTTTTTCAGGAGAATCAGGGCCGCCGATCAGGGGCGCGGGCTGCCAGGCCGCATTAAGCTTTTGGGTGGAGAAGCCTTTGACGCCCGAGCTGGCGAGGATGGTCGGGAGTGATGCCGGAAAGCCGAAGCAGTCGGGCAGCATGTACTCAAAGCTGGCCTTGCCGAACTCCTTGCGGAAATAGGTGTTGCCGTAAAGGACCTGGCGGAAGATGGATTCGGCGCTGGGGAGGTTCACATCGCCTTCTTCAACGGAGGAGCCGGCGGGAAACCATTGGCCCTTGGCAACATAACCTTTCAGGCGGGCATAGTCGTGGGATAGTACTCCTTCATGAGGCGGTAACGATTGGAGCCGGACCAGTTAAAGACGTAGTGCGGGTACTTATCCATGTAGTCGAAGTTAACGCGCATCGTTTTGAGGAGGTATTCGCTGATGACCTGAGGAAACTCCCAGCGCCACTGGGTGTCGAGGTGGGCATAGGGGACCACGTAAAGGGTGGGCTGCTTGGTAATGTCGGGGGCGGTCATGGTCTGGGCTGCGGCGTGTTTTGCGGGATTGACCAGCGCGATGACGGCGATGGCGGCGAGCAGCCACGACTTCTTGGAGCAGAAGATCTCAGGACGGGCCATAGAACCTCGGTTGATGAGGAAACTGAAAGTTCAGAACGAGAGCAAGTTTATTGGAAGCGGGGGGGATTAAGAGGCGTGCCGGGCGGCGTGGCGGACTAGATGAAGCTGGCGAGACCATCGTAGGCAATGGATCATAGTAGGAACCGGTGTTGTGGTCTGTCAAGGGAGTTGATAACGGGCCCAATTGAATTTGTGGGCGAGTATATCCCTGGGCTGCTCGTAACAAGCTACTGACCCAGATCGCTCTCGGGAAGCCGACTAATGAGATGGTACGCCGCTTGATTTCTCAACCGTAGTAGAGGGATCGTGGTGGCAGCTTCTACTAAGGTGGTATCCCGCTGTCTCTTCCCCCCTGTTCATGCCATATTTCTATTGTAGTCAAAAGCCCCACAGACTGCGCCACGTTGACCCCAGGCTTTAGGAATTCGAACTCCTGTTGTTGGGACCCGGCCCTTGCCCGCGCAAGGACCGGGTCCCCTCTTAGAAGGTAACTCGTCCACTTATCTGGCCTTGGCGGGGGCCGTTGGTCTGGCCGCTGTTGACGAAACCGAAGTTTGCTCGATCGTCCACGTTGGTGTTTGGGCCGTTGAAGCGGGTGCGGTTGAGGATGTTGAAGTAGTTGAACTCCAGGGCGACGCTAACCCGCTCGCTGAGGGCGAACCTCTTGGATGCCTTGACGTCCTCCTGGTAGAAGCCTGGGTTGCGGAACTCCGTGATGTTGCGGAGCGCGTTTCCGAGCACATAGGTTCCTGTGGTGCTGACAAACGCATCGGGGGTGATGACGACGCGCGAGCTCTGCCCCGGGTGTGTGCCAACTTTACCGGTGGCGAAGCCGAGGTTCTTGTAGTTGGTTGTGCTGCGCTTGACACCCGGCACGAAGCTGGGACGGTTGAAGCAACCGGCGCAGGCGAGCGGGTTGTCGTTCTCGCCGACGCCGCGCGGAGTGCCGGTCAGGTACTGGTCAACCCAGCCGACCTGGAGGCCGCCGAGGATCTGCCCGGCGATGCCTTTGTTATTGACGAAGCGCTTGCCGGGGCCGATGGGCAGATCGTACGTGCCGCTGACCTTGGCGTTGTTGCGAACGTCGTTGTTGGAGACGGTGTACTCGGGGTACTGGTTGTACTTGTTCTCGGGCAGACCGGAGAAGGTGGTGAAGCCGCTATCAGCGTTTGAGAGAGTCTTCGAGAGCGTGTACGACGTGAGAAAGGAGAGGCCGTTCGAGAAGCGTTTTTCGAGACTGGTCTGCAGGCCGTTATAGCCTGCAGCACCCGTCAGGTCGTAGTTGTTTCGGACGTTGGAGTACTGCGGAAACGGCGAGAGGGCGTGGGCCACGGTTGGGGCTCCGCCGAGGTCGTTGGCAAAGTTGGGGTAAGGGGACTTGATGCCGGCAGCGATGGCGGCCGGGCTGTTGATGGACTGCTGCAGGAGCCCCTTGAGGGGAAGGAGGACGGCGGGGTCGCCCTGGCTGATCGGGTTGAGCTGGCCATTGAGGTGCACGGCGTGGTTGCCGATGTAGGCGACCTGGAGGAAGGTGTTCCAGGGAAGCTGCCGCTGCACATTGACGTTCCACTGCTGGAGGTACGGCGGGGAGCCGGCGCGCTTGGGATCGAAGGCGTGAATCTCGGTGCCGATGCCGAGGGAGGAGCTGATGGCCGCCTTCGGCGGCGCGGGCAGGGGACGGGCGTCGTAGGAGCCATAACCGGGCGTGACGCCACCGGTGCTGTTTGCAGCAAAGGAGCCCTGCAGAAGGTTGCCGTAGCTGGTGGCGACCTTGCTGGTTCCGAACTCGAAGGCGCCGCCGTTGAGGAAGGATATGTTGTAGCCGGCCTGGATAACGGTCTTATCGTTGATGGCGTAGGCGAAGCCGATGCGGGGACCGATATTTTTAAAGTCGATATCGGCGCGGTCCACACCCCCGGGGGCGCTGCTGAATCGCGTGGCACCACCAGGCAGACCGCCCGCGGCCGGGTTACTACCACCGGGATCGAGGAAGACGATCTGGTTATTCACTTCCTTGAACGGCAGCATGATGTCCCAGCGCAGACCGACGTTGACGGTCAGCTTGGGGGTGAACTTGATGTCGTCCTGGAAATACGGGGCGATAAGCAGGTTGCGCAGACGAAGCTCGTTGGCAAAGATGCGGTTGGCGTTGTCGACCTGACCGAGGAGGAAGCTGGCGAAGGAGCTGCCGGTCGAGCCCTGGTTATTGGGATCAGCGGTGGTGCGCTGACTGAAGTTGAGCTCGCCGGTGCAGCGCTGGCACTCGTTGTCGTCCTGGTAGGCGCGACGGAACTCGCCACCGATGTTGAAGGTGTGCCGGCCCTTGGTCCAGAGAAAGTTATTAACGGCGGAGATGCCGAGCTTGCGGTTGATCGCCTCGGTCTCGCCGGAGCTGACGCCGAACTGGTCGGGGGCAAACTGGCCGTTGAAGATGAAGTGCGGCAGAAGCCCTCGGTCAATGGGGCTGGCGGCCGCGCCGATGAAGTTGGCCTTGGGACTGAGGGAGAACTGGCTGTTCAGCTCACCGATCCAGGAGACGCCGGCGGTGAAGACCAGAGTCGGAGCGAGGGTGTTGACGTAGTTGAGGAGATATCCACTGCCGAGATTGGGCTGGAGTTTGGTGCTCTGAAGGATATTGTTCTGCGGAAAGATTCTGCTGCCATCAATCGCGGTCGACGTGAACGGATTACGCCACTGCGCATAATGGAGGGACTGCTTGGATGTTAGGTTGTGGTCGATGGTGAAACCGATCTGATGGTTTACCTGGGGGTAAGCGTTGGGTGCATAGACGCGGTTGCTGGTTCGGGCTCTATCGCCCAGGCCCGCATCGGGGTCCGGGATGAAGGGCAAAAGGGTTGCGGAGGCGGGGCTGATGCGTGCGGGATTGATGACGTTCAGCCGCCCCTGATACTGAAACTGCCGCCCTGTCAGCGGATCGAAGATTGGGATCAGCTTCCCGCTTGCGTCGAGGAAGTCGGAGAAGTCGCCGGTCTTCTCGATCGCGGTGGGCACGGTGCCGCGCGACGTGTCGGTCGATTTGGTGCTGGCGAAGTCCAGGGCAAGGGCGAAGAAGGTCTTGTCCTTGGCGTTGTAGACGTGCGGGATAGAGAGTGGGCCGGTGACGGTGAAACCGTAGTTGTTCTCGCGGTCTTTGGGCAATGTTGCGTTGAAGAAGCCCTTTGCGTCGAAGAACTCGTTGCGATTGATGTAGAAGGCATCGCCGTGGTAGGTGTTGGTTCCCGAGACGGTCTGGTAGGTGACGGCGCCCTGGGCGAGACCGTACTTGGCGGAGAAGGTGGAGCGCTCGAGACGGAACTCACCAATAAGCTCGAAGGGCGGGTTGATGAGCTGCGAAAAACCCGAGGTCTCGGCCTGCGGAGCGGGGATACCGTTGTAGAGGATCTCCTGCTGGAAGTCGACGCCGCCGTTGATGCGGTGGGAGAAGGTGTTGCCTTGAACGCCGGGGGCGAGGAACTGCAGACTGTCGATCTGCCGGCCGCGACCGCCGCCGATGGCCACGGGAAGCGCCGCGACGACCGCGGGCTCGATGGTGGTGCCGAGCTCGGGCTGGGTGGTATTGAGCGAGATGAGATTCGAGGTGACCTCGACGGTCTGGCTGGATTCACCGCTGGCGAGCCTGATGTCGATGGTGGCCTGGACCGTGACCTCGACGTTGACGTCGTTCTGCACCGTTTTGGTAAAGCCGGGCGAGGCGACCTCGATCTTGTAGCGGCCGGGGACCAGACCGTTAACAGAGTAGGTTCCGGAGGAGCTGGTGACCAGCGTGTTGGCGGTACCCGTGCCGACATTGGTGACGATAACCGTTGCGCCGGGAACGATGGCGCCGGTGGGGTCCGTGACCGTGCCGGTGACACCGCTTGAGGCTTGCGCGAGGCAGACGGAGGCGCTGGCGCAGAGCATGAGGCTCCCTGCCAACGCGAGCCGCACCGGGCGGCCTGCGGCGGAGAGGGCGAGGATGGATTTTCGGAGAAGGGGGGATGTGTTCATAAAGCCTCCTGAGATGCGGCAAGGGAGAGTGCTACGGGGAGATGCAATATTTATTAGCGTTAGGCGGGTACCATAATTTGTGGCTCACAGGTCTGTCAACCAGTTCGGGCTATCCCTCGTCAATGCCGAGGTTCACCGAGTTTTCGCGCAGCGCAATTATCGACCCTTCTTGCTTACGGAAATCGGAACCAAACCTACATAGCTTGCAGATAATGCCTGCATGGAGTCAGGCTTGGAAATCGCCTTCGCGATTTCCACATCTACAACCCACGGACGACGGTCTAACCAAGTTTCCTGCCAGGTCCGCTGGCGAACAATTGAGATGGCACAACGGTCGAACCCGACGCTCTCCTAGCCTAATGCGCCAAGCAGTCGCCCAAGACTGAAGAGCTAAATAGGAAGAGGGCGTAGCGCATTCCATCCTGGCCAGGAGTCGTACACTCCGCTAAAGGTCGAATACATTTGCGCAGACCACCCTGTCAGATCACTTTTCGCTTGCGACAAGGCGGCGGACCATACATTCGCGCAGGTGCGGCGGAGGTCGTGGGCGCCGAAGCGTTCGATCCCGATCTCTCGAGCCAATTCCGTAACGACCGACCAGATGGCCCAATCGCTCAGGCTTTTCCCCACCTTGCCGCCCTTGCGGACGCGCCGCAGCAGGCGGCCTCCTCGATCCCGGCCGCGGTGCCAGGCGTTGATGCCGTGCTTGACCCAGACCGGACCGCCACGGTGCGGACCCGGCCGCCCTTGCCGATCAGATCGGCGAGCACCCACCGGCCCTCGCGCATCTGCAGCGTGTCAACCTCAAGAGTGGTGAGCTCGTCGCGGCGCAGCGCGCAGCCCACCAGAACAGCCAGGATCGCGTAATCGCGCTTGCCCTTGAGGATCGAACGATCGGGACCTGGAGCAACTCGCGGGCCTGCTCTTTGGTCAGCCAGTTTCTCAGGCGAGTTCCCTGCTGCCGGATGTTTGGCACATCGGTGAGGTTCGCCGCCTCTTCCGCGCCGAGCATCCCGTTAGGCCGGGCCTCTTCGACCAGCTTGCGGGCGACCGAGAGCCGGACGTTCACGGTCGAAGCGGAGATCTCTCCCATGGACACCTTCACTCCTGAAGCGAAGCGCGAGTGAGCGGCCGCCCGGCAGAGAAGCCAAACAGGTCATCGAGCGCCCGGCCGTAGCTGCGCCGGGTGCTGGGCGACGTCACGGCATCGAGCACCATCTGGCGCAGGGCGGCCTGGGCGGGGGTGAGCCATGTGCTGGCATCCCGGGCGTCGCGGTCGATGGGTGGCGGGAGCAGAAGTTCGGTCATCAGGGATCACGCCTCAGGGTGTACGTCAGATACTGCGATCACATCTGCGCCACATGGGGTGAAGCCATTCCTGGTCAGGAATTTTCTAAGGTGTAGACGGCTTCGCTGATCGACTTCCAGCCGGGAACCTGTCTTGCGACGGAAGCCGCACCGATCAAGTGATCGATCATGGCTTGCTGGTTTTCGGGTTTCACGGTGAAGACGTTGATTTGCGTGATCGTACCGCTATTT
>JAABVA010000982.1_pt1 | contig 32197 bp, 32 predicted proteins | sample 5560331 | NCBI WGS metagenome assembly JAABVA01 (sample SAMN12812661, study PRJNA571458) | rock metagenome | isolation source: Antarctica rocks | place: Antarctica: Victoria Land, Mt New Zealand sud | collected 2016-01-07 | reverse complement strand
AGGAAAGAGTTGTGAGAGTGTGGGAAGGGTTGTGGGCGGGAGGGGAGGGAGGTTGATTCACTTGGGGGGGGGGCGTGTTCGTGGGTGCTGTGGGTGGGTAGTGGAGTCGATGCTGATGGTCTGTTCATTGGGGATTGTATGAAGCAGCCTCGAGTGGTGGAGTTGGGTTGAGATCACGTGGAAAAGTTGGTGTGATTGATTAGGCATTTTTTGTATTGTATGAAGAATGCATGCGGCCTTGTGAGTCCGAATTCATATGCATTTTGTAGTCTTTGCAGAAGCGAGAGGGCGGTCCGCGGCTGTACCCGGCGAAGCCCAGTATTGAAAACACCAAACACCAAACATAATGCATGATCGTCCATTCCCATCCATCATCCCCGTTGCCTTTCAGACCCGATTTGATCGCATTGTCCACGCCCGCCTCCGTCTCAAGGTGCCGCCTTGACTGCTGGAGAGGGGCAAGCCGAACAAAGAGCAAATTGCCCTGTTGTATCGTTTGGACTGCACACATCAAACGGCACCTGTGCCTCTCCACATTTATACCTGCAGCAGGGGTTGAAAGGTGTGGGGCAGGCGGCGATGCTGCTGCGCGAGCAGGTGGAGGTGTTGAATGTTGAGGTTGGGGTTGTGGACGTAGAGGTTGGTTTGGTCGAGGTCGAGGAGGTTAGGCAGCTGCAGGCGCTGGAAATTCTCTGATTCCGTGGGGTCAGTGGCGCAATGAGGGGTATTGAGGGGGTGAGAGGTCAAGTACTTACAGTGGGACCGCAGGTCGCGAAGCTGCCTGGGATGGCTTTTGAGGAGGTTGCCAAGAACTGGGAGCAGTATGAGGAGACGGAGGTGGTTTGGTATCCGGCGACTGCGCGGTAGCAGTTGTCATGGTTGCATGAGCTTAGTGCCGGGGTTGCAAAGCCCACAGCGAGGATGAGAGCGGTGAAGATCTGCATGACGGAAGTAAAAGAGGTAGACCCAGAGGGTAGGCAAGGTAGAAAATGAAGGATGTTAATGATAGAGAGAGAGCTGCTGCAATGGTTAATGATGCTGGAGGCAGACGTTGAAGTGAGAAGAAGATGGATGAAGATGAGAGTCGAAATGTGGGCATGTTCAGTTTTTAATAGCTCTCTCTGCTGGATGACTTCAGCACTAAGGAACCTGCGGGGGGGGAGCTGGAAGACGCCAGTTCAAGCCTAAGAAGCTGATAGCCGTATACGAAAGGGAAGTACGGATGTTCAGCTCATGAGAGGATGAGAGATTTTGAGTGCGCAGAGCCAATGGATCGTGCATGATGCAGTGAGTACCTTAGTGGTACGAATGCTTTAATGGGGATTTCCTCTCACTATCGATTGGAAGCTTTATCTAAGCGATATCTGTGGACTAACGCGATGAAGGCAAGTCGAGGCCGAGAGCGGAAGGCAGATCCTTGCTAGGGCAAGAAAGCATCCACGCAGGGGCGCACGTGGGAGGTTGGTCCATACATACAGTACTCCGTACTCCGTACAGTACATACCTTGACTGGCACGACTAAAACGCCTCGGAAAAATATGGAATGTTCCTCACCTAATATCATACTTAGGGTCTATCTACCTTCGTACCTTAAACACCCCTTTTTTGGAACATCGAAGCGCTGACATCATTCTGGCAAGAGCGTCTTCCGAGAACTGGGAACTGAGATGATTAGAAACAAAAGCGAGGAAATGAAACCTTTTCGGATTGGTTCACCTTTTAAAGCTCACCAAAACATCACAAAGCTGTGGAGTTTTGCTATTGAAAGATTCTTGTATTCCTACCCACTTACCCACTTACTTTCCGGTCGTAATTTCTTAGTGCGCCATTGACCATTTTCCACCATCGTCTAGTTGAGTTAAAGCTCTTATCAAAAATACTATCGTGGTGTTGTCAGTGTTCTCGAAAATCTTCATCATCTGGTTTGAAATGTCTGTCCTAGAGAATATACACCGTAAAGTAGTCAATCTAGAGTATAACTTACTTGCTTGCAAACAGGGGAAAATTCAATAATTTAAGTTACTCTATGCAATAGTAGTCTTGCGTAACCTGCACCCGCTATTTTATAGAATTGGATAGAAATCCACTTCCGTCTCTCACAACTTCCCGCTCCCCTCCCTCGCCCTCGTCCCGTAGAGAATATCGAAACAGAAGGTCAATTCTCTCAACGATAGCAACCCCACCTCGACGGCTTCGGCTCCCAAAGCCACATACATTCTCTGCGCCTGCCGGCAGGGGACCAAGTCGTCGTTCGAGCCATGACGAAGAAACATCAGAGGTACGATAATTCTCCTGCACAATCTGCGCGGACGGGCTTGGCGCGATGATTTTCGAGTGAGCGGGAGGGGGAGGAGAATTTCGATTCCCGATATCAACGGGTGCTGCTTTTGCAGCATGGGGCTTTGCATCGGAGCCCGTTCTGTAGGATGTGGAGGGCTTGATCCATCCGTTCAATCCAGTGTCGCGAGTTTTCAAACTGATAGGAAGGTAGATTGCATTGAGAGTATTCTGATCTTGACATTGGTGATAAGGCCAGTATTGTACCTCATGGCCAGCCTTCTCGAGGATGACCGTAGTATCAGCAAGAGAGGGATCTATAAACTCTGAATGGAAGCATGCGTGACGTTTAAAATCGTTTACGGCTCAGTAAACGAATATTTCTGCGAAGACAGTACAGTTGAAGGTGATGATAGTTGTGCAAACTGTAGGGAAGGTAGAGATTGTCAGTAATAGCTGATTATCGTTTCCATTAAGGCAACAGCTTCGAAGATTTCCCGTTTTCGACAGCCTGCATTACTGAAGGTCGACGAATAAGATAAGATCATCAGTAACGTAGAGTGTACATGAGGAAGGTAGGCTTGGTTTGAATGAGGCGTACTATGAGCGTAACTGGACCGAAGGGTAGCAGTGTCAAAAGCCTTCCTGCCCACGCATTGCATTCACGCATGACTGTACTCGTACATTGTACCGACATTGGTGCATATACTCTAGTTGTCTCGCGTCGTCAGCACGAGAGCTGTAACTTTTTAAGATGACAAGAACATTCACTAACTTCTCTAAGATAGATGAGATCGCTGATAACTGTGAAAAGAAGTGAGAAGTAGAAATAATGCAATTTTATGTTGCGACAAGCGAGTGCGAGTGCGACTTTATGCAAGTGCGATATTAAGCGACTGCGAAAGCGCAAGCGACTGACTGCAAGAGAGATTCTGTACATCATGAGCATCTTGCATCTTACATCTTTGCCGTATTCACCAGGTTTCAAATTCTCCCGAGCTTACAGACTTGGTCTCACTTCGTGGCATATACACTTACAGTCTTTCAAAATATGTGCCACTCGAGGGTTTCAGTACTTTTGCAGAAATTTCGTAGTTAACTGGTATTGAAGAGATGCGATGAAAAACAACATATTGGCTGAACTTTCAACTGGCTTTGTACCTCACACGATCATGTCTCGCATGCTTCTTACCAACCCCGATGCCTTTGACGCGTTGGGTTTCGTGCGTGAAAATCTAATCTCAGCCTTCAGTCAAATGCTGCCCGCTTTAATCAAATATCCCAACTTGAGGGAGCTCAATGAGATAGCCTCCATCATCAAGAATAAGACCTTCTTCTCAACGTTTGAGTGGTTCGCTCTCAACCTCGATCCCGCAAAACGGTTAGGCGCCACAATGAAATCTTTCACTCAAGGTGAGGATTTTGATGTCAAGCATCTTATTGCCGGCAATGGTTGGAGATCTCTGGATCATCCTAGCGCTGTCGTAGTGGACGGGGTTGATGGCTATGGGCCTGTGAGTCAAGCCCTAGCCTTGGCAACTACTGATATCGCGTTCATCGTGCCAGATCTGGCTGGGACTGCCAGCAAAGGCGCATCGCTGCTCCCCCACGCTAAAAGGCAGAGTCAGTTTATGAAGCACGATTTGTTGACGGAACAGGTTGCCAAAGAAGCGAATGTGTATTTTTTCAGATGGGTCTTCCATAACTGGAACGACAAGTACTGTGTTCAGGTCCTGCAGAATCTAATCCCGACAATGAAGAAAGGCGGGGAAGTCATGCTTTACGAGTACGCCTTGACGGAGCCCCCAGAAACAAAAGTCTCCGAGAAGCTAGGCCGGTTCATATCCCCACTTCTCTTCGTCTTTTCTCTCTATACGACCGATCCAACCACTGCCACACCCTCTACCCTCTACTCGAACTCCAAGGATCAAGCTAACCCTATTCTTCTCAATGCTCTCCCTGTTTAATCCCAGCGAACGTACCCTTGCCTAGCGGAACTTATTCACCCTTGAGAACCCGGGATTCGTACTCGCGGCTGTAAGAAGGCCCGAGGGTAGCACGATGAGTGTTATTGAGGCTATCTGGATGAGCTAGAGAGATATAGGGGCCTCCTGGGATTCCTCGAGGTTTCTGAGAAGCGAAGAGAGGAGAAGGGAAATAAGAAGAAGACATGATTAGAGAAGAGTCCGCCTTAAGATAGTTTTCAAGCCATAAGTTTACATCTTTTTTCAAACCGTTCGACATACAATTAATATCTTGAATATATCTTACTATTTTTTCATCTCGCGTAATCTCTACAAAATAATGATAAAATCCCCGATATGTCTTTTCTTACGAAGTTGACCACATACTACAACCATCTTGTCGTTAACGCAACATCTAGACTACCAACCCAAATCCAAAATCTGTAAGTTCCAGGTCGAAGGATGCGAAAGATAGAGGATCATGCCATCCATGGCTGGGTCGGAGAGCTCTAAGAGTGATGGATGCTGCAGGCTGGCTTTACACAGGAGTCTCGATTCGAGAAAACGTCTCTGAAGAAAAAAATGGATTTATTCCACTATGTATACCTTACCTCACCCTTTCTTCTTGACCTGCTCGCAGGATATCTGGCTGCAACAATCTCCCTCAGATCTCTCTTTTTCCCACTGAACCCTTCCACCCCAGCAATACACAAGCCAAGGTACTCTTTGTTATCTACCTTGCTTTAGCAATGCGAAAAGTGTTCCTGAGGAAAGTGAATGTCGAGGTCTACGTACGGGAAGTGGCGGCCCGGGAATGGATGCTGTAAGTGCGGTACAAATTTACTCCGTTCCTTGCGCGCGCTTCTTGAAATAAAAATCGCCAGCTGTGCTGGTTGGTATGTGAGTGGAAAAGCCCTCTGAGGAGGAGTGGGGGGTGGTCAAAGAGGAGTGTGAATCAGCAGCCCGTATGGGTGTCTACAATCCAGTTCACGCATAAGAGAGTGGCCATGACCTACCTGTCTTGTATCCAAGTGCCACATCCTCTGTGCTTCTTCTCGCTGGTTTTGCAGACTTTTGTAACATTAGCTGGTTCAAAGTTACAAATCCTTCCTTAGTTGGAAAATATGTAGTAGACGGATTTTATCGCGATACTCTTACCTATTTTGCGCCAAAAGCACCACCACAATCAGTTGTGTCATACTCTTCGCCACTGTTCAAGGAAAAGTGGAGTGGAATTGTGTGCCTATCTAAAACCTAGTGATACAAGTTCAGGGCGTGCCATTGTGCCTGAGGGAAATAGAGTACGGTAGGTACATGGCTCGAAGAGAGCCGAAATGAAACAACGCTTATGTGGATCTCCTGGCAGTGTAAGTACAGTGATAGGCCGGGAGAGCTTTTCTCGTAGGCCCGGCTTCTTGATCGGTGGCTGGTGATCTTCCGCAATGATCTCCTGTGGACGTTACTCGTTTCCTAGATACCAGCATTCAGGAGTAACCTCATTCTTGGAAGAAATTGTGTACGTAGCTCAGAGAGAGCCGATATGAAACAATGCTGATGTTGAATACCTGGTAGCGCAAGCCTATTCCTGGGCATGAGGAAAATTGTCGTGTCGGGCCGGCTTTGTTGATCGGTAGCCGGTCGTTTCCCTAGAGCTTTCGTGTAGTTGTTGCCTGGTGATCGGATAACAGCGTCTTGGAGCTTATCATCATGCCTGAACGTAATAGGATACTTGGCTCTATGAGGGCCAAAATGAAACAAAACAAAGCTGAAATGTATCTCCAAGCGGCGCAAGCACAGTCCAGGGCTCGAGAAAGATTGTCGTTTTGATCCGGCTTGTCGATCGTTGGCTGATGAATTCCATAGAGCTTTTGTGTAGCAGTGGCTAGTGATAAAGAAACCAGCGTTGTGTGGTTGAGTAGAGAATTCGTAGGAAAAAAGCGCTGCTGCATCTTGAAAGAAAAAACGTAGTAATAGAACTTCTGTACTTTTCTGCGACCCTGCTTACACCCAAACCACTCCCCACCGGCAAATCTCCATACCTCCTCGCCGCCACACGCCTCAGGCCCTATCCTCATCCACCCGATCTGCCTTCTGTAAGGCTTTCTTGATTTCCTTTAGCAGGATCTCGCCAACAATTGGCGGCACCGCATTACCGATCTGCTGCAAAACCCCGTATTTTCCAAATTTGTGCTCCAACGGGAACCCTTGGAGGCAAGCATTCTCTCTGTTGGTCATGGCTCTTTCGCCAGAAGGATGATCTATGCCGCTCCCGCTAGTGGTCATAGTTGGTGCCAGCCGGTCGCCTGACACTGGGGGCCCGTTGCGAACCTTCGCGCCTTCGACATCATGGTCGGGCCAACCTTCGGGGATGTTGCTGATCGCCTGATTGATCGAGAGCCGAGGAATGAGACCAGCCGATCCAGGATCTTTAGAATGAGTCGGCTTAGGAAATGGGGGTAGGATCTCGCCTGGGCTACACATTTTGTTAGTAAATCATGACATTTTTCAATTAATGACACAAATGCTCACCAAGACGCAATCATGAGTATCCGCTTTCTTGGCTGAGATACGCCAAAGTCGGCGAGATTGAAGATTTTCCAACGGACACTGTATCCTTGAGCCGTGAACTGCTGGATCAAGCTCGCGAGGTAGGGTTTATTATTCTTATCGTTTAAGCCATCTACTTCCTCAAGAGTCACTACTCTTGGCTTTACCTTGAGCAAAAGCTGCTCAATTGCAAAAAGAGTCGCCCTATTCATCTCGTCATGTTGTCCCGAGGTTGTATGCGCTTTGGACCAGTAACCACAAGGAGGCGACAGATGTAGGATATCTACTCGTAAATCTTGGTTTGTGTCCGGCAAAAATATGAATTCATCAGCCGCTAATTTATAGACGGTGGCGCCGAAAAAATTGCGAGCATAGGTACGACATGCTGGCAGATCAAAGTCGAAGCCCCATTTCACGCGCAGCCCTGCCATTATAGCTCCGCGAGACGTCCCTCCGGCTCCACAAAAGGCGTCTCCGAACGTGTATCTTTGTCCACTGATTACGGCAGGAATGGACTTGGAGTGAACTGTCTTTGGTCCATCTGAGACTTTTAAAGATTTGGCCTTTCTGTCATCCTCTCCCGAAGTAGATTCGAGCGAACGTTTTTCGCACCTTGGACGGGTGTTTCCCGTTAGCTCGCCGTTTTCGGGGGATCGATCAAGCGAAAGGGACTGTTGAATGGAAAGACCATCAAAGCTTGAACCAACGGCCTGGACTTCTATAACCTCGTCGGGTTGCCAAACCTGCACACCGAAGTTGGGATCTTCAACAAGGGTGGCGACAATGTCCTGGTTCATCGACGTCTCGAATTGACCGCGTGGAGCATTGATGCGAGCATCTTCTCCAGCTTGATGGTCGTCTTCCTCGCGTGCGAGGAACTCATTTTCTCCATGTAGCCATTCCTTACATGCTCCCCCTTTCACATTTTCACCTCTCCAGGTATCGCGGAGTATGTCGTCGACAATGGCATTAGGCTCATTATACATACCAGGTAAATGGTCACATTCATCAGATCGTAGCCGCTGGTAGATTTCCTCTGGTGCGCGATTCTGACGTTTAGCCGCAGCGTTTTCAAACACAGAGATATGCTTGACGCGGCAAACAAGCTCGGGCCCGTTCATCGCATCCTCAGTGCTCTGGCTTGCGAGGTCTTCCCTCCAACTTGAATCATCGTATGGCCGATTCGTCAGTCTAATGTGTCTGTGACGACGAACGTCATGCATTGCTCTTGTTACCATGCTCTGAATCTTGTAGCATCTCTGATCATTTTCCTCGATTTGCATTATCCAACACAACTCGTCGTCCTTATCCTGCTGAAACTGCATGGTACCGTTCATCGCACTATTCCTCCTAAACAGCCAACCATGTAAAGTAATCGTGCCACGACGGGGATCTTTAATAACGTTTACGATCCTCATGAAGTCTTCGTCATACAGTTCCACGTTGGCTCCTGAATGTACTTCGACATTGTTATAAGTGGAAGTGTTTAGGCTCAAGCAAGGGGAAGAAACTGGAGTTTTTCGCTGCAACTTGGCCGGAGCACGTCGCCGGCCGGTGGTCACTCGGGGAAGACTTGTAGATGGTCTACGTATTTCAAAGTAATCCGTGATCAACATATTCAAATCTTCAGAGTCTTCTTCATTCGTGAGATCATGAATGCCGTCATTGTTGATGTTGCTCGAAACCACATTCCCGCGATGAGCAGCTTCTTCTTCGAGATCACGAACTTCGAAGATAAGGGATCGTGACCGAGAATGTGATGAAGTAGACGGAGGGAATTGCCCATTCGGGTTGAGAACACCTTCATGCATGTCAATCTGTGCTTCAATGTTCACTGTGAATTCGTTAGTTTTCCAGAAGCTCTAGGTAACGGGAAGAAGTTTTGCTTGAGAGGGGGCAATTTTATCTAAGACGTAGTAGAGTCCCCACTAAGGGAGGAAAATTCGAAGTGATCGTGTGGTATGGCTTACTAGCAAGGAGGTGAGACTTACCGGAGTTGATCTGATTATGTTGCTCATCGTCGAGATCAACGACGATCTTGTTGCCCTCGAGAATGTTCTCCATGGTCAGGGTGCTGATGAGGAGATTGAGTTTCAGTAGTCAAGGCGTAAAACTGAGTGTAGAACAACCTCTCGAATGCAGCTTTATAGATATGAGTAGCCACTAATAGGGGGCAGCGAACATACCCTGAGTTCTTGTGAATAAACGCGATTTTCGAATTGATTAAATCTGCTAAATTTGAGAGTAGCACTGAAGTGATGAGGTGAGCAAACCGGAAGGAGTCGTAGAGCTACGAGGATGTAGCCCTTATATGAGACCACCGCGACTGATTGTTCAGCTCATCGGCATGCCGCCGTCTCTTTGAGCTGGTTGTAAACTTAAAATGTCTTCTGAAGGTCTCGAAAGTTGACGCGTTGAGACTATGCGTCGCTAACATAGAATCCGGGATTAACCCCAGCCGCACAGGATATTGCACAAGCACAGCCGCACATGTCCCGAGCAGCTAGTCGTACATCAGTGCAGCTCAGTGACCTCCACTAATCTTTTCCTCCTGATTTTTGAAGTCTTACGATTGACAACAGTATTCGACCATATAGTCTTAGGTCCATGCCCACGGCATGACACACTCTACACGTCCGAGTGAAAGCGAGTCACAGTCCGAGCAATTTCATCCAGCCGCTGTGCCAACTTGAAGATAGCAGCCCGAATGAACAAGACGCCGCTTTGGAAGACCTCTGAACAAAGACTGAAGCTTCAGAGCTGCAGAAGAGCTCTCCTGTCTGTACCCTACTATCATTGACTATATGGCTCATGCATAACAATGGTTATTGCAGCAAACCACAAGATCCGGATAAAAACAAGATAAAGACAGTGGTACACTTTCCAAGAGATTACTGACGCCTGAGAGACGTCAAGAACAACTGCCATGAATAACCAGACGAGACAATATGGAGATAATAAGAGCATGGCAATACAATGCAGGGAAAGCAGTGATCAAGGGCATTGGGACAGTCAGTCTGCCGACAGTGGCAGAGACCGCCATGGTTGAAGACATTCCCTTTCTGGCCACTCACAACAGCTTCCGACATAGCAGGCCATGCGACCCACTCTTGGGGGCGGTGGTTTCTTCCTTCTCCATGGGGGCATCTTGACTGTCGGACAGTGAGTCCTATGTCTGGATGTACTAGGCTGTTCAAACATTGTTTCTGTAGCAAAGAGCTGGGTGGACGATAGATCAAGATTGAAGACAGCAGTGTCTGAGGTACCTTACTGGTTGACAATTGCACGTTGGGTTTAGGTGATATTTCGGGATCTTGTTAATCCGTCCCCAGGTGGTCCGAGCGTCCATGATATGGGGATTTACCTACTCCAGTATCGGTTGGCGTTGATGGACTACGTTACATGCCTATGGGGACTAAGGCAGGGCTCTTTAGGCTGTCAATGCCCATGACGGCCAAAGGCAAAGGCAGGCAGCCTCGTGGAGCAGGAACTGGTTGAACATGAATGGACACAGTGGCTGAACAATCTGAGCATACAGTACTCTACTAGCGTCCGGACCGGAACGGCGGCGAAAATCTTTTTTCCAAGCTCGCGTGCTGAAGGCCCTCGGACTTTAAATCAATTCACATTATGGCTTCTCTTGTTGAACTGGGAGCAAAGGCTACCACTGTCGGTCTTTTCCTGGGCCCGGTTAGACGGATAGTGCACCAGTCACCGGCACAAGCCTATTACCACTCCTACACATCCAGTGTTTCCAGTGCTCCCAAGAACCAACCCCGCCGTCCCCGGGACCAGAAGGGATCAGTCCAGCTCTCAACCGATTGAAGTCTTGGATGACAACTGTTCCACGAGGGCCAAACTTTACCTCAAGGTACCTCATTCAGTAAGTATTCCACCTGCCGTAGCTCAAGCCGTTATCGAGATGAATGTTTCATTACTTTTAGATGTTAGACTGCTGAGATCAATTCTGCGGACACAGCATATTCTGAATAGCCCAGCATGGCCACTACCCTGTTTTATGAGTATTCAAAAGAAGTACATGCTAACAGGCGCTACCTTAGAGCCTCGAGTAAAAATTACTACCATGTGTGGCATCCTTGCCCTTATCCACGCGAATGCGTCGGAGACCTCGGCCGCCAGCGAGCTCCATGAGGCGCTTTATCTTCTTCAGCACCGTGGTCAAGATGCTTGTGGCATAGCTACCTGTGCGTCTGGTGGAAAGATTTACCAATGCAAGGGAAACGGACTCGCCTCGAAGGTTTTTCGGGATGACGGGGTTAGAGTGAGAGATTTACCGGGTTCAATGGGTATTGGACATTTGAGATATCCGACTGCAGGCAGTAGTGCAAATGCAGAGGCACAGCCATTTTATGTCAATAGTCCTTACGGAATATGCTTCGCGCAAAACGGCAACTTGATCAATACCCCCAAGCTCAAGAGATGGCTTGATCGTTATGCACACAGACATATCAATACCGAAAGTGACAGCGAGCTGATGCTGAACATATTTGCTAACGAATTAAACGTCACTGGAAAGGCACGTGTGAATGATACAGATATCTTCGCAGCTTTGAAAAGAATGTACGCACAATGTGAGGGAGCCTGGGCTTGTACAGCCATGCTTGCAGGTGAGCTGTGACCTCTGCACAGAATCACACCCTTACTGATGTACGATTCAGGTTTTGGCATCATGGGGTTCCGAGATTCCTACGGTATACGGCCGTTAGTCATGGGGTCCCGTTCGTCTACTCGAGGGGACGGTCTAGACTACATGATGGCCTCTGAGTCCGTCGCACTGAAGCAGCTCGGCTATAAGAACATTATCGACGTTCTGCCAGGTCAGGCTATCATCATTCAAAAGGGATCTGAGCCTGTCATGTACCAGATTGAGCCACGGAAAAGCCAATCATTGGATATCTTTGAGCTTGTATACTTTGCACGACCGGATTCCATAATGGATGGTATTAGCGTGAATCAAAGCAGGGAGAACATGGGTTACAAGCTGGCAGAAACTATCAAGGAATCTTTCGCCTCCACACCTGATCTTTTGAAAGAAGTCGACGTTGTGATCCCGATCCCAGAAACTTCAAATACGTCTGCGCCATGTGTAGCTGCGCGGCTCAAGAAGCCCTTTAGCCAGGGTTTTGTAAAGAATCGTTACGTTTTCCGGACTTTCATCATGCCCGATCAGACATCTCGAGAAAAAGGCGTCAGAAGGAAATTGAACGCCATGGACGAGAAATTCGCTGGCAAAAATGTACTCCTCGTGGATGATAGCATTGTCCGTGGCACCACCTCGCGTGAGATTGTCAACATGGCGCGCGAAGCTGGTGCTTTTAAGGTCTACTTTGCCAGTTGCGCTCCCCGAATCACGTAAGTCTTGCGACGTGTACAGAAGCTCTGACTTACCATAAAGTCAGAAATGCCCATATCTATGGAATTGACCTTGCCTCACCTTCAGAACTCATTGCGCACGAGCGCAATGATGAAGCAATAGCAAAGCACATTGGTGCGGATAAGGTCATTTTTCAAAAGCTTGAAGACCTTGAGGATGCCTGCGCCAGCGCCTTCTTTCCTGGCTCAGAGATTCAAAAAGATAGGAAGTTTGAAGTTGGTGTATTCAACGGCAAATATAGTACCCCAGTTGATGAGGACTACTTCAGGCATCTAGAGAGAGTCCGAGGGCAGTCGAAAAGGATGAAAGTTGTGGAGAGCGCCTTACAAGCAGTAGCGAATGGATCTGCTGGTACAATGGAGACTCAAATTGCGACGAATGGCGCTACAGTGGAAGATGGTGGTGAGGTTGTTCCTACATCGCTACACCGGTCAGCAGAGGCTGGAGACAATGCGAACGACGATTCGCATCGGGCTGATGGCAAGAGGAAGAGGGGAGTTGTGGAGGAGGAAGATACGCCACCACCCAAAGACCGCATGGATATCAGTCTACACAATTTTAACGATGAGCGCGAATGATGCTTGGGCAAACGAGTCAGGGATATGTGTACTTTAGCTATTGTAAACGATGCTTCTTTCGCTCGAAGAGGCCGAGAGACGAGATATCTCCCCTACCTTATTTACAGCCTCGGTTCAAGGCTTTAGCTTACTTTATCATAAATTTCGGCTTGTCACAGCGAAGGATTGCAAAAAGGCTGGGAGTCGTAAGCGTCATCTGCAGATATCCTAATCCAAATGATACCGTCGTTGAATGATTCGAGTCCTATACATATGTTGCTTCCTATCCATGGATGGGGTGCAAATTTAGTCCTTTCATTCCCTGGATCAAATGTTGATTTCGTGGATGGTACATGGATTGATTTAAAGCGTTTAATCTCTGGGATGGGTACGGTACATCCACGGTTGGGGTGCATCATAGATGTACTATTGTGCGATAATCAAGTTTGGGCAAGGGGATAAGGTTTTCAATTCGATACCCGAGCAGTCACTCTGTCTGATGAGGTATCTAGTTGCCCAATCTGTTCTATTGTGATTCACTACAGTACCTTGGCTTTCTGCGCTCCCTGGTGGTGCTGGGCAAAGGAATGAATGATACTTGCCTTACCCAAAACGGAATTCGTACCTGCATCTCGCTTAGAAGCCCGTACCACGGCGTGCACGGTTCATCGCCGCCTGTTAACGTCATATCGAAACTGACAGCACACACCGTTGTCTGACTTACCATTAGAGGAACCAATTTCGTCACATTCACAGCCAGAAGATAAAGGGGTTGATCTCGATATCTAGAGCTTGATCAGTACTAGAAGCTTCGCAGTGAAGGAGAATTACGTCATGGACTAATATAGCGTAAAATATCTACATTCACTTCACTCGCCAAAAGATTCCTCTATCTTCACTTCTCTTTCCTTTCTACTCATCGTCTGCCTGAGCAAGAAAAATCTTTCTCGTATACGGTCGGTTCGACATTTTCAGGACGTCTTCCGTTTTGAGGTTGTTTGTTCTACCTTGCGTGGCGCCAGGCATTTCTATCGCCTGGAAATCCCAGTGATTATCATTATTCCTCAGATTCTATCTCCAGACTGACATTCGATAGAGTAAGCGTAATTCACGTTTTAGTGAGAAGTCCAGCGACTATGGCTGCTCGCGTCACTCGCCGTGCGGCAGCTGAGGAAGCAGCCTCCAAGCCAAACTCCCTGGTTTCTACCGCTAAAAAGCCCGCTCCTCAGCAGCTGTCGAGTCCGCCGGCAACGCCCGCACCCAGCAAGAAGAAGTCTCCACCTGCAAAAAAAGCCAGTGTCAAGCAGGGTAAGGACCAAGCTCAAGCTCAAACCAACTCACCACCGGTACGTCCCAGTGCAGTAAAGAAGCGCAAGAGGGTAGCTGCCCCAAAGGTTGAAGAGGATCCCAACGAATTACCCCACAATCTCGGGAAGGCTTTCGCCTCTAGTGACGTGGGCGTGAAGGGAGAAGTGGCCGAAGATGCAGAGCCTGCGCCGAAAAAACGAAGTATCAAGAAGCCTCTAGAACAAAAGCAGCAGACCAAGGACGCAGTGCAAATTGTGGATAACTCCATCTGTACTGACAAAACAGCCAAGCTTCCAAGGAAAAAGTCTGCGAAAACCAAGGACAACCCATATGGTCTTACTCCTGGCGCAACTCCGTATCCTGATTGGCCCCACCCTACGCCAGAGGAATGTTATGCGGTCAATGATCTGTTGACCGAGCTTCATGGAAAACAAGGCGCACCCCCAAAGATTCCCCCGCCATCTCTCACAATCACAGGCTGTGGTGAAGTACCTTCCATTCTTGATGCACTGGTCCGAACGCTTCTTAGTGGCAATACAACTGGTTTAAACTCAGGCAGGGCGATGGCAGGCTTGGTAGCAAAATTTGGCACCCTGAAAGATGGAATTGGAAAAGGGAGTCTAGACTATAACGCTATTCGACGAGCGAGTTTGGAAGAAGTCATTGATGCAATCAAAGAAGGCGGTATGCAGAAGAAAAAAGGCATGTACATCAAGAAGCTGCTGGACATAGTGTATGAAGAGAACAAAGCCCGTCGCGATGCATTGGTTAAGGCAAATGAAGACGATGAATCTACCGCACCCAAGGGAGCTGAGAACGAAACCAACGAACAAAAAGATGCTGAGATCGCGCGCGCCGAAGATCATGTCCTATCGCTCGACCACATACACCATCTAGAGAAAGATGAAGCTATAACCACAATGACCAAATACCCACAAATTGGCGCCAAGACTGCTGCCTGTGTTGTGCTATTCTGCATGCGCATTCCCTGTTTTGCTGTTGACACGCATGTTTTTCGCCTATCCAAGTGGCTTGGATGGGTGCCACCAGACGTTGGATCGGATCCAATTACTACCTTTCGTCATCTAGAAGTCATGATCCCAGACGAACTGAAGTACTCTTTGCATCAACTGTTCATTAAGCATGGAAAAGCCTGTCCAAGGTGCAGAGCCATCACAGGACCAAAGAGTGAGGGATGGGATGAGGGATGTGTTATCGATCATTTGGTCAAGAGGACAGGGCCAATGAAGGAAGGTATGCCGAGGGCCAAGGGAGGGAAAGGTAAGAAGGGAAAGAAAACGGACGACAGCGAGGAGGAAGATCTGGAGGAGGAAGCCGCCGCGGAAGACGACCTCGATGTAGAAGAGGATGTGGTGGATGCAGGAGAGAATGCCAAGGAAAAAGGCAGTAATGGGAAAGGGGCGAAGGGAAAAGCAAAGACTACCACGACCAAGGAGGCAAATATACCAAAAGAGAAGCCGAAAGGAAAAGCAAAGACTACCACGACCAAGGAGGCAAATATACCAAAAGAGAAGCCGAAAGGAAAAGCAAAGACTACCACGACCAAGGAGGCAAATATACCAAAAGAGAAGCCGAAAGGAAAAGCAAAGGGAAAAGGAAAGAACAGTAAGATGCAAGTTGAGAATGAAGGTGATGTTGAAGACGAAGCCATGGATGACGAAGATGCCGCAATGGAAGACGTTGCAAACGATATTCAGAAAGATCTTCCAAAGGCCAAGGGCAAAGCAGGTGCGGTGAAAGTACGGAAGGGAAAAGCACAGCCGGAGACAGTAAATGGCGGCACTGGGAAAGCACCTGCGAAAGGCAAGGCCAAGGCGTCTTGAAGAGCTCTACTGCAACCCTTTCAAAGTTCCGTATCCCGCGTCGAATATTGAAGATCTTAGCATACTGCAGCGATTTCGCTTATCCTTTGACCATAGCCGGCTAGCTCACAAATGTCACAAAGCTCATGCTTCGAAGCTTGATCCACATACGTGTTTATAATGCCGAAGCTGACTTTGCCTCTAGGACGCTTCATTGTCGCATATTTCTCTATACATGGTCTGTAGCCACTGCTGTTTTTCCAACTGGTCACACCATCGAATCGTCATCACATTTATACCATCCTCTTTGACAGGCAATTGAGAAATGCTGTTTTTCATTCTTACAAGTGGAAAGCTCAATACTCTATCCGTCTATTACTCTCCTCTCTACTAACCACAGAAGCAGCGGTTGACCCCGCAGGTCCACCGACCCTTTTCGCTCACTTCTTGGAAACGGCTCGTACCTGACCTTGAAATATACATGTCAATATGAGATCTTGTGTCATTTATCAAGATCTATGCGCTGACATAGTCTTAGATCTTGGATTTAGTGCCAGGTTAGTTGAGCAAACAGCATCCCAGGCTATCATTGACAAGTATCCCATGGAGATGTCCACGTCGGCACTACAGACCGGATTGCCAAGCGACGTGCACATTCAAACCACATACCATTTCAGGATTGGGAGCTCTCAACAGGTTGGCCATGCAACTAACGCTCTCGTAGCTAAAGATCAACGAAGATCTAGGCCAGCGGTATACTCATTACGCCACGAATCGTCAGTCGAACCTCTGAACACAACAAATGCGATGTCTCGACAACTCACTTTCCGAATATTCCGAGAAGATCTAACCAGATGGCACCGACATAAGAGAGCAATGTTTCCAGACTATGCAACATGTTGCACTCACCGTGATATCTATAATTATCCTGTTGCAACAATGGCTAGCACGACTGATATCGATAGTTATGTCTTCGAAGGCACTCCAGAGGAAAATAAAGATGCCCATCTGGAGAAATTCAAACACGACCTCAACGATGAACTTACAAGGACCTTTCCGACAACTCCAAGACCTTACGATAATGTTCAAGTACTGCTTTTGTGCTGGGAGGAGGCTGATGGCAACAATCACGAAGACGTGGTCACGTTCAGGAATTTTCTCAAAAACACCTTTCACTACCAGACTCAAATCTACAATAAACGGCCCCGCCCTCCACATCCTAGACACCTGCTGCGGCGGCGGGGCAGCCCTCTCCACCTCGCAAGAGATCTTAGCCGCCGGCAGCTACAACACCCGGACCCAGCGCCGAAGATCTTCCACCCAGCCGCCCGAGACACAGCACCGCGACCAAGACCCGCACAGTCACTTCTTGAGGCTTTTGCTCCCCACCATGGCGGGCCTTGGCAAGACGAGGCGGGCCTTCACGGCGGAAGAGCTGTTCCGTGGCTTGAACACCGAATGCGGGGAGTTGGATCAGGCTCTTCTGCATGGCCAGCCGTGGTACATCAAAGCTACCGCCTACCCCTCCGTTACTTTTACCAAGCTCCTTCCCCCCCCCACCACCACCTTGACCGAAAAGCTTCTCTTCGAGGTTTCAATGCCCAAAGGCGCCGCTAAAGGTGTTGATTTTCATCGATGGATGAGGAGCTGCGATTGGCCCGAGTACGTTAACAGGGTCAAGATGCTGGGTTACGCGGTCGATAAGGAAGCCTATTTCTGAGATTGCCTGATTCTACGCATGTGTATATATCCTCTGTTCCCCCCCCCCCCCCAGTGTCTTGGGATTTGCGACCGTGCTTGTTGTTTCAAATCTTGTCTTGGTTGGGCGAATCGGGCCAAATTGTGAACATACACTTTGGGAAGAAGTCGGTTCAGGGTTATGTTTAGCCATATTCCAACATCTTGAACAGTTTTGACTATATCTCTTATCCCCAAACCGTTTAGGTTTTTCAATCATCTCTTACCAAGTTGTTCGCAACAATCCATCCGGCTTCACGCCCTTCCCATTCCCCTGAGCCCGTTAGCACCAGAGCAAGGCTGATAAGGTAAGTCACTAGGTTTCAAGGACTATCATACTCTCCATCGCCCCATTCCTCCATCCCCACCCTTTTACCCACCCGCCCATCCACCCCACCCTAACCACCTCGCCACCCACCCCGTCGTCGTCGTATGTTCTTAGTTTGTCCATGCTTGAAATCCTTGAGTCTTCTACATTGCTAATTCGGCATTTCGGTCTCTTTTGTGCTTTTACTAATTGTCCTTTTGAGTTAGCCCATATTCTATGCCCCCCCAATCATCCCATCACACATCCGCGCACCTGTATGTTGGAATTTCAGGTGTGATTTGGTTGGTAATCTCCGCCCTATAGGGCTGGGGCCCGCTAGTAGAGTTTCCACCTTCCAACCTCCTAGATAGGCTGCTATTAAGTTTCAACCCACCTACTATGTAAATGCCCCCATATGACCTCGTTTTTACAACACTGTACACGCTCAACCACAAATCCAGTCCGCTGATCCTCGAGACCTCTCGATCTCTGCTATCATGTGTAACCCTTTTGATAGTCCAATTCTTGAGCGCTACTCAAAGAAAACATCGACTGCGTGACACAGCTTGAAAAAGGGAGCTCTTGGAATACCTCAAGGAGAGAACGTTGCAACAAAAGCCAAGTGGAGCCCGGAACGGCTCGCTGCCTTAGTGGCATAGATCTGTCATCCGTACAGCTGCATAAGCCTTGCGTGACACTTCCCACAGGCAGACAGTGGTTGACTGCCCCTTGAGCTTGAGTAACCACCTTTTGAAACCCATCTCGATTCGACCTACAGTAAGCGCATTTTCCGCCATAAGATATGTATGTACGTAGCTCACACGTGATCGGAGACGACCGATGTTTCTCCAAAAGCAATTGCGCACAAAAGGAGCCCATACCAACGGCTCGCAGATGCAGGACTTAGTACGGGTGCCTTGTTAGTTCACCACTGCCAGAACTGCTTGGATTTGATGGCGTCTGGAGATCCTCGGAGAGTATGGAGCCGATTGTTGTCTACATGCCGGGGTCGCTTTTTCTTTTTATGGTTACTTGAGAAAGCTGGTCGTGGCGTTGGATCGGTCTTGGCGGGGATAAAATCTTTCTCTCTCATCAGCTAGTAATGGAGAGCCAGCTTTGGCGTTGATTTTGGCTGCATGCTGCTGTTCTTTTGAGAACCTGATATACTTTACTGATTCGATCATGTTTTTCCGTACGACATCATGCTTTCCGGACCTGCTAAGGCGAACGTGGTATTCGATTCGGGGGTTTCTGTTATTGCTATAGCAGTAATTGCAACACCTTGTTGTGCAAGACTGTTGGAATCTATAGCCTTTTGATCTGATGGCTATCTTTGTTCTACGCGCATTAGTACTCTCCGTCGGATCCACGTGCGGTGAAGATGTGCTTGTTCTGTTTAAGCTTGTAGTTGTTGTTGTCAGCTGTGCAATTCATAAAATTCGTAGGTTTGATTTGATATCACTGATGGGAGATAGACTGCAACTGGGGCAAGACTCGTGGTAGGCGGTATTGGCGTGCATATGGAGGAGCTCACCCACAAACGATCTATCATATTCTACAAACTAAGTATTTTCGGTGTACTGCACAAGCGGATCATACTGAAATGAACATATATCCTTTCTGTTGTGCAATTTACCTACATGGCGACTGTTGCACTGATCAAGCTTTCCTTTCCTCTTCTACCGGCGGATATTTACCGCCGGCAAATTCAGGATGGCCGTAATTGTCATGAGCATTTTCATCATTGCTTGATTCATCAGCTTCTTCTTCGCCATGCTATTCCAAGTTCCACGGCTCTTTGGAAATGATCAACAGGTTCGCCATGTATTAGACAACAGCTGTCATCGAGATGGTCCTTGACATTGCAGCCCTCGTGGTAGCATGGCCGATTGTTTAGAAGGTCCACTTTAAGTGGGTCGTAAGCCGAGTTTCCATGTTGGGGCGGATTGTAAATCACTCTGATGTTAGAATCCGCTTGACTGAGAGCACCACTTATTAATCTCCTCCGGTAGCAGTGAACCCAGTGACATGGTGTCTAATATACGATCTCGCCAACATCACTATCTGCTCCGTGATAGCACCCTGCGCTGGAGTCATCTATATCTGTCTTCCCACGCTTGGTCCATCGATCCAAGGTAGCTCCTCGGAGTCCCTTATTGGCAGCATTCGGAGTATTCGTACAATTCGATCTTTCGGCACTCGGAGTCATCAAAGTACCAAGCAACACAGCTGAGGAAGGCCTCACGTCGAAGGTACGACTCGATATCACGGCCGTGTAACCTGATGCCTGATCACATCATTGTCGCTACTAATGCCAGAGGCACCTCGGCGAGGGAAGTGGAGAAGCAGTCCTGATCGATCGAGAGCATCATGATGGATGATTATGTTGTTACAATAGAAAGTGGGGTGGAAGCTGCACACTGTTCGGATGCCACTGAGTTGGGTGTCGAATAATGCCTATGAAATGAGCACAAGCCTCGCATAGGTTGACCCGAAGTGAAGCGCTCTTTTTGATCGCTTACAGAACCGTTTTCGTGGTGACGAACTGCTTCCTCGTTCTCCATGTAGCCGGCTCTTGTAGCTGTGATACCTCATTGTTGCAATATCAAACTATCGAACAATATCCTGGAGAAGGTTGGGTAGGATTAATCAATTCAAGGAAGGTTGATCGCTCGAAGATGCAGTACGATCGAGTACCGCGCATGCGAGAATCCACGTTAAGCTATGCGTGCATCAACAACTCTCATGTACATAACGGTCCGGATATCGCGTTCCTTCAAAGTCGATGAAGCATCACAGACAGCGACCGCCATATCTTTATTCGAAAGACTTGGTTGTTCATCCGCCAATCCATAAAAGGGAAGGCGTTGCCGCACCTCTCAATTGGCTTTTCCATCTGCAAGTATCGGTCACCGCAAAATCAAACCTGTAAACACAACCATAAAGACAAGCTTCATCGTTGACAGGCCAAGTCTTTAAAACATTGAACGAGTACTAATCCCGCCAGATCTGTACATGGTCATGACATCTTGATTCTCATTTAGTGCATCTGATAATTCCTTGATCTGGCATACGCATGCTTTTTCCACAGGTCAAGGTGCGATGGTCTTCATGGACTTCATGCATCATCCGGTCACACAGACGCGGCTCTTTGGCCCGCGAAATCTCGTTCAGTTGGGGATGAAGTATGTATGATCCCTGGTCGCTCTTTCCTTAAGTACTCTCATGTAGCACCCACCTGCCCATCGCGTTCACTATCATCCATACTATCTCATACTTCGCGTTCGTTCCTACTTGGCATCCTCTCTCACCCAAACATCCCCTCCTACTCTCCTACCTATTATTCCACAATTTGAAACGTCCTACGACTACAACCAACGATGCATCTACCAACCCTCCTCGTCGCCGCTTCATCTCTCCCACTACTCCTCGCAACCACACTCCCCGTCAACGAACTCGGCCAACCCGCACCATCTTTCCTCCAATCCCGCACTCATTACAAGTCATACTGTCCACCCCGCCACGCCAACGCCAAGCACCAAAAAGATATCTTCTTCGACTTCATCAACGTCCTTTACACCGAGAAGAATGCCACCAAAGCCTTTGATACCTACGTGGCTGTGGACCTCATCGAGCACGACCCTTTCGATGCCCAAGGCCGTGATGCCAACGCCGCCAAGCTCTCGGGTATCATCCCCTACGCCAATTTCGAAGTCCTACGCCAGAACTTTGACAGCAACATTGGGCTTATTCACGTGAGGGTCAATGAGGACCCGGAGCCGATTGCTCTGGCAGATATCTACCGTATGAATGGAACTTGTATTGTGGAACACTGGGATGTTACTCAGGCGAGGCCGGCGAATGCCACCAACCCAATTGCCATGTTCTGAAGGGGTGGATCGGGAATTATCTACCGACGGTCGACGGCATTCGCTCTTTACCAAGATGTGCTATCTATCAACTGCACAATGTGAAGGAATGGGTTACATAATTGGCTGTATTATTACATAGAGAATAGAGCGAAGATAGAGGCGATGGAACTGGCTAATGCTGGTATAGAATACTATATTAATCACAATCCAATGCCTCACCTCCCATTTTCTCCAAGGGACTTTGTTCTCTCTCTGTCATTCACTTTTCCTTGCCCAAGTCCATCCCCTTTAAGCCTCAGTTTGACTTCTTACATATCTATTTTGAACGCTGCTTAGCGTTGAAATATTTGAACGACATTACCATTGTGCATGCCGTTGCCAGTGGGCGTAAATGGATTCGAAATTCCAAGCGGCTAATCTGTTGCCGAGGTCGATAGGGCTAGCCTTGGCACAGGGCAGGATCCCAGCCATTAGCGCTGACCCACACTACATTGATACCTTAGCGACTATCAAATAGAGTGTATTCACAGCATATTCTTAAACAGTCGTTACTACTGTCATGTCAGATATTCGACTGAATCACTTTCGAGACATCGTCAGCATTCACCTTAATCACTTATATCGTCTTCGAAATCTCAACAGAGAGTATTAAATATGTTGCACATTGAAATTTAAATCTTCATTGAATTTACATTGATCATACTGAACTTTTGAGAGTTTCGCGAAGATAATCTTTATCTATGCTGCTATACGCTGCGATATCTTAGATTCATCATGCGTCACATGCTTTCATTCTGCTTAACGTTGTCATCTTACAAGATGAAGTTATAAAACAACATCAACAATTTCATTTCTCTCAGCATGTAAAAGTGTGAAACTCGACAATCTCGCTTCTTTAAACAAAGAATGTACTTTTTGTAAAAGTGTTTGACTTTAAATAGCTCTTGATATATTTTTGATAGATTGACAATCGCTGTCAGAGACTAAGCTAGACTAGTGTCAGAAACTAAGTTAGACTAGAGATATTATCAATATAAAAGACTGATATTATTATTATTACTTTGATAGAATTTAAATACAAGACAATACATCAGATAATGTACAAGATGAAAGACAAAGAATGAAAGAAAAGAATGAAAGCTTGACTTCTATATACATGAATCGAGCAGAATCAAGACTAGACAATAGTTCTATTGATTTAAGATTGCAGAAGTTCACGCACATGACTGAAATAATCAAAACAGAATTGCTGAAACTAAATTAAGATGATGATGATTAAATTAATGACTTGATTCATTGAACTGCAAAACAGATTCAATGAATCAAGATTATTTAAAATATCAACAATTTATGTTTTAAATTAAGTTGATGATTTGACATCATGACAATCACTAGAAATCTCTGTGAAGATTCAATACTTTAGAATTTAGAATATTTATTTGATTTGATGATGTTTATCTACATTGTGAGAAAGAACTAAGATGATCAATGCAGAGACTTGAATCACATCAATGTTGTCATTTTTCAAATCACGTCAACGAAAAATGTCAATCTCATCACTCTTCAACTCTTTAACTTTCTTGCTACAAAAACATTTCATCACTCTTCTACTCTTTCAAATGATTTTATGCATCGTTGCTGCACTCATCATCTTTTTCTTTCATCTTTATTCTGCTGCAATCATCTGCATCGCTAGCGTCATTAATGATTTTCACATGACTTCTGATGTGTACTTTGATAATAGAAGCTGAAATGCTTTTTGTGACTGTCTTGTTGTTGACTTTGCTATGATGATGATCGAGCGACTGATGATTGAAAGATGATGAGTAAGCGCTGAAAGCTCATTGAGAAAGTGAAAGAATGAGATAAATGATGAGTGAATAAATGCAACTGCTGAGAAGAAATGATCTTTTATCATAAACATGCTGTTTTTCCCTTGCAGCGTGTGAGGATGCATCTCATCGACTATGAACGATGCGTGCCTGCGAGGCTAGCCCGCGAGGTTAGGCCGAAGGGGCTAACGAGTGAATAGGGGTAGCGGCTTGGCAGAAGATGAAAACTCTGCGAGCCCTCGCTTTCGTTCCTTAGCAATTAGTTCTACCATCAATAGAGTGCTACCTTATTATCTTCTACTACGCAGTTTCACGTAAAGAGGCCTCGCCGCCTCACACAGCGTCAACAGAGCGTGAACTGCGAAAAATATTCCTCATTTTTATACTTCAAACTCAATATACATTTCTACAAGAGTCGCTTTTCTTCATTGTTGATTCATCTTTTTGTTGATCTCGTTTCTTCTCTTCAACGTCATTGTCAATTTCTCATCATCGAATTTGTTCATATTCTTTCTGTTCATCATTTCTTTCTTCAGAAGACTTGATGATGTTACTTCATCTGAGTTAGCACTTCAACTCAGCAGTATGCTCATGTTTTGAATGAGCACTTATTGCATTCTTAATGTTATTAACGAAATATTCGTGCTTTTCTGTGTTGAATTGAAAGTTAGCGAGACGAAGAATTGATCGTCGATATTCAAGATCATGAGAAAGACGTCTTCGCTGCAAAGATTCTGAGAATGACTATGTTCTCTCTCAAGATTCTTTTTCCCACAGGCAGATGCAAAGATAGTTAATTCTTATTTTACATCAGCACATTTTGACATCAAATCTATCGCTTCACCTTCGAAGATCTCTCTCACTTTCTCATCAATAACATTCTTCATCTTCGCTCTTGCATCGTCATATCACGGTACGCCAATCTCGCTCTCTGCTTCCTCATCTTGAGTCTCATTCATCTGAGCGGCGATATCGACGTCGACATTCCTTGATGGGAAAGTGAAGCGATGCGGTTCTTTTTGACGCAGATGACGGGGATCATGCTTGAGGATGCGGTGGGAGCTGCTTGGAATGGGGGTTTGGGTGGTGAAAGGAAGAAGTGAAGGCAAGGTGTGGGATTCATCTGGGTGATCGGCTCTCTGACTTGGGCGACGTCGGTATGGAGCTATCCGAACATTCTGAGGCAGAGGGAGGGGGCGGATGTGATGTTCCCGGTGTCGATTGTTGGGTGGGTGAGAGGGTAGTCATTGGGGCGGCTGTCCTATTCTTCATTTCTAGGGCTGTGATGGTAGCCGCTCTGATTGTTTCACGGACGGGTTTCTTTGGAAGATAGTAGATGGGGGATTAAGGGTTGGATGTGGGAGGGGTTTGGGAGTGGGTTTTACGGGGGGGTTGGGAGGTGGTGAAAGAGATAGATTGGCAGCTGTTCAACAACTAGTAGTGCAAAGAAGAAGAAGAAGAAGAAGCCCAATCAAACCTCTCCAACTCGTCCCATACCCTTCCACAACCCCCCAGTTCACCACACCAATCCCTCTCCCCCCATCAACCCCAACCCCAACCCCAACCCCAACCCCACCAACCGCAGCCACAGCACTAAACGCAACACAAAGAACTTGCCCACGCCACGCCATCCTGACTTGATTCCGCCGCGACCATTTTTCGCGCTTCGACTAACCACGGGCGAGCATTTTCTCGGTTTGAAATGTACGCTTCGGCGGCTGGGTAGGAGGGAGGTTTGTGACACTGTTGGTTGTGTTCTTACTTGCTTGATGGGAGGGGGGGTTGAGGGGTTAAAGGAGAATGTGGAGGTGGAGGGGTGGGTGGGGGGGAAAGCCTTTCTTGTTTTGACGGGCGGGGGCAGGTGAGGTAAGGTGGTGTGCGTGAAGGGCCGGGGACTGAGGTGGAGTTGGGCAGGTGTGGGTAGGTGAGGCGCATGGTAGGGTTCGGAAAGGGGTGTGCAATGGATGGTGGCTCTGAGGTCTTTAAGCGGTTGGAGGGCTTCTCTGGGCTGGGGTACCATTGGCGGAAGGATTAGTAGAGTTTGCAGCGGGAGAGGTTGATAAGAGTATTTTATAGGTCCCCTGCCTTTTTAGAAAAGGTTATGACCTTGCTGTCGTCCCTTCTTTACATGCCTTGCTGCGCCGAACCAACAAAATCTGTAACCCGTAATTTCACTCGAGCATAATCGCGTAAACGAAGAGATCTCGCTGTTAATGAGCGATTTTGCTTGTTGTTCTTATCTAGCCCTTTCTGAAACAAAAAAGATTTTCGCTCTTTTAATCCTGGGATCAAATCTCTTGTTTCTGGTTGCAATTATTCCTGGCCAACGTCGTTGCTTGGGTGAGCGTTGCTGCAGTTCAGTAATAGAAGTGGACCTGCAAGAAGGAAATTCGTTGCTGGCATGGCAGACGTTGGAAATTATGGGGGAGTGTCACTGTCGGAGGCTTTCCCCGTGCTTTGTTTATGGACTTTGTCTATTGCTCGTTCTGTTGGAGGAATTTTGGTCTTTGGTCAGTAGACGTAGCTTGTGTGTTGTTCTAGGTATATATTAAGCAAGTCCGATAACACAGCTCTTACAGCAATAAGCCGATTGTTTCGTCCGAGTGATTCCTCCATTTCATTGATTTAGATAATTTGAATTTGTCGTGTTAGGTCCAATGTTTGTACCGACGTAACGAGTACCTAGGGTGACCTTATCTACTAAGCGAGCTTCAGAGCTGAAAGTCCTTCGCCATTGTTGTCGTCCGTTGGTCTTTCCGTGTTCGTTACTTGACCCATTGTTAGGTTAAGCGCATGACCCTTCCTCCTCAGTGGAACCAATGTCATCATCGCTTGATGTGCTGCTTGACGGGCTGAAAAGGTCATTTGGTGTATCTCCACCTGCGGAATCTTCGGAATCTTGAAGAGTAGCGAAATGAAATATTTCTCGACGCAGCCACCCCGCATTCTTTTCCTCTGCATGTTCGTTTTGCCTTATCCATTCATGGATTTCCTTATCTTCCAGGTCGAGCTTGGATCTGTCTCCGGACAACAGGCAGTGAACAATTCCTTGATGGAGCGCTTTCTGAATGACGGCTATCCTGAGGTGCTCTATCCTAGGTGCAACGCCTACGTGCCACTCTATAGATTTCTTACAGCAAACCTGCCTCTTCTTATATGGCACTTTGGTGTTAGGTCTTCTTTCTCTATACGAACGCTCATTAGGGCGAGAGAGATGATCGAGGTCATGCCATGGGGCAGTGCCACGCCAGGGGTTTTGCACCAGCAATTGAACGGCCCGATAATTCTGTTCGAGTAAGGCCTCCTTGAGTCCTACATCGGCGACTTCTCCACTGGTAGTATTGACCCAGTCAACAGAAGACCCACCCCTGGTCACAACATCTAGGAAATCGCACCGAGCATCTGTCCACGGCCCGTGTAATAACTTATCTGGTATCCGGCACTCACCGAGACAGACTAACAACCTCCATCTGTAACTGTTGATAGCTCTGAGATTTGGGCCATCCTTGGAAGTATATACTTGGAGTGTTATCAGTCCATCGCGTAGTCCAATCCCCAGAACTACCCGAATCTGGTTGCTGACATCCCAAGTATAAGAATGTAGATCGAGAAATTCATCTCCGAAACCCAAGGAATTTCGTTCATAAGCCTCTTCCAAAACCTGTGTCACAGTTGCCTCAGTGGGCTTATCGCCAGTTCGCCAATTTAGTTCAAGCTCACGGAACCGGCGTAGCAACGTCTTTACAAGGAAAACACGGATACACTGATGCAGGAAATCCAAGGTCATCCATTTGAGTCGCAGGATAGCCGTCTGGAGTTTCGCTATCTCTTGCTTTGTATCCAGGATATTGAGTAACTCGGTAGAATGTTCTAGAGCGCGGCTAGAATCTGATGAGAAAACTTTGAAAACCAGTAACATCTTGACATGAGGGCCCGAAAGAGCGGAGTTGAGGATTGGTGAAGCGCGAGGGAGATTAAGATTTAAACTCTGCAGGAAGATGTGCTGCAGCAGCTCGGTAGGCAGGCGCTCGAGCAGGGAGAGCTCCCTTACAGGTTCGGACATGGTAGGATTGGGAGATCCTTTGGGAGTTGAACGGTGTATGGCCTTCTGAAGCTTCCCCGACGCGTTTTGCTTCTTACCGCGTACCCTGATCGGGGTCATGTGGGATGTCTTGGCGGAATATTGGGTGATCTTCAATCTCTAATCCCCCTATCCGGGCACGGCTTAGAACGTTGATCTGGTTGGTTGGCTAAACAGTAGCTTCGCGAATGACTCTTCGGAATAAAAGGTGGCGAGAGGTTGAAGTACGGTAAGTTTACTCCATAGAACTGATCGACTGTGCTTCTTTGTGTCTGAGAGTCAAGATGGTGAAGACACCGACATCCGAACAACTATCAACTTGATGTTGTGACGACTGCCGTGTTGTCTCGGGCTCGCTAAGTCGGAAGTTGACCGATCAGCCACAGTGATCGTCCAAGGCTGCTCGACTTACAGTAATTTTGGTCTTAGCCAACACGACGGCACCAAAGATCAACAGTCGACTTTCTTCCTGTGTCGTAGTGTCGTTCTTAGCGGTGGCTGTGCACATCACCAGCCCCGACAACAAACGCTTCATCTGAATCGTCTTCTGGTTCGATGCACGAAACCTTGTTTTCCATCACGTCGGATTGCTGCATCGAGCTACCTTGAGTTAGTAAACAGCTTATCGCTGCGTCATGCCCAGCTTCAAGCGCTCCCATCGAACGATGAACATGAATTTTGGCTGGGGATGATAGGGGGAGTAGTGGCATGGAAAGAGATTATTTAAGGGCGCCATGTTTTCCCCGGTTCTAAGGAAATTGCATTCACTGATAAACACATCCAAATACGGAAAAACCCTACGGATTGAAAATTTGTGTTGACTCTCATTTCTGCACTAGAACTACTTTGCCCCTTCCTCCATCAACAATCTCACAACTTCATCCACTTGCCCGCTCATCCTCTCTCGAACAAAACTCATAACTACTACAGCTACACCGATCCCAAACCTACATAAACCATTTCTACCTCGCATACAAGACGCTTAACACGCAAATTCAGTCAAAATGGGTGCTGTTGTATCATGCGTAAGTTTCCAGCTCAATTAAGCCCGAATCTGTCCCTCAAGCTTGTCCTTGTCTGTGCGAGTATTTGTTACCATGATCAGACCATCCGAGCTGCATTATACGTAGCAGCTTCGGCTGTAGAGGCGATACTGCGTCATTGCGCCTTTGCGTGGTGACCGCGTCGGCACTCGGTGCCCAGAGCTTCAGCTATGCACGACGTCTTGGCCACAGCCGTCCGTTCTGCTGCTCATCCATGCGGATTACACGGCGGTCGGATGATGTGAGCGACAGCTATGTGCCTCAGAGCTTCCACTCTACGCGCCTTCCGCTTCATTGTTACGCAGCGCAGCTCAAACAATTGCAGCAAACAATATGCGAGCACGAGGCTTTCCAAATCATCTTGGTTGCCATCACGCCAACCCGTTCCCTTCACGGACTCGTGCTTCCTTTTATCCACTTCAATCTCCCCTTGCCGTTGCCTTCCTCCCTTGCGGGACCGTTTTTCGGACTTGAATCTAACGGTCTCACCCTTACAGATCAAATCAGTCTTCCAGACCATCGGTGCCTGCATCATGGCTGTCGTTAACGGCATCGGTTCGATCCTCCAAGCTATCATCGGTGGATGTGTTTCTCTTATCGACATCATTGTGAGCTGCCTCACTTGCGGACGTGGAGGGGGACGGCGGCACGGGGCGGGGAGGAGTGCCGTCTAGCACCGATGGAAACCTACAAGTGGCATAAGGGGAGGTTAATGTGGGAGGTGGAACATTGTTGATAGCCAAGGGGATAATGCGAGGCGGGCGGACGATACCATTGTTGTTCTTGACAGGGTGTAAGGGAGTGTTATGTTGAGCGAGCATGAATTCGCCCAATGCCTGAAGATTTCCACTGCTCCTCCATATCTAAACTGTGAACGGCTTGCAAATACGCGCGCCCTTTAATTCACCCCAATCGTCCCTATGACGCGTATTTCGTCCTTTCGATAGCCCCAAACCGGCGTCAGTAGAATGGATCAGATGCTTGATTGTACCAGAACAGCAGGGTAGTGGATTATGAGGGAAAAGCCTAATCCATGATAGTAGGCCTTTGGTTTTTACATCCCAACTGCACGGTTACGCATCGCAGACAGGGGGGTAGGGCCCTACGAGTTGACAGGATCCTTGTGGGTGGCCTCTAAATGGACGCTCTCAACCACCTCTTTGCCGCAAATCTACCTTGGCCTGAGTTCTTCATAGCCCTCGGTACGGGTGCTGCCATCTACGTCTTCTTCAGCTATACTATCATCAATAATGGCGAGGAGTCGGCGCTTGACTTCAACATACCAGTGCCGGAACAATGCGGGCCTGGCTGGCAAGGCAAGCGGTTGGATGAACCGAGCATAAGGGTAATCATGGCATCTATCCCATGCAGTGAGGGCATTGGTTCTGATCGTGGTAGCAGATATCAGGCTCAAGTGCTATACAGTGCTATTGCCCGGCTACTGGAAGGTTGCTGGGACGGGTCAATCCAGCTACGCCTGATGGAATAGATAGAGCAGTCGTCAAGGCGAGAGATGCCCAGATCGAATGGGCAAAGACGACGTTCAAGCAGCGGAGGAGAGTTTTGCGAACAATGCTAAAGTACATTTACCGTCTCCGCGATACTTCATCGAACGTGAGAAGTTGATCATGGCACTATTGCAGGTACATCCTCGACAACCAAGAAACCATAGCAAGAGTAGCATGTTTGGACTCTGGGAAGACTATGATTGATGCTTTACTAGGGGAAATCTTGGTGACGGTGGAAAAGTTGAAGTGGACTATAGAGCATGGGGAGAAGGCGTTGAAGCCGGAACGAAGACCAAGGAATTTTCTCATGATGTACAAGCACAATGAAGTGCGGTGGGAGCCATTGGGAGTTTTGGCGGCATGTGTAAGCTGGAAGTACGTACTACGATTCTCCTCTCCAGATCAGGTTTTGTTTGACTGACCAAATGTAGTTATCCCGTAATCCCTATCTTTCTTGTCCTGTAGTCAACATTGCTAACCCATCTCAGATCCACAATGTCCTGTCCCCCATAATCTCCACTCTCTTCACCGGCTCCGCCCTCCTCATCAAATCCTCCGAACAAACCGCCTGGTCGCTGTCCTACACCACCTCAATAGCCCGCGCCGCACTGTCAGCATGCGGTCACTCCCCTAACCTTGTTCAACCCCTCGTCTGCTGGCCGCCAGCAGCCAATCACCTCACTTCCCATTCAGGAATCTCCCACATCACCTTCATCGGCTCTCGGCCTGTTGCCCATGCTGTCTGCGCCTCCGCCGCGAGGAGCTTGACCCCTGTGCTTGTAGAACTAGGCGGCAAAGACCCAGCTATTATCCTCGACGATGTCAAAGGCCTGGAAAGCAAAGTCGCGAGCATCTTGATGCGGGGAGTCTTTCAATCTGCAGGCCAGAATTGTATTGGTATTGAACGCATCATTGCCCTTCCTACCTCCTACTCGTCTCTCATCCGCATTCTCGAACCCCGTATCCGAGCCCTCCGCCTTGGCTCTGCTCTCGACGATGCAGATACAACCGATGTGGGCGCCATAATCTCCGACTCCGGCTTTGTCCGCTTAGAGATACTAATCACCGACGCCGTTGCACAAGGCGCCCGGTGCCTCGTCGGCGGCAAACGCTTCCTACACCCGAAATTCCCAAACGGTCACTACTTCTCCCCCACCCTCCTCGTCGACGTCACCCCCTTAATGCGCATCGCCCAAGAAGAACTCTTCGCCCCAATATGCATCCTCATGCCCGCCTCTTCCATCTCCCACGCCCTCTCTCTCGCAAACTCCACCCCTTACGCCCTCGGCGCCAGCATATTCGGCACCTCGCCCGCTGATATTGAATACCTCGTTAACGGCATCCGCGCCGGCATGGTCAGCGTCAACGACTTCGCAGTCACCTACGCCGTGCAGCTCCCGTTTGGCGGCCATGGTGGCAGCGGATATGGGCGTTTTGCTGGTGAGGAGGGGCTGAGGGGGATCTGTAATGTCAAGAGCGTTTGTCGGGATCGGTGGCCTGGATGGGTGGGCACAAAGATTCCGGCGGCGATGGATTATCCGATTGGGGATGCGGGGAAGGCGTGGGGGGTTTGTAAGGGGGTGGTGGAGGTGGGGTATGGGTTGGGATGGAGGAGGAGGGTGAGGGGGGCGTGGAGGGTTTTAGGGGGTGGGTGAGGGAGGGAGAGGGGGAAGCTGTGAGATGGGCCTATGGGCGGGGATGTGAAATATGGTTGTTGGTAGAAGTATTGTATACATATAAGTTCACCCAAGTCGTATTCCTATTTTCCTTTACAAGCGACAAATATGCTGTTTTCGCACTTGCTACCTGCGGTTTTGGTCTTGCAATAGACTTCATTCAATAGTTTCATTCTCCGCGATTCGATTACAGAAGCCTCGAGGTATTTCGGTTCTTCTACTTTCATCTCCAGGGGGGGGGGGGGGGGGGGGGGGGGGGTGTTTTTTTTT
>JAABVA010000979.1_pt1 | contig 32225 bp, 29 predicted proteins | sample 5560331 | NCBI WGS metagenome assembly JAABVA01 (sample SAMN12812661, study PRJNA571458) | rock metagenome | isolation source: Antarctica rocks | place: Antarctica: Victoria Land, Mt New Zealand sud | collected 2016-01-07 | reverse complement strand
TTCTTCGCCAAGCTCAAGCAGTTCCGCGCCATCGCAACCCGCTACGACAAAACTGCCCGGAACTTCCTCGGCGGCATCCATCTCGCCGCCGCCCTGATCTGGCTCAATTGACGACACGCCCTAGTTGCTCTTTCTAGAGCCTGGCAGCGTTTGAATTTTCAGGATTGTAGATTAACTGCTCGTCGTTTGCGGGCCGGAAGCCCGGATAGCGATGGCGGAAGGCGTGCTCGAGCGTGTCGTTCGGCAAGGCGGTGCGCACGTCGAGCAAGGGCTGCACGGCCGCCGGGTTCCAGCGCATACTGTTGCTTCCTGTTCATGCCCCTAGCCACGCTCTCGTTGACCGCGCTGTCCACGAACGCGGTCGAGAGCGGCTCGTCACGCCGACGCCGGGCGGCGAAGTGCACCAGCGCGTCCTTGTTGCGGTCGAGGCAGCCCGGCAGCTCGCTTGCGTGAAGCGAGTATAAAGCCAAAAAACCCAGCAGGAAGCAGAGTTGGCGGAGGGGATGAGATTCGAACTCACGGTAGGGGTTGACCCCCTACAACGGTTTAGCAAACCGCCGCCTTCAGCCACTCGGCCACCCCTCCGCCGGGGTCTCGCACGACGTTTGCCCTTGCGTTCTACGGGCTGGCCGCCGCCGGGTCAAACGATCATGCGAGTTTTGCCTCGAACCCGCGCTGGACGCCGGGGCGGGCCATCAGGGCGTCGAACCAACGCCGGACATTCGGGAAGTCGGCCAAGTCGATTTCATGGCGCTCGTGCCGCCACGCCCACCCGAGGATGGCGAAATCGGCGACGGACAGCGTCATCGCCACATATTCCACTTCGGCCAGGCGGCGGTCCAGAACGCCATATAGCCGGCGTGTCTCCGCCGAGTAGCGGGCAAGGCCGTAGCGGCGGTCAGTCTCGCCGGCAACGCCCAGGAAATGGTGCACCTGGCCAGGCATCGGGCCGAAACCGCCCATTTGCCACATCAGCCATTCCAGCACGGGCACTCGCGCGCGCAGGTCGGCCGGCAGGAACTGGCGGGTCTTCTCGCCAAGATACAGCAGGATGGCGCCGCTTTCGAACACGCTGATCGGGGCGCCACCCGGCCCGTCTGGGTCGACGATAGCGGGAATGCGGTTGTTCGGGCTGATGCGCAGGAAGGCGGGCGCGTGCTGCTCGCCCTTGGTGATGTCGATGACGTGCACGCTGTAGGGCAGCGCCATTTCCTCCAACGCCACGCTGATTTTGCGGCCGTTCGGCGTGTTGTAGGTGTGAAGTTCGATCATCGCGCGGCCCCGTCAGTGAGAGCGCGAAAGCTATGACGGGCGGCACACGGCAGCAATCGCCCAGTTTGGCGTGGCAGTTGCATAGCTTTGGCGAGCATCAGCGTTGGAGCCTTGCCAATGAGCACGACCCTCTCACCTGCCTTGGCTGTGCCCACAACGTCGACCCGATGGGTTCAGCTTGGGCTGGGACTGATCTGCATGATGGCGATCTCCAGCCCGCAGTATACCTGGGCGCTGTTTACTAAGCCGCTCACCGGGTCGCTGGGGGCTCCTGCTGCCGCGTTGCAAGTGACGATCACCATCTTGATCGTGCTGCAGACGTTTTTCTCCCCGTTTCAGGGTTTCCTCATCGACCGGTTCGGCCCCCGGCTGCTGATCGGCCTCGGCGCCGCGATGACCGGGCTGAGCTGGGTGCTGGCGTCGTTCGCGACCACCCTCCCAATGCTGTACCTGTCTTACGGCCTGATCGGAGGCCTCGGCACCGGCATCGTCTATGTCGGGGTAATTGGCCAAATGGTCGGCTGGTTCCCCGACCGGCGCGGCTTCGCGGCAGGCGTTGTGGCCGCGGGCTACGGCATGGGCGCGATCATGACCACCTTTCCGATCGCCAACAGCATTGCCGCAGCGGGGTATCAAGGCACGCTGATGCGCTTCGGCGTGATCTTCGGCATCGTCGGCGTGGCAGCTGCCCTGTTTCTCCGGCCTCCGCCGTCCACGCCCGTTGCCGGCCCTCTCGCGGCGGCCGGGCGGGACACGCCGACGCGCGCGATGCTCGGCACGCCCGTGTTCTGGGTGATGTTCGCCATGATGGCGATGATGTCCACCACGGGGCTGATGGTGATCACGCAAATCGGCTTCTTCGCCGGCGACTTCGGCGTCTCGAACGTGCTGGTGTTCGGCATGGCCGCCCTGCCGCTCGCGCTCAGCGTGGACCGCTTCTTCAACGGGCTGACCCGGCCGCTTTTCGGCGCCGTGTCCGACCGGATCGGGCGCGAGAACACCATGTTCATCGCCTTCTCGCTGGAGGCCGCCGCCATGGCCGTATGGCTGCTGACCCGCGGCGACCCGGTGCTGTTCGTGCTGCTCTCGGGCGTGGTGTTCCTGGGATGGGGGGAAATCTTCTCGCTGTTCCCCTCCACTTTGACCGACACGTTCGGCACGCGCCACGCTACCACCAACTACGGTTGCCTCTATATTGCGCAGGGAGTTGGCTCGATCCTGGGCGGTCCGATGGCGTCGCTGCTGCACGGCTACACCGGGACCTGGACCAGCGTATTCGCGGTGGCGATCGGCGTGGACGCGCTGACGGCCGTGCTGGCCCTGGCCGTGCTGAAGCCGATGCGACGGCGACTGCTGGCGTAAATTCGCTCGTAATTTCCCTCCGTAATTTCCCTCTGGCGCCCGCTCCCTGTCCTGCCTACCCTTCGGCGCATGGGGGAAACCGATCAGACGTACGACACCATAATCGTGGGCGGTGGCCCAGCCGGCTGCGCGTTGGCGGCTCGGCTGGCCGACACTCGCCCGGGCCAAACAGTGGCGCTGATCGAAGCCGGTCCGGCAAAATCCGGCCTGCTGTCGGATGTGCCCATCGGCATCGCATTCCTGCTGCCCCGCAAATCCGCCCGCAACAGCGCCTACACCACCGTGCCGCAACCTGGGCTGGGTGGCCGCAGGGGCTACCAGCCGCGCGGCCGCGGCCTGGGCGGCAGCAGCCTGATCAACGGAATGGTGTACACGCGCGGCCACCCCACCGACTACGACGACTGGGAGGACGCAGGCTGCCCCGGCTGGGGCTTCCGCGACGTGCTGCCCTATTTCAAGCGGTCCGAGCACAACGAACGCGGCGGCGACGATTTCCACGGCACCGGCGGCCCGTTGAACGTGGCGGACCTGCGCGATCCGAACCCACTTTCCAGCGCCTTCGTCCAGGCAGGCGTCGAGGCCGGATACCACGCGACCTCCGACTTCAACGGGGCCGAGCAGGAAGGCTTCGGCCTGTACCAAACTTACCAGAAGCATGGGCAGCGCTGGAACGCCGCCCGGGCGTATCTGGGCGATCGGCAGCGTCCCAATCTCCACGTCCTGACCGACGCCCAAGTGCAGCGGATCGTTTTCGACGGCCGGCGTGCGGCTGGCGTCGCGGTTCGCCGCGATGATGCGATGCAGACTCTGCATGCCCGGGCCGAAATCGTGCTAGCCGCCGGCGCGTTCGGGTCGCCGCAGCTGCTGATGGCATCCGGGGTCGGTCCGGCGGCGCACCTGAAGCAGCATGGGATCGCCGTCGTGCACGACTCCCCAGAGGTCGGCAGCAACCTGCAGGACCATCTCGACTACGTCATCGTCCGGAAGGTTTCCAACCGGCTTTTGATCGGCACGACGCCGGGCTGGATGGTTCAGGTCATGCCGGATATCTTGCGCTGGAAGCGGGAGCGGCGCGGACCGGTGACGTCCAACCTCGCCGAGGCGGGCGCCTTCATCAAGTCCGACCCGGCGCTGCCGCGCCCCGACCTGCAATTGCATTTCGTCATCGGGATAGCCGACGACCACGGCCGCAAGCTCCATCTGGCGCGCGGCCTCTCGGTGCATGTCTGCGTGCTGCGCCCGAAAAGCCGCGGCACGGTGCGGTTGGCCAGCGCCGACACCGCCGACATGCCGCTGATCGACCCCGGCTACTTCAGCGCCGTCGCCGATCTCGACGCGCTGGCCGAGGGCGTCCGGATCACCCGGCGCGTCATGGCCGCCCCGTCCTTCGCGCGGCTGGGCGGGCGCGACCTGCACGGGCGCGGCGACGAGGACGGCGAGGCGTTGCGCGACATGATCCGTGCCCGTGCCGACACGATCTACCACCCCGTCGGCACCTGCCGCATGGGCGGCGACGCCGGCGCCGTGCTGGACCCGGAGCTGCGGGTGCGCGGACTGGACGGATTGCGGGTGGCTGACGCCTCCATCATGCCCACCTTGGTCGGCGGCAACACGCAGGCGGCGTCGGCCATGATTGGCGAGAAATGCGCCGACCTGATGACGCGCGCGAACACATAGGGACACGCCATGAACACCGCGGCCAATCTCACGGACCTGCTGACTGACGCCGCCGCCCCGGCGCGCGCGCTGGAGATGCAGCGCCTCGCCGCCCGCCGCGACCCGGCGCCCACGCGCGAGCAGCGGGTCGCCACGCTCCGGCTGCTCGAAGCCGCGGTTCGCAAGCACAAGGACGCGTTCGCCCAGGCCATCTCCGCCGATTTCGGCAACCGCGCCGTGCCGGAGACGATCCTGGCCGAGGTGGTCCCAACCCTTGCCGGGATTGCGTTCGCGCGACGCAACTTGGGCGAATGGATGCGTCCGCAACGGCGCCGGGTCGGGATGAACTTCCAGCCAGGGAAGGCGTGGGTGGAATATCATCCGCTGGGCTGCGTCGGCATCGTCTCGCCCTGGAATTATCCGTTGCTGCTCACGCTGTCACCGCTGACGGACGCCTTGGCCGCCGGGAACCGCGTCATCGTCAAGCCGTCGGAACTGACGCCGCGCTTCTCGACCCTGCTCGCACGCCTCATCGGCGAGACCTTCGACCCGGCGCAGGTGACGGTCGTGACCGGCGGCCCCGACATCGCCCAAGCGGTATGCGCGCTGCCGTTGGACCATCTGGTGTTCACCGGCTCCACCAGCATCGGCCGGCATGTCATGCGAGCGGCCGCAGACAATTTGGTGGCCGTGACTTTGGAGCTCGGCGGCAAGTCCCCGGTGATCGTTTGCCGCGATTTCAACCTGAAAGCGGCGGCCAAAACGGTCGCGATCGGCAAATTCTTCAACGCCGGGCAGACTTGCATCGCGCCCGACTACGCGCTGGTTCCGGCCGACCTCGCCGAACCGTTCGCGCAGGCAGTGCTGGACGAAGCGCGCCGGATGTTCCCGACCGTCGCCGGCAACCCCGATTACACCTCCATCGTCTCGGACCGGCACTACAGCCGGCTCCGTGGCTTGCTGGCCGAGGCCGAGGCCGGCGGCGGCCGGGCGCTTCGTCTCGAGGACGCCGAGGCCGAACGGCGGTTGGCGCCGACCGTGGTGCTGAGCCCACCATTGGACGGCGCCTTGATGCAGGACGAAATTTTCGGGCCGATCCTGCCAGTGGTCGGTTACAAGGAATTGGCCGACGCGATCGACTTCGTGAACGCGCGCCCTCGCCCATTGGCACTGTATGTATTTTCCAATGACGCGGTGAGCACGCAGTCGGTAATGGCGGGCACGATCTCTGGCGGCATGACGGTGAACGGAACCCTGTTGCACTGCATCCAGGATGACTTGCCGTTCGGCGGCGTAGGCTCATCGGGGATGGGCGCCTACCACGGCCGCGACGGCTTCTACCGCCTGTCGCACGCGCGCGGCGTGTACAAGCCCGGTAAATTCAGCGGCTTCGCCTTCCTAGCCGCGCCCTACGGCAAGAAGATGCAGGTCGCCCTACGCTACATGGCCGGCAAATAAAGAGGTTTGGGGCTGCAAGCCTCAGGGGTTGGGCCTAGCCCTCGCGTTAAACCGCTGCCCGCTTGATCTGCGCCCGAGCAATCCGGCGTTTCAGCACTTGTGCCGCTTCCGGCAGGTTCCGGTTCGGCGTGCCGAGCAAGAACGCATCCAGCCCACCATTGTGCTCGATCGTGCGGAGCGCATGGGTGCTCAGCCGGATTTTTATCGAAGTTCCGAGCACGTCGGACAGCACCGAGGTTTCCTGTAGGTTCGGTAGGAAACGGCGGCGGGACTTGTTGTTGGCGTGGCTGACGTTGTTGCCCGAGAGCACGCCTTTGCCCGTCAACTCGCAGCGGCGAGACATCGCAAAATCCTTGATTGGCTGAATGGCCGGAAGCCGCGGGTTATGGCGAACGCCGCCCGCGGCGTCAATCCACGCTACAAGGACGGCGGGACATCCTACCGGGGCGAGAGCACCATGATCATCTGCCGGTTTTCCATCCGCGGCATTTGCTCCACCTTGGTCTTCTCGTCCATGTCGGTGCGGATGCGCTCCAACACTTTGATGCCTATGTCCTGGTGAGCCATTTCGCGGCCACGGAACCGAAGGGTCACCTTCACCTTGTCGCCCTCGTCGATGAAGCTGTGCATCGCCCGCAGCTTCACCTGGTAGTCATGGTCATCGATATTCGGCCGAACCTTGACTTCCTTGATCTCGACGATCTTCTGCTTCTTTTTGGCTTCGTTCTTCTTTTTCTGCTGTTCGTACTTGAACTTGCCGTAGTCCAGAATTTTGACCACTGGCGGGTCGGCGTTCGGGCTGATCTCCAGCAGGTCCATGCCCACTGCAAAGGCACGGAGCAGCGCATCGCGCGCGCTCATCACGCCCTGCATCTCGCCTTCGGCGTCGATCAGGCGAACCTGGGGAACGCGGATATCTTCATTCACACGGGGACCGTCGCGGCTGGGTGCGGCGGCTGACATCGGGCCTTTGGCTATTGTGGTCTCCTGTAATCGTTCAAACGGGCGTCATCGAATGCGGAAAGGCCGCCGACCCCGGCGCCGGGATCAGGCAGGCGTCACCGAAGCATCTCGTGACCGGGCAATATCGGGCGGAGCTACCTCCGACGCAAGCTTTTCCAGCGCTGCATCGAGACTCAGCGTCTCCTGCGCCTGCCCGCCGAGCCGACGAAGCGCCACTGTGTGCGCCTCGGCCTCCTTGCGGCCGACCACGGCGATGAGCGGCACGTGCGCCAGGCTGTGCTCGCGGATCTTGGCATTGATCTTTTCGTTGCGAACGTCGGTTTCCACGGTTAAGCCACGCGCCCGCAGCAAGTCGGCGACTTCGCGGGCGTAATCCTCCGCATCCGTCACGATGCTGGCGACCACGACTTGTAGCGGCGCCAGCCACAGCGGGAAACGTCCGGCATACTGCTCGATCAGGATGCCCAGGAACCGCTCGAAGCTGCCCAGGATCGCCCGGTGCAGCATCACCGGCCGCTGCCGGCTGCTGTCGTCCGACACATAGCTGGCGTCCAACCGCTCCGGCAGCACGAAATCGACCTGCAAGGTGCCGCACTGCCAATCGCGCCCGATCGCGTCCCGCAGCACGAATTCCAGCTTCGGGCCGTAAAACGCGCCCTCCCCGGGGTTCAACTCGTACTCGACGCCGCCGATGGCGCAGGCCTCCCGCAACGCGGCTTCCGCCCGGTCCCAGGTCGCGTCATCTCCTGCGCGCTCGTCCGGGCGGTCGGCGAACTTGATGCGGAAACTCTCGAAGCCGAAGTCGCGGTACACCGACGCAAGCAGGGCGGTGAAGCGGGCCGTCTCCTCCGGAACCTGCGCTTCCGTGCAGAAGATGTGCGCGTCGTCCTGGGTGAACGCCCGCACCCGCATGATGCCGTGCAGCGCGCCCGACGGCTCGTAGCGGTGACAGGCGCCGAACTCGGCCATGCGCATCGGCAATTCGCGGTAGCTGCGGAGCGTGTGGTTGAAGATTTCGACATGGCACGGGCAGTTCATCGGCTTCAGCGCCAACGTGCGCTTCTCGTCCTCGACATGCGCCACGAACATATGCTCGCGATACTTCTCCCAGTGGCCGGACCGCTCCCACAGCACGCGGTCGACCAACTGCGGCGTGCGGACTTCCTGATACCCGGCCGCATCCAGCCGGCGTCGCATGTAGGCTTCGGCCGTGCGGTACAGCTTCCAGCCTTTCGGATGCCAGAAGATGCTGCCGGCCGCTTCCTCCTGCATGTGGAACAGATCCATCTCGCGCCCGATCCGGCGGTGGTCGCGGCGCTCGGCCTCCTCCAATTGGTGCAGGTGGGCATCCAGTTCTTTCTGGTCGCGCCAGGCAGTGCCGTAGATGCGGCTCAGCATGGCGTTGCGGTGGTCGCCCCGCCAGTACGCGCCCGCGACCTTCATCAGCTTGAACGCGGTGCCGACGTCGCCGGTGCCGCGCATGTGCGGGCCGCGGCAGAGGTCGATCCAGTCGCCCTGCTTGTACAGGGTGATCACCTCCGTGCCCGGCAGGTCGCGGATCAGCTCGGCCTTGTAGCGTTCGCCCCGCGCCTCGAAGAATGCGATGGCGTCGGCGCGGTCCCACACCTGCCGCTCGAACGCCGCGTCGGCCGCGACGATCTCGCGCATCTTGGCCTCGATGGCGGGGAAGGCCTCTGGCGTGAACGGCTCGTTGCGGGCGAAATCGTAGTAGAACCCGTTCTCGATCGACGGGCCGATGGTCACTTGCGTGCCGGGATATAGCGCCTGCACCGCCTCGGCGAGGACGTGGGCGGCGTCGTGCCGGATCATCCCCAACGCCTCGGCGTCACGGCGCGTGACGAACACCAGGGTGGCGTCCTGCTCGATGGTGCGCGACAGGTCGGACAGCACCCCGTCGACCTTCATCGCCAAGGCGGCGCGGGCCAGGCCGGGTCCGATGGCGGCGGCAACCGCAGCACCCGTCACCGGCTCGTCGAACTCGCGGACCGATCCATCGGGCAGGGTAATGGCGGGCATGGCTCAGGCTTCCTGATCGCGGCGGGGATGGGTCAATGGACTGGCGGCAGCGCCTCCGCAACCCTTCCGATCGATAGCGCGCCCAAGTCGGACGAGAGTTAGCCGACGCGAGGAGTGGATTGTAAATCGTTCAAGACCACATCTTCTGTCTGCCAGCGACTGGGCCGGGACCCCGAGTGCATCCTTCCTTCTTGCGGCCGCATCGCCTGACGGTGGCGCGCGCCGGAGCGCTACATGCTTCGCCCGGGTGCTGCGACCGGGTGGCTATGCCCTGCTTGCGGTGCCACAGAACCATGCGGCCGAGCACACCGATGAGGACTCAACCGTTACGGACCGCATGGAACGGTTCTGGCGTTTCAGCGGATACGACCATTGCCGCCTGTATGGGCGCGACTTTCCGGATCGGGTTGCCCGCGCTGGCTTCAAAGTCACAAAGTTTCAGCGTCCCCCGGCAGATCAACTTCGCTATGCTCTTCTGCAGGACGAAGTACTCTACGTCGCCCATCGATCGGCTTAGCCCAGGCACGGTGTCCGACCGCGAGTACGAAGTCGCTGATGCGCCTCCGTCAGGCGTCCAGCAACTCGCGATAGACGCCAATGGTGGCGGCCTGCATGGCGGCCGTCGTGTAGTGCTGGCAGACGCTGGCCCGCGCCCGAGCGCCGAGGGCGATACGATCGGCAATCGAGAGCTGCAACGCGGCGTCGATGGCACGCGCGAGGGCGGCCGGGTCGCGCGGCGGCACACGCCAGCCAGTGACCAGGTGCTCGACGGTTTCGGCCATGCCGCCATGGTCGGTGACCACCACGGGGCGGCCCATCGCCTGCGCCTCGATCACGGTGCGGCCGAACGGCTCCGGCTCGATGCTGGGGTTCACCACGGCGTCGGCCAGCATCAGCGCGGCCGGCATGTCCTCGCAGTGGCCCACCAGGCGCAGGCGGTCGGCCACACCCAGCGAGTATGCCAAGCCGAGCAGATGGGCCTTGAAGCGAGCCTTGCCGGTGTCGGCGCCGACCAGCACGCACACAGCGTCCTTCCGTGCGAGCCGGGCCAGCGCCTCGACCAGAACGGTATGCCCTTTCCAGCGAGTCAGGCGCGCAGGCAGCAGCACGATCGGGGCGCCGTCCGGCACGCGCCACGCGGCGGCCACCTCCACGAGCCGGCCGGCGCTCACGCGCGCCGGGTCGAACACCGTTGCATCGACTCCGCGCGGAATGACCCGCAGGCGCGCCGGCTCGAGCGCGTAGCGGGCGGCGAGCTTGGCGGCTACGAAGCGGCTGATGGCGATGACGCGCTCGCCCTTGGCCATGACGGCGTTGTAGCGGCGCTTGCCGGGGGCGTTCTCGGAATACACGCCGTGCCAGGTGGTGACGAAGCGCGCGCCCGTGCGCCGGCAGGCGAGCCAAGCCGACCACGCGGGCGCGCGGGACCGGGCGTGCACCAAATCCACGTCGGCCGCCCGGATCAGGAAAGCCAGGCGCGCGGCGTTGCTCCAGATGCGTGCCGGATTTTTCGACGCCAGCGGCAGCGGGATGTGCGTGCCCCCCGCGCGCTCTACCGCCGCCACCATCCGTCCGCCGGCGCTGGCCACCAAGGCGTTCGCCCCGGCTGCCACGATCGCCTGCACCATCTCGACCGTGCCGCGCTCCACCCCGCCGGTTTCCAACCGGGGCAGCACTTGCAGGATCGTGATATCGGCGGACATTTCGGCCATGGCGCGTTCTATCACGGGCGATGGAGGCGCACATCGGCTAAGGAGGGGCATATGCAAGAAGGTCGGTTGGACCATCATGGCGTGGCGCTCGCCTGGCAGCGTATTCCGGGGCGCTCACCCACGGTAGTATTCCTGCCGGGCTACCGAAGCGACATGACCGGGGATAAGGCGAACGCGCTGGCTGGATTGTGCGCCGTGCGAGGCCAAGCGATGCTGCGCTTCGACTACTCCGGCCACGGCGCCAGCGGAGGCCAATTCACCGACGGCACCGTCGGGGTCTGGCTCGCCGACACGCTCGCGGTCATCGACCGGCTGACCGAGGGCGCCCTGGTCCTCGTCGGCTCCTCGATGGGCGGCTGGATCGGCTTGCTGGCGGCCCTGGCGCGCACGGACCGCGTCGTCGCCTTCGCCGGCATCGCCGCGGCTCCCGACTTCACCGAAGCCTTGATGTGGGACTCGATGACACCCGGGGAACAAGCCACCCTGATGCAAACCGGCGTGCTGCCGATGGCGAGTGACTACGGCGAGCCGCTTCCCATCACCCGCGCCCTGATCGAGGACGGCCGCACGCGGCTGCTGCTGACAGGCCCGATCCGGCTCGCCTGCCCGGTGCGGCTGCTGCATGGCCAGCAGGACGCGGACGTGCCGTGGGAGAGGTCGTTGCGCTTGATGCAGCTTCTTGCGGGCGGCGACGTGCAGCTGACCTTGGTGAAGGACGGCGACCACCGGCTGTCGCGCCCGCAGGACCTGGCGCTGCTACGCGACGTCCTGTTGCCGCTGCTCGGCGAGGATGGCGGCTAGGCCCTCGCGATACGATGAGTGGCGCCAGGCGATGCCGAGGGCCGCCTGCGTCGCAATGCTGGCCACCTTGCGGTCCTCGTCCCAGAAACTGCGAGCCATGGCGCTCATGCCCGGCGCCGCTTCGTCGAACGGCAGCGCCGGCGGGGGCGGCTGACCCAGGAGGCGGGCGGCCTCGGCGATCACGTCGGCCGACTCCGCAGGCTCGTTGTCGGACAGGTTGAGCACGCGCATCCCCGGCGGCAAGTCCTGCTGCACGGCGGCCAGCACTGCCTGCACGATGTCGTCGCGATGGATGCGGCCGAACACGTGTCCCGGCTTGCGGACCCGGCGCGCCCGGCCCTCGCGCAGATCGTCCAGCGCGGAGCGGCCGGGGCCGTAGATGCCGGCCAGGCGGAACAGGTCGAGCGCCCGTCCGGCCGCGATCTCCCGCCAGCGTTCCTCCGCCGCGACCCGGCGGCGCGCCCGGTCCGAACGGGGCGCCGGGGGAGTGGCCTCGTCCACCCACGCGCCGCCACGGTCGCCATAAACGCCGGTGGTAGACATGTAGCCGAGCCAGCGCAGCGTGGATGAGGCGGCGATCGCTGTGGCGTAGCGGGCGAGCACCGGGTCGCCGTCCTCCGCCGGCGCCGCCGTCGCGATCAGGTGCGTCGCCTCGGCAATGAGCCTCGCCGCGTCTTCGAACGCGACCGTGGCGCCGTCGGGGCTGCGGCTGACTCCGGTCGCACGCAGGCCAATGCGGCTGGCTTCCCGCAGAAGGGCGGCCCCGGTGTAGCCGACGCCAAAGACGATAAGATGCCGGTCAGCCATGGTGCTCTCCGAACCGCATTTGCCCGTGACGCGGGCGGGCATTATCAATACCCCAACATGAACACGCGTGCAGCGGCGATCGGCGGATTGACCCTTCTCCTTCTCGCGGTCGGCGGCAACGCTGCCTGGACGCAGGAGAAGCCGTCGCCTCCCGTCGAGACGCTGCCGATCCCTCCCGTCCCACCCCGCATTGCCGACGGCGAGGACTACGAACATTGCCTCGCCCTGCTGGGGAACGACCCAACCGGCGCCAACGCGTTCGCCGACGCGTGGGAGGCCACCGGCGGCGGCGAGGGCGCCTTGCACTGCCACGCCCTGGCGCAAGTCGCATTGGGCAACGTCGATGCCGGCGCCGACATGCTGGACCAGCTCGCCGCAAACAGCCACGCCCCGACAGCCGCACGCGCGGCGGTGTACGGACAGGCGGACCAAGCGTGGCTGATGGCCGGGCAAGCCGACCGGGCGTTTGCGTCGGCCACCCTGGCGCTCAGCCTGTCGAGCCGCGACGCCGACCTGCTGATCGATCGTTCGATCGCCGCTGCAACCTTGGGCCGTTACAACGATTCTGTCGAGGATTTAAGCCAGGCGCTGGAGTGGGACGGCCGCCGCACCGACGCGCTGGTGTTGCGGGCCGCCGCGTGGCGTCATTTGGACCATCTCGACCTGGCGCAGGACGACATCGACCGTGCCTTCGCGTTGGACACAGAAAACCCGGAAGCGTTTCTGGAACGCGGCATCCTGCGGCAGCGGTATGGCGATTGGGAGGGTGCCCGCCTGGATTGGGTAAAAGCGGTCGCCCTGGCGCCGAACAGCGCCACGAGCGACTTGGCGGAGCAAAACATTGCGTTGCTGGAGGGTGGGCCGGCCCGGCGCTAGAAATCGAGGTCGGCGTAGTGCGGCGGGGGCGTGACGCCGGGCACCCGGTCGGCCAGCAGCGCGCGGAACGAGGGGCGCGACTTCATGCGGGCGTACCACTCCTTGGCGGCCGGGGCGAGCGACCAGTCCACGTCGCTGGCGAAATCCAGCGCCGACAGATGCCCGGCGGCGGCGAAGTCGGCTAGCGACAAGGTGTTTCCCGCTAGCCACTTCCGTGTTTCCGCCAACCAGCCGATATAAGCTAGGTGATGCTTGAGGTTGGCGTATCCCGCCCGGATCGCCGACGCGTCCGGCTGGCCATAGCCGGAAAGCCGCTTCATGAACTTCTCGCCAAGCAGGTTGCGCGTGACCTCAAGGCCGAACTTATGGTCCATCCAGGAGACCATGCGACGCACCTCTATCCGCTCGGCCAATGTTTGGCCGAGCATGGGAACGTCGGGATAGGCTTCCTCCAAGTACTCGCAAATAACGCCCGAGTCGGGGATTGCCAACCCGTTCTCCTCGACCAGGGTCGGGACGGTACCGGCAGGATTGAGCTCGGTGTATTCCGGCCGGCGCTCCCATACCTTCTCGACGCGTAGTTCGAACGCCAGCCGTTTCTCGGCCAGCACGAGCCGGACCTTGCGGGAGTAAGGCGACATCGGCAGATGGTAAAGCAGGCGCATGGCGTGGCTTATGACACCCGCGCCAAGTCGCGCCAACCCGGTTTCAGGCCCGCAGAGCCTCCGTCGTCTCGCCGAGCGGCACCGGGAGATACTTCGCGTACTCCTTCGGCACGACCTGCCACGTCTTGGACAGCGTGTCCTCCCAGTCGTGCAGCAGCCCCGCAGCGAACCGGCTGCTCGTCTCCGCCGCGTGCATCGTGATCAGGCCGTGCAGCACACGATCCCAGTGCGGCGCGGCGATCCGCTGCCACAGCAGGCTTTCCGGGTTGACCCGGCTCTCGAACGACGCGCCTGGGTCGTAGATGAACGCCATGCCGCCGGTGAAGCCCGCGCCGAAATTGTCGCCGACCGGCCCCAGCACCACGACCGTCCCGCCGGTCATGTACTCGCACCCGTTCGACCCGCAGCCTTCCACCACCGCGTTCGCGCCGGAGTTGCGGACCGCAAACCGCTCCCCCGCCTGCCCGGCCGCGAACAGCGACCCGGCGGTGGCGCCGTACAGGCACGTGTTGCCGATGATGGTGTTGTGATTGCTGACCAGCATCGACGACGGCGCCGGGCGCACCACGATGGTCGCGCCGGACAGCCCCTTGCCCACGTAGTCGTTGGCGTCGCCCATCACCTCCAGCCGCACGCCCTGCACCGCAAACGCGCCGAGCGACTGGCCCGCCGAGCCGCGCATCCGCACCGCCAAGTGATTCGGGGTCAGCCCCGTCATGCCGAACTGGCGGGTGATGCGCGAGCTGATCTTGGTGCCGATCGCCCGGTGCGTGTTGCGGATGTTGTACTGCAACTGCATCTTCTCGCCGCGGTCGAACAGTGGTGCCGCGTCGGCGATCATCTCCGCGTCCAGCGTCTCCGGCACTTCGTTGCGGCCTACCTGGGTGCAGTAGCGCGCGTGCCCACCGGGGTCGGCCTGGGCCAGCAGCGGGTTCAGGTCGAGGTCGTCGAGGTAGTCGGCGCCCCGGCTGACCTGGCGCAGGTACTCGGTGCGCCCGATCACGTCGCGCAGCCGCCGCACCCCCAGCGAGGCGAGGATGTTGCGCACGTCCTCGGCGATGAAGCTGAACAGGTTGATCACCTTCTCAGGCGTGCCCTCGAACTTGGCGCGCAGGGTCTCGTCCTGGCTGCACACCCCGACCGGGCAGGTGTTGGAGTGGCACTGCCGCACCATGATGCAGCCCATCGCGACCAGGCTGGCGGTGCCGATGCCGAACTCCTCCGCCCCCAGCATGGCGGCGATCACCACGTCTCGGCCGGTCTTGATGCCGCCATCGGTCCGCAGCCGCACCCGGTGGCGCAGGCGGTTGAGCATGAGCACCTGGTGCGCCTCGGTCAGCCCCATCTCCCACGGCGCGCCGGCGTATTTTACCGACGTCTGCGGGCTGGCCCCGGTGCCGCCGGAGTGGCCCGAGATCAGGATCGCGTCGGCCTTCGCCTTGGCCACGCCCGCGGCGATGGTGCCGATGCCGCTGCGCGCGACCAGCTTCACGCAAACCATCGCATCCGGGTTGATCTGCTTGAGGTCGTAGATGAGCTGCGCCAAGTCCTCGATCGAGTAGATGTCGTGGTGCGGCGGCGGGCTGATCAGCGTGACGCCCGGCGTCGAGTGCCGCAACCTGGCGATCAGCCCCGTCACCTTGAAGCCCGGCAACTGCCCGCCCTCGCCGGGCTTGGCGCCCTGGGCCATCTTGATCTCGATCTCGCGGCACGCATTGAGGTACTCGGCGGTGACGCCGAAGCGGCCGGAGGCGATCTGCTTGATGGCGGAGTTCGCGTTGTCTCCGTTCGCGCGCGGCTTGAACCGCACCGGGTCCTCGCCGCCCTCGCCGGAATCGCTGCGCGCGCCGATGCGGTTCATCGCGATCGACAGCGTCTCGTGCGCCTCCGGGCTCAGCGCCCCGAGCGAGATGCCGGGCGCCACCAGGTGCTTGCGGATTTCGGTGATGCTCTCGACCTCATCGACCGCGATCGCCTTGTAGCCTTCCTTGAAGTCGAGCAAGTCGCGCAGCGCGATCGGCGGCTGGCGGCGCACCCCCTCCGCGTAACGCATGTAGGTCTGGAAGCTGTCGTTGGCGACCGCCATCTGCAGCGTATGGATCAGGCTGCCGTCGAAGGCGTGCGCCTCGCCCCGGCGGCGCAGCTTGTAGATGCCGCCGACCGGGAGCGTCACGAAATCCTTGTCCCAGGCCGCCCGGTGCAGCTCCAGCACGTTGCGCGCGATGCCGGGGATGCCGATGCCGGAAATGCGCGACTGCATCCCGGGGAAGAACTCGCCGACCAGCGCGCGCGACAAGCCGATCGCCTCGAAGTTGTAGCCGCCGCGGTACGACGACACGACGCTGATGCCCATCTTGGACATCACCTTCAGCAAGCCCTTGTCGACCGCCTTCTTGAAGCGCTGCACGCACTCCTTTAGGGTCAGATTGCTGAACAGGCCGCGCCGGTGGCGGTCGGCGATGCTCTCCTGCGCGAGGTAGGCGTTGATGGTGGTGGCGCCCGAGCCGATCAGCACGGCGAAGGTGTGCACGTCCATGCACTCGGCGGAGCGGACGTTCAGGCTGGTGAAGGTCCGCAGCGATTGCCGCACCAGGTGGGTGTGGATGCCCGCGGTCGCCAGGATCATAGGGATCGGCGCGCGGTCGGGGCCCTGCGCCTCGTCGGTTGCGATGACATGCGTGCATCCGGCGCGCACACCGTCCTCGGCCTCGCGCCGGATGCGCTCGATCCCGGCGCGCAGGTCGATCGCGTCATTCTCCACCGGGACGGTGCAGTCGATCATGCACACGTCCTTGCCCATGAACTCGCGCATCGCGGCGAATTCGGCGTTGGACAGCACCGGGCTTTCCAGCTGCAGCAGGTCGCATTGGCTGCTGTCCTGGTCGAGCACGTTGCCGAGGTTGCCCAGCCGCGTCTTGAGCGACATCACCCGCGTCTCCCGCAAGCTGTCGATCGGTGGGTTGGTCACCTGGCTGAACGCCTGGCGGAAGTAGTGGTGCAGCCCGCGGTAGCGCTCGGACAGCACCGCGACCGGGGTGTCGTCGCCCATGCTGCCGATAGCTTCGGCGGCGTCCTCCACCATCGGATGGAGGATCATCTCCAGCTCCTCCAAGGTCATGCCGACCGCGAGCTGGCGCCGCCGCAGTTCCTCGCCCTCGTACCGGGTCGGCTCGGGCGCGTCGGTCTTCACGATCCGGTCGATCTTGGTGATGCGCTTGGTCCAGGCGGCGTAATCGTGCCGGGCGGCCAGGACGTCCTTCATCTCTTCGTCGCCGTAGAAGCGGCCCTCGTCGAGATCGACGGCGATCGTCTGCCCCGGGCCGACACGGCCCTTGGAACGGATGTCGCGCTCGTCGAATTTCACCATGCCGGCTTCGGAGCCGACCACCAGCAGGTTGCTGGCGGTGATGCTGTAGCGCAACGGACGTAGCCCGTTCCGGTCCAGCCCGGCGATCATCCAGCGGCCGTCGGTGGCGGCGACCGCGGCCGGGCCGTCCCACGGCTCCATCACGGCGTTGCAATAGGAGAACATGTCGCGATGGGCGGCCGGCATGGTCGCGTCCTGGCCGATGCTCGCCGGGATCAGCAGCGCCTTCGCCATCGGCGCGTCACGGCCGGCGCGCACCAGCAGTTCGAACACCGCGTCCAGCGCTGCCGTGTCGCTGCTGCCGGCCTGGATCACCGGCTTGATGTCGTCGATGTAGGGATCCAGCGCCGCGTCGCCCAATCGGGTCTCGTGGCTCTTCATCCAATTGGTGTTGCCGCTGACGGTGTTGATCTCGCCGTTATGCGCGAGCATCCGGAACGGCTGGGCCAGCCGCCAGGTCGGGAAGGTGTTGGTCGAGTAGCGCTGGTGATAGATCGCGAACCGGCTGATGAAACGCGGGTCGGCCAGGTCGGGGTAGAAGTCGGTCAGGTTCTCCGCCAGGAACATGCCCTTGTAGATGATCGAGCGGCACGACAGCGAGCAGATGTACAGCTCGCTGATCTGGGCGGCGATGGCGTCCTTCTCGATCCGGCGGCGGATCACGTACAGGTCGCGCTCGAACGTGGCCTCGTCGGCGCCGGTGCCGTTGCGGACCATGATCTGTTCGATCTCAGGCCGGGTGGCATTGGCCTTCTCGCCGATGCAGCCTACGTCGATCGGCACCTGCCGCCAGCCGTAGATGGTATGCCCGGCGGCAAGGATTTCCGTTTCCACGATCTGCCGGCAGCGCTCCTGCGCGCCTAGGTCGGTTTTTGGCAGGAACACCATGCCGACCGCGATCCGCTCGCCCGGCGTCGCGTCGCCGCCGCGCTGGATGTCGTCGGCGAAGAAATCCTGCGGGATTTCGACGTGGATACCGGCGCCGTCGCCGGTCTTGCCGTCGGCGTCGACCGCGCCGCGGTGCCAGACCGCGCGCAGGGCGTCGATCCCCGCCTCCACCACATCGCGGCGCGGCTTGCCGTCCAGCGACGCGACCAGGCCGACGCCGCAATTGGCGTGCTCGTCCTGCTCGCGGTACGTGTCGGCAAGGGCGGCGACGTCGGCGTTCCAGTCGGCAATGAAATCGCTGTTGAAATCGGGCATCCCACTCACTCCGCGGCGACGGCGAGCGCCGTCTGTTGTGCTTGAATGAACTCGTGCATGCGCCCGGCAGCGTCGCGGCCGTCCCTGATGGCCCACACCACCAGGCTGGCGCCGCGCACGATGTCTCCGGCGGCGAACACGCCGGGCAGGCTGGTCATCTGCGTGCGGTGGTTCACCTTCAAGGTGCCCCAGCGGCTGACCTCCAGCCCGTCCACGCCCCACAGCTTCGGCAAATCCTCGGGGTCGAAGCCCAGCGCCTTGATGACCAAATCCGCGTCCAGGGTGAAATGCTCACCCGACGGCTCGACCGACTGGCGGCCGGACGCGTCGGGCATGCCGAGGCGCATCCGGCTCGCGCGCACGGCGGTCACGTGATCGTCGCCCAGGAACGCGTCGGGCCCGGACAGCCAGACGAACTCGACGCCCTCCTCCTGCGCGTTCCGCACTTCGCGCATGGAGCCGGGCATGTTCGCCTGGTCGCGGCGGTACAGGCACTTGACCGACTTGGCGCCCTGGCGGACGGCGGTGCGGACGCAATCCATCGCGGTGTCGCCGCCGCCGATGACGACGACGTTCTTGCCCGCGGCGTCGAGCGCGCCGGAGGCGAACGCGGGCACGTCGTCGCCGAGACCCTGGCGATTGGACGTGGTCAGGTAGTCCAGCGCGGGCACGATGCCGGGTAGCCCCACGCCGGGACCGCCGATGCTGCGGGCCTTGTACACGCCGGTGGCAATCAGGATCACGTCGTGCCGGGCGCGCAAATCGGCGAAGCTAATGCCTTCGCCCACCCCGGCGCCGAGGTGGAACTTGATGCCGCCATCCTCTAGCAGCTTCCAGCGGCGCAGCACGATTTCCTTCTCCAGCTTAAAGCCGGGAATGCCGTAGATCATCAAGCCGCCGACCCGGTCGTAGCGGTCGTAGACGTGCACCTGGTAGCCTTTGGCCCGCATCATGTCGGCCGCTGCCAAGCCACCGGGCCCGGCGCCGATGACGCCGACCGACTGCGGCCGCTCGCGACGCGGCGCGAGCGGCTTCACCCAGCCATTGGCGAACGCGGTATCGGTGATATGGCGTTCGACGGCGCCGATAGTGACGCTCTCGAAGCCTTTCTCGATGACGCAATTGCCCTCGCACAAACGGTCCTGCGGGCAAATGCGGCCGCAAATCTCGGGAAATGTGTTGGTGGCGCTGCTGACTTCGTACGCTTCTTCCAGACGTCCTTCTGCCGTGAGCTTCAACCAGTCGGGGATGTTGTTCGCCACCGGGCAATGAATGGAGCAGAACGGCACGCCGCACTGGCTGCACCGGCTGGCTTGCACGGCGGCGCGGGTCGGGTCGAAGCGGGCGTAGATTTCGTCGAAGTCGATGGTTCGCGTGGGAACGGCGCGCTTATCCGGAGTCTGCTGCGAGACGCTGACGAACTGAAGCATGCGATCAGCCATTTTTCGTTCCTTCCCAACGCGATCGGAGCATGGATATACCCTGGTGTGCATAGCCTGGCGAGAGTGAATCGCGAATTTATGACAGCATTTATGACCTATATTTCGTAATACATCGAATAAGGGTTAGGAATGGCGGCGCGCCTCCAACAGACTAGGTCCGCTTCGGTTATTTCGGCACCCGCTCAAGTTTCCCACCTCCCGGCCGATAGCGATCGAGATACTCTGGAACCACAAGCTCCACCGGGGTTGCGGCGATGCCGAGATCACCCAGCCCAAGGGTTCCGCCAGCCACCACGTTGTCATGTTGCAGCAGCAGAAGCTGGTCGCGCGTGAACGGCTTGCCGGGCAAGCGCTCCGCCATTGCCGCCTGAAGGCGGGCGATCCCGAGAGGAATGTCGATCATCGGCCGGTTTCGCTTCGTTTCCCGCAGGATCCACGCCAGGATCTCACGAAACGTCCAAACCCGCGGCCCGCCCAGCTCGTAGGTGCGCCCGGCGGCATCCGGCCGTTCCAACGCCGCGATGACAGCGTCGGCGACGTCCCTGACATAAACCGGCTGCATCTTCGTGTCCCCGCAGATCACCGGCATGAACGGCAGCAGTTGAACGAGTCCGGCAAACCGGTTGAAGAACTGGTCCTCCGCCCCGAACACCAGCGAGGGCCGCAGGACCGTCGCCGCTGGCATCGATGCCAGCACCGCGGCCTCGCCCTCCGCCTTGGTCCGGGCATACTGGCTGGGACTCGCCGGGTCGGCCCCGATTGCCGACATCTGGACCATGCGCGTGACCCCGGCGGCCGACGACAAGCGCGCGACCCGGCCGGCGCCCTCGGCTTGCAGGCGTGTGAAGTCACCGGCCCGGCGCTCGGCGAGGATGCCGACCAGGTTCACCACCAAATCAGCTCCCTCCACCGCGCGCTGCACCTGCGGCTCGCTGGCGATGGAGGCGAATAGCGGCACGATCTGCCCCACCCGGCCCATCGGACGCAGGAACATGCTGCTTTCGGTGTCGCGCCCGGCGACGCGGACGATGTACTCGGCGCGGGCCAGCCGCTGGACGACGTAGCGGCCGATGAAGCCGGAGCCGCCGAACACGGTCGCTACGCTGCGGGTCGCCATAAAGTTGGTGCTCCTGTCTTTCGCTCCCTCAATATGCGTCGATACGGCATCCCTCAAGTACGGGCTTTACGCTGGGGTCCGGCATTGCTGTTGACGCGCCCAGCCGCGGGGGCTACATCGCGCCCCCACCACTTGCCCGTGCTAGCCCAGGTGGCGGAATTGGTAGACGCGCAGGTTTCAGGTACCTGTGGCCGCAAGGTCGTGAAAGTTCGAGTCTTTTCCTGGGCACCAACGGACAAGAATGACGACGCAGTTCCAGCATAACGCCACCATCCACCTGCATCGGCACGACTTGCCGGACGGGCTGGGGTTCGGCTCGTCCGTCGCGGTCGACACTGAAACGATGGGCCTGAACCCCCATCGTGACCGGCTCTGCCTGGTGCAGCTTTCGGCGGGGGATGGGCAGGCCCATTTGGTGCAGATCATCCCGGAACGGCTCGGCGGCCGGGATTGCCCTAACTTGCGTGCGCTGATGGCCGACACGGGCGTCGTGAAGCTGATGCATTTCGCCCGCTTCGACGTGGGCATCCTGCAGCTCGCCCTCGGCGTCACGGTGGCGCCGGTCAAGTGCACCAAGATCGCCGCCAAGCTGGTTCGCACCTTCACCGACCGGCATGGCCTGCGCGACCTTTGCCGCGAACTGCTCGGCGTCGACATCAACAAGCAGCAACAGACCTCCGACTGGGGCGCGCCCGAGCTCTCGCCCGAGCAGCTGTCCTACGCCGCTTCGGACGTGCTGCACTTGCACGCGCTGTGGGCGCGGCTGGAAGCATTGCTCGTGCGCGAGCAGCGGCTGGAACTGGCGGAGGCGTGCTTTGCATTCCTCCCCGCCCGCACCCGGCTTGACCTGCTCGGGTACGAGTCGCCGGACATCTTCGCCCACTAACGGTTGGCACGATTTTTGTCACGGAGTGTGGCAATTGCGCCTGCGCAATTGACCCGCCCTGCGGCACTCTCCATACAAGTGGGATGACCACCGCGGCGGCCCTGGCTATTTCCGACCTCGACGTTGCGCGCTCGGTTCTCAGCACCGAAGCCGCCGGGCTGCGCGCCTTGTCCGCGTCGCTGGACGGGGCGTTCGGCCAAGCGGTGGATTTACTGGCGAGTTGCACCGGCCGGGTTGTGGTGTCCGGCATGGGCAAGTCCGGCCATATCGCGCGCAAGACGGCTGCGACCCTCGCCTCTACCGGAACCCCGGCGCTGTTCGTGCACCCGGCCGAGGCATCGCATGGCGACCTCGGCATGGTGGTGCCCGGCGACTCGCTGATCCTGTTCTCCAACTCGGGCGAGACGGTCGAGTTGGCCGACCTGGTAGCCCATGCGCGGCGGTACGGCCTGAAGCTGGTGGCGGTCACGGCGCAGCCCGGCTCGGCCCTCGCGAGCGCGGCCGACGCCGTGCTGGCGCTGCCGGCAGCGCCTGAAGCGTGTCCGATGGGGTTGGCGCCGACCACCAGCACGACGATGCAGCTGGCCCTGGGCGACGCCCTCGCGGTGGCGTTGCTGACCCGGCGCGGGTTCACCGCGGTGGATTTCCGCGCCTACCACCCCGGCGGCAAGCTGGGCGCCCGCCTGCGCCGGGTGCGCGACCTCATGCACACAGGCGATGCAGTGCCGTTGATCGGCGTCGATGCGCCCATGGAACAGGCGCTGCTGTTGATGACCGGCAAGGGTTTCGGCTGCGTGGGCGTCCTCGCAAATCATCGCTTGTGCGGCATCGTCACCGACGGCGACTTGCGGCGGCTGATGGGACCGGACTTGCTGGCCCGACGGGTTGGCGAGGTGATGACGGCCAACCCTCGCACCATCCGTCCCGACGCGCTGGCCGAGGATGCATTGCGCGAGATGAACGCCGGCGCTCGGCGAATTACCAGCCTGTTCGTCACGGATCCGCAGGCACGGCCGCAGGGCATCCTGCACATTCACGATCTGCTGCGCGGCGGCCTGGCATGACTATCGCGCCATTGCCGCGCGCCCGCTCGGGCTACCGATCCACTCAATCCGAACCGGCGCGGAACCGGAAAAGGGTCACCAAGGGCAGCATTGCCCGCCGACACCGCATGGTGATGTGGTCCAAGCGGCTCATGCCGGTCTTAGCCATGCTGCTGCTTGCCTCGATCGCGCTTTGGCCGGAGATTTCCCAGCAACTGGACCAGGGCCGGATCAAGTACCGCCGCGGCCTGTCGGGACAGCTCGATGCCGGGCAATTGCGCGATGCGCGATATCGCGGCGTGGATGGCCGCGGCCGCCCCTACGCGGTCACCGCCGACCTCGCAGCCCAGGACGGACCGGAGCGGCTGAACCTGACGGGACCGAAGGGCGACGTGGTCAGCGAGAACGGGACGTGGATGATGGTGCAGTCGCAGAAGGGCGTGTACCTGCAGCACACCGGGCAGTTGGACCTGTCCGGCAATGCGACGGTGTACCGCGACGACGGCATCACGATGCATACGGACGCGGTCGCGGTCGACGTGAAGTCGGGCGCGGCGGCGTCGAACGAGAAGACGCATGTGGAGGGCCCGTTCGGGACGCTGGATTCCCAAGGTTTCGCCTTGGTCGACAAAGGCAGCGTCGTCCAGTTCAGCGGCCCCTCGCGTTTGTTGCTGAACGGGTCGCATCAATGAGGCGGCTCGCACTTGGGATCGCATTCGCCACCGCGCTCGCCGGGGTGGCGCGGGCCCAGCCGATCGACCTGTCGAAGGGCGGCGCCGTCGAAGTGACGTCCCGCGACGGGATGGAGTGGCGGCAAAATGAGCAGTTGATCATCGCCAAGGGCGACGCCCGGGCGGTGCGCGGAGACGTGACGGTGACGGCCGACCGGCTGACTGCCCGCTACCGCAAGAAGGCGGGCGCGGCCCAGCCCATGCCGGCTCCCGCTGCGCCGGTAACAGGCGACACCGGCAACAACGAGATCTATCGGCTCGAAGCGGAGGGCAACGTCCACATCTATACGCCCACCGACGAAGCCGTGGGCGACCACGCGGTCTATGACATGGACCAGGCCGTGCTGGTGATGACCGGCCACGACATGAAGATCACCACGCCGCAACAGGTCCTGACGGCGCGGGACGCGATGGAATACTGGTCGCAGAAGCACATGGCCATCGGCCGCGGCGACGCCACGGTCACGACCAGCGACGGACGGCGGCTGACCGGGGACGTTCTGGTCGGCTACACCGCCGATCCGAACGCGGCGCCTGGACAGCCGGTGGTCAAGGCAGCCGCGAAGCCCGCCAACCCGGCAAAGCCGTCGGCCGACCCGCTCGGTGCATCCGGCAAGCTGCAAAAAGTCGAGGCATTCGGCCACGTCGAGGTCCGGACGGCGACCGAGATCGTGCATGGCGATCGCGGGGTGTATGTGCCCGACACCGGCATCGCCCGGCTAGTCGGCAACGTGCACATGACCCGCGGGCAGAATCAGTTGAACGGAGACGAAGCGATCGTGAACATGCGGACCGGCATATCCACCGTGACCCAGGCGCCCGGCACCCGGGTCGAGGGACTGGTGGTGCCCAACGACGCGAGCGGCAAGAGCGATCCGCTGGGCGGCTCCGGTAAAAGCGATCCGCTAGGCGGCGCCGGCACAACGCCGAAAGCTAAGAAGTGAGCGGGTCCCTCCGCGTGATCGGTGGCGGCGCCGGGCTGGTCGCGAACGCGGTGGGCAAGACCTACAAGAAACGCCCGGTGGTGCGGAACGTCTCCATCAACGTGCACCGCGGCGAGGCGGTCGGCCTGCTCGGCCCCAATGGCGCCGGCAAGACGACGACGTTCTACATGATCGTGGGCCTGGTGCGGCCGGACACCGGGTCGATCAGCCTGGACGGGCAGGACATCACCGCCCTGCCGATGTATCGCCGTGCGCGCCTCGGCATCGGTTACCTGCCGCAGGAAGCCAGCGTGTTCCGCGGCCTGAACGTGGAGCAGAACATCATGGCCGCGCTGGAGGTGGTCGAGCCCGACGCCGACCGGCGAGACACCATGCTGGACGAGTTGCTGGCCGAATTCGGCATCGCCCACCTGCGCCGCACCCCCGCTTTGGCGTTGTCGGGCGGGGAGCGCCGCCGGGTCGAGATCGCGCGTGCCCTGGCGACCCAGCCGGGCTACATTCTGCTCGACGAGCCGCTGGCCGGCATCGATCCGATCGCCGTCGGTGAAATCCGCGACCTGGTTGGACATTTGAAGGATCGAGGCATCGGCGTGCTGATCACCGACCACAACGTTCGCGAAACGCTGGAAATCATCGACCGCGCCTACATCATGCACGATGGAAAGTTGCTGATGGAGGGCCTGCCCCAGGAGGTCGTGGCGCACGAGGATGTGCGTCGCGTGTACCTTGGGGAAAGGTTCAGCCTGTAAGCTGCCATCATGGCACTCGGTCCCCGTCTCGAATTCAGGCAATCGCAATCGCTGGTGATGACGCCGCAGCTGCGGCAGGCGATCAAGCTGCTGCAGTTCACCAACTTCGAGGTGAACGCTTATGTCGAGGAGGAACTGGAGCGGAACCCACTGCTGGAGCGCGACGACCGGAGCGACGTCCTGCCGGAAGCCTGCGCCCCCGACCAGCGGCGGGAAGCGCTGGAAGCGCTCGACACGGCCGACCTGCTGCGGCGTGAGAAACTCCCTGACGTAATCGAAGCCGACCATACGAACAGCTTCGATGGCGGCGGTGTCGCGGATGGCGCTGCCTTTACCCGCAACGGCGGTGGCGGCAGTTTCGAAACTGACGAACGCGGCATGGACGACTTCGCCGAACCCCCACGCTCCCTGCGCGAGCATCTGGAGCAGCAGCTTCGGCTTAGCTTCACCGATTCGGCAGACCGCATGATCGGCGCGCATTTGATCGCATCCCTGGATGCGGCCGGACGATTGGCTGCCAGCAGCTGCGAATTGGCGGAGGCGCTCGGGGCGGAACCGGCCCATGTCGAGCGGGTGCGCGGGATCATGCAGTCGTTCGATCCGCCCGGCCTGTTCGCGCGCGACCTTCGCGAGTGCTTGGCCGCCCAGTTGGCCGACCTCAACCGGCTCGACCCGGCGATGGAAGCGCTGCTCGACAACCTCGACCTGCTCGCCTGCCGGGAGCTGCGCAAACTGACGGGTTTGTGCGGCGTCGATGCCGAGGATCTCGCCGACATGATCGCCGAGATCCGGGCACTGGACCCTAAGCCAGGCGCCGCGTTCGACGATGCGCCGATGGTGACGATCGTGCCGGACGTCCTGATGCGCGCCGGCCCCGGCGGCGTTTGGCTGCTGGAGCTGAATCCCGAGACGATGCCGCGCGTGCTCGTCAACCAATCCTTCCACGCGCGCATCGCCCCCGCCGCATCGCGGGAGGACCGGGTGTTCCTGAGCGAGCAGCTGTCGAGCGCCAACTGGCTGGTGAAGTCGCTGCAGCAGCGGGCCCAGACCATCGTCAAGGTCGCCGCCGAGATCGTTCGCCGCCAGGACGGATTCTTCGAGCGCGGCGTGGCCCATTTGCGGCCGCTTATCTTGCGGGACATCGCCGACGCGGTGGAGATGCACGAGAGCACCGTCAGCCGGGTGACCGCCAACAAGTACATCGCCACCCCGCGGGGCACGTTCGAACTGAAATATTTCTTCACCACGGCCATTGCTGCGACGTCCGGTGGGGAAAGCCACAGCGCGGAGGCCGTTCGGCAACGGATTCGTGCCATGGTTGCGGCAGAGACGGCCGACAATATCCTGTCCGACGATGCGATCGTTGCGGCGCTTCGTCGGGAAGGCGTGGACATTGCCCGTCGAACAGTGGCCAAATACCGGGATGCGCTCCGCATTCCAAGTTCGGTTCAGCGCAAGCGGGAGAAAGCACTGCCGGCCTGACCGGCGAGCGCCCGCGGCCCCACTTCACCGATGGAGGCTACGCAGATGCAGATCACGGTTTCCGGCAAGCAGGTCGAGCTTTCGGATGCGCTTCGCACGCGCGTCTCGGAGCAGCTCGACGTGATCGCGGGGAAGTATTTCGACCACACTCAGGAGGCGCATGTCACCTTCAGCCGTGCCCGGAGCTTTTTCACCTGCGACATCAACGTCCATGCCGGGCGTGGCCTGATGCTGCGCGGCGAGGGTGAGGCGTCCGACGCCAACAGCGCCTTCGATGACGCTGCAGAGCACATCGCCAAACGTCTGCGCCGTTATCGCCGCCGGGTGAACGAGCACGCGCGGGATTTGACGCATCGCGCACGGCCACAGGATGGGCGGCAATACGTGCTGCGCCAGGACGACGAGGGAACCGAGGAGCAGGTTGACGGCGTCACCGACACGCGAGAATTTGCGACCGTAATCGCCGAAACCGTCACATCGATTAGCCGCTTGTCGGTCGGCGAGGCGGTCATGCAACTCGACCTGGCCAATCAGCAGGTGATAATGTTCCACAACAGCGCGACCGGCGAACTGAACGTGGTGTACCGGCGGATAGACGGCCATATCGGGTGGATCGACCCAGCGAGCGCCGCCATCTCAGCCTCTGCGTAAGACATGTTGCGGGGCAGCCGACGCTGCCCCGCGTGGAGATCAGTGAACCAGCGCCGGCACCATCTCGTGCTGAAGGATGGCGGCCACCGCAAGGTCGCGGTCGTCGGCTACCGCCATCGGCGAGCCGTCTGCAGCATGGATGGCGAAAGCCGCTGCCCCGTTCAGCATCACTGGCTTCACATAGGCCAACTGCGATACGCCGAGTTGCCGCAGCTGAACCTGCGTGAGCTGGCGAATGTCGATCCGGGCAGTCACGTCAGCCTGCGGGTCGGTCGTAGTCATGGCGTAAACTCCTAATGGCAGGCACAGCGCATCTTGAATATACGCTGCTGCCCCCGATTCGATGCAGCAAATGGGCCAGACAAGTCGTTACGATTTGTCCACCCTGGCCTGGACGAAGCGCTGCTCGGCTTCCACCACATGCCCAGGTGAGGAAGGGCGGCCAATCGGGATCGTTTTGACCCGCGCTTCAGGCTGCGGCCGAACCAGTTCGATATGCAGCAATCCGCTGTCGAGCCAGGCGGCCTTGACGGTGATGCCTTCCGCCATGACGAAGGCGCGCTGGAACTGGCGTGCGGCGATGCCGCGGTGCAGGAAAATCCGGCCCTGGGTATCGTCCGTCTGGCGACCCCGGATAACCAGTTGGTTATCCTCCTGGGTGATCTGCAGGTCGTCCATCGTAAAGCCGGCAACTGCCAGGGTGATCCGCAGGCCGGTTTCGCTGATCTGCTCGATGTTGTAGGGCGGATATCCGTCAGATGAAGCTTTCGACGCACGCTCCAGCATCTGCTCAAGCTGATCGAAGCCGACGAAAAGCGGAGACGGGAAGACACGGGTAGTCATTGGCAAGCCTCCTCCAAGGAGCGAAGCATCATGACAAGGCCCGATCTGGCGCCTCGTAGATCGATATCTTGGCGGGACGCGGCTGGGTTGCAAGGTGTCAACGTTGATCGTTGCTGGTCTCGCCGCTACATCGTTGGAATGACTGAAGCAGTGCTCCCCATCCTCATCACGCCACACGCTGCCCTTCGCACCAAAGCTCGCCAGGTAACGCCAGCCGATGCCGCCGAGGTGGCGCGCCTGGTCCCTCGCCTTTTCACGACGATGTACCGCGCGCCAGGCATCGGCCTCGCCGCGACCCAGGTCGGCGTCGGGCTCCGCCTCGCAGTGGTGGATCTGCAGGCGGAGGACCCGTCGCTGCCCGGCGCATTGACGCTGATCAATCCGGAGGTCGTGGCGGCCAGCGAGGAATGGGTGACCCGCGAGGAAGGCTGCCTGTCGGTGCCGGGTCAATACGCCGACGTGTCGCGCCCGGCACAGGTGCGTGTCCGCTACCAGGATCAGGACGGGCGACCGCAGCACGTCGAGGCCGAGGGGCTCCTGGCAGCCTGCTTGCAACATGAAATCGACCACCTCGACGGCGTGTTGTTCGTGGATCATATCTCTGCCCTCAAGCGCAACATGCTGCTGCGGCGGCTTGCCAAGGAGATGAAGCAGAAGGCCGCGGAGTGATGCGCCTGGCCTTCATGGGCAGTCCCGCCTTTGCGGTGCCGGCGTTGCACGCGCTGCATGCGGCCGGGCACCACATCGTGGCGGTTTACTCGCAACCGCCCCGGCCATCTGGCCGGGGACAATCCGTCCAATGCTGCCCGGTGCACGTCGCAGCTGATGGCTTAGGGCTGGAGGCTCGCACTCCCGTTTCCTTGAAACGTGACCTGGCTGCGCAGGAAGCGTTCGCCGCATTGGATCTGGACGCTGCGGTTGTGGCTGCCTACGGCTTGATCCTGCCGCAAACGATGCTGGCCGCTCCCCGGCGCGGCTGCCTCAATATCCACGCGAGCTTGTTGCCGCGCTGGCGAGGCGCCGCCCCGATCCAGGCAGCGGTGCTCGCCGGCGACGCCGAGACCGGTGTCACGATCATGCAAATGGACGTGGGACTGGATACCGGGCCGATGCTGCTGCGCCAAGCGATCCCGATCGGCCCTCGCGGCACGGCGACCGCAGTGCACGACGCTTTGCAGGCGCTCGGCGCCACGCTGGCGGTTCGAGCCCTTACGGAGAACCCGGCGCCCATTCCCCAGCCCGATGGCGCAACCTACGCTCCGAAGCTGACCCGGGCCGACGGCCGGCTTGACTGGACCCAGTCCGCCATCGTGCTGGACCGGCGTGTTCGCGCGCTCAATCCATGGCCGGGCACTTGGTCTCTGCTTGGATCGGAGGTGCTGAAGGTCCTGGAGGCCGAGCCGGTCGAAGGCAGTGGGCCGGCAGGCGAGCTTCTGGATGCTGCGTTGACCGTTGGGTGCGGGGACGGCGCGCTTCGGCTACTGCGTGTGCAGCGCGCCGGGCGTGCGCCGGTTGCGGCGGCGGCGTTCCTGCGCGGACACCCAGTGCCGCCGGGCAGCCGGTTGGCATGACTGTCTGGGCGCTGCTGGTCGAATATGACGGTGGTCCCTTCATCGGCTGGCAGCGGCAGGGCTATGGCTTATCGGTGCAGTCGGTTTTGGAAGCGGCTTCCGCCAAGCTTGCCTTTGGACCGGTCGCCATCGCGGCAGCCGGTCGCACCGACGCTGGAGTACACGCTGCGGGACAGGTGGCGATGGTCGATCTGCCAGACCGTTTCACGGCCGAACAGGTGCGTGATGCGCTGAATTTCCACCTCCGGCCACACCCGGTTGTCGTGTTGCGGGCGGCTCGTGCGTCCCCTGCCTGGCATCCGCGCTTCTCCGCGATCGGCCGCTCCTACCGATATACCATCCTCAATCGCCGCAGCCGCCCGGCGCTGCGGGCGGGACGGGTCTGGCACCTTCCCCATCCCTTGGACGCAGTCGCTATGGTCGAGGGAGCAGGGCATTTGCTGGGTCATCACGATTTTACGTCGTTCCGAGCCTCCGCGTGCCAGGCGGTCAGCCCGATGCGGACCCTGGACCGACTCGATGTCGTTTTAAGCAGCGACGAAATCTCGGTCGTGGCGGAGGCTCGCAGCTTCTTGCATCATCAGGTCCGCAACATCGTCGGCACGCTGGCGCTCGTCGGCGCCGGACGTTGGCAACCCGGTGACGTCCTGCGGGCGCTGGCAGCGCGTCGCCGTGCCGCCGCAGGCCCGACGGCCCCGGCCGAAGGTTTATGCCTGACGGCGGTGACCTACGCGGACGATTTGTGGAACGCAATCTAATTACGTATGTGGTCCGTCGTTGGCTTGTTTGGCGGTAATTTTGCTGGTGGCGTGGGTGGTCCATTCTGCGGCTTCGACGCAGGTGTTTGGGCCGCAGCGCCACGCTTGGGTTTGCTGGGCCGGGTGGATGGCCTGCAACGCTTCGAGCGTGGGCAGGTCCACCGCGTTGGACAGCACCCACACCGCGGCGCCGCCGCCGATCTCGCCAAGCAGTTGCGCGCGGGTGATCGGGGCAATGCCCAGCCGGTCAGCCGCCTGCGTCATGATCGTCGGCGGCAGGCGCTCGTCCCACAGCCGCACCCGCGCCGGGCTGATCGCGGACGCGTAGTAGCTCAGCACCAGCGGGTTGAAGCGCGGGCTGAGCACCACCAGGTCGGCCTGCGCCAACTCCGGCGCCAAGCGCGCGAGCGCCTGCCGCCACGGCTCCTTGCCGCCGTCCGGCGCCGCTTCCTGCACCGCCAAGCCGACGCCGAACGCGAGCACGGTGCTGGCGGCCACCGCCCAGCGCAGCCAGCCGGCTTGCAGCATCTGCCGGCCGGCCAGCACGCACAGCGGAATGGCCGTCCAGAATAGCACCCGCGGCAGCAGGATCGGCCGCACCAGGCTCACGCAGGTTACCAGCGCCACGAACACGCCGGGGATCAGCACCAGCACGACCAGCGCGCTGAGCGAGGGCCGGTGCCGCCACACCGACACGGCCAGCGCCCCCAGCACCGCGGCCGCCAACGGCCCGCTCAGCCACGGCCAGGGCGTGAGCACCCCGGCGACCACCGCCGACACCGAGCCGACCAGGTCGTGCAGCCGCAGCGGCGGGATCCAGTCCAGCCCGCTGCCCTGGCTGGCGCCAGCGAGGTGGCTGAGGTAGGGCAGCCCAAGCGCCAGCACCGCCCCGTTCAGCCCAGCCCAGCGCCCCAGCGCCCGCCATCCCGCCCGGCCACCCTGCCCGAGCAGCACCGCCCCAACCACCAGGGCACAGGAGGCGACCAGGAGCACCAGGGTTGCGTGCAGGTAGACGCACACCGTGGCGGCGCCGACATAGGCCCACGCCGCGCCCCGGGAGCGGGGGTCGCGCAGCAGCGCGGCCACGGCAAGCAGCACCACGCCCACCGGCAGCAGGGTCATGGCGTAAACCCGGGCTTCCTGGGCGAAATACAGCACGGCCGGGCAGAGCGCGAACAACAAGGCTGCCGCCAGCGCCTCGCGCCGGGTGCCGAGGTCGCGGCCGAGGCGGAACACCAGCGGCACGCTCAGGGCGGCGCACAGCAGCGACAGCGAGCGCAGGGCGGCCTCGCTGTCGCCAAACAGCGCCATCCAGCCTCGCAGCACGATCGGGTAGGTCGGCGGCGTCGGCTCCCGCCACAGGCCCTCGGTGAACAGGAAGCCGGGGCCGAACACGTCGTAGTAGTAGCGCGAAAACACCTCGTCGCTCCACAACGACGCCCGGCCAAGATGAAACAAGCCCAACGCCACGCAAAGCGCCGTGATGGGGAGGAGGTAGGCGAGGACGAGAGATGGCCGATCCAATTGATGCGCTGAAAAAGCGGGCATTGGGCCGTTTGGCTTCACTCAACCTCTCCAGTCTGACATCGGCGATAATCAGCAATGTCGATCGAAATCTTCTTAGCTAGCATCGGGTAGATAAGTGACGAGCTTGCCTGATCGATTAAATTCCAGTTCATATTTCATAGAACTCAAGGCGCCAGACTTAGGGCGTGTCGTCATTTAGGGGCTTCCGGCGCGAGGCGTTTTTCGATTCGTAGGGGTCAGCCACTGTGGAGCTGACCGATGCGACGTTACGGGCTGCGCGACGACCAATGGGGGCGTATTGG
>JAABVA010000978.1_pt1 | contig 32244 bp, 31 predicted proteins | sample 5560331 | NCBI WGS metagenome assembly JAABVA01 (sample SAMN12812661, study PRJNA571458) | rock metagenome | isolation source: Antarctica rocks | place: Antarctica: Victoria Land, Mt New Zealand sud | collected 2016-01-07 | reverse complement strand
ACCAGCGCGGCGAGGTCGTCCGGGGTTAAGGCGGCGTAGCTCATGGCGGACAGTGCCAACGACATACCGAGATCGAGGTGTGACTCCTCCCGCGTTGCCGTGGTGACCGACCACTCCAGCAGTATCGAGAAGTCTGTCGGCTCTTGCACTTCCGCCACGAAGACGCCGTCGCCAATGGCGTGGGCCGTACCGGCCGGCACCAAGATGCCATCGCCGGGCCGCACCCCGATCCGGTTCATCCTGGAGAGCATCCACTCCGAATCCTGCGCTTCGACCCGGCTGCGCAGCTCTGCCTCGTCCACCGGTTCGCTCCAGCCGAGCCAGACTGATGGGTGCTCGCCGGAAGTGGCCAGCACGAACCAGGCCTCGGTCTTTCCGTACGGACAGTCGAGATGGGAGTTGGCGAAATTGCGGTCCGGGTGCACATGCACCGGGAGTCGCTGGGCCGGGTCGAGCAACTTGACCAGAATCCCGTTGTCCCCGGCGGGGCCGGCATCCGTGCCGAGCCACCCCGTCGGGTCGGCGAGGATCAGATCCTTCAACGATTCCCCGCTCTCCGTGCGGCTCGGACCGATGTCGGGCTCGCCGGCCCGATGGGTGGTCGCCGCCAACCACTCCTCCGGTCGCCGTGGCGACGTCATGTCCACACCCCGCAACTCGGCGATGCGTTCTCCGCCGAGGTAGAAGTGATCGATGATGTTGGGCGGCAGGACTATTGGACGCATGGTGGCAGCTCTCCAGAACCTCGGGAAATGACGTTGACCGGTAGTGCGAAGTCGGTTGCCGGTGCCCGCTCCCCGCGCATCCGGGAGAGCAACAGGCCGACTGCAGCTTCGGCGATCGGCGTCGGGTCCTGATCGACGAAGGTGATTGCGGGCCGCAACGAGTCGGCCAGTGCGAAGTCCCCGAAACTGATCATGGCGACATCCGTGCGCCCGTCCTGATGCAGGGATCGGACGACGCCCAGACTGGCTCGCGGGTTCGACGAGAAGATCGCCGTGGGTGGATTCTCGAGCGCGAGCAGTTCGGCGGTGGTCGAGGCGGCCGAATCCGGCTCACCACAACCGGTGCGCACCAACAGCTCGTCGGGCTCGATCTTGTGCGCGATCAGCCCGTCCCGGTAGCCCAGGCAGCGCTGGGCGATGGTCGGCAGCGCTTCGCTGTCGCCGATGAAGGCGATCCGGCGGTGTCCGTACGCCACCAGATGCTCGACGGCGGACCGGGCGCCGGCCCGGTCCTGCACCATCACTGTGTCGTAGCCGGGAAGCTCCCAGCCGCGATCGACGAGTACGACAGGGAGTCCGGGGGCCAGGGCCGGAATGTAGGAGTGCTCTGTCCCGATCGGTGCGATCAGCAGGGCCCGGATGTTCTGACCGGCCAGCCGGGCGACCTGGGCTCGCTCGCGGCTGCTCGAACGACCGGTGGAGGCGATCAGCACGCCGATTCCGTCGGCAAGCATCCGCTCCTCGATGACCGAGACGAGTCGGGCGAAGAAGGAGTCGGCGATCGAGTCGATGACGACGCCGATGGCGTCCCCGCTGCCGGTGCGAAGCGAATGCGCGACGGCGTTGCGCACGTACGCCAGCTCGGTGACCGCAGCCAACACCCGCAGTCTGGTGTCTTCCGTGACCTGTTCCGACCCGTTGACCACCCTGGACACCGTTTTGATCGAGACACCGGCCACTCGGGCAACGTCGTACACCGTCGCACGGCCCGTCATCGGCGCGACATCACTGATACGGCATCGGGTCCGGGTTCCGCGGTCGCCCGCCGAGGACGGATCGCTTCGAAGAGCTCCGCTGCCCGCGCCCGGTCCAACCGGCCGGCCGTGGCGGTCTCGCACGAGGCGGACGCGGTCGCCATGCCGCGTCGGACGATATCGAGATCACCGGCGCCGGAGACCAGGGCCAGCGCTGCCCCGGCCACAAAGCAGTCACCCGCTCCGATCGGGTTCACCACCTGGACTCGCGGAGCGGGCAGCCACCAGGTGCCCTGCTGGCTGCACAACGCCGCACCCGAGGCGCCGGCCGTCACAACGGCCCGAACGGCTCCCATCCGGTGCAGTGCGGTTGCGGCGAGCAGCGCTCGTTCGGCGATGTCATCGCCATACTCGTCGACCAGTTCGTCGGTCCGCCCGAACAGCAGGCTCTCGGCTTCGGAGAGGTTGGGCGACACCAGGTCCGGCGCCCCGCGCAGGGTAGCGGCTAGTACCGCGGGTGCCGCATCGACCACGACCGGCAGGCCGGCGCGATGGCCGATCTCGCCGAGGTCGCGGTAGGCCTCGACAGGCAGCCCAGGAGGCAGGGACCCGGAACAGATCAGTACCTCGGCGGCGGGAGCGGCTTGGGCGATCAACGCCCGATAGGCCTGCCAGAGATCGGTCGCGATGTCCGGCCCGCGCCCGTTGACAACCGTGACCCGCCCGTCGTCCTCGAGAAGAATGGTGGAGACCCTAGTGACCCCGGCGACGTGAATGGGCTGGAGGGCGAGGCGCTCACGAGCCAACAGATCGGTCAGCCGGGCGCCGTCCTCCGCCGCCAGGAATCCGCACAGAACAGGCTCCGCGCCCAGAATGGCGGCCGCTCGAGCCACGTTCACGCCTTTGCCACCGGCCGAGGTGTCGGTGCCCTTCGCCCGACCGACCGATCCTGGAACGAGGCGGTGCAGTCGGACGGTGATGTCGAGGCAGAGGTTGGGTGTGGCGACCAACATGTGAGCCTCACTCCTCGTTCTCGAGAGCTTCAACACTGCCTGACAGCGTTGTCATCTTTGCCAGTCGGCCTGGACCCCGGTTGTGATCGCTATCACTGATAACGGAGTACCTCATCACGATGCGCGCCGGTGACAGCGTTGTCAATGGCCGACCGGCGCCACTTGGATCACGGTTCGATAACCGGGCCGGGCGCGCCGTCCTCTTGGAAGTGAAGGTCGGACGTAGACGTGCCGGCCGAGAACAGCAGGCTCGATCGGGACGTGGTGAGGTCGCGCCGTTCACCGCCGGGTGCTCTACAACCGGACCGAGCCCCGAACGACGTCGCCGACGACGCCGTGTGGTCCGGGTTGGTCGGTGGACCGGCGCCGGCTGCCGTGCACCTGAGTTGGGTCAGCGTGGTCCCGGCATCCGGTGGCCGCCGCGTCCGTCGAAACCTGCCGGAGGATCGGGCTCTGTCCATGACCGAGAGCCGCCGAAGCGCCCCGCTAGGGTGGCGAACGTGACACAGCGATGGGCATATCTGGGACCGGAAGGCACCTTCACCGAACAGGCCGTCCGGTCCATCCTTGCTCGGACACCTGAGCTCGAGGTGGAACTCGTTCCGACAGATGGTGTCTCCACGACCCTCGAGGAACTGAGGGGGGGACGGGTGGACGCAGCCTGCGTGCCGCTCGAGAATTCTGTCGAGGGGGCCGTTCCACTGACGCAGGACGAACTGACGCACGGTCTGCCTCTGATGGTGACGGCCGAGGCGTTCGTTCCGGTGACCTTCCATCTACTCGTCCGGCCCGGGACCGTGCCGGCCGACATCCGGACGGTCGGATCACACCCCCATGGTCACGCTCAGGTTCGGAATTGGCTGGCCGTTCACCTGCCGTCGGCGGATCCGGTCGCCAACACATCGACCGCTGCGGCAGCAGCGGCGGTGGCGGCGGGCGAGATCGATGCGGCCGCGGCGGCGCCGTTGGCCGGCACTCGGCACGGACTGGTACCGGTGGCCGAAGACATCGGAATCGGCAAGGACGCCAGCACTCGGTTCGTCCTGCTACGGCCACCCGGGCCGCCGCCGGCGCCGACCGGCAACGATCGGACGTCATTCATCGCGTCCGTCAGCAATCAGCCGGGCGCGCTGCTCGGTGTGCTGACGGAGATCGCCGGCCGTGGCATCAACATGACCAGGCTGGAATCCCGGCCGACCCGCAACCGGCTGGGCGAGTATGTCTTCCTGATCGACGCGGACGGTCACATCGCCGACCCGGCGATGGCTGACATGTTGGCCGCGCTGGTGCGGCGATCGGTGTTGATGCGGTGGCTAGGCTCGTACCCCCGAATGTCGGGCAGCAATGACCCGGCACCCGAATTCGCCACTGCCGTTGCGTACAGCACCGCTGCGCAGGCGGTTTCAGATCTGCTGGCCGGTGGTCCGGTTGGTCCCGGTGGTCCGGGAAATTCCGCTGCCGGTAATCAACGAGAGGTGCAGTAATGCGGCTGGTACTCATTCGGCACGGTCAGACGCCGTCGAATGTGCTCGGGTTGCTGGACACCCAACCGCCCGGCCCGGGCTTGACCGACTTGGGCCGGGAACAGGCCGAAGCCTTGCTCGGCACGCTGGCGAACGAACCGATCGCGGCGGTCTACGCCTCGACCGCGACGCGGGCCCAGCAGACGGCGGCGCCGCTGGCCGGTCGATCGGGCCTGGAGATCCAGGTCAGGTCGGGGCTCCGGGAAGTTCCGGCAGGGAACTGGGAGATGCTCGGTGACGAAAATTCTGTCCAGGGGTTTCTCGGCGTCATCGGTCGCTGGCTCGAGGGGAGCCTCGACCAGCGCACCCCCGGACCCGCCGGAGAGAGCGGGCGAGAAGTTCTGCAGCGCTTCGATGACGTAGTCGCCGAGGTGGTGTCATCCGGCGTTGAGGCGGCTGCGTTGGTGGCGCACGGTGCGATCAACCGGTTCTGGGCGTCCGTGCGCGCCGACAACCTGGACGACGAATACGGCGCCACGCACCCCCTTCGCAACACCGGCGTGGTAATCCTCGACGGCGATCTCGCCAGCGGTTGGACGGCGCGGTCGTGGACCGGCGCTGGCCTGGGCGGCGCCGGCAGTGTCGACGCCACGGCTGTCGACGCCACGGCTGTCGGGACGCATCGCGGAGTGGGTGCACCGGAGACGCCGCTCGGACCCGCTTGGCCTGCTGGGCCGGCCGACGAAGATCCCTTCGACGAGAAGATCCCGGTACCGGGTCAGCCCTGAGGGCCGATCAACCGCAGCCGCGCGGGTCGGGGGCGAACCGCGCGGACTGCAACCAGCGCGAGAAGGACGAAACGCGCGCGGACCGCCCAGATTCCTCCGCCCGGATATTCTGGCTCGATGACCGGTCCGACCGTCGATCCCAAGACCTTGCGGGTCTCCGACGATGAGCGCTCGCACGTGCTGACGCTGCTGGAAAGGGCCACCGGTCGCGGCCTGATCGATCTCGACGAATACAGCCGGCGCAGTTCTTCGGTGATCGCAGCGAGGACCAGGGCTGATCTGAATGCGGTCCTACTCGATCTGCCGGGGCTGCAGGTCGCGGGTCGATCTGTGGAAGCGGCCGCTCAGGCCACAAGCGGGCGGGGCGTAACGTCGCCCGGATACTCCGGAGCTCCCGCGGCCGTTGCCGGATCCGGATCCGGATCCGAAATTCTCGAGCTGACCGGGTGGGGATCGCGCTCGTTCAAGGGGCGTTGGTTGGCGCCGGCGCACATCGTCATCGGCGGATTCGGGGCCAGCACGACGCTGGATTTCAGCCAGGCCACGTTGAGCAGTACGGCTGTCACCGTCGAGTTCCGCGCCAACTTCGGCGGTTCGACCCAGCTGATTCTGCCGCGCGGCGCAAGCGTTCGGTTCGACGGACTGTCGATGCGGGGTGGCAGCGTCAACAACAAGATTCCGCCGGGTGGGGTAGGCCTGCTGGATCTGCTGCTGACCGGGACGAAGAAGGGTGGGGCGGTCACGATCCGACATGCGCGCCAGGGATTGTTCGGCAAGTAGTCGCCTGTACTGGTGGTGCCGCGTGGGCGGATCAGGCACCGGGCGCAGCTGCACCCGCTAAATTCGACAGACGTACTGCTTTTCCGCTTCCGCGCACCTCCACGAGATCAGGAGCCTTCCATGTCCGCGCCAGCCCTCCTGGTCAAAGGTCAGAACGCGCCCCTGGCCGCATCGTCGATCGTGGTGACGGTCGCCGTGGCCGCCCCCTCGGACCTGTCTGCGTTGATGGTGATGCCGAACGGCAAGGTCCGGTCCGACGCCGATTTCATCTTCTTCAATCAGCCGGACGGTCCAGGCGTGCACTGCCAGCAGGCGCAACCAGGTCAACCATGGCGGATTGTGCTGGAGTTGTCCCAGATTCCCCCCGGGATCGACCAGGTGCGGGTGGTGGCGAACCTGGAGAACCCGACCGCTCGTTTCGGAACGTTCGCCCCGCCTGTCGCGACCGTGCTGGACTCATCCGGGGCGGAGCTGGTGCGGTACGAGGCAGTCGGCCTGTCGAACGAGAGCATCGTCATCGTCGTCGAGGTCTACCGGCGAGGGACCGACTGGAAGATCCGGGCCGTCGGACAGGGGTACGCGGGTGGCCTGGCCGACCTGATCACCGACCACGGTGTCTCGGTCGACGATGCGGGCACGTCGGCCCCGGCTCCGAGTGCGCCGCCTTCTGTTGCAGCGCAACCGGTCGCGCCGGCCGTACCGCGTCGCCCCGTTGCGTCGCCTCCGTCTGCTGCTCCATCCGCTAACTACCCGCCGGTCGGGCCGCCGACGAACTACCCGCCACCCAATTCCTCGCCCGCGAGCTATTCTCCGCCCCCCAATTATCCGCCGCCGGCGGGAACGACGTCGACGCCTCCGATGGGATCCGCTGCGCCGCAAAGCTTTCCACCTTCGGTAGGATCGCCGATCCCTCCCGGCCGCAGCACCGGCGGCGAAGTCTCGCTGGTCAAAGGCCGTTCGGTGAATCTGCAGAAGGGCCAACGAGTATCGCTCCGCAAGGAGGACGGCATCGCGCTGAGCATGGTGCGAATGGGACTCGGCTGGGATCCGGTCAAGAAGCGCAGCATGTTCGGCAGTCGGGAGGTGGAGATCGACCTGGACGCCTCTGCCGTGATGTTCGCCGATCAACAACCAGTCGAAATCGTGTTCTTCAACAATTTGATGGCCAAGGACGGCTCCGTCCAGCACCTCGGCGACAACCGTACCGGCGCCGGTGACGGCGATGACGAATCGATCATCGTTGACCTGAATCGGGTCCCGGCGCATATCACCTCGGTCGTCTTCATCGTGACGTCCTACGAGGGGCAGACGTTCGAACAGGTGGCGAATGCGTTCTGCCGCTTGGTCGATCACACCAACAACAGCGAGCAGGTTCGGTACACCCTCGGTGGCGGCGGGGCTTTCACCGGAATGGTGATGGCCAAGGTCTTCCGTGAATCCGGCAACTGGAAGTTGCAGGCGATCGGCGAGGGAATGCAGGCACGGACACCGATCGACGCTGTGCCACAACTGATCCCCTTCCTTTGACGCGGCCACTCGCCAAGGGGGAGAACACCGCCCTGGCCGGTCAGCACCTTCGAGTACGAATGTCCGGCCCGACAGGAGGCGACGTCTGCGCGTTGCTGCTCGGCGCGAATGGCAAGGTGGGCGTCGAGAAGGACTTCGTCTTCTACAACCAGCCCCGCACATCGGGGGCCGCATTGAGCGAATCCGATGTTCTGCTGGATCTGGCCGCGTTGCCCGATCGAACGGAGCGGATCATTTGCGCCATCAGTATCGAGCCGCACCAACCGGCGCTCGGGAGCGGGACCCCTCCGCACGGCTCAGTAGCCGACGGAACGGACGATCCGCGGTTCGAATTCACCGCAAGTGGCCTGACGACGGAACGAGCGGTGGTGATGTTCGAGATCTACCGGCGTCAGGGCTCCTGGAAACTCCGCGCCGTCGGTCAGGGATTCGACGGGGGCCTGGGTGCACTCGCGACGGCGCACGGAATCGAGATCGACAGATCGGACCTGATCACGCCACCTACGCGGCTGTCTGATGGACAGACAACCGACGCGCCGGTATCGCGTGGGACAAGCCAGTTCTTGCCGCCGGGAACCTCGGATGCCGAACGTCAGTTGCAAGTATTGACATCGATCTTCGAGGACGCGGCACGTTCTGCCGCAGGTTATCGCTCGGCAATAGCATTTGCCGAGCAGCGCCGGGAGCGAGAGAGGTCCGTATTCTTCGAAGACCCGCGGCTGCGGGAAATGGCCAGTCCGGGTTGGTCGGATGCCGACGAGCGACACGCCGACCTGGTGATCAGGGCGACGTCGGACCATCGGCGAGATGTCGACGTGTTGGCGCAGGAATTGCGGGAGTTGGGGCCGAAGCTGCCAGCCGCCCTTTCGCCCTGGGCAGCACCGGTCTGGCGCAGTGGCCGGTTCGGCCGGTCGGCCGGTGTCCGGGTCGGTGAGCTGTCCCTGCCCGAAGCTCCGGACCTGCAGATTCCGCTGGCACTTGGCCTTCCGCTCCGGCGCCCGGTATGGCTTCGGAATGGACCGAGCGAAGCTACTTCGCTTGCTGCGAAAGGATTCTCGGCCGATGGTAGCGCCGGTGGGGTAGGTATGGCCCTGGCCCTGATCATCCGGTTACTCGCTGCCGACGAATCGCTGCGTCTGCATCTGTGCGACCCGGGAGCCGTCCTGACCGGTGCGCTCGGCGTGCTGGCGACACCGACGGGCGGTGTACTGGGCGCCCCGCTGAGCGTGACCGCCGAGCAGCGTTCGCAAGCTCTCCGGATGATGGCCGAACGGGTCGATCTACTGGAAATGGCGCGTTCGGCCGGTGCCGAGGACGCCCTGGCTCAGGTCCACAACCCGGCTCTGCTGGTGCTGACGGACGTACCGATCGATTTCGGAGCCGAAGACCATCATCTGCTGCGGTATCTGGCCGAACACGCCGGCGGGTCGGCGGTCCAGATCGTCCTTCTCGGCGACCCGGAGCCGGGCCCTTCGCTCGAACTTGCCCGCAGGTCCCTGCTTCTGGAACCCGATGGCAGCGGTGGGATCTCGGACGGTTGGGTTGGGTTGCCGTGGACCTTTGCGGCCGACTACGGACCGGCCGACCCGGCTTCGATCGTCTTCCGCGCCCAGCCATAGGTAGTTCTGCCCACCGCAGCGACGGTCGGTAGCCAACCCGCTGACCTCAGTTCGGTGGGGTTTTGGTGGGCGGGGTGTTTTCGTGGCGGTGGGCGTAGGTCGCGCAGGCGATGCCCAGTGGGGCGGAGCCGACGGCCATGATTGCTTCGACCGCGGCCGATCCGATGCTCGACGCTGCGACCGCCATGCCGGCGGCGGCGATTCCGGCGAGTCCGCTCTGGCTGATCGCGGTGATGCCGCCGACGGCGCCGCGCAACTCATCTGGGGTTCTGCGTTGGATTTCGGTCGCGCAAAGAATCTGGGCGCTGATCAGTCCCAGGGTGGCCATGGTCAGCAGCGGCAGACCGACCGTCAGGGCCGGAGCGTGGACGAATGCGGTCAGTCCCGTGCAGGCGGCGACGATTCCCAGACCGACGCCGCGGAACGGCTTGGTCATCGTGCGCCGCAGGGACAGCCAGAGACCAGCGATGACGGCTGCGACACCGGGAGCGGTGCGGAGCAGCCCGTAGCCGGTGGTTCCTGCATGCCACAACTGGTTGTCCAGAACCGGGAGCAGCTTTTCCGTTCCGACCAACAGTGTGCTGGTGAGGAACACGAGTGCCTGCAGGGTCAGGATCTGCGGATTTCGGCGGAGGAAGTGGAACCCGTGCACCAGCCGGCTGTGCGACTGTTGTTGCGGCCCAGCTGGTTGCCCAGGTGTTCGGTGCAGCGCCGTCCCGTGAACAGGTCGCAGCATGGCCAGCGCGCCCAGTGTGCAGAACCCGTTCACCGCGAACACTGCTGTGGCTCCGGCGTGGGCCAGAAGCAGACCGCCGAGAGCTGGGCCGATCAGCGCCGACGAGCTCCACACGACCGCCGACAGCGACTGGGCGCTCAACAGCGCTTTACCGCCCACCAGGCCGGGCACCAGCGCGGACCCGGCGGGTATGGCGAAGGACAGACGAGCGGCGGCGACACCTGCGGCGCCGTAGATCATCCAGGGGCTCAGAGTTCCGGTGGCAGCCGCGGCGGCCAGGGCAGCAGCTTCGGCTGTCTCGACAACCATTGCGATCTTCACCGCTGTGAGCCTGTCGAAGCGGTCGACCGCCGGTCCGGCGAGCAGCGGCAGTACCGCGATGGGGAGCGCGAAGCACAGCCCCTCCAGCCCCAGCGCGGCGGCGGAATCGGTGAGTTGGTACAGAACCCACGCCTTGGCCACGTTGTTCATCTGTGTACCGACGCTCGACACGATCGATCCGGTCCACAGGCGAACGAAGAACGGGTAGTGAAATGCGAGCGGGAGCCGGGCACGCGGATCAGTTCCCTTCTCCTTCACCTATCGCCCCGGTGCTGCGGGTGCGTCCGGACCGGCGGTAACGGTGTGCGCGGTGGTGAGCCACTGGTCGCATTCCAGGTGCCACTGGCGCTCTGCCTGCACGTGCAGCTCCGCGCGGCGGAAGGCCGCGGCTGCAGTCGGGGATACCGACGGTTGCAGATAGCCCTGCTCCATTCCGCGGCGACGCTCATCGGCCAACCGTTGTTGCTCCGCCACCACGGCGAGGCGGTGACTGGTCAGCAGCTCACCCAGAACTGCGGGGTCCAGCGCGCCGGTGAAGATCAATGCCACGGACATTGCGTCGGCGGTCGGCTGTATCTCCCCGATGGCCCGGGCACGCAGGGCCGCCAACTCCTTCCGGCCGGCGGAGGTGATCTGGTAGATGGTGCGCTCCGGGCGGTTGTCGACCCGCTCGGTCCGCACCGCCTGGATGAGCCCCGTATCGGACATGGCGCGCAGCTCTCGATGCAACGAACCGATTCCCACCCCGGCCCAGTCGTCGGCATGCCTGACCTCGACGTCGCGGCGGAGCTGGTGGCCGTGCCGTTGTCCGTGTTCGGCCAGCAGTCCGAGAACCACCAAGCGGGTTAGATTCATGAAGCTAACGTAATGAAGCCATTAGACTTCGTCAAGATCTACAGCCGGTCCCTGCGCAACCCAGACCCCATGCAGACGAACGCTCGGCTGCCCGGTCGGTAGCCGCGGCCGGCCGGGCACTGTTGTCCGCCACCAGTACCTGGTAGGCGATCGGGTTTCCGGACGTCGGTATCAGCGCGACCAGAGTACGAAATCCCAGTCTCTGCTTGAATTGATGGTCAACGGAACCGCGGGTCTATCAGGGCGCGCGGTAGTTTCTCCGGGCCGGGGTAGGCGATGATGACTCGGATGCCGTCCGGATCGCGACCGTCCACGAAACTCACTTCGCCGGCCGCGTTGACACGGACTGAGGGGTCGAGCTCACGCAGCCGCTCCGCGAACTGATGGAGTTCCTGTTCGCTCTCGGCCGCCCAGGCCACGTATTGAACGCCGGTATCGCCGATCGGGTGGTACTTCGTCGAGCCGTCCCGTTCATGCAGATAGAGCTGGAACCCGTGCGGCGTGAGCAGAAGTGCCGCCCCCTCCTCGCGAACCGTAACCACACAGGCGAAGACCTCTCGATAGAAAGCAATCGATTTGTCCAAGTCCGAAATCAGCATCACCAACGATGAAACAATGGCCATGACGCGTCTCTCCACTCTCAGATCCAACTTGGCTGATCTCGCGCGATTCGTCGGAAACACCGACCAAACAGCATTGTTCCAACTTGACACCCAGCTGTCATCCGCAGGTGTCAGGCACGACCGCCACCGCCGGAAGCAGAAGCGGTATGGCTGACCTGCCGGCTGCACACCGCGGCGAAGTCGTCTGCACGGCCTTGGGCGTCCCCTGCAACTGTTCGCAGAAACAGTACGAAACGTACCGCTTCGCCACCGGTCCTACGGCGAATCAGGAGCAATCGGAACGCGGGCCTCCGCGCCGCCACCACGCTTGCTGGAAATCGTGTGCAGCGAAAGCTCCAGCTGCTGGACAGCATTGGACCTGCTGGTATTTGGGCGTGGCTGCTATTGGGGTAGGTGTGCGGCGAGGAACGCCCAGGTCCGACGCCAGGCGTCCTGTGCCTCGGCGGGAGCGTAGTTGCGTACTGCTGGATCCAGGGCGAACCCGTGTGCGGCGTCCGGATACCGAACGACCTGGGTGGGGGCAGGGGCCGCTGCAAGTGCCGTGCGGAGCTGCTCGACCTGTGCAATGGGGATACCGGTGTCCTTGTCGGCGTAGAACCCGATCCACGGCGTCGACACTGCGGCGGCCAGCTCGATTCCGGGTGCGATGCCGGGCCAGCGCGAACGGCGGATACCGCCGCCGTAGAAGCACACCGTCGCGGTGACCGGAATGGTGGCCGCGGCCCAGAGCGCGATGGTGGCGCCCATGGAGAATCCGAGGACGCCGATCTTCTCCGCACCAGTGTGGGTGAGGTAGTCGATGGCGGCGCGGACGTCGCACTCGATCTCGCCGGCCCGGAGTGCGCGGAGCATCGATCGCGCCTTGCGGACGTTCCCGTCGGTCACGGCCTGGTCGATCTGCCGGTGGTAGAGGTGCGGCGCGACTGCGGCGTACCCGGCCTGGCAAAGTTGAGAGGTGACGTCGCCGATGCTGGACGTGGCCCCCTAGATCTCGTGGAGCACGACGATCCCGGTCCGCGTCTGGCCGTCCGGTACGCACGCCGTCAGCGGCACGCCGTTGGGCCCGGTTTGTGTCTCGGCTCGTGGTGGGTCGCCCGATGAACTCACCGCCTCATCCAATCGGGCTTGCGCCGCGACCGTACTTGGGCGTCGCGGTGAACTCGCCCTTGCGGTCGTGCCGTATTGATGTCAATCATTGGCCGGGCCGGGCCGTTGGGCGCCGGTGAGTGGGGGCGCGGCCGTGGGGTTGGGTCGGCGGGGTGGTGACCGGGCGGGCGGGGATGGGGTAGGCGAGCGGTGCCCCGGTGGTTGCAGTGATCTGTTCGTCGTGGTGCAGCAGGATCAGGGGTTTCCCGTCGAGCAGCACGTAGGACGCTTCGGTGGGGGTGACCGTGACTCGCAGTCGCCGTGCCGGCAGGCGGATGCCGAAGGTGAGCCGGCTCAGCCCTTCGGGTAGCCGTGGGGCGAAGCTCAAGGTGTTGCTCTGGTGCCGCATGCCGCCGTACCCGGCGACGAGTGCGGTCCACACGCCGGCGAGCGAGGCCATGTGCAGGCCGTCCCGGGTGTTGTGTTCCAGATCGTCGAGGTCCATCAGAGCTGCTTCGCCGAGGTAGTCGTGGGCCAGGCCGAGATGGCCGACCTCGGCGGCCAGAACCGCCTGAATACACGCGGACAGCGACGAGTCGCGGACGGTGAGCCGTTCGTAGTAGGCGAAGTTGCGGGTCTTCTGCTCGGCGGTGAACGCGTTCGGACGCAACTGCATGGCCAGCACGAGGTCGGCTTGTTTGAGGACCTGCTTGCGGTAGAGGTCGAAGTAGGGAAAGTGTTGCTGCAGCGGGTACTGCTCTGGGGTGGTGCCGGTGAAGTCCCACTCCTGATGGGTGGTGAAGCCGGACGCCTGCGGGTGCACGCCGAGCCCCTCGTCGTAGGGAATGAACATCGTCTGGGCTGCATCACGCCAACCGGCCATCTCCTCATCGTCGATGCCGAGCTGTCTGGCTCGGTCCGGGTGCCGCTTCCCGGCATCGGCCGCGGCGGACAGGTTCTGCTGCGCCATCAGGTTGGTGTAGACGTTGTTGTCGGCGATGGCGCTGTACTCGTCCGGGCCGGTGACCCCGTCGATGCAGAACTTGCCGTCCACGTCGTGGTGGCCCAGCGACCGCCACAGCCGCGCCGTCTCGGCCAACAGCTCAAGACCGATGTCGCGTTCGAACCGGGCATCGGCGGTGGCGTTGACGTAGCGGACGACCGCGGCGGCGATGTCCGCGCCGATGTGGAACGCCGCGGTGCTGGCCGGCCAGTAACCCGAGCACTCCTCCCCGTGGATCGTTCGCCAAGGAAAAGCGGCCCCGCGCAGACCCAGTTGCTGCGCGCGTTCCCGAGCCTGCGGCAGCGTGCTGTGCCGCCACCGCAACGCGTGCGCGGCGGCTTGCGGGGCCGTGTAGGTCAGTACCGGCAGGACGAAGATCTCGGTGTCCCAGAAGCAGTGGCCGTCGTAGCCGGTCCCGGTCAGACCCTTCGCCGCGATCGCGCGGCCCTCGGCGCGCGCGCTGGCCTGCAGCACATGGAACATCGCGAACCGCGCCGCCTGCTGGATTTCGGTGTCACCGTCGACTTCGACGTCGGCGCATTCCCAGAATTCGTCCAGGTAACTCCGCTGCTCGGCGAGCAGAGCATCCCATCCGGTCTGTTTGGCGCCGGCCAGCGCGGCGTCGGCCTGATCCCAGACAGCAGGCAGCGAGCGGACCGCGGACCAGCCGTAGGCGACGAACTTGACCAGCCGCAGGCGTTGTCCCGGCACGAGGGTCGTCGACACCGTGACCCGCCCCAGATCTGGAAAGCTTTCGGCCAGCACTTGGGTGTTCGGCGGCCCGTCGATCACGTGGTCCATCACCGCGGCGACCCGCAGACCGCTGCGCCGGGTCGAATGCACCAGCCCGGCCCGGGCTGCCTGCGCGGCGTGTTCCTCCTGGACCCACGGCGCTTCCAGGACCGCGGCGACTCGCGGGTCACCCGCTCGCGCCGGGAGTTCCTCGTTGGTCACCAGTTCGGATTGCACCACGATCCGGACCGGCCCGTCGAGCGCCTCTACCTCGTAGCAGATCGCCGCGATCGAGCGTTGCACCAGGGAGACCAGCCGGGTCGAGGTGATTCGGACCGCGGAGCCGGCCGGAGAGACCCAGTCGGCCTGGCGGTACAGCGTGCCGGCCCGGAAGTCCAGGCAGCGTTCGTGGGCGCGTAGTTCGCCATAGCGGACATCGAACGGTTCGTCGTTGACCATCAGCCGGATCAGCTTGCCGTTGGTCACGGTGATCGTCGTCTGCCCGGACTCCGGAAAGCCGTAGCCGGCTTCGGCGTAGGGCAGCGGACGCAATTCGTAGACGCCGTTGAGGTAGGAGCCGGGCAGGCCGAACGGCTCGCCCTCGTCAAGATTTCCGCGCCAGCCGATGTGGCCGTTGGACAACGCGAACAGCGACTCGGCCTGAGCCAACACGGTCAGCTCCAACTCCGTGGTGCGCAGACACCACGGCTCGACCGCAAACGCCGGATGGTTGATCACGCGTGTCCGCCGGGTTCGATCATGCCGGCCGGCCGCAAGGCGTCGAGGGTCAAGCCGTTCACCGCCGGCACACCAGTGGCACCAGGCAACCGAGGCAACCACCGCTTGAGCCGACGCTCACCACGACCCGAGCGGCAACCTGGGAGAGTGCGGCGGTCGAGGACGGCGTGGCGACGATCATCTGGTCAGTCTTGCCCACATGCTGCGGATCGGTATGGCCGCCCCACCCCGTGGTGTGATGCCGAACTCGCCGCCCGCCCAACACCCCGCGACTTCCAGCTGCCTACCCCGGCGGTGCCCCCTCGGTGCGAGATCTGGCTTCGTGGAGCGTGAGCAGCCAGACCGTCCCCAAGGAAAAACCCGTATCGGAAAGATGGTGGTAGAGAGGAGAACATGATGGGTAGCAAGCACGAGGTGAGGGTGCGCCGGGTCTACGAAGAGCGGGCCGAAGATGACGGCGCTCGGGTGTTGGTCGACCGCATCTGGCCCAGAGGTGTGAGTAAGGAAAAGGCTCACCTGCACGAGTGGTGCAAACAGGTCGCACCGTCGACGGCGCTGCGCAAGTGGTACAACCATGATCCGGGACGGTTCGAGGAGTTCGGCCGCCGCTACCGCACCGAACTCGAAGATCCGGAACGCGCCGAAGCCCTCACGCAGCTGTGTGAGCTGACCGAGCACGGCACCCTGACGTTGCTCACCGCCACCAAGAACGCCGACATCAGCGAGGCCGCGGTGCTGGCCGACCTGCTCCGGAGTTGACACTCCGGCGGCGGGCCGTCCGGCCTATCCCGCGGTCACGCCGGCGGCCGACCAGTGAACAGGGACTGACACATGAGCGAACACCATCGCCTGGATCACGCCCACGGTCGTGTCGACGTCCGTGCATATCAGGCATGGCTGTTCGACCTTGACGGAGTGCTGACCAAGACCGCCGAGGTCCACGCAGCGGCGTGGAAGCAGACCTTCGACGAATTCCTCCACGCCGAGGCAACTCGGTCCGGTGAGACGTTCGTTCCGTTCGACCCGGTCGGCGACTACGACCGCTTCGTTGATGGGGAGCCTCGCAAGGACGGCGTCCGGAACTTTCTCGCAGCCCGGAACGTCGAGCTGCCCGAGGGGGGCGACGACGACCCACCCGAAGCCCGCACCGTCGCGGGGCTCGGAAACCGCAAGAACACCCTGGTTTCGCGTGTGCTCGAGACCAAGGGTGTCGCCGTCTACGACGGCGCGGTCGCGCTGGTGAAGATTCTGCGATCCGCAGGGATCGCGCTAGCGGTCGTATCCGCCAGTGAGAATACCCAGGCGGCGCTCGAGGCGGCCGGCATCGCGGACCTGTTCGACGCCCGCATCGACGGACGCGTCGTGAAAGATCGGCAGTTGGCCGGCAAGCCGGCACCCGACAGTTATCTGGAAGGGGCCCGCGTGCTCCGGGTCGAACCCGGTCGTGCGGTCGTCGTCGAAGACGCGCTGGCCGGGGTGCAGGCGGGCCGGGCCGGGCACTTCGGTCTGGTCATCGGTGTCGACCACCATGACCACGCCGACGAGCTCCGCGCCCACGGCGCCGACGTGGTCGTCACCGACCTCGCCGAGTTGCTCGGCGGCGACACCGGACCCGTAGAGGATCCACGATGACCAACCCACCCGACGACGCCGTTCTGAGCAAGCTCAGTGACAGTGGGCAGCCAGTGTCCAGCTCGGAACAGGACATTCGCGGACTCAAAGTCAAGGACAAGGATGGCAACGACCTCGGGAAAGTCGAAGACCTGCTCATCGACGATCAAGAGCACAAGGTCCGATTTCTGCTCGTCGAACACGGCGGCTTCCTCGGCATGGGTCAGACGAAATCGTTCATTCCCGTCGATGGCATCGCCATGATCAGCAACCGCGAGGTCCATATCAACCACTCGAAGGAGCACGTGGCCAACGCACCGGGCTACGACCCGAAACTGGTGAAGACAAGGCCTACCTCGGTGGCATCTGCGCGTTGCGGTGAAGTTCTTCCAGCGGCACGTCCGGGTCGGCGAGCCTGGCCGTGTCCACCGGCTGGCCGGAGCGGACCAGATCGCGGATCGCGTCGGTGACGTCCCAGACGTTGACGTTCATCCCGGCCAGCACCCGGCCGCCGCGCAGCCAGAAGGCGATGTACTCGCCGGATTCCACGTTCCCCCGGAAGGTCACCCCGTCGTAGTTGCCGTGCTCGACATATCCGGAGTACTCCATGCCCATGTCGTACTGGTCGGAGAAGAAATACGGCACCTGGTCGTAGGTCACGTCGCGGCCCAGCATGGTGGCCGCCGCCACCGGCCCCTGGTTCAGCGCCGCCGACCAGTGCTCCAGCCGCAAGCGGGTACTCAGATGCGGGTAGTAGGCGTTCGCGACGTCCCCGGCCGCCACGATGTCGGGGTCGCTGGTAGCCAGGTGCTCATCGACCACGACCCCGTTGTCGACGTCGGATCGGACAGCAGCTGCCCGGTCCGCCAAAGACCCAGGCGAGCTCCCTGCAACTTGTCGACGCCTGGGAATGGATTCTTGGCGGGATCCGAGCGGCGGGTTGGCTCATGTTACTGGTGGGCTCGGCGGCGGCTGGTGATCCAGGGGCAAGGCGGCGTTGACCACGGTGCCGGCGCCGGGTGGGCTGGTGACGGTCAGGGTGCCGTTGCCGGCTTCCACCCGATCGCGCAGCCCGGTCAGGCCGGTACCGCCTCGTGGATCGGCGCCCCCGACACCGTCGTCGCGGACCTCAATGACCAGGGTGCCGTCGTTGATGCTGACGTCGACGGTGGCGCGGTCGGCTTGTGCGTGCTTCACCACATTTGTCATGGCCTCGGCCACGATGAAGTAGGCGGTGGTCTCGGTGTGCGCGGTCAGCCGGGGGACGCGGACCTGGAGTTTGACTGGTAGAGCGATGTCGACCAGGAGGGATTCCAGCCCGGTACGCAGCCCGCCGCGGGTCAGCGACGCGGGCAGTATGCCGCGGACGATATCGCGGAGCTCTTTGCTCGCTCGTTCGGCGTTGGTCAACGCCTCGTCCAGTAAATCATTTGGTGGTTCACCGGCCAACACCGCGTCCCGAGCCAGCTTGAGGGCGATGATCGTGTGCACCAGGCGTTGCTGTGCGCCGTCATGGACGTCGCGCTGCACCCGCCGACGGGTCTCGTCGGCGGTGGCGATGACCCGCGCGCGGGAGGCGGTGAGTTTGGCCTTGTTCTCAGCGTTGGCGATGGCCACCGCGGCTAGTTCCGCGAACGGCGTCAGCCGTTCCTCGCTCCCGGCGGGCACCGGTGGGCCGGGGGTGCTGACGGCCAGGGCACCCCAGACCTGTCCTTCGACAGTGACCGGGAGCGCGATGCCGATATCCGGGCTACTTGATGGGTCCGTCGCAACGACCCGGGAGACGTTGTCAACCCTAACCGATCGGCCCGTCCGGCGGACGTCGCCGAGCGGGTCGTTGTCAGACGCGCCCCGATAGCGCCGCCCCGTTGGCGTCAGGTTGTGATTTCCCGCGACCACGACGGTCCCTTCGCCTTCGTCGTAGCGCAGCAGGGAGATCGGCAGATTTTCCAGCAGGGACGACGTTTCCGCGGTGACGGCGTCGAAGATTTCGTCGAGGGTGGCGCCGCGCGCGACGAGTTCCGCGACCCGGCGGACTGCGGCTTGTTCGTTGGCGAGCAGCTTGAGCTCTTCGCGTGCGTCAGCGGCGGAGACCGCGGCGCCGGCCAGTTCGGCGAAGTTGGACACGTGTTCTTCTATGGAACGCGAGAAAGCCTCCCGGCGCCCCACCGCGACCAGCGCACCCCACAGGCCGCCGTGCATGACGATCGGCACCCCGACGCTGGCGTTGAACCCGTGTCGGTGCGCCAGCTGCGGCCACCTCCCGGACATCTCGCCGAGGTTGTCGATGCTGGCGGGCCGGCCGGTCGTCCAGACCCGTTGCGCCGCACCATCACCGGTCCCAGGTGCGCGCATCCCGACCGCGACGCCAGCGGGAGCACCGTCCAAGGCCACGATCAGTGTGCTGCCGTCCGGCTCATAGCGCAGCAGAGCAGTGAAATCCACGCCGGCCAATGCCGAGGTCTCCACCGCGACCGCCCTGAGTACCTGGCCGGCTGGGGCTTCGTGCGCGGCGAGCTCGGCGACCCGCCGGAGCGCGGCTTGCTCATCGGCGAGCGCCGTGAGTTGTTGTCGTGCTTGCGTGGACGAGACCGCGGTTGCCGCGAGCTCGGCGAAATGAGTCAGTTCCGCCTCGATCGTCGCCGGGAAGTCCTTAAGACCTCCAACCACAATAAGTGCCCCCCACAGCGTCCCGCGGATGACGATTGGCACACCGGCACTGGATGTGAATCCACGCGCGTGCGCCATGCCTGGCCACAGGCCGGCCGCCTGGCCAAGGTTCTCGACGCGAGCAGCACGGCCGGTCCGCCATACTCGGTGCACCGCACCATCGCCGGTTCCCGGTGCGCGCATCCCGACCACGAAGTTGTCCGGAGCGCCGTCCAGGGCCACGATCTGGTTTCCGCCGTCCGTGTCCTCGTAGCGCAGCACCATCGCGAATTCGACGCCGGTGAACACCGAGGCCTCTTTGGCCACCACGTGAAGTACCTCGCCCACCGGGGCATCGTGAGCGGCCAGCTCGGCCACCCGACGTAGCGCGGCTTGCTTGTCGGCCAACGCGAGCAAGTCGCTGCGCGCCTGAGCACCGGCGATCGCGGCCGCGCCGGTACCGGCCAGCAAGGCCAGTCGATGCTCGGTGGCCGAGGGTAGTGGGCCGTGGGTTAAATACGCGGACAACATGCCCCACGATCGGCCGCCCACGGTCACCGGGACACCGACCGACGCGCGAAATCCGGCTGGCAGGTCGGACTGACCCTGTCCCGCCGCCGGGTACGGGTAGTCATCGATGCGTGCTGGTGCATTGGTGCGCTGTACCTGCGCCGCCAGGCTGCCCTGGTCCAGAGGAATCCTCGTGCCGGTCCGGGTGCTGGCGGTGTCAAGGCCCTGGCAGGCAACGACGTCCGCCGCATCGGCGTCGAGGAAACGGATCAGCGTGGTCGGCGCGCCTTCGAGCACGGCCGACGCGGAGCGGGTGATGGCGGCAAACACCTGCGACGTGTCGGCCCCGCCGGCCGCAGTTTCAGCGACCTCCAGTAGCTCGGATTGTTCCCGCGCCCGTTCCCGCAGCTCGTCATTGGCGCGCGCATTGGCCAGCGCCGTCGAGACCAATTGGGTGAATCCAGCGATGCCGTCCTCGATGTCGTCGGCGAAGGGCTCGTCGTGGACGGATCCGAGCAGACTCAGTCCCCACACGGCGCCGTGCAGCATGATCGGGACACCGACGCACCACTGCAGATCCTCGCGGCCGGCTAAGTCACCGGTAGCTTCACGCAGCGGCCAGCCGTGCGCCCCGAAGCGCAGCACGCGACCGCCGTTGCGGACCGCCAGGATGCCGTCGGCGAGTACGAGCCGTCGGCCTACGGCGGCGGGGTCGTCGACCAGACCGGATGCGGCCAGCACCACCGCCGTGTCACCGGTTTCGAAGCGCATGATCAAGCTGGCATCGACACCCGCGAAATCGGCGATCACCTGGTTGACCACAGCGACGAGGTCTCCCTCCGATCCGCCACCCGCAACCTGGGCCGCGACCCTTCCCAGAGCGGCCTGCCGGTGGGCGATCCGCGCTGCCTCCGCCCGCGAGGGCACCTCAGCCGTCGGGGTCCGGTCGGTCGCCGCCGGGGAGTAGTAGCTGTGCAGAGAACTCAACCGGCCTCCCTGCAACCGAAGAACCTCGCAGGTCACCCCATCCAACCGCCATGGCGCGGCCGGTTGGGCAGGAGCCGCTGCGGTCGCCGTCGGATTCAGGAGTTGGAACTCGGAAACCACCGCATCCCCGGACACGGCGACGACCCGGCGAGAAGCGACGACGACCCCGGGGTAGGCCTGCAGGATGCCGTTGAGGTAGGCGAGCGCGGCCACGCGGCCACGCAGAACGCCGGCGTCGACAAGGATCTCCACATCCTCGGCCAGCGTATCCAGCCACGCGTTCAGGTCGCGTGCATTGAACGCCGAATAGTAGCGGTCAGCAAGCAGGAGCGGCGCCGAATCGCCGGCACCTCCCGTAGGCCGGGCGCCGCGGAGAGGACCCCACCCACCGGCTTTTCGGCGCGCCTTCATCCACGGGCCCGGTGTTGCAGGAAGGACAAAACGGCCAGCACCCGACGGTGGTCGGTGTCTGCGGGCGGGAGGTCCAGCTTGCGGAAGATCGCCGTCACATACTTCTCCACCGACGCCTGGCTCAACTGCAACGTCTCCGAGATTCCCAGGTTGGACCTGCCTTGCGCCATCGCGGCCAGTACCTCATGTTCTCTCGGCGTGAGGGGAAACAAGGCGTCACCAGGCGCAGGACGCCCAAGCATCAACGAGATCACCTCTGCGTCCAGAGCATTACCGCCGGCGGCCACCCGCCTTACCGCATCGACGAAAGCCGGTACGTCTGCGACCCGCTCCTTGAGCAGGTACCCCACGCCCTGCGGGTTGTCGTCGATGAGTTCCGTCACGAAGCTCGGCTCGCAGAACTGCGACAAGATCAACACACCGGTACCGGGCAGCCGCCGCCTCAGCTGGACGGCGACGGCCAGCCCGTCGTCCTCCCGGCGCGGTGGCATCCGGACATCCACGACCGCAATATCCGGGCGGTAGGCCAAAATCTTGCTGAGCAGCTCAACGGCGTCACCCGCCCGCGCCACGACGTCCAGACCAGCGCCCAGGAGAATTCGGGCGATGCCCTCACGCAGTAGCACATCGTCCTCGCCGATCACCACCCGCAGCGCAGGCGTGGCCTCGGGCGATGTCTCCATGACCTCAGCCTCGCTCGATGAAGTCGCGCAGCGCCGCGCTGGACAATTCGTCCTTCGGCACGAAGCCTGCTGCGCCGGCCCGGCGGGCAGCCGCCACATTCGCCGGGTCGGAGTCCGAGGAAATCAGCACCACCCGAATGGGCCAGGGCATCGCGATGAGCTTCTCCGTCAGAGAAAACCCGTCTCCGTCGGGGAGCCCGATATCCACCAACACGACGTCGGGCCGCAACTCCGCGGCCCTCAGCAACGCCGCGGCGACGCTGCCCGCATGACCGACCACCAGATGACCCCAGCCTTTCACGACCCTAGCGGCCAGGTCGCCGAAAGCGACGTCGTCATCAACTATGAGCACCTCGCGAGCCATCGTTCTAGGATTTCACGACTGACCCCGCCTGGAGATAGGGCTAGCCGGAAACATTTTCGGCGGGAAGCTCGAAGGCCGCCTCCCCGACAGCGGGCCGGCCATTTTTCGACTACATGGTGCGGTAGGACGGCGAACTTCCAACGCAGTTGCCGGGGCCGTGCGGGCGACGCATCGCCGCGGAAGCGACCGGTCCATCACGCAGTCAACCGGGCAATACCCCACCGGTAGGGCTACCCCGAAGGCGTACCCCGGCCAGCCGCTGTCATTTTCCGGCCACCGGGACTAGTCCACGTTCACGGTCATTTGCCAGCATTGCCGGTACGACAACTTGCCGCAGACTGCCGGCCGGCTTTACTCCCGTCGCCCGGTCATAACCGGCAGGAAACAACACTCGAACTGCCCCAACCAGAAAGGTGACCCCCATGCCTACAGTCACTGTCGGCCAGGAGAACGGCCATGACATCGAAATCTTCTACAAGGATTGGGGTAACGGCCAACCGGTGGTGTTCAGCCACGGGTGGCCACTGACCGCCGACGTGTGGGACGGCACCGCCAATTTCGTGGCATCCCACGGGTACCGCGCGGTCTTCCACGACCGCCGCGGCGGCGGCCGGTCCAGCCAGCCATACGAGGGAAACGACCTCGACCACTACGCCGACGACCTCGCGGCAGTGATCGAATCGCTGGACCTGCACGACGTCGTCCTGGTCGGACATTCCACCGGCGGCGGCGAGGTCACCCGCTATGTGGGCCGGCACGGCACCTCCAGAGTGGCCAAGATGGTGCTGCTCGGGGCGATCCCGCCGCTGATGCTCAAGACGGACGCCAACCCCGAAGGCCTGCCGACGGCGCCGTTCGATGCGATCCGCGACGGTGTCCTGGCCGATCGTTCGCAGTACTACCGGGACCTGGCCTACCCGTTCTACGGCGCCAACCGGGAAGGATCGAGCGTTTCCGAAGGGGCCCGGGAGGCGTTCTGGCAGATGTCGATGACTGTAGGGATCAAAGGTGCCTACGACTGCATCAAGGCATTCTCCGAAACGGATCTGACGGAAGACCTGAAAGAGATCGACGTGCCCACGCTGATCGCGCACGGCGACGACGACCAAATCGTCCCCATCGGAGCGTCGGCTCTGAAGTCGTCGAAGATCGTGAAGAACGCGACGCTCAAAATCTATCCCGGCGCCCCGCACGGGTTGACCGGCGCCCACGAGCAGGAATTCAACAAAGATCTACTGGCCTTTCTCACCAGCTGACCGACCCCTTCCCCATCAACCGCAACCCCGGAAGGAAGTATCTGCCATGACCGATTCACAGACTCCGACCGTTGTCCTGGTCCACGGAGCTTTCGCAGACGCCGGAAGCTTTGACGCCGTCACCGAGCTGCTGCTTGCCGACGGCGTCAAAGTACAGGCCCTGGCCGTCCCGCTGCGCGGGTTGGCCGCCGATTCCGCCTACGTCGCCACCGCCATCTCCCAAATTCCAGGCCCGGTGCTGGCCGTGGGCCACTCCTACGGCGGAGCCCTGATCACCAACGCCGCCACCACCGCGAGAAACGTCGTCGGCCTGGTCTTCATCTCCGGATTCGCCCCGGAAGAAGGCGAAACCCTCGGTGAGGTCGAGGGCACCTCCCGCGACAGCGCTCTGGCCCCGGCGCTAGTCCAATCCCAGTACCCGACCGGGTCCGGGGATCGCACTGCGGTGGAGTTATACGTCAACCCCGCCGCATTCTACGAAGTCTTCGCCCGTGACCTGTCCGAAGCGCAGGCAGGTGTCCTGGGTGCTTCGCAACGACCCGTCGCCGCGGCCGCGTTCGAAGAGAAGTCGGGCGTGCCGGCCTGGAAGACGTTGCCGTCGTGGGCCGTGGTCGCCGCCGGCGACAAAGCCGCAGGCGCCGACGTGCTGCTGTCGATGGCCACCCGGGCCGGCGCGGACATCCTCCAACTCGAAGGCTCGCACGTCATCATGATCTCCCAACCGCGGTCGGTCACCGACGTGATCCTCAAGGCGCTCAAGTCGGTTACCGCACTCACGCCGGTGGGCTGAGCACCATGACGACCTCGCACCAGCCGATCGATGAACTCGCCGGCAAGCTCGAACGCACCGAACTGCAGCACCAGCCCTCCTCGATTCCCGGCCGGGACATCGTCCAGGTTCTGACCGAGATACCCGTCGGGGTGGAATCGGGTTGGCACATCCATCCCGGTGAGGAGGTCGGCTACATCCTGGCTGGAAACGTGACCATGATGATCGAGGGAAAATTAGCCTTCACCCTGCACGCCGGCGACCCCTTCCTGATTCTGCCCCGCGTCCCGCACAACGCTTTGGACGTCGGCCCTGACACCGGACGGATGCTGTCCACCTACATCGTCGAGCCCGGTCAACCGCTGGCGACGTTGCTGCCCGACCTGCCGGACCCGGCGAGCGAATCGCCCTAACCGGCTACCGAGCACCGGCCGTGCGTGCTCCCGTCTTCGCACCGCGAATCGATGGGTCGATCAACAGACCTGCTTTCGCCCTTCACGCCTCCAGTGACCAACGCTCGGAAGGACACTCGATATGAGCGACAGTTTGGACGATCTGGCCGCCTTCCTCATGCACCGCACCGCCGATCCGGATACCCCGGAGGAGGAACGCCTCTCGGTCTTCGTGCTGGTCGAGGCCTACCAGGAGGGTGACGATCCGGACGCGGTGGTCGCCGCCCTGCGAACTGCGGCGCTGCGCTACGCCGGGCACCGCGACTACCGGCCCGAATGGCGCCCGAAGCTGGGCGCCAACGTAGCGATCGCGGACGATTCCGCTGCCCGACCAGCCGAGCTGCCGCGGTTGGGGCCACTGCGTTATGCCACCACCGATATGCTCCGGATCGCTTACTACGAAACCGGTCCGGACGACGGTGCCCCGGTGTTGCTGCTGCACGGGTACCCCTATGACATCCATAGCTTCATCGAGGTGATCCCGCAACTTGCCGCCGCCGGCCACCGCGTCATCGTGCCCTACCTGCGCGGTCACGGACCGACGCAGTTCCTCTCCGCGGACACCCCCCGTTCGGGGCAACAGGGAGCTGTCGGCGCCGACGTCATTGCGTTGCTGGACGCCCTGGACATCGGCCGTGCCGTCCTAGCCGGATTCGACTGGGGCGGGCGCGCCGCCTGCGTGGCGGCCGCGCTCTGGCCGGACCGCTGCGCCGGGCTGGTCTCGGTCAACAGCTACCTCATCCAGGACATCAACGCCGCGATGACCACCCCGATCCGGCCCGATCTGGAAGCCGGGCTCTGGTACTTCTACTACTTCCTGACCCAACGCGGGAAAGCCGGTCTCGCCGCCAACCGAAGTGAGATCGCCAAAGTCATCTGGAAGCGGAACTCACCGAACTGGCGATTCGACGAGGCAACATTCCAGCGAGCCGCCGGAGCCATGGACAACCCCGACTACGTCGAGGTCGTCCTCCATTCCTACCGCCATCGACTCGGCCAGGCACCCGGCTTCCCTGCCTACGACAAAATCGAGACGAAACTCGCCGCCCAGCCGCCGATCACTGTCCCGACCGTCACCCTGGACGGCATGGCGGACGGGAACTTCCCGGCCGGCGACGGCGCAGCGTCCGCCCAACACTTCACCGGAGGCCGCACACACCACCAAGTACCCAACGCCGGCCACAACCTCCCACAGGAAGCACCCGACGCCTTCGCCGCCGCGGTTCTGGAAGTCCGAAACCTCGACATCAAAGACAACGCCGGAAGTGTCGGAATGCGCAATAGTTCCGCGGCAAGGTGATCGCGACCGTCGCGCTCACAACAACGGCACTTGACGAAGATCGACGGTGTTAGCTCCAAGGTACCCAGCGTCATGGCCTCCGACGACATCGGGCGTTGTATCGCACTTATGCGGCGGCGCTGCTTTGGGCGCCGTTAGATGCCTCCCATCCTGCGCGGCCGCGATCGGCTCCGCCTCGGACGTCCGATGCTTGAGCGACAGCGACGACCAAAGGTCATCGTCGGCGGTACGTACAAGGCACGGGAAAAAGGGAAGGAGCATGCGTGAGTCGCTCAATGACCTGGCCGGGTTCCCGATGCGTCGCAGCAACGACGAGAACGGCGAGGGCCCCCCAAAACTCGAGATCTGCGCAGCAGTCGATGCCTACCAAGCAGGCTACGAGTCAGCGCAGATGCAACAACTCATGCGGGCCCCCAGCGACAGTTTCGGCACCCGGACTACCGGCCGGAATGGGCGCCTCGGATCGACCAAGACGCCGACGGGGGGCAAAGCCGAAACGGGTCGCCACAACCGGTGACCATTCGCGGAAGTCCGCCACGCCGTGGTGACTCAGCTATCACGCTGCCGAGACCCGCCGCTTCGCAAGACGCCGTTGCGATCGGCGAAGGCGCCACGGCGAAATGTTTGGTGCCCGGCGCGTACCCATCACCGCGACCAGAAAGTTTGTCCAATGATCGACGCGACAATTTGCCGCCCGGACCGCCCGCAGCGGCGGAAACCCGGTATCGGCAGTAACAGGAAGGCCGGCGCAGCACATCAGGGGCGCCCCGCTCCACATCCGTGGTCCTTCGCACTGCCCAGCGCTGCTTCTATGTTGCTGGTAGGGTCGTCGGCCGGTCAAGGCCAAGGCGCGACGATAGTTGCTGCCGTGCTCATTTCGACCATCGCTTTCGCGGACTGGGCTGGAAAGAATTGGGCCCTCGTGGCGGCAGTATTGCCACTGTCGTGGGCCGCCGAAACCCTCGGTGCGATGGATCTCGACCCCGTCACCAATTTGGGGCGGGTACTGATCAATTCCCCGACAACCCAATGCTCGGCGGCATCATGACGGTACTGCCGGCACCACGTGTGCTCAGCGTCAACGTCGGAGGGCCGCGGCCGATCACCAGCGGAAGACACCTTGTCGACACGGCCATCTTCAAGACACCGGTCGACGGCCGGGTGCTGGTCCGCGGCGTGAACATCGACGGCGACACCCAGGCCGACCGGACAGTGCACGGCGGACCCGACAAAGCCGCCTATGCCTACGCCAACGAAGAAATCACCACCTGGGAAATCGAACTCCGCCACGAGCTCGGCCCCCCATTCGGGGAAAAGCTCACCACCCAAGGGCTCGACGTCACCGACGCCATGATCGGCGAACGATGGCACCTGGGAACACCTGTGCTGGAAGTCGCCCAACCACGCTTGCCATGCTTCAAACTCGGCCTCCGCATGGGTGACTCGGCGTTCGTCAAACGGTTCGCCCGAGCCTCACGCCCGGGCGCCTACCTGCGCATCATCGAAGAAGGTGAAATCGGGGCAGGAGACGCCGTTACGGTCACCGACCTGCCCACCCACCGGATCACCTCGCGGATGGTCTTCGACGCCATCCTGCTCGACCACACACTCATCCCCGAAGTCCGGCACGCAGCACAACTCCCGGCCACGCTGCGGCGATGGCTGATCACCAGAAGTTCCTGAACTGCTGGCTCCCTCGAAGCCAACCCGGCTGTCCGCGATGCGAAAACGGGCGGGCCGGAACCTCTCGCCTAGCCGAAATATCTCTCCGAAGGAGCGCGTCATGTCACTAGGTCGGGTCCCGGGCAACATTTTCGGTGTGGGTTTCGGCCTGGCCGGACTGACCACCGCCTGGCGGGTGGCGGCCGAATTGGGGTTGGCGCCCGGCTGGGTGGCGACCGCGTTGGCAGTGGTCGCGGCGCTGGTCTGGCTGGGTTCCTGTTGGCTCTACCTGCGGTACACGTCGGCATCGCCACGTGCGTTGCTGCGCGACGCATCCGACATGACAGCCGGGCCGTTCCTCTCGCTGGCCTTGATCACCCCGATGCTGCTGGCCGCCGACGGGATCGCGCCCTACTCCCCGAACCTCGCGGCGGTATTCGTCGACATCTTCCTCATTGCCGTGGTGCTCGTCGGGGGCTGGTTCACCGGAACCTGGATGCGAGGGGGCACGGACATAGACCGCCTACACCCCGGCTACTTCCTGCCCACCGTCGCCGGTGGGCTCGTCGCCGCCACCTGCGCCGCGGACGTCGGACAACTGCGCCTGGCCCAAGTTATGCTCGGGCTCGGCCTGATCTGCTGGGCCATCCTCGGTTCGATGATCATGGGCCGGCTGATGTTTCGCCCACCACTTCCCGACGCGCTGGTACCGACCACGGCCATCGAGGTGGCCCCCGCGGCTGTCGCCAGCGTCGCCTACTTTTCGATCAATCACGTTCACGTCGACCTGTTCGCGGCCGTGCTGGCCGGATACGGGTTGCTGATGGTGTGCGCGCAACTACCGCTCATTCCCCGCTACCTACGGCTCAAATTCACCCTCGCCACCTGGGCGTTCACATTCTCCTGGGCAGCAGTGGCCTCCACCGCGCTCTACTGGATCACAGCCGGGCACCTCGCCGCCGGCCGCCTCTACAGCTACCTCGTCCTAGCGGCGATCACCGTCCTCATCGGCGGCATCGCCGCACGCACCCTGAGGGCCATCACCCGCGGACAGCTATTGCCTGCCCCGGTGCCGTCAGCATCGAACGCCCCGTCACAGACCCACCCGGCGTAGGGAAGAGGTGCTGGTTTCATCCACCGACTCATCGACGTCAATGAAAGCGAAGTCGATCACGAGGAAGGCCTGAAAAGACTTCGCGAGCAAATCGTGCCGGCGATCTCCCAGCTTCCCAGCTTTCAATCGGGAGCGTGGTTACCCGGCAACGCCGCCGGACCAGGGCTCTCACTCACGGTCTGGCACACCGAGGCGAGCGCCCGCACGATGGCCGGCCGCGTCGGACCTGAACCCAGCCCACAGGCTGGCGCGACCATAGAACGCTGGGAAGCCCGGGAAGTCGCGGCCACTGCATAACGCCCGGTGACGCAGCTGCTAACCGCTGGCCGAGAGGCGTTGGCGCAATTCGCGCCCGCTGCTCACCCGGCAATGTTTCCGTGGTCGGAACTTCATAACGGTGCATGCCCAGGGCCGTGCGCAACGATGATTCCGTCACCATCGCCGCGCTCGGGAATGGTGTTGTTGACAGCGCCGTTCACGACGCTCCTGACGGTGGCATGTGGCTGGCGTGCCAGCCGTCGTGTCGCGGCCCGGTTAGGTCGGTGGGCCAGCCGGCGAGATCGACGGCGGCGCCGTAGACGGCGTCGCCGAAATCGATGATCGCCGTGGTGGGGTCAGGGGCCATGATGACGTCGCGCCAGGGCAGCAAGGCGAGGCCGACAGCCGGCACCCAGGCCGCGCCGGGCGTTCCCCACGACCGCGCGTCCATCCCATCCGGTTGCGGGGCGATGTATGCGTACACCGTGGCGGTGGGCGAATCCGGCGAGCCGAACGTGAAGCCGAGCGCGACCTCTTCCTCGTTCATGCCGTGCTGCATGAACACCGGTCGATCCGCCGGCGCCACCAGCGCGGCGCCCCGGTAGCGAGTCGCGCTCAGGTCAAACCCGCCCCACATGACGCCGGTCCTGGGCCGGTGGCCACGATAGGGGGCCTGCCACCGCTCCAGGGCGTCCGCGGCGGCGTTGAAACCTGACCACACCAACCGCGCCGCCTCCGGCTCCCATTGCCTGACCTCACCGTCGATGTCGAGGGCGGCCGCGCCGGGGATTTCGGTGGCAATGGCGCTGCGCGGGGCAGGGATACCCAGACCTGCCGCCGTGGTGACGAACGCGGCGTAGAAATCAGCGATCGACTGCGTCCGAAGCGGGATTGCTCTGGTTCCGTTGCTGGTCTCGAGCATCGCCCGGGCGTCCAGCAGGTGATAGTGGACGCGGAACGTCACCCCTGCGACGCGCAAGGTCGGGGTGGACAGACCCCGGGGCGTGACATCAAGAACGATGTTGCCCCAGCAGGGTTCGAAGGTTTGATCCAGCGTGTACTTCCCGCCGATCTGGACCAGGCGACGGACGTAGTCCACTGTCGGGGCCAGTTCGGTATACGTCAACGCCGGCCAATGATCGGTGGATGGTGCGGCGGTGTATTTCGTCATGGCGTCCTCGCGGTCGTGGGGTCGGATAAGTCGACCGCCGGATCTGCGGCGGTGTGGCGGATGGGCAGGAACGCGAGCAGTCCACCGGCGGCGAAGTCCGTTTGCGACGCGAACCCGAACAATGCCCGCGCAGATGAATATCGCGGAACGGAACTGCCGTTGGACAGTGCCGGGTCGGAGGCAGCGTCGCCGACCAGGCCCGTGATCCCCTGCACGGCTGCGATCGCGAGCAGAAACCAAGCCGGGATCGACGCTGTCGCCACCGAGGTGTGCTCAGCGGGCGCGCCCGTCGAGATCTTCGAACACACGGGTGCAGGGCAACTATTCACCGACCCATCGCTCCCCACCGAATACGATCCAGACGCCGCCGATGTGCTGTGGTCGCGCGTCTGACTGTTCTGCGCGTTGTCCTCGACATGACCAAGCCTCGTCCCAGCGGTAGACGTGAGCGGGGCCGCCCGATCGAGGATCAAGGTCCGGTTTCCGATCCTCAACACGCAGGGGCCCTTACGACTTCGCGAATCTCGGCTAAGTCGGGCGCAAGGGTCCTCCTCACGGCCAATCTCTCGGCCTGGGATCGGGCTGCGCGCGATCGGGCGGAAGCCGGCAACGGCACTCTGACCGTCACCAGCCCACCCGGCGCCGGCGCCGTGGTCAGCGCCGCCTTGCCCCTGGATCACCCGCCCCCGCCGGGCCCAACCAGTAATATGAGCCAACCCGCCGCTCGGATCCTGCCTAGAATCCATTCCCAGGCGTTGTTGAACGGGGCGAAAGGCACTCCGTTCCGGAGGTGTACGGCCTACCGGATCGGGCGCAAGGGTTGCGGGGACGATCGTCAGTTGACGAAGTCGAGCAGCTCGCGGTTGAACTTGTCGCGCTCGTCGATGTAGACCGCATGCCCGGCGTGAGCGAAGGTGATCAGCCGCGCGTGTCGGATGCCCGCCGCCAGGGCTTGCCCGTGGTCGAAGGGCACGATTTTGTCGTTGATTGCGTGGAAGATCCGGGTCGGCACCGAGACGCGGGCCATGTCGGAGGTGAGGTCGGTATCGCGCAGCGCGATCAGCCCGCCGCGGCTGGCCTGCAGTGAGGCTTGGTCCAGGCATTGGCGTTCGAAGAACTGCAGGAACGGGTCGGAGGTGATGTCGGTGTGGGTGGCGAAGAAGTTCTTGGTCAAAGCTCGGATGACAGCGGTGCGGTCCTGGGCGTAGCCCGAGATCAACCCAGCGATGCCGGCGGCCAGGTCCGCGGAGTGGGGGCCGTAGACGAAGCGGGGCGCTGACGCCTCGGCCAGCACCAATTTCCCGACCCGGCTGCCGTACCGGGCGGCGTGCCGCAAGGCGACGGCGGCGCCCATGGAGTGCCCGACGAGCGTGACGTCGTGTAGGGACAGCGCCTTGAGCACCTTGAGGATGTCCTGCGCCCAGACGTCGTAGTCGTAGGGACCGTACGGAGCGTCGGACTTACCGAAGCCACGCAGGTCGAGACCGATCGCTCGGTACCCGCGGTCGGCAAGGTACAGGTAGGTGTATTCGAACGTGGTCGAGGCCAGTGGCCAGCCCGGGACGAACACGACCGTGCCGCGTCGGCCTCCGTCGATGTCGGCGATGTTGACGTGGACTCCGGGTGCGACCTCGATCCGGGTGCCCGTGTGGTGGTGGCCTGCCGAGGGCACCTCGGCAGCCGCTGCGGGGGTCGCGACGAGTGCGGTAGATGCCGCGGCCAGCGCTGCGCCGGCGCCGCCGGCGAGCAGCGTCCTTCGCGAGGCTGAGCGCGGCCGCGGCCCCGTGGTGGTGTTCATTGCCGGCTGCACGTCCGCGCCGTTCGCATCCGTGTGATGGTCGGTCATGATGATCTCCTTCGATGCTCTGTTGTGGTGGTCGTTCGGAGGTTCGGTCGGTGACATCGGCTCGTCGAGGCGGTGTCCGGTGCTCCCTGGGGTACGGCGGGCCCGCCGGCTGGTCAGGCGTCGGCGAGCTTTCGGGCTTGGGCGGCCTCGAGGATGATCTGTTGGGTCTCCTGGGGGTGGGAGATTCCGACGACGTGGGAGGCGCCCGGAATCTCGAC
>JAABVA010000976.1_pt1 | contig 32280 bp, 28 predicted proteins | sample 5560331 | NCBI WGS metagenome assembly JAABVA01 (sample SAMN12812661, study PRJNA571458) | rock metagenome | isolation source: Antarctica rocks | place: Antarctica: Victoria Land, Mt New Zealand sud | collected 2016-01-07 | reverse complement strand
ATTTAATCTCATGTCTCAGATTTGCGTCACTTTTAGCTGAGACATATTCATAAAAGCGTCAATATTCATAAAAACATCAACATCTTTAGAACTTCTATGAGCGCAGTATGCGTCTTTATCGTTTGATTCAACAAACATGACTATTCTGACATTTGTAGCATTGATAGTTGCAACGTTGAATAATTAATAATTAATTTGACTATTTAAATAATAGCTATTTACACAGTTTAATATATGCGCTGAAAAAGTCAATGAGAAAGTTAATGAGAAAGTTAATGAGTAAACTAATGAGGTAGAAAGTCATGTAGAATGTTCGATAGAAAGTCATGTAGAATGTTCAATAGAGAGTCATGTAGAATGTTCAATAGAAAGTCATGTAGAATGTTCAATAAAGAGTTATGTAGAATGTTCAATAGAAAGTCATTTAAAATGTTCAATAGAAAGTCATGTAGAATGTACAATAGAATCATGTTTAATGCTCGATAGAGAACAAATTTGATACTTGATTACGAAGCAATTCAAAGCTTGATGAGAAGTCATGTAGAAAGTCATGTAGAAAGCATTGTTTGAAGCACTGTTTGACTCATGTTATGCGCTCGATCGACGCGTATTTTGAAGCATGTAGAATGTTTGATAGAGCGTTTGATAGAAAGCTCAGTAGAAGACTCACTAGTAGAAAGATTAATAGAAAGCTCGATCGAAAGATCAGTAGAAAGCTCACTAGAAAGATCGATCGAAAGCTCAGTCGATAGCTCAGTAAATGACTCGATCGAAAGCTCACTAGATGACTTGATCGAAAAATTAGTAGAAAGCATTGTTTGAAGCACTGTTTGACTCATGTTATGCATTCAATCAACGCGTATTTTGAAGCATGTTTTGAAGCGAGTAGATTGATTAGTAGACGAACGAGTAAATAGCTGAGTTGATAGCTAAGCTGTAGCTGAGTTGATAGCTGAGTTTATAGCTGAACATGTTGATATTTTGATTGTTGTTGTTCTAGAAAGTAGAAACTATGAAGAAAGAAAGAAGATAAAAACTTCAAACTATCTAGCGTCAACTCTATAGAGCTCGAAGTGAAGATTATTGAGTAGATAAATGAGCGAGTAGATGAGCGAGTAGAATGAGCGAGTAGATGAGCGAGTAGATGAGCGAGTAGAATGATGAGCATGTAGAGTGATGAGCATGTAGAGTGATGAGCAAGTAGATGAGTGAGTAGATGAGCGAGTAGAGTGATGAGCATGTAGAGTGATAAGCATGTAGAGTGATGAGCATGTAGAGTGATAAGCATGTAGAGTGATGAGTGAGTAGATGAGCGAGTAGATGAGCGAGTAGAGTGAGCGAGTAGATGAGCGAGTAAATGAGCGAGTAGAATAAGCGAGTAGATGAGCGAGTAGATGAGCAAGTAGATGAGCGAGTAAATGAGCGAGTAAATGAGTGAGTAAATGAGCAAGTAGATGAGCGAGTAAAGTAATGAGCATGTAGAATGATGAGTAGATGAGCGAGCATGTAGAGTGATGAGTAGATGAGCGAGTAGATGAGTGATTGTCAACATATGCAACATATGCATGAAAGCGAAATTTAGCTCAGCGCATATGAATAAACGCAGATTTTATCAACAAAAGCGAGATACAGTTCAGAGACATATGAATAAACACAGATTTTGATGACAAAAGCAGATTGCAGTCTAACAAGATCAGCTTAAATTCGAATTTTATTTCGCTTTAAGTGATAAATGTCACTTTAGCTAAACTCTAAAATTTTGTTCACTTTACAAACTGTCAATGTAAGCGTAAGCATTCTTGTGATGTGACTCACTTCTATCTATTGAAGATGTGCATTTCATCATAATTTCATGTTCAGTTGAATCTTTAAAACTTGCATGTCTGACTTCAACTTAATCATTGAACTTTCTATTTATATGCTAGTCATCATGTTGAATTTTCACAATTTTCTAATAAAATATGTAAGTTTATATTTTTCTGATGCAAACGTTGTGTCATGAGTTCAAGCTCACTTCTTGCAAACATCATGTGTTTTGCTCAATGTTTTGCAAATTTCTTTGATGAATCTGTCATAGACTAGAATGTTGATGTCATTTATGAAGTTGAGTACTTCAATTTTGATTTTCAATGCTTTGCATTTTTCAAATAAATTTACGTTGAAAAATAGAAAAAGAATCGATGAAATGAAAGATTCTTAAGATATGTTTATGTTTATCTCATGCATAATGCTCATTTGCTCATTGAATATCAATGATGTCTCTCTGTTCTTTAGAAAGCTGCGTGCTCATTTAACTATGTAGCTTGATATTCTTCTTATTTTCAGCGTATGCAACAGTCTGATGTGCAAAACTTGATCAAATGCTTTGATGATGTTTAAATCTATCAAAAATATGTTGTATACATTGCATGCAACATACATAAAGCATGATCTCTATGCTGATTTTCTTCTTAAACTCAAGAGATTACTCAAAGAGTTTTCTTGTAACAAATTCATAGTTTAAGAAAAATGAAATCTTTCACTGCTTAAATTTCAACAGTTTACTTCTTAAGCATGAATTGCAGACGTTTCATTTGTGATATGCATGCATATTATAATCGATTTCTTCTTTAATCACATTGATATATATTACTGTTTTTTCAAGTTATATAAATAATGTTTTTAACTAAAGATTAATTTTATCATCAAGACATTCAAGAATCAAAACTCAATAAAAAGATGAGATTCTTAAGATCAACAATTATCATCATTGTATATTATGCTTTGCAAACACTCACTTCACTTGTAAAGTGTGCAACTCATTTATTTCATGTTATCTGTAAAGATTTTTCTCATGCAGATCAATCATATTTTGCAAAAATGTTCATATGCTACACTTTTAATTAAACAGCATAGTTCAATCATTCTTTATTAATTCACTTGTATTTCTCTTCTTTTAATGAAGTCTTCTCATTAACATATCATTTATGTATAAAATGTTTGTATTTGAATGTTTATTAAACAATATTAATGAGATTCTTAAGTTTGTTCATGTTGAACTTAATGAAACTCATGAGTTGCTTATGTTGTAGTAACAGATACGCAGTTTAAACAAGATTTATATGTAGTTAGCATGTAAATTTAAAGAATGTTCATGATTCAAGTTCTTTCTGCTAATCATTCTCAATAAATCAAACATAAGAATGTTCTATCTCAATTCTTGTTATCATGATGATGAGATGCTGAATTGAATAATTTTCATAAGTGATTTTTCTCATAGTTTTGCATTTTATTTGACTTTCTTATCTGCATGTAAATTGCTTTTGTAACATGCACATTGAAATTATCAAAGTCTGCGTGATCATGAAAACTCTGCACACAATCAATGCACAGTGCTTCATCATCACGCAGCATCTTAATGTCATTCAAACTTTTGATAATTTTTAAACTTTACTGTAGTTAAACAGTAAATTTATAATCAGCATTGCATACAAATGAGTTTCATTACTGATTTTCACTTTCAATATATTAAAGATTGAAGTCAAAAGATTGATATTAAAACTTGATTTAAATCAAAAATCACATCACATTAAAACATCATCAATATGATGCTTATGCTTCATTCTGATTATCAGAGACAGATGATGAGCATTGTTAACATTATGTCAATGAGTGAGCGAAAGATGAGTATCATTATCTTGCAGAAGAATTCAATCAAGACAAAGAATATACATGAGAAATTGAACAAGCTGCGAGTACTTTATAAGCTCAACGAATGTAGAAACAACGAGCTGATGCTCTGAAAGAAGATGAAAAGATTAACAAAGATGATAGAAAAGTTAATGTGTTAACATGTTGCTGCGTCAACTGTCAATTGATGCATGAAGAATCAGCTGAAGAGATTGAAAAAAATAATGAGCAGACTTGAAAAGAAGTTCACAAAGAAGAAGAGATGCATTAACAACTGAGCAAAGAAAGTGAATGAAAAGTCAATAATGTCGTTTGAGAATCATCTTGTTTTCAGCATCAATGTTGCATCATCAGTATGAAATCATTGCAAGAAATTCAAGATTAAGATCTTCATTAAAGAGAAAGAGAAGATCAAGAGAATCATGAAAACGAAAAATCAAAATTTAAGCAAAGATTTCATTCAATACTTTAGTGACTTAATACATTAATTCAAGAACATCATTAACATGATGCTTGCACTTCATTCTGATCATCAGAAACAGATGATAAGTGTCATTAACATGATGTCAGTGAGTGAGCAAGAGATGAGTATTGCTATCTTGCAGAAGAATTCAATCAAGACGAAGAATATACATGAGAAATTGAACAAGTTACGAGTACTTTATGAACTCAATGAATGTAGAAACAACGAACTGATGCTTTGAGAAAAGATGAGAAAATTGACAAAGATGATAGAAAAGCTGATGCATCAACGTGTCGCTGCGTTGACTGTCAATCAACGCATGAAGAATCAGCTGAAGAGATTAAAAAAGATAATGAGCAGACTTGAAAAGAAGTTCACGAAGAAAAAGAGACGCGTTGACAACTGAGCGAAGAGAGTGAACGAGAAGTCAATGACATCGTTTGAAAGTCATCTTGTTCTCAGCATCGACGTTGTGTCGTTAATGCAAAATCATTGCAAGAAATTCAAGATTAAGATTTTCGTTAAAGAGAAAAAGAAGATCAAAAGAATCATGATGATAACAACAGAAAACATATTGAGATGAGCAAAAGAGATTGACGTCGACAAGATGCTATCGACGCGCAAGAACATAAAGACTATGAAGAAATGATCAAATCTACTGATATTTCAAGTCAAGATTAAAAACAGCAAAAGAATACTGAAGAAAAACGATTTTTGAATCAAAGAGATTTCATTGAACATAAGTCTGCATGAAGTCAGTTTTGAGATAGTGATACATGAAATTAAAATCGAAGAAATGTCTAAAGACATAGAGAAGAAGAGAGCGAAAGCACTCATCAAGATCAACAAAAATATACACTCAAAAATGATGATTAAGAAAGTTGAGTGATTCACAAAGAATACTGAACAAAAGAGATACATCTTGCTGATAATATGTGTAGTCAGTGCTGAAATGATAAACAAGTTAATTGATGAGAAGATATGTCATAAGATCAACATAAAAATCACGCAGTTTTATGATTTGAATTGTAAAACACATCAATGTCTAAAGTATCAAGATTACAATCATAAGACATATGAATGCAGAAATAAGCAAAGATGCATTTACTGCACGCTAAATTATTGCTTGAAGCATTGTTTTCATAAACAGACTTGAGACATATGAAAATGTGAGACATATCAAGATATACATAAAGTCTTTGAATCTCAATGTCATAAACAACAGATCAAAAAAGAAAGAATAAAGAGAATCATGAAACACAGATCTTTATATCACGTCGTACAAGAACAAAGAGAACTTAAAGCGATGATGTTGAAGATATTTACAAAGACATTTATCAATCTGAGATCATTGATAAACAATGACTTGAAGAGAAAACAGAGATGCTCAACAAATGAAAGTCATCTGCTCAATGTGATCATCACATTCAAAAACACTATATTGAATCATCTAGTCAAGAAGTTAAAAACAAATGAGTTGAAATCAACATTAATCACGTCAATTTCAGTATCATCTTCTTTTGAAAATTTTACAAGAAAAGCAAACACATCACAAATGCTCAAGAGAACATCAAACAGCTTTGAATGTGAACTTTAATGTTTCAGCAAAAGAAGCTTTGAATACTACAGTACAACGTTCACAAGTTCAGAGAAAAAATAATGATAGCATTACTACATGAGAAAAAGATAAAGAATTATGACATTTTGATTTTTCAAGAACTCTGATGATTTGATGAGAATTTCAGAGCGTACTGCTCAGTAACTGTCAACTTTATGCTGAAGAAAAATAAGAATAAAATCTATTTCTACATAAACAAGAGAATTGACAGTAACATTTGACACTCAACATGATACTTCAAAGATGTAAACACAATTATGTTACAGACATTAACAGATGATACACAGATGATTCAGAAAGTTATACACATTCACGAAGCATACAATTCATCACTCAGAGATCACGAAGTCATTCATGAAAAAGAAAGTCTTTCAAACATCAAAAAGACATTACACATGTTGAGAGAATGCATTCTTGTAGAAGACTTCAATCTGCATCATTTCACATGAGAGAAATCATTCTATTTAAAACAACATTTATTGTCAAATGATTTAATTAAAATGATCACAAATATCAATGCATTGTTGATGCTATCTCAAGACATAATTACGAGAAATTATCAGAGATTTCAAATGACAATAAATTTGATCTTCACGATAGATGACATTATGAATCAATTAATACAATGTGAAATCAATGAAGAAATGAAAAACTTCTCAGATCATTTGTCAATACAGATAATTGTAAATTTCAAAGTTTGCAAAGAGTCAGCGCGAAAATTGCGTTGCAACTGAAAGACAATGAATGAAAAGAAATTCATCAATACTTTAAAAGAACAAATGTTGAAATCATTATTGAATCATGAAATGAAGTGTTGATGCATAGATGAGTATATTAAGCAACTGCTGAATGCACTGAAGAAGATTATTGAGATTTTTACTTTCTGAGCGAGATCACATGAAATGATCAAAGCAGAATGAACGAAAAAGTGTACAAAGATCATCAAGAGCATGCAATGAATGAAAAGAAGCTGTTGAATCATTGATGACTGAACAAAGTACATTCAAGCATGTGACAAGAAGAGTAAGATCATCAGAAAACAGAAATGCAGTGAATATTGAAAAATCATGCAGAATGTTAAACAATTCTCAAGAGAACTGTTCAAAACTGTGAAATGAACAAGAAATGCAATTGCAGACACATTGACTCAAGCAACAATTTTCTTTCTGATCAAGTCAAAATGCTTCAACATCACTATAACAGCGCAGAATAAGATGAAGATGATGTTTTAAACTCACTTTTCATCATCTTCAAAGATTTTCATGCTGAACACAGAAAACTTCAAGTACTCACTCTTGATTGAGAATGATGTCTCGCTGATGCATTGCAAGATTAAAAGAGTCATCTACAAAATGATGCTTAACAAGACTTCAAAACACACAAAATATATAAATAAAATAATGTGTAAACTTGTTAACAATGCATCAGAACAATTATATTTTCTTTTTAAAAAATGTTTGCAAAAGAGAATATAATCAATTCAATTCAAGAGTGCAATCATAATAATGATGCAAAAGTTAAATAAGAAAAACTACTTTAATGCAAAAATATATAAATCAATTGTATTATTTAACACGCTGAGTAAAATATTGAAGTTCATCATATTTAAATGTTTGTGAAATGTTGTAGAAGCATGCAACTTAATATTAAACATTCAGATGAGAGTTTGCAAACACAAATTAACAAATATGACTTTGCAACTGATTATAAAAAAGATACATATTATATGAAGTGACACAAGAAGAAAAATAGTCTCATTGTTGAGTCTGAATAAGAAGAGTGCATTCAACAATGTAGTGTATAGCAGACTCTTGCATGACATGAAAAAGAGAAAAGTTCTCAGACTGCTTCTCAAATTTGTGAAGAACTTTCTGAAAGATCAAGACATCATGATCACAATCAATGATTATACAATGATGAAACGCAGCGTGAATATTAACATATTATAAAACTCTTTGCTATCATCAATATTATATTTGTTTTACAACGTGAACTTGCTAAAAGCATGTGATGATATCAGATTGAGAATAAACTTCACAAATTTCATAAACGACATTAATATTTTAATATACAAGAAGTTTATGAAGTGTAATTGCAGAGTTCTTAACGAGATTTATGATAGATGTAAACAGTGATCAAAAATGCACAACATCAAGTTTTCAAAGACAAAGCATGAGCTGATTCACTTTATGAAAACTTCTAAGTGATTCAATATGAACATCAATGTAAAGCTGATGAAACATCAAATTAACTCAAAATCAGATATCAGAGTTTTGAGAGTTCAACTGAACTTCAAGCTGAAATGAGTGATTTACATGCATCATGTCGAAGCAAAACTAGTGATTAAACAAAAAATCATGCAAACAATCATTAAGTTTACTTGAGACTCATCAATGATGACAAGAAAGCAAATATACTTCGTGATGACACGCTCTCTGCTTAATCATGAAGTTATCATATGATATATGTCACAAAGAGTGAAAAGTCATTGAAAAAATCTGAATGTCAAGCTGAAATCAATACAAGAAAGAGCATTGCAACAAATCATCAATGTTTATCATGCAACATCAACAAAGACTTTACAGATAGAAATAAACACAGCGTTGATAAATATTCATCTATGAAAGCTGATACAAAAGTCAATAATAAACATGAACTTTCAAAAATCAGATGAAGTTATTGAGATAATGATGCATTGAATTCACAATGACTTGATACTCAAAAGAGATCAAAAATCAAAGCTGCATAAAACATCTTTGCAGCTGAAGCAAAAGTGAATGAAAGAAACATTCAAACAGACGAAAATGAAGTGAAGTCATCTTTACATGATGAGTCTTTGATCAGAATCATCAAAAGTAATTATAGTTGCAAACAAGAAAATATCAATAAATCAACATTGTTTTGATACATTCACATCGAAGCAAAGAGTTTACTTAAACAATAACAATAGTAGAAAGAATGTTATAATGATTGTAATAAGAATTAACTGAAAGCTAAATAAGAGACTAAGAAAATCAACTTTTGTTATCACTCATCATGAAAAACTGAAAGAATTAATTGCAAAAGCAAAACATCTTACAGACGTAGTGACAAAGAATTGAAAGTATCATGAAAAGATATACAAAGTATACAGTGATAGTCAGACTTTTCTGAAAACAGTGAAAGTTATGATATCAACAAAAGATCAGACACGTCTGCAACGAGTTCAAATTACACATGAAAGCATTCAATCTTGAGAAGTCATGCTGAAGTTACATTGAGTGACAAGACATGCAAAAGTACTTGAAAATGAAGTGATGAACAAGATGATTGATGATGCACATAATTTGTCTTTATCACTGACTGAACATTAATGCACTGAAGTGATTATGAGATTAACACTCATACAGAAATAAATCAAACAAACATGAAGAATAGTTTGAAAAAAGAAATTTAACACAGCTCATTTTTGATATTTGACATCAAAGATGACACATCAACATCTGTGATTGCACAAGAATCATGCAAAGTTTCACAATGCATTATTGACGTAGTTATGCATGAGAAAAATTGATTTCAATCAATTTCTACATGAAAGATGAGTACTTGATATTGTTATGACAACATGCAAATGTGACAAAGATCAAATGTTGATCAAGCAGATTTTATTAACATGTTTCAGATGAAAAGTAGAATGAAAAGCAATGCAATGAGAAAAGAACATCACAAACTTGAGAAAGTTCTTAGAAATTGTGAGCGTAGCAATGATAATCATTCAAATGATACTTTCAATGAGCATACTGAATCAATTTCAAGCTGTGATGTCATCAAAGAATTAGATAAAATAAAAAATAAAAAAGAAACAGATTCATAAAGTTCTTGCATTGAAAACAGTTATAGTATAAAGTGCAGAAAGAAATGATTTTTGATGCGAAAAGAGTACTCTGCTAACGCAGCATTCGTTACAGTATATAAAATCTTGCATAGATTCATAATGAGTGTTGAATCGAGTAAGAATTAAAAAAATATATATATATTAAAGATTTAAGTTCATAAAGATTTAAAGAAAATATAACTTTATTTTGAAAACATTTTTAATAACTTTCTTCATTATATTTGATTTAATTTAACTTGAATTCATACATTCTTGTGATATCAATTTAAATTTGATTCATGAGAGAAACTATGTTATGTGTATTGAATGAACAAAATTTTCTGAAAGAGAAAATCACTCATCAATTACATGATGACTTTACGTCATTGAAACAATAAAATTAACACTATATTATCAGTAATGAATTTATAGCTTCTATTAAGTGTGTGATGCTTGAGTAAACTCTTGATGAAAGTGTTTATGCTATTTGATTATGATGCATCATCTTTGCTTTGCTCTTCATTGATGATATTTTATATAAATGATGTTTTGATTCAATCTTTGATTTGAAGATGAAAGACATTTTCTTTGCATTCATGATGCTTGTGATTATAATGTTGAAAACTGTGTTCTCTTGCTTAATGATTGTTATTCATTGAGCAGAGAAATATGTGATGAAAGAGAGATGCATATGATGAAAAGATAAAGTGTGATTGTATTAAATAACTTTATTCTGCTCTTGATTTAACTTGTGTCACGTAGATATTGAATAAATTGTTAGTATAAATATGCAATCATAATCATTTGATGCATAATTCTGATCAATAGTAAAGAATGCGTTCTGATCATTCTCATAAATTCTCAATTTTTCACGTAGACAAATGTATGATTTGACATCAAGTAAAAAAGATGAACTCAAGCTCTTTCAATATATCAGTATGATCAATGAATCACTATTTCTTCAAGCATTGTAATCATGATTCTCAAACTCATCATCTGAAACAACTATTTTATCTGATATTTTTTCATTAATTACTTGATGATATTGTTAATGTGATGAAGACATTTCAATATTAATGCAGTCAATGAATTATAAATTCTTTAATCACTTGTAATCACAACTTGCAAACTCTTCATCTGAGTTGTTTTTTTCACTAGTAATATTTTCTCATTTCTTACTGACATTGACATATTATTAATCTTCTTCATAGATCAATTATGACTGTTAGAAAGAATGTTGTCACATAAGTGAAAACTTTATATGATGATTTTTCTGATCATGCAACGTTTTAACATTGTTTAAACTGCATTGAATTGAAATCTTTTAATTTTTTTAACTTTTATTCAAACATAGAATAAAATTAAAAAATTTATAATTAACATTATGTACAAATGAATCTTGTTATCAATCTTCTTCAACTGACAACAAGATTCATCTATACATGATGTCAATTATGAATCTTTTGATTCTATTCTGTGTTTGAATAGAAGTCAGAAGAATCAAGAAATTTCAATTCAATGCAGTTCAAATGATGTTAAAACGTTACGTGATCAGAAAAGTCATCATGCAAAGTTTTTACTCACACAACAACACTTTTTCTAACAGTTACAATCAATCTACGAAGAAGATTAATGACATGTCAATGTCAGTAAGAAATGAGAAGATATTACTAGTGAAAAAGACAACTCAGATGAAGAGTCTGCAAATTGTAATTACAAGTGATTAAAGAATTTGCAACTCATTAACTACGTTGATATTGAAACGTCTTCATCATATCAACAATGTCATCAAGTAATTGATGAAAAGATATCAGATAAAATAATTGTTTCAAGTATTGAAAGACGTGATTACAGTGCTTAAAGAAGTAGTAACTCGTTAATCATGCTGATATATTGAGAAAGCTTGAACTCATCTTCTTTACTTGATATCAAATCATTCATTTAATTACATGAAAAATTGAGAGTTCAAAAGAATGATCAGAATGCAATCTTTTTCATTGATGAGAATCAAACATTGAATGATTATGATTGCATGTTTATACTAACAATTAATTCAATGTTTACGTGACATAAGTCAAATCAAAAGAAGAAAAGAGTTATTCAATACAATCACACTTTATTTTCTCATCATGTGCATCTCTCTTTCATCACATATTTCTCTGCTCAATGAATGATAATCATTAAGTAAGAGAACACAGCTTTATGTATGTTACAATCACAAGCATTATGAATGCAAAGAAAACATCTTTCATCTTCAAATCGAGAATTGAATCAAAACATCATTGTATAAAATATTGTCAATGAAGAGCAAAGCAAAAATGATGCATCATAATCAAACAGCACAGACATTCTTATCAAGAGTTTACTTGAGCATCACACGTTGAATACAAGCTATAGATTCATTACTTGATAATACAGTGTTAATCTCATTATTTCAATCACATGAAGTAATTGTATAAATGATGAGTGATTTTCTTTCTCAGAGAGTTTTGTTCACTCAATATAGTGCTAATATCAAAACATTCATCATATTGATTCTACTACAAACACAGTCAACAATCATCATCTCTTGTTTACACATCATCTCTTGTTTACATCGTACTTCACTTTGCTTTCACTCAACTTAATAGTCTCAATTTTTCAAATCGTTGTCAGTTAATATACATCATGACTCGCTGCAAGCAAACAGATAATGCATTTAGATAATGCATTTCTTGTTGCGCATTGCTGATAGACTTGATATAGAACGAAAGTCTAAAGACGCATTGCATGATGATTTGAAGATCTCAACTCGTGATGATATGACATCAGATAATCATATCACGAATGAATCAAGAGCAGACTTCAAGATTCTATCTGAAAGCAAGATCAATAAAGTTCAGAAGATAATGTAAACAGATAATGCATCAAGCTATCAACAGTTAATTTATCATGACAGTCAAAGAGAAAATAAAAGTCAGAAATCGTTGCACTTTGAGAGATACATCATTATCAGAGAGATGCGAATTTGTTAATATCGAAGATCTCATTTGAAAGAGTAGTTTGTGAAATCATGCAGAATGAGACTGATACGAACAAAATGAGTCAGAAAATGAGTGATGTGAACTATAAAATTCAGACTTTGACACTGCTTACTCTTCAGAAGATCATAGAAGCGTTTCTATGTGAATTTCTTGTCAGTAAGTGCATTACTCATTTGCATTATCATTGATGTTTTACAACACTTACTGATATAATGCTTTACATATGCAGATAGCAATCTTCTTGCTATTCATGTCAAGCGAGTAATTCTTCAGCAGAGAGATTTGATATTCATGAAAACTTTGATGCGTAATCTTGAAATTCAGCTGAGTGCTCAATGAAAATAGCATTCACAATGTTTTGATCAGATCAAGTTATCTAGCATAGCAATACACTCTATGAACTGCATTATCTTTTTGCATTATTTTGTAACTGTGTTATCATACTACATACATTGACAATGCAAAAGCAACTTCAAATAAAATGATATTGAACATTTAAACATTAATAAAACGTAAAACATTCTGCAAATCTGTCTTGAAAGAATCATCAGATTCATTAATCGCGTTATCTTCATTTTCTTCTCTGCGATAAATATTTCATGCTTCGATAATAGTCTTTTCAGAATTTAAGTTCATGATACGATTATAATACTTGAGAAGCATTATCTGTTCAACTGATTCTAAAGTCATTTGTGATCAATTTTATCAACAAACTCTTCTTGCAAAACTGAATGTTTATTCAATATTTATAAAGATTATTGAACATGAAAGAACATTCTTAGTCATTTGAGTCAATCTTGAATAGTTCGAGACGTTGTCTCTTCAATACTCTCATGTTGAAAACTTCTCAACAATAGCATCAGTGCAAAGATATCGATCATCTTTACTAACAGATACAGAGCAACGTTGAGTTCTTTGAAGAAGAGTTTGTGTAATCATCATAATAGACTATAACATTGTTAATAAATGATCAATTGCATTATCTGATCAACATCACTAGTCACTTGTGCTCTGACTTCTGTCATTGTAGTTTTCTCTTCATAATGATGATGAAAATAGTTCTTGAACTCTTTTCTGTACTTGTCGTAATAAAAATGAGAATCGTTCTCATTTGCATCTCAATCTTGATACAAATTTAGCTTTTGAGTAGAATCTAAAATCATAGCGAGATTGTATATCAGTTCATCTTTGCTCTTCATCTTGAAATAGTACTTTGCAAGCTTGTTAGAAGCTAGTTCGCAAGCTCGAAGAACAAGTGCTTGTGAAGTACATGCATTATCACGTACTATCGTTTCAATAACATTGAGATGATTGAAAAGAGCATCAAACATTCAAAATTTTAAATGTATGTCAACATTGATGATTCTAGATATAATCAGAGTTAGCTCATAGAAAGAATTTAACATGTTGTCAACAAGCAATACTAATGATCATTCGTTCTTCTTTAATCAAATAGCTTGAATCTTTGCATCTGTCAAGAATTTCTCGATTCATATATCGATCATGTCACGCAGTTGATATGCACGTCGAAGCATCAAATAAATAGAGTTTCAGCAAATGCAAATGTCTTGTATCAATTTTCAAGATCTTATGACTTGAAGCTTTAAAAAGCAAAGCTTTCGTTGAGAAGAACTGTTGATGACAATAGTAAGAGTGCGAATCTGTTTCACTGATTAGTAAATGCATTATTTTTTTGCATTATCAACTTGATAAATATCTTCTTGACAATAATGCAAAGATCATTGCTTGTGATTACATTCTTGACTTGATCGTCGTCTAATGACACAACGAAATTGTCATTCAAAGTCTCTGATTCAATAGCTCTGATAAACTCTTGAGTCACTAGATTGATGATATGAATCATACAAAATATCGAGTTTTGTGCTTTATTTCATGAAATGTTACGTCAACTGAGTGCTCTTTCAAGCTTCTTCTTTAGAGTGTCATTGTTGCTTGCATTATTGATAACAACATCAAAAAGCTTGTTCTTAATGTCGTATGTATTCAAAATCTTGAACAGCTCTTGCATCAAATGACGATCAGTATGCTCAACTTGAAAAGACGTAAATTCAATGAAATGTTCACGATATTGAAATGTAGCATTCATTCAATATATCAAAACTCTCAGATAAGCGACTTTTTGAGAACTAAATCATGCATTCAATGCAATAGAAATCTGTCATGACTCTTTTAAGTCTTGCTTTATCTTTGCACGAATTTCATCATATTTCGAGAAAATCATGCTTGACAATTTAGTGCAATGAACAAAAGTAATCTCTGAACGAAGCATTTGTAGTAACTGTCGAAAATGCTCGTTTTCAATGATTCAAAAAGACAAATTCAGTGCAACAAAGATCTTGCACAATATTTTTTCTCAATTCTGTTGATTGGATTGAGATGATAAGTCAATATGACTTTTCTTCTATAAACGCGTCAACTTTGCATTATCTATTTGCATTATCATATTGAACTTACACGATTGAAAGATATCTTTATCTGTGAAAGAAAGTTGAATCATTTTCGTTTGAATCATTTCATGCAAGCATTTGTCTTGAGATGTTTGATCATATTGATCGTACTAGATTCATCAATAGCTGTAGAATGATCTAGAATTTTAAGACAATTCTTGCATGAAATCTTAGAATATTCTTTCAACGTCAAGATCATTTGAATAAACTTGTTTCAGATGCTGAATTGTTTATTTACTTTGACCTTCTTGATTCAAAGTGAATTACCTATCTTTTTTTGAGTCTTGTTGATGACACTTTCGTCAAAAAATGTCTGTAATCATCATTGTTGAAATTGAGCATTGATATCAGCACTTCACTCAACATATTGATTATTCTCTCTTAAGATTAAAAGAGAAGTATGACGATGAATTCTATTCATTGTTTCTTGAAGAGTTTGTTTCTTTTCAACGAAAGCATGATTGATGTTTCGTGAATCTTGACTTGCAAATTCATTAGAATGAAGACTACTGAAAGTAGATGAATGAACGATCGAGAAATTAAACTCTTTCTCGATTAAAGATCTTGACAATTCGTATGTCTTATCAGAATCAGACATCATACAATATATTTTATTGATAATGCAACAAGATAATGCAAACAATGAGAAGAGAAATAGATTCGTTTGTTGCACGAAAGTCTTTCAAATATAATGATGTAATAGATTCAGAAATAGTAAATCTTGACATTTGATGTCATTTTCAATTGCTTGACGAGTCGAGTCGAGAATTCGAATCGAATTCTGACTCGAAATCAATATCAAGTCGAGTCAGAAGATTGATATCGAGTAATCGAGTCAAGTCAGAAGATTGATATCGAGTAATCGAGTCAAGTCAGAAGATTGATATCGAGTAATCAAGTCGAATCAGAATGTAGATATAAAAACTCGACTTAACGATCAGTTTAACTTCGTCTGATGATAAACGAACTCAACTATGAGTAGAAGCGTAGCTCAGTCGTCTTGCTTTTCAAAACAATACACTCTTAAATAATGTTTCAATGTTTGATTCTGTCGTTCTGTCTGATCATCTGTTTGCAAATGAAAAGCGATGCTTAGTCATCGTTTCACTTTGACATGATAGCAGATCTTTGATCAGAACGCACTGATAAATAGACTATCTCTATCAATAACTATATCACTTGAAGTCTCATATCTTAAAGCAATCTTCTCGAAGAACAACTCTGCTAACTTTATGACAGTCAGAGTTTTCTTCGTAGACAGATAACGCGTTATCTTCATGTAATGATCAACTATCACGAGAATCGAGTCATACACAACTTGTTTTCATTTACTAGATGACAGATCTGTTATGAAATTCATAGTGATTTCTTTTCATGAATTTGTGAGTCGAGATAACGATCTTAACTCATCATATGATAGATGACGTTTTATCTTTACTCTTTGACAAATGTCACAAGTATTCAACTACGAACTTACTACTGAAGTTGTATGTTGTTTCATGAATTATCAGTACTCTGACAATTGCATGTGAAATGAGTTGTTTGCAATCAACAATTTCAGCAACAGAATCAAGCTGTTTCTCAGCTACGTTGCGATTTCTATAAGTTAATGTTTCGACGTCTGTGCTTTTTGAAGTTGTTGATTCAAGTTGAGAGATTTTATCTTTCAAGAAATGTACTTCATCTAGATGCGTTTCTCGCACTGTTAAAGTCATGACTCTCAGCAGCATACTTCTGACATGCATTGCTGAACACGTACTCATGTTTTCACTGACACTGTGAACAGACATCTTCTCGACTTTGTTAATCACTCATGTACAGTAAATTTCATCTTGCGATCTGCTTTTGACATGTTTCGCTGAATATCTTCGTTCACTGACACTGTGAACGAACGTTTTCTCAACATCGTTAATCACTCATGTTCATCAGTGAATTTCATCTTGCAGTCTGCTTTCGACATGTTCTGCTGAATATCTGTTCATACTTATACTGTGAACGAACGTCTTCTCGACATTGTTAATCACTCGTATACAGTATAGTTCTCTGATTGCTATGAATATAGAGCTATTTAAGCTTTCTATTCTAGTCAGCTTTCGCTGCAGAGTGAGCAGCAAATGATTTGCAAAGATGTTCTCATTCTTATAGTCAGATCGTCTTGATAATGCATCGATCGAGTTTATCTTTTCTGATTTATGTGCTATTTCAAAGTTGCAGATTGACAATCTCATGACTCATCTGACTTGTCTTTCGTTTAGCTTTCAAACGTTCATAAAACTCTTCAGATTATTATGATCAGTCAGAACTTTGACAGTATGATAACTGTTTTTCACATAGTGTCGTCAGTGTTTAAACATTGCTACTATGACTAGAAGCTTCTGATCATGTATCTCATAGTTTCTTTCAACGTCTATCATCATTCTGAATCAGAATGCAATCAAATGTTACTGATCTTCGTCATCTGACTGAGACAAAATACTCGCGACTACATAATCAAATGCGTCAATCTCAATGTGTATATGTCGCTCTGAATCAAAGTGTCTTAGAATAGATGCTCTCATAAAGACGTCGCGAAGCTGATTAAAAGCTTGTTTCGCTTCGTTTGATCATATGAATGAGTTCGTTTTTACATCTTTTACACTATCTTTCAGCAGTTCTGTTAAAGACTCTGCTATCTAAGAGTAGTGATGTATAAAACGTTGATAGAAATTGATAAATCTCAAAAAAACTTATATTTCTCAATACATCTTCGATCTGAGTCACGTTTTGATGATGTCTATTCTACTTAGATTCATTGAAACACTCTCTGTGAATACAACAAATTCTAGAAAGTTCACTTTAGTGATGAAGAATTCACACTTCTTCAAGCTAGCATATAGCTTGAACTTTCTTAATCTTTCAAGAATCTGCTTCACGTGATCTACGTGATCAGTCTTCTTTACGAAGAAGATTAGAATGTCATTCAGATAAACAACACAAAAGTCATCTAAAAGCTCTGTCAAGATCTTATTAATATAAGTCTGAAAGATAACAGACGTGTTGATCAAATCAAATGACATGATTATATATTTGAAGTGATTGTAACGAGTATGAAACATCATCTTTCACTCGTCTTCATGTTGAATTCTGAGACGATAATAAACGTTCTTCAGATTTAACTTAGTAAACTGCTTGACTTTATTAAGTCTGTTTAAAGTTTCACTAATTAAAGACAGCGAATGACGATTTTTGACAGTGATCTTATTCAGATCTTGATAGTTTACATATAAGCGAAGACTATCATTCTTTTTGAAAATGAATAGAATAGACGCGTCAGTTGAGTTGATGAAGTGCTTAATTCATTCTTTCACTAAGACATCGTCTAGATACTGTCTCAGAGTCGCTAACTCTGTGTTTGACAGATTATACAATGATTCATACGATGACTCTGTAGTGATTTTGATTGCATGATCGTGATCTTTATGCAAAGACAGTTTGTCTGCACTTTTTATCAAGAATACGTTTTCATACTCTTTCAATTCAACGAGTAAAGTCTGTGTTTCAAGCGCGTTTGTGATATGACTTATCACGTTATTCATTGCTTTCACTTGATGTTCAACGATTGACTTTTTGACAACGTTGATCATGACAAGAGCATACACAGTAGACTCATCTTGTAAAGCTTTCACAAATACTTGTGTGAAGAACAATTCAAATGCATGCTCATTCACGTCAAAACATTATGTTCTTGTGATCATGTCTATTCAAATACGCTCGAATTGCATACTTGACATACTCAGAATCAGAGAAGATTCTTTCTTGTCAATAGCATAGAAGATACTTATATCTTTTTTCTTTATGTCTCAGCTATCTCTCAGTCAATAACACATCTTATAAACGTCATAACAATAGACACTCTGATCATTCATTCAGATAGATCTTGAAAGATTGACGTTCAGTAATAACATATCTTGCTCGACAACGAAACGTTGACTAATCACGTTCATCTTGACATCGATATTCATGTGAATCTTCATTTCTGTCTTCTGATCTCTCTGAATTACATGCTCTTTATATATAAGAATCTTTATGAAGAGAACTTCTTGTTTTTCCCTTGATGATTTGAAGCATTCATCGAGAGCTTGTCTTTTCTTGAAATTTTGAAATGATTCATATGCAACATTGAATCGATGAATACTTGATTTACATCAGATTCTTTTGATCTATTCTTGATCTTTTCGTCTTTACAATCAGTAGAGTAATGATTCTTTCAATTGCACATGTAACACGTTATATTGAACAAATTCTTGCTATAATGTAATGAAGCATGTAAGCTTGTCTTTGACGAAGAATTGAGTCTGATTGATCGATGAGATTTCTTTCGCTTTGAATGAGTCTTCTTGTTGATTTTATCTCGATCATGCAAGTTTTCGTCTTGAGATTGTTTCGATGACAAGACGTGTTCTTTTTGCAGATTTGTTTTCAATCAAGCAACAAGATTGATTAACACATCTCATGTGATAGAAATCGACTGCACATTAGTAATGATCACGCGCAGCTTAGATCTCAACTTGATGAATAGATGAGTTCACTTATGCTCATCACTATACAATGAAAGTTGATGTTTCAGAGTGTTCAGATGAGTTGCAAACGTTCATATCATCTGATCTGAACGTTGCGATGCATTCGCGTACTGCTGAGTCACGTCTATGCTTCAATTCATTGAGTTTTCAATTAGATTCAGAAGAAAGTTGATAAAATCAAATCACATCTGCTGAGCTGCAAACATAGTTTCTTCGTGATCAAATCAAAGTTTCTTTGATTCACTCTTCAGATAGATCATGCAGTACAAAATTTTTTTCTCATCACTTTCAAAATGTTAAGAGATATTTTGAAACGAGATTTTGACATCGCGAATTCACTCTCTATGTTCTTTTATAATTTTGTCATGATACTTCTTCAAAGACATTGAAAGTCTTCGCTTCTGCAAGACGATCTTGTGATGACTTCGTTTCGTCATCGTCGACACTATGAAGACGATGCGTAGATCATTCAAATTCTTCGTGAGAACTCAAGTGAAAGCTTAATAACTTTTCTTCGTCGTTTCAACGAATTGCAGAGTCTTAATCTTCAACAGAATAACTGCTAACTTCTGTTTCTTTTGCAGTTCATCACGTTGAAACATTACTTGTGTTAGCTGTTCATTAATATCAAGAGAGAGTTTATCTTCTGCTTCTTCACTTTCTGATTTCATTATGCAACGTTCGTTTTCTGATATGATATCTCATGAGATAGAGACGTCGTCGTTTCAACTTTGTTGCAATCATGTTGCTGTTGTCATGCTTGAATATTGAATCATCATCTCTAAGAAGAGTTTGAAATAATTAGAACTGTGATGATCAAGTTTACTAGATGAATAGATGAGATCTATAAGAGTGATATGACAATGTGATATTTTAAGCAGACACAGAATAAGTATATATTATGATAGAGCTAATTATTAAGAAGTTCTTGATAACTCGAGAAAATCGATCGACTATAGAGAGTTTGTCAAGCATTGTCAAGTCAAGCACGACATAACTCATGACATATTAAGTCAAAGATATGACGTAGTTTAAACGATGTTTTGACAGAGTCATAGAGTTTTAAAGCTAACTCAGATCTGATCTTCGACTCAGTCTTTGACTCTAGTCTCTGATCTAATCTCTATGAGTCAATTCATCATGACACATTGATTTAAACTCAACTCATGAGAGACTCTATGCTATTTATATTGAGTGAACAAAACTCTCTGAAAGAGAAAATCACTTGTCATTTATACAACTGCTTCATGCAGTTGAAACAATGAGATTGACACTGTGTTATCAAGTAATGAATTTATAACTTTTATTCAACATGTGATGCTTGAGTAAACTCTTGATGAAAGTGTCTGTGCTGTTTAATTATGACACATCATTTTTGCTTTACTCTTCATTGATGATATTTTATACAATAATGTCTTGATTCAATTCTTGATTCAAAGATGAAAAATGTTTTCTTTGTATTCATGATGCTCATGATTGTAACATACATAAAGCTGTGTTCTCTTATTCAATAATTATCATTCATTGAGCAGAGAAATATGTGATGAAAGAAAGATGCACATGATGAAAAGATAAAGTGTGATTGTATTAAGTAACTCTTTTCTTTTCTTGATTTGACTTGTGTCACGTAGACGTTGAATAAATTGTTAGTATAAATGTGCAATTGCAATGATTTGATGTTTAACTCTGATCAATGAAAGAGAATGCATTCTGATCATTCTCTTGAACTCTCGATTTTTCATGTGAATAGATAAATGACTTGATGTCAAGTAAAGAAGATGAGTTCAAGTCTCTTCAGTATATCAGTCTGATCGACGAGTCACTACTTCTTTGAGCACTGTAATCACGTCTTTCAATACTTGAGATGACTATTCTATCTGATATCTTTTCATCAATTACTTGATAACACTGTCGATGTGATAAAGACGTTTCAATATCAACGCAGTCAATGAATTGCAAATTCTTCGATCACTTGTAATCACAACTCGCAGACTCTTCATCTGAGTTGTCTTTTTCACTAGTAGTATCTTTTCATCTCTTACTGACATCGACATGTCATTAATCTTTTTCGTAAATCGATTGTGACTGTTAGGAAAAGTGTTGTCGCATGAGTGAAAACTCTGCATAATGACTTTTTTGATCACGTAACATTCTAACATCGTTTGAACTGCGTTGAATTGAGATCTCTTGACTCTTCTGACTTCTATTCAAAACAGAATAGAATCAAAAGATTCATAGTCAACATCATGTACAGATGAATCTCATTGTCAGTCATTATTATTATTATTAAAACATTTTAAATAAAAATAATTATAAGAATGTCAATAAACAAAAAAATCTGAATAGCTTTAATTTTTTTTGCAGTTAAAAAAACAATGAAATTAAATTTTTAAATTTCTCATACAAATAATAATAATAAGTTTATACATTTTTATGACATTGATTAAATTGACTCATAAGAGACTTTATGTTATTTGTATTGAGTGAACAAAACTCTCTAAAATAGAAAATCACTCGCAGTTTATATGATTACTTCACGCAGTTGAAATAGTGAATTTTGAGACTATGTATCAAATTTGTTCACGTTAATTGCATGTTAAAGAACGAAGTTCTAGTCACTTTAAATTGCTTTAAAAGCTTCGTTTTCATCATCATTTTTGCTACTACTTTGAGATTCTTCATGTAGATTGATCACGTCAAGTTGAGTCATCAAAATCAAGTTGAGTTCTTAACTCATTAAGACTTGATTTGAATCAGAATTCTTGACTTAAGTATTTAAGTTGAATTGAGATGTTCAATTCAAGTATTCAAGTTAAGTCAGAAAATTGAAATCAAGTATTGATTTGAAATTCTTGACTCAACTCATCAAGACATGAAGATAAATAGATAAATATTCTATTATGACTCTCTATTATGACTCTCTATCAAATAATCTTCATGTTTTTCTATCATGACTATTCTTCATAACTCTTTATCAAACAATCTTCATAATTTCTCATCATGACTCTTTATCATAGCTTTTTATCATAGTTTTCTATCAAAGCTTTCTATCAAACAATCTTCATGTTTTTCTTCATGTTCTTCTTTATGTTTCTCTTTATATTTTTCTTGAAAAGTTCTTTCTCTCATCTTCTCAAGTGAATGTCAATGACATCACAGAGTCATTCATATCTCTGACAGTCTCATTCAATTCACGCATCACAGAAGATGAAGTAAAGCAAACAATCAGATGAGTAAAAGCAGACAAAGCATCAGACGCTTCAAATATTTCAAACAGAATGCTTCAAGTGAATCTTGCAGAACTGACTTCAGTACTGACGAGTTTATTCAACGCATGTGTAATACATAAGTATCATTCAAAGTAGTTCAAAAAGACTCAGATAATAGTACTACGTAAATTGAAGAAAAGCGACTATATTGATTCAAAAATGTATCGACTCATTGCTTTGCTCAATATCATGAGCAAAGCATTGAAGTCAATCACGATCAAAAGATTGAGTGACATAGTTCAGACTCATTACATGCTATCAAATGTTTAAATGAAAGTGAGATGTAAGTAATTCATGATCTTGATGTTAGATTTACTAATAGATCAAGTTCACATAGTGTGAGATTGTGAAATCAAATATGTGATTTTCATGCTAAGCTTAAACATCGTTGAAGCATTCAATCAAGTCTCACATGTCAAACTTCTGCATACATTGAAAATGAAAAGAATGTTAAGCTACATAATCAAATGAACACGCAGCTTTCTAAAGAATTAAAAAACATCACTAATATTCAATGAACAAACGAGTGATATACGTGAGATAAACGCAAACATATCGCAGAAATTTCTCATTTCATTAATTCTCTTTCTATTCTTCAACGTAAGTTTAATTGAAAAATGCAAAGCATTGAAAATTAAAATTGAAGTGCTTGACTTCATAAATGATATTAACATTCTAGTCTACGACAGATTCATTGAAGAAATCTGCAGAACATTAAGCAAAGCACATGATGTCTGCATAAAATGAGCTTACACTCATGATGTAACGTTTGCATCAGAAAAGTACAAGCTTACGCATTTTACTAGAAAATCAAAGAGATTCAACATAATGACTAGCATACAAATAGAAAACTTAGTTATCAAATCAAAATCAGACGTACAAGTTCTAAAGATGCAACTGAACATGAAACTGCAATGAGACGCGCATCTTCAACAAATAAAGATGAATCATGTTACAAGAATGCTGACACTTAGTTATCTTGAAGTTTTCACATAAGAAGCTATCTTCACAAAAGCGAGACAAGTATACTCAGCAGTAGTGAGATCAGAAATCACATTCAAAGCATCAGTCTGACATCAGCTTGACAAGAAAGATGAACTGTTGAGCAAAGAATGCAGACTAGAAACACTTCAGAATCAGACTCTGTATCACGTAGCAGAAGCATTCAAAAGAGTAAGCATTGAAACTTTAAAGACAGAAATATACATAAGTTCATTACATGTTCATTTGAACATGTTACAGAACAAGATCACACTACACAGTTGAATCAATAATTGAACGCAAGAAATCAAATAAGCATGCAAACTAATACACATTCATTTGACGAGAGTTAATCACATCATTTCTCGTTCACTCGTCATTAAGAAAATAATACTTCTAAATGTTTTCATTCAAGAAGATGTGAAGATACAGTTAAGATGCAAATGATGCATTCTCTTTTTCACAATAATTTCAACAAGCGATAGCATTGCAATAACGCAGTATCACAAAGATCAATGAAATCAACGATGAGAAAAGTACAGAGAATGCATCGCAGATATTAACATAATCTCAGCACAAAGATTGCATCTGAGTAATAAGATGATAAAGATGCGTGATAATCTTCAGAAAGCAGAAAGCATTCTTGTAATGCACATCAGAATCAAATGCATAGATCTGAATGTTTATCTGCACTCTAGAAATGTTTCAGACATGAATAACTCATGATGCAACTGTAAATGAAGTCATCAAATGATGAAGCATGTATTCATGCATTGTTTGAACTGATTGCATCTGCAATCAAGAATGTTACAAAATGCTGACTTTTTAAACTATTAAATAATCATTATTATCACGAAGAGTTTCAGAGCAGTAGCGAAGATGATAATGAAAATGAAGCTCTTGAAGCAATTTAAAGTGACTAGAACATTTGTTCTTTAACATGTAATCAACGTGAACAAATTTGATACATAGTCTCAAAACTCATTGTTTCAACTGCGTGAAGCAGTTGTATAAACTGCAAGTGATTTTCTATCTCAAAGAGTTTTGTTCACTCAATACAAATAGCATAGAATCTCTCATGAGTTGATCTAATCAATGTCACAAGAGTGTATGAATTTATTATTATTATTTATATTTTTCTTTACGACTTTCTATCAAAAAGATAATGCAAAAAGATAATGTAAAGACGAAAAATTGAATTGTTTTTCATATTTAGTTCTTTTGATGTCATTTTTAATTTCTTGATGAGTTGAGTTGAGAACTCAAATTGAGTATTGATTTAAAGTTAATATTAAACTAAGTCAGAATGTTGAAATCAAGTATTCAAGTTAAGTCAGAAGATTGATATTGAGTACTTGAGTTAAGTCAGAAGATTGATATTGAAACTCAACTTGATGATCAGTTTATTTTCATGATGATGATAATTGTTTAATAGTTTAAGAAGTCAACATCTTATAACATTCTTGATTGCAAATGCAATCAGTTTAAGTAATGCATGAGTACATGTTTCATTATTTAATGACTTTATTTGTAGTTGCATCATAAACTATTCATGTCTGAAACATTTTTAAAGTGCAGATAAGCATTTAAATCTATATGTTTGATTTTGATATGCATTGCAAGAATGCTTTCTGCTTTCTGAAAATCATCACGCATTTTTATTATTTTATTGTTCAGATGCAATCTTTGTGCTAAGATTGCATTGATGTTTATGATGCATTCTTTGTACTTTTCTCATCATTGATTTCATTGATCTTTGTGATATTACGTTATTGCAATATTATTGCTTGTTGAAATCATTGTGAAAAAGAGAATGCATCATTTGCATCTTAACTGTATCTTTGCATCTTCTTGAATGAAAACATTCAAAAGTACTATTTTCTTGATGATAAGTAAATAAAAAATGATGCAATTAACTTTCATCAAATGAGCATATATTAGTTTGCATGTTTATTTAATCTTTTATGTTCAATTATTGACTTAATTGTGTTACATGATCTTGTTTTGTAACATGTTTAAATGAACATGTAGTGAGCTTGTATACATTTCTGTTTTCAAAGTTTCAATGCTTATTCTTTTAAATGCTTTTGCTACGTGATACAGAGTTTGATTTTGAAGTGTTTTTAATTTGCATTCTTTGCTTGATAATTCTTCTTCTTTGTCACGTTAATGTTAAACTAATGTTTCAAATGTTATTTCTGATTTCATTACTGTTGCATTGATAAATTGCTCTAAATTGATCTTTCAAAAGAGCATTATCATGATTGTTAAAAAATGAGATGAACAAAATACTCATGCATCAGAATGATGAAAAAACTCAATGTGCAATAGAGAAAAGAATAAACTGAGTAATGTTCACTATATATCTTACTTCATCATATTAGTTTAATGACTTGACAGAAATTCTGATAGTATGCTTTTAAATATTCAAATTGATTTGATTTATCAAGAGAGAAAATACTGAAATTATGATTCATAATGTACTTACATGAATTCAACAAGATTGTTGAATTATAAATTAACATCAATCTCTTTTGATAATAGAACATTATTGACATGATGCTTGCACTTTATTCTGATCATCAGAGACAGATGATGAGCATTGTCAATATAATGTTAGTGAGTGAGCGAGAAATGAGTATTACTATCTTGCAGAAGAATTCAATCAAGATGAAGAATATACATGAGAAATTAAACAAGCTGCGAGTACTTTATGAGCTCAACAAACGTAGAAACAACGAGCTAATGCTCTGAAAAGAGATGAAAAGATTAACAAAGATGATAGAAAAGTTAATGTGTTAACATGTTGCTGCGTCAACTGTCAATTGATGCATGAAGAATCAGCTGAAGAGATTGAAAAAGATAATGAGCAGACTTGAAAAGAAGTTCATGAAGAAGAAAAGACGCGTTGACAATTGAGCGAAGAGAGTGAATGAGAAGTTGATGACATCGTTTGAGAATCATTTTGTTCTCAACGTCAACATTGTGTCATCAATGCAAAATCATTGCAAGAAATTCAAGATTAAGATCTTTGTTAAAAAGAAAGAGAAGATCAAGAGAATCATGATGATAACAACAGAAAATATAATGAGATGAGCAAGAGAAATTGACGTCGACAAGATGTTATTGATGCGCAAGAACATAGAGATTATGAAAAGATGATCAAATTTATTAATATTTCAAGTCAAGATGAAAAACAGTAAGAAAATATTGAAGAAAAACGATTTTTGAATCAAAGAGATTTCATTGAACGTAAGTCTGCATGAAGTCAGTTTCAAAATAGTAATACATGAAATTAGAATTGAAGAAATGTTTAAAGACATAGAGAAGAAGAGAGCGAAAGTGCTCATCAAGATCAACAAAGACATACATTTGAAAATGATGATTGAGAAAGTTAAGTGATTCACAAAGAATAATGAACAGAAAAGATACATCTTGCTGATGATATGCATAGTCAGCGCTGAGATGATGAACAAGTTAATTGATGAGAAGATATGTCATGAGATCAACATAAAAATCACACAGTTTTATGATTTAAGTTGTAGAACACATCAGTGTTTAAAGTATCAAGACTATGATCATAAAATATATGAATGCAAAAATAAGCAAAAATGCGTTTACTGCACATTAAATCATTGCTTGAAGCACTGTTTTCATAAACAGACTTAAAATATGTGAAAATATGAAATGTGTCAAGATACATACAGAGTCTTTGATTCTCAATGTCATAAACAACAGATTGAAAAAGAGAGAATAAAAAGAGTCATGAAACACAGATCTTTATATCACGTCGTACAAGAGTAGAAAGAACTCAAAGCGATGACATTGAAGACATTCATAAAAACATTTATCAATCTGAAATCATTGATAGATAATAACTTGAAGAGAAAACAGAGACGTTCAACAAATGAAAGTCATTTGCTCAGCATGATCATCACATTCAAAAACATTATATTGAATCATCTAGTCAAGAAGTCAAAAACAAATAAGTCAAAGTCAACATCAATCACATCAATTTCAATATCATCTTCTTTTAAAGATTTTACAAGAAAAGCAAGCACATCATAAATGCTCAAAAGAACATCAAACAACTTTGAATGTGAACTTTAATGTTTCAACAAAAGAAGCTTTGAATATTACAGTATAACGTTCACAAGTTCAGAGAAAAAATGATGATAACATTACTACATGAGAAAAAGATAAAGAATTATGACATTTTGATTCTTTAAGAACTCTGATGATTTGATGAGAATTTCAGAATGTACTGCTCAGTAACTGTCAATTTCACGCTGAAGAATAATGAGAATAAAATCTGTTTCTACATAAACAAGAGAATTGACAGCAACATCTGACACTCAACATGACACTTCAAAAATGTAAACATGATTATGTTATAAACATTAACAGATGACACATAGATGACTCAGAAAGTTATACACATTCATGAAGCATACAATTTGTCACTCAGAAATCACGAAGTCATTCATGAAAAAGAAAGTCTTTCAGACATCGAAAAGATGCTACACATGTTGAAAGAATGCATTCTTGTAGAAAACTTTAATTTGCATCATCTCACATGAGAGAAATTATTCTACTCAAAACAACATTTATTGTCAAATGATTTAATTGAAATGATCACAAATGTTGATGCATTGCTGACGTTATTTCAAGACATGATTACGAGAAATTATCAGAGATTTCAAATAATAATAAATTTGATCTTCACGACAAATGACATTATGAATCAATTAATATGATGCAAAATCAACAAAGAAATGAAAAACTTTTCAGATCATCTGTCAATACAGACAATTATAGATTTCAGAGTCTGTAAAGAATCAGCGTGAAAATTGCGTCGTAATTGAAAAATAATGAATAAAGAGAAGTTCATTAATACTTTGAGAGAATAAATGTTGAAATCACTGTCAAATCATAAGATGAAGTGTTGATACATAGATGAATACACTAAGCATTTTGTTGAATGCACTGAAGAAGATTGTTAAGATTTTCACTTTCTGAGCGAGATCATATGAAATGATCAAAGCAAAATGAATGAAGAAGTGTATGAAGATCATCAAGAGCATGCAATGAATGAGAAGAAACTGTTGAATTGTTGATGACTGAACAGAGTACATTCAAGCATGTGACAAGAAGAGTAAGATCATCAGAAAACAGAAATGCAGTGAATATTGAAAATTCATGCAAAATGTTGAACAATTCTCAAGAGAACTGTTTAAAACTACGAAATGAGCAAGAAATGCAGTTGCAAACACATTGACTTAAACGACAATTCTTTCTCTGATCAAGTCAAAGTGCTTCGACATCATTACAACAGCGCAAAATAAGATGAAAATGATGTTTCAAACTCACTTTTCATCATTTTCAGAGATTCTTATGTTGAACACAGAAGACTTTGAATATTCATTCTTGATTGAGAATGATGCTTTGCTGATACATTGCAAGATTAAAAGAGTCATCTACAAAATGATGCTCAACAAGACTTCAAGATACACAGAATATATAAATAGAATAATACGCAGACTCATTAATGACATGTCAAAACAAATACACTCTTTTTTTGAAAAATGTTTGCAGAAGAAAATACAGTCAACTCAGTTCAAAAGTGCAATCACAATAGTGATGTAAAAGTCAGACAAGAAGAACTACTTTAATGCAAAGATATATAAATCAATTGTGTTATTTAACACGTTGAGCAAAATACTGAAATTCATTATATTTGAACATCTGCAAAATGTTGTAGAAGTGTGTAACTTGATATTAAATATTCAAATGAAAACTCATAAACACAGATCAATAAATACAACTTTGTAACTGATTATAAAAAAGATACATACTGTATAAAGTGACACAAGAAGAAAAGTAGTCTTATTGCTGAGTCTGAATGAGAAGAATGTATTCAACAATGTAGCACATAGCAAACTTTTGCATGATATGAAAAAAAGAAGAGTTTTCAAACTGCTTCTTGAATTTGTGAAGAACTTTCTGAGAAATCAATGCATCACAATCACAATCAATGATTACACGATGATGAAAAGCAGCGTGAACGTCGACATATTACAAGATTCTTCACTATCATCAATATTATATTTGTTTTACAACATGAACTTGCTAGAAGCATGTGATAACATCAGATTAAGAACAAACTTCATAAATTTTATAAATGATGTCAATATTTTAACATATGAAAAGTTCATGAAGTGCAATTGCAGAATTTTTAGCGAGATTTATGATAGATGCAAACAGTGATCAAAAATGTACAACATCAAGTTTTCAAAGACAAAGCATAAGTTGATTCACTTTACAAGAATCTTTAAGTGATTTAATATGAACGTTGATGTAAAGTTGATGAAACATCAGATTGATTCAAGATCAGATATCAGAATTTTGAGAGTTCAATTGAACTTTAAGCTGAAATGAGTGATTTACATGCATCATGTTGAAGCAAAACTAGTGATTAAACAAAAGATCATGCAGACAATCATTGAGTCTACTTGAGACTCATCAATGACAATGAGAAAGCAAATATACTTCGTGATAATACACTTTCTGCTTAATCATGAAGTCATCATATGATACATGTCACAAAGAATGAAGAGTCATTAAAAAGATTTAAACATCAAGCTGAAATCAGTATAAGAAAGAACATTGTGACAAATCATTAATGTTTATCATGCAACATCAATGAAAACTCTAGAAATAGAAATAAACACAGCGTCAATAAATATTCATTTACGAAAGCTGATACAAAAGTCAATAATGAACATGAACTTTTAAAAATCAAATGAAGTTATTGAGATGATGATGCGTCAAATTTGCAACGACTTGATACTCAAAAGAAGTTGAAAATCAAAGCTGCATAAGACATTTTTGCAGCTGAAGCAAAAGTAAATAAAAGAAACACTTAAACAGATGAAGATGCAGTGAAGTCATTTCTACATGATAATTCTTTGATCAAAGTCATTGAAAGTAATTATAGTTGCAAACAAGAAAATGTCAATAAGTCAACATCATTTTGACATATTTGTATTAAAGCAAAGAGTTTACTTAAACAATAGCAACAGTAGAAAGAATGTTATGATGATTGCAATGAGAATTAACTGAAAGCTAAATAAAAGATTGAAGAGATTGACTTTAGTCATCACTCATCATGAAGAACTGAAAGAATTGATTGCAAAAGTGAAACATCTTGCAGACGTAGTGATAAAGAATTGAAAGTGTTATGAAAAGATATACAAAGTATACAGTAATAATCAGACTTCTTTGAAAACAGTGAAAGCTATAATATCAACAAAAGATCAAACACATCTGCAATGAGTTCAGATCATGCATGAGAGCATTCAATTTTAAGAAGTCATGCTGAAGTTACATTGAATGATGAGACATGCAAAAGTACTTGAAAATGAAGTGATGAACAAAATGATTGACGATGCACATAATTTGTTTCTATCATTAACTGAGCATCAATGCATTGAAATGATGACAAGATTGATGCTCATACAGAAATAGATCAGATAAACATGAAGAATAGTTTGAAAAGAGAGATTCAACGTAGCTTATTTTCAATATTTGACATCAGAGATGATACATTGACATTTGTGACTGTACAAGAATCATGTGAAGTCTCACAGCGTATTATTGACGCAGCTATGCATGAGAAAAATTGACTTTAATCAATTTCTACATGAGAGATGAATATTCAATGTTGTTACAACAATGTGCAAGTGCAACAAAGATTGAATGTTAATCAAGCACATTTTATTAACATGTTTCAGATGAAAAGTAGAATGAAAAGCAATGCAATGAGAAGAAAACATCACGAACTTGAGAAAGCTCTTAGAAATCATGAGCGCAGCGACAACAATCATTCAAATGATACTCTCAACGAGCATATTAAATAAATTTCAAGCTATGACATCATTGAAGAATCAAATGAAAGAGAGAGAAAATAAAGAAGAAATAGATTCATAGAGTTTTTGCATTGAAAACAGTTATAATATAGAATGCAGAAAGAAGCGATTTTTGATGCGAAAAAAGCGCTGCGCTAGCGCAGCGCTCGCTACAGTATATAGAATCTTGCATAGACTCATAATGAGTGTTGAATTGAGTAAGAATTAAAAAAAAAAAGTTTCTTCATCTCAATCATGTCATGAATCTCATGCAAAAGTTCTTGATATTGTTTTCTGAAATGTTTGATCAAAATCTCAGTATAAACGCTTGATTTATTTGAGTTTTGTCACGGTTTTAGCATGTGTTACTCGGAAAGTGTTGGGAAAAGAGGTGTTAGGTCACTTAGGTGGTGTTGGACAATATTATAGGTGATGATAGGCGTGAGGTTATCAGTGGTGTTATGGGGGCC